>Ga0209048_10003971_pt1 | contig 14226 bp, 15 predicted proteins | sample FrelakmetCRP12CR_FD_187146 | JGI IMG/M metagenome (GOLD analysis project Ga0209048, IMG submission 187146) | Freshwater lake sediment microbial communities from the University of Notre Dame, USA, for methane emissions studies - CRP12 CR (SPAdes)... | ecosystem: Environmental > Aquatic >... | reverse complement strand
GCGCCGATCTGGGACAAGTGGAACTGGAAGGACTTCGCCAACAAGTACGTCAACGTCGGGGACAGCCTGCGCCGCGCGATGCACGCCAACCCGCACATGCGCGTCTACGTCGCCAGCGGCTATTACGATCTCGGCACGCCGCACGCGGCGGGCGACTACACTTTGAGCCATCTCGGCCTGCGTCCGCATCTGCAGAAGAACGTGCACGTCAGCTATTTCGAGTCCGGGCACATGATGTACATCCACCGGCCGTCGCTCGTACGGATGGCCGCGGAGCTGCAGGCCTTTGTCACGCCGGGGGTTACGCCGGTTACCGCGCGGAAGATCCGCCGACGCGCCAAGCGCTAGACCATCACTGGCCGGGGCATGCCGGAATTGCGAACCGGCAACAAAGGCGAAGGGCCGAGCTTTGGGCCCGGCCCTCCGGCAGTCGGTCGTCTGGAGGGGGCCGACGACTGCAAAAAACGGGCATTCGGAAAGTAACTCGCTAGCTTTGCGGCTTGCGCGGAATCTGCACGACGCGCATCCCGTCGGCGTCGGCTATGCCTTCGCGGCTGGCCACAACGTCAATGGAAGGGATGATCCGGATCGCGTCCACGGGGACTTCCGCCGTGACCGTCATTCCGGCGGGTGTTCCAGGTTCGCCTTGTGCCAAGATCACCGAGGGCCCGACCACGAAGAGGCCGAAGGTGGCGGCCGTCAGTGCGCAGGCGATGACGCCGAGCATGGTGCGGGGGGTCGAAGGCTGGTAGCTGTTCATGGTTGTTCTCCTCAAAAAAGGCTCTGCTGGTCCCGGTTGGATGCAGTGTCCGGCGATTCCGGATTCACCGGACTTCCCGCAACTGGTCGGCGCGGCGGGTGTCGATGGGATGCATCGTAGGTGGGCACCGCGGCGGCCTCAAGGCGGACGCGACGAAATCCATGAAACGGGCGACGGACACGCCCCTGGACGGATGAAATGCGCGGGGCGGGGTGCGCAGGGCTTGGGGATTCGCTCAATCGCGCATGCGCGACGTCATCGTGTCGACGGCGTTTGCGGATTGCGCAGCGTCAGCGGGTACGTCGCCAGGCTGCGCTGGCCGCCGCTGCCCACCGCGCGCACAGAAAACAGATAGTCGTCTTTCGACAGCATGCAGCTGCGCGGGCGTCCGATGCTACCCTTGTGCCGGGCCAATGCCGCCGAACCCGATGCCGTCGATCCGCATGCTGTTCCCGACGCTGTTTGCACTGCTGCTTGCCGTCACCGGCGCGGCGGCGCAGCCGACGACGTACACCAAAGACACGGTGTCGATCGAATACGCCGGCTTTGACGGCAGCATGGACATCTATCGCCCCGTGGGCGACGTGTCCGCCGGCGTGGCGATCATCGCCCACGGCTTCACGCGCTCGCGCATCCGCCACCGCGATCTGGGTCGGGCGCTGGCGGAAGCCGGCGTGACCGCGGTCATCCCCGATCTGCCCAACGTCATGGACCTGTGGGGCAACGGCAACGCCATCGTCGAATTCGTGGACAAACTGGAGGCGGGAACCTTCGGGGCGCTGCCGGCCGACCGGGCGCACCTCGTTCTGATCGGCACGTCGGCAGGTGGCCTTGCCACCGTGCTGGCAGCGGCGAAAATGCCCGGGTTGGCCGGCTGGATCGGCCTCGATCCGGTCGACCGGACCGGGACCGGCAGCGAGGCCGCAGCGCAGCTCATGGCGCCCGCGGTCGTCCTTCTGGGGGGTGCATCGAGCTGCAATCTCTTCGGCAGCGGCCGCACCATTGCCCGGGCATTGCCGAATCTGGTGCGAACGCAGGCGTGGAAGGAGGCCTCCCATTGCGATTTCGAGGATCCCACCAACAACCTGTGCAGTGTCCTGTGCGGCAGATCGTCGCCGCAGATGCAGGCGCGGATCCGCCGCGAAACCGTGCGTGCCGCGCTCGAACTGCTGCACCGGGCAGAGGCCGCGGCAGAGGCAGCGCCGCCAACGACCGCGACCGAAGCCGTCGAAATGCCCGGACCGCCCGAACCGGAAGCTACGCCGCCGTCGGAATAGTGTGCGGAAACATGTGCCGGCGCGCCTCATCGTCCATTTCGGTCTTGAACGTATGCCGGTCCTTCAACGCGACCGCCCGCGCGGCCGCGGGGCGGGCATTGATTTCATCCACCAGCCGCAGGACGTTGGGAAAATGCGTCCAGGCATTCTCGCCCAGGATGAACGGCACCAGGCGCGCCCAGCCCCACACCGCCATGTCGACGATCGTGTAGGTTTCGCCCAGCATGTAGCGATGCCTGGCCAGTTGCTCATCCAGAATGCCGTAGTGGCGCTTGGCCTCGAACTGGTAGCGGTTCACTGCATAGGGCAGCTGTTCGGGCGCGTGGTGCCTGAAATGCACCGCCTGGCCCGAATAGGGACCAACACCGGTGGCCACGAACATCAACCACGAATAGAGCTGGCCGCGCGCGCCCGGCATGTTCTCAGGCAGGAATTTCCCGGTCTTGTCGGCGAGATACAGCAGGATGGCGTTGCTGTCGAACACCGTGGTGCAGCCGTCGACGATCGCCGGCACTTTGCCGTTGGGATTGATCGCCCGGTACTCCGGCGTGTGTTGCTCGCCTTTGCGCGTATCGACCGGGTGCAGCTCGTAGCCGAGGGTCGCCTCCTCGAGGAACAGCGCGACCTTCATCGGATTCGGAGCGAGATTGTAGTAGAACTTGATCATGACGTTCGTGGACCCCAGGTTCCTTAGCGTCCCTCGAGTTCCGCCTTGTACCGCTCCCGCGCCTCGTGTTCCTTGCGCACGTCGCTGATCTCGCGCATCACGCCGCGCACGTCGACCGGCGCCGTGCTGGTGGCGAAGTGGCCGGTGAGGTCCGCGTCCGCATTGAGCGCGCCGCGCTCGTACAGCGCCCAGATCTCCTTGCCGTACTGCGTGGCGGCAAGTGCCGGGGCGAAGCGGCTGAAATAGTGGGTGATATTGCCGGCGTCGCGTTGCAGCATCGCGGCGGCGTTGTTGTTCCCGGCCGCGTTCACCGCCTGCGGCAGGTCGATGATCACCGGTCCCTCGCGGTCGACCAGCACGTTGTATTCGGAGAGATCGCCGTGGATGATGCCGGCACACAACATCCGTACGATCTGCCGGATCAGCACGGCGTGATATTCCAGCGCCAGCGCCTCCGGCAGATCCAGGTCATTGAGTCGCGGCGCGGCGTGGCCTTCGGCATCGGTCAGCAGTTCCATCAGCACCACGCCATGCATGAAACCGTAGGGCTTCGGCACGCGCACGCCGGCGGCGGCCAGAAGATACAGCGTGTCGACTTCCACGCTCTGCCAGGCCTCTTCCTGGGCCTGGCGTCCGAAGCGCGTGCCCTTGGCCATCGCGCGCGCCTCGCGGCTGTTCTTGGTCTTGCGTCCCTCCTGGTACAGCGCCGCCTGCCGGAAGCCCCGCTTGTTGGCCTCTTTGTACACCTTCGCGCAACGCAGTTCCGCGCCGCAACGGACGACGTAGACTGTGGCTTCCTTGCCGCTCATCAATTGCCGGACCACCCCGTCGATCATGCCTTCGTGGACGAGTGCTTCGAGACGTTTTGGGGTCTTCAACAGGTTTCCTCGGTATGCGCGGCGACATTCTCTCATGGCCACCCGGACGCGCCGGGCTCCGGGTACCATGCGCGCAACAGGACACCGGAGATCGGCAATGGACAGACGCAAGCTCGGCAGCACCGGATTCGACGTCGCGCCGCTCGCCTTCGGCGGCAACGTGTTCGGATGGACCGCGGATGAAGCTACATCGTTCCGCCTGCTCGACGCCTTCGTCGCCGCCGGTTTCAATCTCATCGATACGGCCGATTCCTATTCGCGCTGGGCGCCCGGCCATCAGGGTGGCGAATCCGAAACGATCATCGGGCACTGGATCGCGCAGCGGGGCAGGCACGACGACGTGGTCATCGCGACCAAGGTCGGCTCGGACATGGGCCTGGGCCACAAATGCCTGCGCGCCGATTACATCGTGAAGGCCGCCGAAGATTCACTGCGCCGCCTCAACGTCGACTCCATCGACCTCTACCAGTCGCATTGGGATGACGACAAGACGCCGTTCGACGAAACGCTCGAGGCCTACGCGCGGTTGATGCAGCAGGGCAAGGTCAGGGCGGTTGGCGCGTCCAACCTGACCGCGGAGCGCCTGGCGCAGGCACTTGCGGCGAGCAGGCGACATGGCTATCCGACGTATCAGACGCTGCAGCCGCACTACAACCTCTACGAACGGGCGAGCTTCGAGGGCCCGCTCGAAGACCTGTGCGTGCGCGAACACATCGGCGTCATCACCTACTTCTCGCTCGGCGCCGGATTCCTGACGGGTAAGTACCGCAGCGAGGCGGACTTTGCCAAGAGCCCGCGTGGCGCAGGCATGCAGAAGTTCATGAACCCGCGCGGCATGCGCATCCTGGCCGCGCTCGAAGCGGTCGCGCCACGCTGCCATGCGACGATGGCGCAGGTTGCGCTGGCGTGGCTCATGCATCGCCCCAGCATCACCGCACCCATTGCCAGCGCCACGTCCGTCGCGCAACTCGACGAGCTGATGGCCGCGGCGCGCCTGACCCTCGACGCGGACGCGATCCGCGCGCTGGATGAGGCCAGCATGTGAGTTGGACCGAGCGGATTGCTACGTTTTCCGAAAATGGTGACCGCTTCCACAGAGCCAACGTCGTTCCCGCGCAGGCGGGAACCCAGCGTCGTTTGTCCAAAGCCACTGGGTCTCCGCCTGCGCGGGGACGACGATTGTCAAGATCTGCGCAGTAGTGCGGCGGCCATTGACGGCCGGCGCGCCTTTGTGCAAGACTTGGCGCGCTTTCGCTGCCGCAATACGTGTTCGCTCCGCGACACGCCCATCCAATCCAAGCCACGGGAGGAGTTCAATGAATACCACTGCCCTTGCTCCCCGGTCGGCTGCCGCCTGACTTGATGGTCTGAAGTTCCCGCGCCGCTGTCACGGCGCGTCGCCGACGTTTCCCCCATGGGTTGCTCCGCGCATTGGCGCAGGAGCTCTTTGGCGTTTGCCCTTTCGGACAAGTGCCGCGAGAAACGAAGGATCAGATCTCATCATGGTCGAAATCGATTTCGAAATGTTGTCGTCGTTGGGATTGACACCCGCGCTGGCCCAGCGCGCAGCCAGCCTTGCCGGGCCGGAAGGCGTGGACCTCGACCTGCTGCGCGTCACGGAAGTTCACCGCGAGTCGGTGCGGCTGCACGGCAGCGCAACGGAACGCAATGCGCGCCCGTTGCCGCGGCTCGTGCGTTCGCTGGCGGATGATGGCACCGCGCTTGCGGTTGGCGACTGGGTGCTGGCCGCCGACGATGCGCATCGCCAGACCTGGGTGCAGGAACGCGTGCAGCCGTCGTCGCATATCGCCCGCCGCGATGGCGACGGGCGCCGGCACCCCGTGGTGAGCAACGTCGATACCGCACTGCTGGTCATGGGCCTGGACGACGATTTCAATCCGCGGCGGCTGGAACGCTATCTCGCGCTGGTCCACGGCGACGCCATCGTGCCGGTGGTCGTGCTGACCAAGCGCGACGTCGCGGCGCCCACGCCCGAGGCATTGGACGCGCGGCTCGATGCCTTGCGCGGGCGCATCCCGGCCCACGTCGACGTCGTCGCCGTCAACGCGACGCACGCCGGCGCCGCGGAGGCGTTGGCGTGCTACCTGGCGCGCGGACAAACGCTGGTGTTGCTCGGATCGTCGGGCGCGGGAAAATCCACACTGACCAATACGCTGCTCGGCGCGGTCGTGCAGGACACCGGCGTGGTCCGCGTGCACGACAGCAGGGGCAAGCACACGACGACGTCGCGTTCGCTGCATCGCGTTCCCGGCGGCGCGTGCGTGATCGATACGCCCGGCCTGCGCACGCTGCGGCCGGACGGCGATGAAGCTGCGCTCGCCGGCAGTTTCGTGGACGTCGAAACGCTTGCCGGGCGGTGCCGGTTCCGGGATTGCAAGCACGCCAGCGAGCCCGGTTGTGCGGTGCGCGATGGCGTGGAGGCCGATCGCCTGCGCAATTATCACAAGCTGCTGCGCGAAGCCCGGCGCGATACGCTGACGGCGCTCGACCGGCAACGGCAGCTGGCCGAGTGGAAGGTGCGGGGAAGAGCCACCAAGGCGCGGTTGAAGGTCAAGCGCGGCGAGGTCTGAATTCTCTTCGGAGCCCGGATTCGGCGACGGCCGCCTTCAGGGTCCGGGTTGCGCGTCCGCGAGCGGCCGCGCAACGATCCGGTCGCTGCCGCAGCGTGCGACGATCAGGCGTCGTACTTGAACGACAGCGAAACCCGCGCACGGTAGGCGACGACCTTTCCGCCTTCGATCTTCATGTCGAGCTTGCCGACTTCGGCGATGCGCAGGTCGCGCAGCGACTTGGCCGCGAGCTCGACCGCGCTTTTCGCCGCGGCTTCCCAGGAAACGGTACTGGTGCCGATGATCTCCGTGACGCGGTAAACACCCGAATCGGTCTTCTTCTTGGCCATGGGTCACTCCATTCATGTGAGAGGCTTCGCACCGGTTCCGCTGCCTCGGGAGGCCAATGATAGACGGGTTGACACGAAGGTCAAAGGATTGGCGAGTTGTTCCCGGGACTATGTCGCGTGCACTCGCTTCGCCGGCGACCGGGCGCGGGAGGCAACGGGCTTGATCGTCGTCAATGGCGCCGGGGAATCTTCCCACGCCGGGGGCTTCCCGCGTTAGTGTCGAGCATCATGGCTCCAGGCACTCGCGAAATGACTCGGAATCCGCTGATCTGGATCGGTCTGGCCGGCGTCGCGCCGGACGACAATCCGCGCGCGCTTGCCTGGCAGAGGAAGCTGCATCCGTTCATGGTGGCGATCGCGCTGCTCTCCGTGCCCGCCTACATGCTGGATACTGCATTGCAGCATCCCGACTGGCACCGGATAGCGACCGTTCTCGATGCGGTGATCCTGGCGGCGTTTGCGGCTGAACTTGCCTGGATGCTGCGGGTGACGAGCTTTCCGGCCGCCTATCTCACCGAGAACTGGCTCAACGCCGTGATCGTGGTCGGAGCGGGTGCGGCAGTGCTGGGCGCTGCCACCGAGTGGGTGGCCGTGGTGCGCGTGATGCGCGTCGCCATTTCCGGCCTGGTGATGATTCGGGCGCTGACCGGTTTCCGCGACCTCTTCACCCATCGCGGTGCGCCCGCGCTGATCGGCATCGCCATTTTGATGATGCTCGGCGCCGGCGGCGTCTTCTACTGGCTCGACCCGGGGATCCACTCGTACTGGGATGGGCTATGGCTCGCGTTCACGACCGGAACGACCGTGGGTTACGGCGACGTCGTGCCGACGACCGGCGCATCGCGGGTGTTCGCGGCGTTCATGGTCCTGATCGGCGTCTCGCTGATGACGCTCTTTACCGCCAACGTGGTCACGTTCTTCATCGGCAGGGAAGAAACGGAGCTGCGTCAGGACCTGCATCATGACATCGTCAGGCTTCGCCGCGAGCTTGCGCAACTCCTTGGCGCCGAGGAGCTGCGGATTCAACGCGATCTGCACGAGGAAGTCCGTTTGCTTCGTGACGAGGTGCGGGCGCTGCGCGACGCACTGCAGAAGCATCCGGATCCCTGACGGGCGCGATTGGCGCTGGCGAGGCCGACCGCCCATCCCGGCGGCAGTTCACGTGGACGGGGTCGGGGCAGCTGGATTCGAATGGGAAAGTTTCGCCGCGGTCTGATCCACGTCAACCCGGACTTTCGGCAATGCCGCTAAAACGGATGCCGATGCCATGCGGAGGACTGCGATGAACGATATCCGGCAAGGTGTATCGCGCGGCGTGCAGCTGCTGCACGATCCGCTGCGCAACAAGGGCACGGCCTTCACCGAGCAGGAACGCGACGCGCTCGGCCTGCGCGGGTTGCTCCCGCCTCATGTGCACACGCAGGATGAGCAGGCGGCCAGAGTGCTCGAGAACCTGCGCAAACTCGCCGATCCGCTGGAGAAATTCGTCGCGCTGAACGCGCTGCATGACCGTAACGAGGCGCTGTTCTTCCGGGTCGTAAGCGATAACGTCGACGAAATCCAGCCGCTCATCTACACGCCGACGGTGGGACTCGCGTGCCAGCGTTTCGGGCACATCTTCCAGCGGCCGCGCGGCATGTTCATCAGCATCAACGACCGCGGTCGGATCGCCGACGTCCTCGCCAACTGGCCGCTGCCGGCCGGCATCATCGTCGTCACCGACGGTGAACGCATCCTGGGCCTTGGCGACCAGGGCGCCAACGGCATGGGCATTCCGGTCGGCAAGCTGTCGCTCTACACGGCGTGCGCCGGCGTGCCTCCGGCCGTGTGCCTGCCGATCACGCTGGACATGGGCACCAACAACGAAACGCTGCTCAACGACCCCTACTACGTCGGACTGCGCCGCCGGCGGGTGACGGGCGAGGCCTATGACGAACTGATCGAGGAATTCGTCACCGCGGCAGGCAAGGTGTTCCCGGGCGTGATCATCCAGTTCGAGGATTTCGCCAATCACAACGCGTTCCGCCTGCTGGAGAAATATCGCGACCGCATCTGCACGTTCAATGACGACATCCAGGGCACTGCGGCCGTCGCGGTGGCGGGCATCCTGTCGGCGTTGCGGGTCAAGGGCGGTGCGCTGGCGGACGAGAAACTGCTCTTCCTGGGTGCCGGCGAAGCCGCCACGGGCATCGCCGACCTGACCGTCGCCGCAATGGCCACGCAGGGCGCGGACCCGGCGGATGCACGGAAGAGGATCTGGCTGGTCGATTCGAAGGGTCTGGTGGTCAAGTCCCGCAAGGATCTCGCCGCCCAGAAGCTGCCGTACGCGCACGACCATGCTCCCGTCGCCGATTTCCTCTCGACGGTGAAGGCGCTGAAGCCGACCGGAATCATCGGCGTGGCCGCGGTCGGCGGCACGTTCACGCGCGAAGTGCTGCGCGCAATGACCGACTGCAACACGCGGCCGATCGTGTTCGCGCTGTCCAATCCGACGTCGAAGGCGGAGTGCACAGCGGAACAGGCCTACCAGTGGACCGATGGGCGGGCACTGTTCGCGTGCGGCAGCCCGTTCGCACCGGTTCCCGTGGGTGGCAGGACGCTGGTGCCGCGGCAGGGCAACAATTCATACATATTCCCGGGTGTCGGACTCGGCGCCATCGCCTGCGGCGCGATGCGCATCACGGAGGAGATGTTCCTCGCCGCCGCCAATGCATTGGCCGCGCAGGTCACGCCGGCGGACTTGGAGCAGGGCAGCCTGTACCCGCCGCTGACCAACATTCGTGCCGTATCCGCGCGCATCGCGGCAGCCGTCGCCGAAGTCGCCTACCGGCGCGGGCTGGCAACGAAACCGCGGCCGGCCAACCTGCTCGAATTTGTCCAGAAGCAGATGTACGACCCGCACTATTCGTCCCTCGCGTAGACTGCTGGCGGCAGCCGCCAACCGCCAACCGCCTGCGGGTGTTTCCGTGCACACACTTGTCATCGTTTCCCACCCGCACCTCGCGGCGTCGCGCGCGCACCGGCGCCTGCACGATGCCATCAGCGGATTGAGCGGCGTCGCCGTCCGCCACCTCGAGGTGCTTTACCCGGATGGGCGAATCGACGCCGCTGCCGAGCAGGCGGCGGTGCTGCCGGCGACCCGCATCGTGTTCCAGTTTCCCTTCAACTGGTACTCGACGCCGCCGATGCTCAAGGCGTGGCAGGACGAGGTCCTGGCCGTCGGCTTTGCCTATGGTCCCGGTGGCACGCGGATGCGCGGCAAGCAACTGCAGCTCGTGCTGACGGCCGGCGGCGCGCGGGACAGTTATCGCCTCGGTGGCCACAACCAGTTCGAGGTCGTGGAGCTCTTGAAGCCGCTGCTGGCCACTGCCCATTTCGTCGGCATGTCGGTGCTGCCGCCGCTCGTGCTGTATCACGTGCCCAACGTGCCCGGCATTCCCGTGCCCGCCGATGTCGACGCGCGCATCGACGCTTTCGCGCGGCATTATCGCGACCTGCTGGCCGCCGCTCCGGTCTCCGCCGCGGCCCTGCAGGCGTGAGCGCGGTCGAGGCGATGCCGCCGCTGTGGCTGTTGCAGGCGGCCGTAGCCGCCGTCTGGCTGTACGAGGGCTTCTGGTGCAAGGTCATGGGCCGCAGCCGGCACGAGTTCGAGGTGGTCGAGCAGGTGCCATTTCTGTCGGCGTCGACGGCGCACATGCTGCTGCGTGTCCTCGGTGTCGTCGAAACGGCGCTCGGCATCTGGGTGCTGGGAGGCTGGCGGCCGATTGCCGCCGCCGTCGCCCAGACGGCATTGCTGGTCGGGCTCAACTCCGCCGGCATCTTCTTTTCCCGGGAGCGCATCCCGGATCCGGCGGGCATGGTGGTGAAGAATGCGGCGTTCCTGGTGCTCGCCTGGGTGGCGGCCGGCGTGGCGGCAAGGGCCTCCGTCGCGTGAGCGCAACGACGCCCTGGGAGGCAGGCCGCTTCGACACGCGCGCCGGGCCGCGCAAGGTGCTGTTCGGGCAGATGTACGAGGACGTCGGCATCGAACGCGCGGCGTTCGCACCCGGCGCGCGCGTGTTCTGCATCGCGTCCGCCGGCGATACGGCCATGGCGCTGTCCGGCGCGCACCAGGTCACGGCGATCGATATCAATCCCGCGCAGCTCGACTACGCGCGGGCGCGGCTCGCCGGCGCGCCGGCGATCACGGGCACCGCCGAACACGTGATGGGGCTGGGGCGTGGCGCGATGGCGCTGTTCGGCTGGCGGCGCACGGTGCTCGAACGCTTTCTCGCGCTCGACGACCCGGCGGCGCAGTCCGCCTACTGGCGTGCGCACCTCGATACCCGTGGCTTTAGGCTTGCCACCGACGCGCTGCTGTCGGTGGCGGGACTGAAGGCCGTCTACGGTTCGCCGTTTCTCGCCATCCTGCCGGCACATTTCGGCCGCGTGATGCGCGGGCGCCTTGCCCATTGCTTCGTAACGTTTCCCAATCGCGGCAATCACTACGCGCGGGCGTTGCTGCTGGGCGGACCACCGCCGCCAATTCCGTTCGAGCGCTCGCGCATCGCGCTGGTCGGCGGTGACGCGGCAGATTACCTGGAGCGCTGTCCGCCGAAGTCGTTCGACGCGTTCACGCTGTCCAACATCCTCGATGGTGCCGCCGCCGGGTATCGGCAGCGGCTGTTTGCCGCCGTGCGGCGCGCGGCGGCGCTCGACGCCATCGTCGTGCTGCGCAGCTTCGCGGAGCCGACGCACGCGACGCCTCACGACCGCGCGGCGCGCGACCGTTCGATCCTCTGGGGAGTCGTCGACGTGCGCCCCGTCGCCGCCCTCGACGCGGCCGGGGGCGTGCCGATTCCGCTCATCGGATGAACGGCCAGTCGCCCGGATCATCTGCCGAAAGTCAGGATTGCTTGCGACGGCTTCCATCCGAAATCTGTCACGGACCCTGCATTCGGATTTACACTGGGGCAGGTGCAAAGACACCAGGAGGAGAGAACCGTGGCAGACCGGATCTGGCTCAAGAACTATCCCGCAGGAATTGCCGGTGAGATCGACCCGGACCAGTTCCTGTCCATCCCGGACCTGATCGAGAAGACCACGGCCAAGTTCGCCGACCGGCCGGCCTATCACAATCTCGGCTATACGATCAGCTACGCGGAGCTCGATCGGTTATCGCGCAACTTTGCGACCTTCCTCCAGGGGCTGCCGGGCATGGCCAAGGGCGATCGCGTTGCCATCATGTCGCCCAACCTGCTGCAGTACCCGGTGGCGCTGTTCGGCATCCTCCGTGCCGGAATGACCGTGGTGAACGTCAACCCGCTCTACACGCCGCGCGAACTGGAGCACCAGTTGAAGGATTCCGGCGCCAAGGCCATAGTCATCCTCGAGAATTTCGCCAGCACCTTCCAGCAGGTGCACAGGAACACCCCCGTCCGGCACGTGATCACCAGCCAGGTCGGCGACATGTTGCCCGGGCCGAAGCGCATGCTCGTCAATCTGGTCATCAAGCGGGTCAAGAAGATGGTGCCCGCCTGGCGCATCGACGACGCCATCCCGTTCCGGACGGCGCTTGCGCGCGGTGCGGCGGCGAAGCCGCAGCCGGTGGCAGTGACGCGCGAGGACGTTGCATTCCTGCAATACACGGGCGGCACCACCGGCGTTTCCAAGGGCGCGATGCTCACCCACCGCAACATCCTGGCCAACCTGGAACAGACGGGCGCATGGATCTCGACCAGCTTCAAGGAAGGCGCGGAGATCGCCATCGCGCCGTTGCCGATGTACCACATTTTTTGCCTCACCTCGACGCTGTCGTTCATGAAATGGGGCAGTCTGATCGTACTGATCACCAACCCGCGCGACATGCCGGCGTTCGTCAAGGAGCTGGGGCACTGGAAGTGGAGTGTGCTGACCGGTGTCAACACGCTGTTCAGCGGCCTGCTCAACACGCCCGGCTTCGACCAGCTCGACTTTTCCTCGGTCAAGGTGGTGGTCGGCGGTGGCACCGCCGTGCAGAAGCCCGTGGCCGAACGCTGGCAACAGGTGACCGGGCACTTCATCACGGAAGCGTACGGCTTGACGGAGTCTTCGCCGGGAGCCTCGTGCGTTCCGCTGAACTCCCCGTGGAACGGCTCCATCGGTATGCCGATGCCGTCGACCGACATGTCGATTCGCGATGCGCTGTTCAAGGAGTTGCCGCCGTGGACCGGGGACGGCGACATCGAGAAATTCACCGGCGAGATTTGCATTCGGGGCCCGCAGGTGATGACGGGGTATTGGAACAATCCCAGCGAAACGGCCAAGGTGATGCAGGACGGCTGGCTCAAGACCGGCGACGTCGGCCACATCGACGGCAATGGCTACTTCACGATCACCGATCGCAAGAAGGACATGATCCTAGTGTCCGGGTTCAACGTCTATCCGAACGAGATCGAAAGTGTCGTCGCCTCGCACCCGGGCGTGCTCGAATGCGGCGTCGTGGGCGTGCCCGACGAAAAATCGGGCGAGGCGGTGAAGGTGGTGATCGTGCGCAAGGATCCGGAGCTCACCAAGGAAGCGGTGGTCACGCATTGCAAGTCCCAGCTCACCGGCTACAAGGTGCCGCGCCACATCGAATTCCGCGACGCGCTGCCGAAGACGCCGATCGGCAAGGTCCTGCGCCGCGAGTTGCGCGACGTGCCGAAGGCATAGTGAAACCCCCTGCGCGGGCCGGAGCCTGCGCACGTTCGCGCGCCTCGCCGTAAACGAAACGACCGCGGCAGGCGTTACACTTCGGAATGGCCCCGCATGGGGTGTGCCTTCCGGAGTCGGTATGAAGAATTCAATGCTGTTGGCGGCGGGATTCGCCGCGCTGCTGCTCGCCCCCCACGCGTCCGCGCAGGTGACGCTGTACGAGTGGGAAGGCCTGCGTGGACAGGTGTTCACCGCCGATCGCCCGATCAGCGACCTCGAGCGCTACGGATTCAACGACCGCGCGTCGTCGCTGGTCGTGGAGCGGGGCGAGTGGGAGGTCTGCGAGCACCATAACTATCAGGGCCAGTGCAGAATCGTGCGGCCGGGGCAGTATCCATCGCTGGCGGCGATGGGCATGAACAACCGGATCTCGTCGTTCCGCCGCGTCGACGGCAAGCCCGCGTATGCCTACGCGCCGCCACCGCCCGTGCCTCCGCCTTATCCCTACTACATGCAGCATGGCGAGACGCTGTACACCGCCAACGTCGTCGCCGTGCGCGCGGTCCTGGGGCCGCCTGAGCAGCGGTGCTGGGTGGAACAGCAGCAAATCGTCACCAATGGTGGCCCGAACGTTCCGGGGGCGATCATCGGCGGCGTGCTGGGCGGCGTGCTTGGGCACCAGATCGGCAATGGTCGCGGCAATGATGTCGCGACCGCCGTGGGCGCGGTCGGCGGCGCCGCCATCGGCGCCAACGTCAATCATGGCGGCAGCCAGGTCGCGACGCAGAACGTCCAGAAATGCGCGGCGGTGCCCGGATCGGGGCAGCCCCAGTACTGGGATGTGACCTACGTGTTCCGCGGGGTCCAGCATCGCACGCAATTGAGCTTCGCGCCGGGGGCGACGATCACCGTCAACGGCAACGGCGTGCCGCGAGTCTAGTGTACTGAGTCAGAAGTTCCGATGATAAAGGAGCGGATGAAATCAGTCGTCAGGCGAGGCGCGAGGCCGAGAGCGTACCTCATGGTACGGTGAGGCCGAGGAACAAAGCATGGCGGCTGCGCATTCTGGC
>Ga0209048_10003970_pt1 | contig 14228 bp, 13 predicted proteins | sample FrelakmetCRP12CR_FD_187146 | JGI IMG/M metagenome (GOLD analysis project Ga0209048, IMG submission 187146) | Freshwater lake sediment microbial communities from the University of Notre Dame, USA, for methane emissions studies - CRP12 CR (SPAdes)... | ecosystem: Environmental > Aquatic >... | reverse complement strand
GGCCCCGCGTTCCGGCGGAGACCGGCGCTGCCGGTGGATGCGTGAGCTGCTTCATGCGCTTCTCCGCCAGCTCGCGTACGTTGCCCAGCGCCTCGCGGCCACGGTCCACACTGCTCAGCAGATCGCGCAGCGCCTCGCCGCCCTGCTGGATGATCCAGCGCAGCGCCGGCAGGCCAAGCAGGCCGTTCTCGCGCTTCTCCTCCTCGAAGATGATCTGCGCGAAGGTGACGGCGGTGAGATCTTCGCCGCTGTCGTTGTCGATGATGCGCAGGTCGTCGCCGGAGCGCACCAACTCCGCGACGCTGTCGAGGGTCACGTAGCGGCTCGCCTGCGTATCATACATTTTGCGGTTGCCGTAGCGTTTGATGAGCCGGGTCATTGCGTCCGATCGTTCTAGGGTGACGGCTACCACAGCGTGCGCCGCCGCAGCAAGGCGCGGCGTCCTGCCGCGCGCGCGTCCTGCCGTGCGGAGCGCTCTGCCGGCTTTGCCGGACGCTTACCTTTACTCCCTCGGAGGTGGGTGGTATCGTCCCCCTCTGCACATGTGACGCTGTCCCGATTTCTATGAGAAAATCACTTCGTCTGACGGTCATTGCCTTGGTCGTCCTGCTGCTGTTTGGAATAGGCGGGCTGGTTGCACGCAGCCTGTGGCAACAGCACGGAAGGGACGTGGCGCGCGCCGGGCTCGAGTTTCTGCCGGGCGTGTCGCAGCACATTCAGGATTTCCACCGGGTGAAAGTGCAAGACGGCCGCAAGGTGTGGGAGGTGGCCGCCGAAGACGCGCAGTACAAAGAAGAAGAGCAAACGGTGATGGTGCGCGGTGCCGCACTCCAGCTGTTCCTGAAAGACGGCCGCACTCTGGGCCTCAAAGGGGACGACGGACAAATCTTGCTCGACGGTCGCGAGCTCACGCGCGTCGACCTCAATGGTGCGATTGAGGTCACCCTCGCGGACTACGTGCTGCGCACCGAGCACGCCACGTACGACCACCAGCAGAAGGTGATTTCAGCGCCCGGCACCGTCGAGATATCAGGACGAGCGCTGCAACTACGCGGCGATCGCATGGAGGTCAACGTCGATACCGAGCGACTGACCCTGGAGCATCGCGTCTCCATGCAAATTCAACCCGCCCTCTTGAAGCAAGGAGGCAGCGACGCACTGCTGTAGCACATGGGCGCTGGTAACGGTGCTGGCCGTGAGCGCACTTGCCGGCCGCAGCGGCGGCGAGGAAGCGCAGGCGGCGACCCGCCAGGCACCCAAGGAAGAGGCCGCGGCGCCGGGCCAGAATTCGCTGCTCGACGCCCTCTCCTTCAGCTCGAAGCGTGATCCCATCTCGGTCGCTGCCGACGGCTTGGAGTTCGACTACCGCACGCACGTGCTCACCTACAAGGGCGGTGTCGAAGTCATACAGGGCGACATCAAGATGCAGAGTCGAACGCTGCGCGTCGTTCTCGACGATCAGGCCGAGAACCGTGTGAAGGAGGTCGTCGCCGAGGGCAACGTCCGCGTTTCCAAAGGCCCGCGCTGGGCCACCGGCGGTCGCGCCGAGTTCGACCAGGCGAAGCAGACCGTCGTGCTCAGCAACGATGCGGTGGTCCACGATGGCTCGAACGAAGTGAGCGGCGACCGGATCGTGGTCTATCTCAACGAGAACCGCAGCGTCGTCGAAGGCGGCACCGGCCGCGTGCGCGCCGTGCTGTTCCCGTCGAAGAACGGTACGCCCGGCGCCGAGGGGAGCGCACCGTGAGCCACAACGGCAGTAGCCGCCACGGCGTTCTGTGCGCCGACAGCCTGTGGAAACGCCTCGGCGGCCGGGAGATCCTGCGCTCGGTATCGCTTGAGGTGCATGCGGGTGAGGTGGTTGGCCTGCTGGGCCCAAACGGAGCCGGAAAAACGACCACGTTCTACGCCATCGTCGGCCTCATCCGGCCCGACCGCGGCAGCGTGCGCCTGAACGGCGCCGACATCACCGCCGAGCCCATGTACATCCGCGCCCGTCGGGGCATCAGCTACCTGCCCCAAGAGCCGTCGGTGTTCCGCAAGTTGAGCGTCGAAGAGAACATCCTGGCGATCCTCGAAACGCTGCAGCTCACCCGCGAGGAACGCGGCAAACGCCTGGGCGAGTTGCTGGAAGAGCTGAGCATCGCGCATCTGGCCAAGAGCAAAGCGTACTCGCTGTCGGGCGGCGAGCGCCGGCGTGTCGAGATCACACGCGCCCTGGTGACTGCCCCCACCTTCATGTTGCTCGATGAGCCTTTTGCAGGCATCGATCCGCTTGCTATCCTGGACATCCAGAGCATCGTGGGGCAACTGAAAGAACGGGGGATTGGAATCTTGATTACAGATCACAATGTACGCGAGACGCTGGGGATCTGCGACCGCGCCTATATCCTGAACAACGGCGAGGTCCTCGAGGAAGGCTCGCCGCAGGACATCGCGTCCAGCCAGCGCGCCCGTGACCTCTATCTCGGAGAGCGTTTCTCGCTCTAACCACTATGGCACTCGAAACCAGACTCTACCAGAGACTCAGCCAGCAACTGGTGATGACGCCGCAACTGCGGCAGGCCATCAAGATTCTGCAGGTCTCACGCGCCGAGCTAGAGACGCTCATCGACGAGGAGCTGTCACAGAACCCGGTGCTCGAAGAAGGTGTCGAGCAGACCGAGGAGCCTGAGGAGCGCCCACGCACCGAAGAGCAACTCGAAAGCAAGGGCAACGAAGCCGAGGAATGGTCGGAGCCCCGCGAAGAGCGCGAGACCACGAACGAGGTGTCGGCGAACGACCGGCTCGACGGCATCGACTGGAAGGAATACCTCGACAACTACCGCAACGACTGGCACGGCTCGTCCGCTACGCCGGCAGACTACGACGACGAAAAGCGGCCGTCCCTGGAAAACACCTTAGTGCGCTCGACGTCGCTCACCGAGCACTTGATCTGGCAGCTGCGCATGTCTGGCATCGATCCGATCGAGGAATCGGTGGCGGCTTTGATGATCGGCAACATGGACAAGGACGGGTACCTGCAGCTGGACATCGAAGACATCGCGTTCCAGAGTGGCCAAGATTTCGACGTCGTCGAACGAACCTTGCGGCGCATTCAAGAGCTCGACCCACCCGGTGTCGGCGCGCGCGATCTGTCGGAATGTCTGCTGCTGCAGATCCGTGCCGAAGGCAAAGAAGACTCGGTTGCCGCCAAAATCGTTCGCGATCACCTGGCGCTCCTGGAAAGCAAACGCTACGACAAGATCGCCAAGGACCTCGGCGTACCGCTGGGCGAAGTGGTTGCGGCCGCCAACTACATCGTGACGCTGGAACCCAAACCGGGCCGCAACTTCGGCGAAGGTGATATCCGTTACATCACCCCGGACGTCTTCGTGCAGAAAGTCGGTGACGAGTTGGTGATCTCCCTCAACGATGAGGGGCTGCCGCGGCTGCGGGTGAGCAATTTCTACCGGCAGGTGCTGGGCGAAACGGACACCACCGACGCCAAGCGCTACATCCAGGAGAAGATGCGCGCCGCCGCGTGGCTCATCAAGAGCATCCAGCAGCGGCAGCGCACACTCTACCTGGTGACGCAAAGCATCGTCCGCTTCCAACGCGAGTTCTTCGACAAGGGCGTCTCGCACCTCAAGCCGCTGGTGCTGAAGGACGTGGCGATGGACATTGGCATGCACGAGTCGACGGTGAGCCGCGCCACTGCCAACAAGTACGTGCACACCCCGCAAGGCACGGTCGAGTTGAAGTACTTCTTCACCTCCAGTCTGCAGGGCGCCGACGGTGAAGAGGTGTCGGCGGAAAGTGTCAAGGAACGCATTCGCGAGATCATCGCCACGGAGGACGCCCAGCAGCCGTTCAGCGACCAGCACATCGCCAAAATGCTGTCGACGGAGCAAGTCACCATCGCGCGGCGGACGGTCGCCAAGTATCGCGGCGTGATGGGCGTCCTCCCCTCGTCGAAACGGCGCCAGGGCTTCTGACCTGGTGCGAGAATGGAGCCACGCCATGCAGGTCATCGTCACCTTCCGGCACGTGGAGCCCACCGATGGGCTGCGGCAACACGCCGAAGAGAAAGTGCAACGCGTCCACAAGTACCTGCGGCGCCCGATCGAGGCACACATCATTCTGTCGGTCGAGAAGCAGCGCCACATCGCCGAGGTGCAACTCAGCGCCAACCATCTGAACGTCACCGCCACCGAGGAGACCGACGATCTCTACTCCGCCATCGATCTGGCGATGAGCAAGATCGAGCGGCAGATCAAGAAGCACACCGCCAAGTTCAAGGACCACAAGGGCCCGAGCAACGCCGCCGCCACACCGATGGCCGGCGAGAACGAACGGCCTGGCGCCACCATCCACACGCAACGCATTGCTGTGAAGCCCATGTCGGTGGATGAAGCAGTGCTGCAGCTCAAACTGCAGAAGAATGACTTCCTGCTGTTCACCAACGCCGCCACGGACGCGCTCAGCGTCGTCTACCGTCGCAAGGACGGCAACTACGGGCTGATCGAGCCGGAACAATCATGAGCGGGCACCCATCCACCCGCACGGCTTTCCAACCATGAAGATCACGGACATCCTCCCCGAAGCGCTGGTGATGCCGGTCGTCAACGGGAAGACCAAGGAGGAGGTGCTGCGCGAACTCGCCACAGCAATGGCAGCCCAGCATCCGGACATCGACGCCAACCGCCTCGTGGAAGTGCTGTGGGAACGTGAACGGCTTGGCAGCACCGCCATCGGCGACGGCATCGCGATCCCGCATGGCAAGCTCCCGGGCCTCAAGACGGTCGTCGGAGCGTTCGGTCGCCACCTCCAGGGCGTCGACTTCCAGTCGCTCGATGGCAAACCCACGAAGTTGCTGTTCCTGCTCGTCGCACCGGAGGATTCCGTGGGTCAGCATCTGAAGGCCCTGGCACGGGTTTCTCGGCTGTTGAAGGACCCCGCTTTCCGCAACCAACTGATGAGTGCAGCGGACCAGAGCGAGCTGTATCGCTGCATCCGCCAGGAAGATGACAAGTACTGACCGACTATCAGCGCGCCGACGAGCCCAGTGTCGCCTGCCCTCCTAGCCGGCCTCCAACAGTCTCGTGCTCCGCGTGGCGGGCGCCGGGCTCCGCAGCTAGTCGTGCGGCCGAGCAGACGATGCCGCCACCGGTTCCGATGAGCCACCCGACCCTGTCCAAGAGCCTCGAGATCAAAAATCGCCTCGGTCTCCACGCCCGGGCGGCCGCGCTGTTGGTCCAACTGGCCACGCAGTTCGACGCCGACATCACCGTCACCAAGGAAGGACAGGCCGTCGACGGCAAGAGCATTCTCGGACTCATGATGCTGGCCGCGGGCCAGGGTTCGTTCATCGAGGTCAGGGTGTCGGGCCTCCAAGCGGCAGACGCCCTGGCCGCAATCGAGCACCTGGTCGAGCAGAAATTCAACGAGGAATAACTTCCTTGACCGTGGTGCACAGGCTATACTATGGTTTTAGCTGGACTGTTACTCTCACGGGGCAGCAAATCTAAGGGAACAACGGTAGCCTGCGGGCTGCGGGAGCGAAGGAGACGCTATGGCTCTGAAAGATTTTCTCTTTACCTCGGAATCAGTTTCCGAGGGCCATCCCGACAAGATGTGCGATCAGATTTCTGATGCCGTCTTGGATGCGTTGATCGAGCGCGACCCCGATAGCCGCGTCGCCTGTGAAACCCTGGCCAAGACCGGCATGGTAGTTGTCGCCGGTGAGATCACCACACGCGCGCAAATCAGCTACCCCGAGATCGTGCGCCAAGTCATTCGCGACATCGGTTACACCTCCTCCGACATGGGTTTCGATGCCGACACCTGCGCCATCCTGACTGCGGTCGATCGCCAGTCACCGGACATCTCGCAGGGTGTCACCGAGGGTGAAGGGCTGCACAAGGAACAGGGCGCCGGCGACCAAGGGCTGATGTTTGGCTTCGCCTGCGATGAAACTCCCGAGCTGATGCCGCTGCCGATCGTCATGGCGCACCAGTTGGTGAAACACCTCGCCGACGTCCGCAAGGGCGGCGCCTACAATTTCCTCCGTCCGGATGCCAAATCGCAGGTGACCATCGAGTACCGTGACGGCCGGCCGCGCCGCATCGATGCGGTGGTCGTCTCCTCTCAGCACAGCCCCGATGTGAAGTATGAAACCCTGCGCGAGCTGATCATCGAAGAGGTGATCCGCAAGGTGCTGCCGGAGGAGTACCTCGATCAGCGCACGAAGTATCACGTCAACCCGACCGGCCGCTTCGTGGTCGGTGGGCCGCTGGGTGACTGCGGTTTGACGGGACGCAAGATCATCGTCGACACCTACGGCGGCTACGGCCGCCATGGCGGCGGCGCCTTCTCCGGAAAGGACCCGAGCAAGGTCGATCGCAGCGCCGCCTACATGGCCCGGCACATCGCCAAGAACATCGTCGCCGCCGGCCTGGCGTCGAAATGCGAAGTGCAGTTGGCGTACGCCATTGGCGTGGCCGAGCCGATCTCCGTGCTGGTCGACGCCTTCGACACCGGCGTCGTGCCGAACGACCGACTGGCGGCGCTGGTGCGCGAGCATTTCGCACTGAAGCCAGCCGACATCATCCGCACGCTGGACCTCAAACGACCGATCTACACGCGCACCGCGTCGTACGGACACTTCGGCCGCGTCGCCGAGGATGGCTACTTTACGTGGGAGAGCGCCGATCGCGCCGATGCGTTGCGGCGTGCGCTCGGCGCCGCATCACGGCCGCAACCGCGGGTCGCGGCGGCCCAGGCAGCGCTGTAACATACGGCTGGTGCCGCTGCAGCTGGCACCGGGGCTCCGAAAAGGCGGTCCAAAGTGGACCGCCTTTTCTTTCTTTCTTTCCGAGCAAAACTCCGGCGTAATGAAGTGGTGCGACTCAGCGGAACAGCTAGCTTCTCAGCCATGCGCGCCGCGCGGCGCGCCGAGGCATTGCTCGACGCCGGGACGTTCCTTCCGCTCACCGACGTCACCACCGCAGCGCCCTTCCTCGCCGGCGCCGGATTCATCGATGGCGCCCCCGTTCTGATCGCACTCACCGACGGTCACGTACGCGGTGGCACCATCGGCGTGCGCGAGTCGGGCATCCTGGCACGCATCGCCGAGAGCACCACGACCGGACAAGTACGCGGCCAGCGCCCCGTCGCTCTCGTCCTGGGTTTCGATACGGGTGGCGTGCGCGTCGAGGAAGGACCGATTGCCCTTGCAGCGGCTTCCGCCGTCGGCGTGGCACTCGCACGCCTGACGTTGACCGGCGTGCACCTCGCGGCCGTGATCAGCGGACCCCGTGGCTGCTTTGGCGCGCCGGCGGTGATGGCGGCGTTGCCCGAGCGCATCATCATGACCGCCGACGCCCACTGGGGACTGACTGGCCCGAAGTTACTCGGCGGGCTCCTCGACGGCGTGACGCCCGAACTCGAAGGATTCGCGGCGACGTCCGCCAGCACCAGGGCCACCAACGGTGACGCACACGTCGTGGTACCAGACGACGCCGACGCCGTGCGCGCGCAACTGCGCGGCATGATCCGCGATATCGTTGCCGATGCAGCCAGTACCAAGCTGCCGCGTCTGGAGGATCGCCTTGCCGCTAGCGCCGCAACCACGAACAGCTTGCAGGTGCGCCTGCACAACGCCCCAGGCGCACCGCACCACGAAGTCGTCGAGCCGCGGCGGCGGGACCTGCTGCGCTATTCGTTCCGCGGCCAGTGGAAACCAACCGGTCCGATCCGCCGCGAGGGTTTGGTCCACGCCGCGCTCGGCAGCCTACGCGATCGTCCGGCGCTGGGGCTCATCGTCGGACCCCAGCAGGCACGTGGCAGCGGCGTCGGCATCGAAGAAGCCGCCGTCATCACAGATATGCTGCGCATCGCCGCAGAGCGCGGCGGCACCGAGCGCGCGGCGATTCTCACCTTCCTCTTCTGCCAAGGGCACGCGGTCGACTTCGCGCAGGAGCGCTTCGGCCTGCAGCGTGCCCTCGCCGAGTGCCTGCGCGCCATGGTGGCCGCGAGGCTGCGCGGACATCCGATCATCAGCATCCTGGGCGGTGGCACCTACGGCGCCGCGTATCTCGCGCTCGCGGCACCGAGCCACCGCATCCTGGCGATCCGCGGCACATCCGTCGCGCCCATGGCGCCACAGGTGTTGCGCGCCTTCCAAGCGCTGCGCGGTCAGAAGACCGGCCAGGAAGCCAGCGCGCAGCTGGCCGAGCTCATCCCGGACATCCGCATGGTCGAAAGCGTGATCCGCCTGCCACGCGTGCTCGGAGAAGAGCTCACCACACTGCTGGCGACGGTACGTCCGGAAGTGCAAGCGGCCTAGTTGTAATGCCAGTGAGTTGAGCGGCGTTTGTGCCAAGAGCGCACCCTTCGAGACGGCGCCTGAACAGACGGCGCCTCCTCAGGGTGAGCGGAAAAATTACTCTCTCGGACGGAACATATACCGTTCGCCCTGAGGAGGCCGCGTCTTCTCAGCGGCCGTCTCGAAGGGCGCGATATCGGCAGGACACCAAAAGTAAGCCTCACCTGGGGCCTTTGCTTGTTTGCTACCGGCGGCGTGGCCTTGCAGCCCGTTTGCGGGTCGGCATGGCGCGACGCGCCGTCGCCCGCGCCGGCGTCGTCCTCGTTGGGGTTGCCGCATCAGGGCCCAGCTTCACCGCGCCGCTGCGCCCCACATCGTAGCCTCCCAGGCGCGCCACTGCGTCGCGAAAGCTCGGCGAGCGCATCGCCATGAGCAGCGCCTGCCCGGTCGCACTCTCGTAGAAGTCGCGGCGGAAGACCAGGTCGTACTCCTCTTTCTCGACCGCAACGAAATCGAGGCCGAGGGCGTTGGCCGCGGAATGGACGCCGAGGCCGCAGTCGGCGAGACCGCTGGCGACGGCCACGGCAACCGCCATATGGGTGAACTCTTCGCGCTCGTAGCCGCGGATGCGCTCCGGCCGCAGCCGTAGCTTGGCCAGCTTGTAGTCTAACAAAACGCGCGTGCCGGCTCCGGACTGTCGATTGACGAACTGGACATCGTCACGGACGAGGTCGCGCAGGCTGGAGATCTTCTTCGGGTTACCGCGCGCGACCAGGAGCCCCTGCTCGCGCACCACGAGGTTGACGACCGCCACGTCGCGCTCGCTCAGGTGCCGGCGAATGTCCCGCAGGTTGTACGTGCCGGTCTTGGGGTCGAGCAAATGCGTGCCGATCACGTGCGCTTCGCCACGCTTGAGCGCGAGCAACCCGCCCAGGCTGCCCACATTCGTCGCCGAGATCTTCAGGTGCGGGGCGCTACGCTTCAGCGCGTCCTCCAACAGGCCGATCGACAGATCGTGACTGCCACTGAAGACGATGGTGTTGGCGATCTCGGCACGCGGCCGCAGCAGTTCGATGTCGGCCTCCTCACCAGCGTTGATGCCCTCGGACAGTGGCGGGATGCGCAGGAAACCATCTGCCTTGACCATGGTGGTGATGACCCCAGCACCGCGGCCGAGCGGATTGGCGACGATGCGACCAGCGACCTGACCCAGTGTCACGCGCGTGAACTCTTCCAGACCCAATTTCGACGGGATTTTACGGGGCACAACGGCGCGGACGGTCTCCGGCGGTTCGGGGGCTCGTCCCAAGAATTTCGCAACCAGCGGCCGCAACACCTGCTGGCAGACCACCACAGCCGACACCGGGTAACCTGGCAACCCGAGTACTGGCTTGCCGTCCACGAGGGCACAGATCGCCGGCTTGCCCGGCATGATGTCGATGCCGTGCACCAGAACCTCGCCCAGGCGGCTGAGGGCGCCTACCGTGAAGTCGTGCTCACCCGCTGAGGAGCCGGCAATCACCACAACGATGTCGTGCTCACGCACCGCCGCCTGCACCATCGAGGTAATGCGGTCGAGATCATCACGCACACGTGGCAGTCGGTGCGGCTGCCCACCCCATTCGCTGACGAAGGCAGCAACGACACGTGAGTTGAACTCGATGATTGCTCCCGGCGATGTTTCATCTCCCGGTTCGATCAACTCGCTTCCGGTCGGGATGATTGCCACGCTCGGACGTGGCATCACCGCTATCGTCACATGACCGGCCGCTAGCAACGCCCCGATATCGAACGGCCGAATGCGATGCCCGCGCGGCAGCAGCGGCTCGGTGGCGACGATATCTTCACCCACCAAGCGCACGTGCTGCCACGGCGCCGCTGCAGAGCGAATCGCGACACGGCCGCCGGCAACCGGGTAGACGTTTTCGATCATGATCACGGCGTTCGCCCACGCCGGCAGGGCCTGTCCGGTATCGACGTAGGCGAAGGCACGTTGCCGCCCACTCGGTTCGGGTGCCAGCTCCAATTCAATCGGTTGTGCCTCGCTTGCACCAAACGAATCTTCGGCGCGCAGGACGATGCCGTCCATAGCCGCACCGTGGTAGTGCGGTGCGGAGATGCGTGCAAAGACCGGCTCGGCAGTCACGCGGTGCAGGCTATCCTCTGCCGGCACCAGTTCCGGCGGGCGTGGCTGAATCGCCAGGCCATCAACGAACAGCGCGAGCGTCTCCGCTAACGACTTCTTGTTGAGATAACGGGTGCGCGGCATCGGTCCCTTCTTTTGCCCCTCGGAGCTAGCTGGGTGCTGAAGCAGACCCCTGTTTGCTCAGCTCGGCCAGCGGGCAGCGTCGCGCGTGGGTCGCACGCGCGGGCAGTACGATCGGGCCCGTTTGCCTGAGCCCGTCTCACAGCTCCAGCAGCCTGTCGGACTTGGAAGCCCGCAGCGACCCAACGGGGAGCGGGCCATGGAAATGACGCTGGCCGCAGGCCCTAGGCTGTCTTCCTCGCCTGCTCGGCGAGGTGTCGTTGGTCCAGACCCTGGCGCACCAGCGTCTTGATCAGCGCTTGCCGGCTGATATGCAAGGCTGCTGCCGCCTGGTCGAGCTCCGCAAGCATTTCGACGGTGAAGTCGACCTGCACGACCTGAAGGGCCGGCATCAACTTCCCCCGATTCGTGAAGAAGCCCGAGACGTCCTTCCCTTGATCGGCCAGCCGGGCAATGTCTTCGCCCGACGCCACTGACCTAACCTGCCGACGCCTTTTCATACAGGTCGCGCTCCTCCTTGGTTGCTTTCCAGAGAGTGATCAAGCGGTGGCATTGGCCCTCACGCTCGAAATCAATCCCGCGCCTCGGATTCCGCTTCAGGGCGGCGCTTTTCCTTCGATCGAATTCGAAGCGCACGATCAAGGGTGTAACACGGACCGGAGCGGGTTGCTACGACGAGGGAGGTTCACCAGCGCAACTCCTCAGCCCGCGTGATCCAGCCGCTGCAGGTTCGGCTTGACGACCCCGCTCGGCTCAGCCTATCAAGGCAATGCGAAATAGGCACGACTGCAGATGCGCGCCACGCACACAAAGGAGAAATTCCAATGAAAGAGTTCGGACTGTTCATCAACGGCCAATGGGAGGCCGCCAAGGGCGGGAAGACCGCGCCCACAATCAACCCTGCGACCGAGGAGCCTTGGGCGACTGTCGCGATTGCCGACCGTGACGACGTGCGCCGAGCTGTCGCGGCGGCCAAGAGGGCGCACGACAGCGGCGTGTGGCGCAATAAGTCTCCGCAGGAGCGCGGAGAGATTCTCCAGCGCGTGGCGTCGGCCATTTTCGAGCGTCTCAACGAGCTCGCCGCCGCCGAGGCGCAGGACGGCGGCGGCACCCTGCGCAAGGCCATGAGCATGGACGTCCCGGGTACCGCCGCGACCTTCATGCACTTCGGTCAGTACATCTGCGGCGACGAGTACAAGACGATGCTGCAGGAGGAATACGACGAGGTGGTGCCGATCCCGAGCAAGAACCTCGTCGTCCGCGAGCCGATCGGCGTGTGCGCCGGCATCACGCCCTGGAACTTCCCGATCATCATGGCTTCATGGAAAATCGCGCCGGCGCTGGCCGCGGGGAACTGCGTCGTGATCAAGCCGGCCTCGGTGACGCCGGTCACCACGCTCATGCTCGCCGACATCTGCACCCAGGCCGGGGTCCCGGCCGGGGTGGTCAACGTCGTTAACGGCCCTGGCGGCACCGTGGGTGAAGAGCTCGCCGCACACCCAGACATCGGCAAGGTCGCCTTCACGGGATCGACCGAGATCGGTCGCCGCATCATGCAGCTCGGCGCCGGCACGGTGAAGAAGGTTACCCTCGAGCTCGGCGGCAAGTCCCCCAACATCATCCTGCCGGACGCCAACCTCGACACCGCGGCGCTCGGCGCGCTGTTCGGTACGTTTTTCCACCAGGGCCAGATCTGCGAGTCCGGCACGCGCGTCCTCGTCCACGAGTCGATCCACGATGCGTTCATGGAGAAGATGATCGCCGGGATCCAGCGCATCCAAATCGGCGACACGATGGACCTGGCCACCACCCTGGGGCCGTTGGTCAGCGCCGCGCAACGGGACACGGTGGAGAAGTACGTCGGGCTCGGTCGCGAGCAGGGCGCCAAGTGCGTTGCGGGCGGCAAGCGGCCTGCCGAGATGCCGAAGGGCTACTACTACGCGCCGACGATCTTCGACGAGGTCGACAACCGGATGCGCATCGCCCAGGAGGAGATATTCGGGCCGGTCGTGTCCGTGATCCGCTATCGGGACGAGGACGAGGCGGTGCGCATCGCCAACGACTCGGTGTACGGGCTCGGCGGCGCGGTGTGGTCGGCGAACAAGGAGCATGCAGTGGCCATCGCGCGCCGGATCGAGACCGGGACGGTGTGGATCAACGACTACCACATGATCAATCTGCGATTCCCATTCGGCGGCTACAAACAAAGCGGGGTGGGCCGCGAGCTCGGCAAATGGGGTCTGGCGGAGTACCACCAGATCAAGCACATCCACATTGGCGAGAACACACCCCCAGAGGGGAAGGCCTACCTGCAGCTGCTTTTGAACTAACCCTGATCGGACAATATCACACCACCAAGACACTAAGATCACCAAGAAAATCTAAGGATCAGCAGAGCTAAATGGACAAACCGCTAACCTCATTGCTGATCGACTTTGAGATCGGCTGCCTGAGGCGATGCCTTCCAATGTCTTCTTCGTGTTCTTTGTGCCTTAATGGTTCATATTTTGTCACATTGGGGCTAAGCGCTACTGTTCACAATTGCGGTGACGTATCGGATACAGGTTCCTCTCCCTCCGGGAGAGGTCAGGTGAGGGGATCAGATGTCTGACGAACGTCACCATATTTCTGACAGGTGGTACTAAGGCTCCGCCAGCACGTGGCGTCCCCCCATGACCGCCGTCCGCATCACACCCCGTGCCGCCGCGGTCGTCTCCCGTGTTCGCAGCGAACGCCCTGGACCGCTGACCTTCACGATCGACGGCGGGTGCTGCGAGGGCACCGCGCCGCACCTTTTTGAGCACGCCGTCATCACCTCCGGTGCCGAGAAGGTTGGCGAGGTCGAGGGTGTTCCGGTCTACCTTCAGCCCGCCATGGTCCCGCTATACGCGGATGCCGAGGTCACGATCGACGTTATCGAGGAGCCGTTTTCAGACGCACTGTCGTTGGAGACCGAATACGGGCTGCGCTTTGTGCTGCGCGAGAGACCCGGCGAGCCTACTCGCTGACACCCTCCGTAGCCTGAGAAAACTCGAAGTCGCGCACCGCGAGTTCGGCGGCTCGGTGCCGCCGCAGGCAAGGCCGACGCCAACGATCACGTTCAACGACCACTACGCGTTCGAACTGGGCGGCCTCCGCTTCGAGCTGCTCTCGACCCCGGGCGGGGAAACGACCGACTCGATGGTCATCTGGCTGCCACAGCAGCGGATCTGCTTCAGCGGCAACCTCTTCAGCGCCTTGTTCGGGCACGTTCCGAACCTGGTCACCATCCGCGGCGACCGCTACCGTGACGCCCTCCGCTTCATCGAATCGCTCGACCGCGTGCTCGCCCTCGAGCCCGACCTCTTGCTCGTCGGCCATCACGATCCGGTGGCGGGGCGCGACCTGATCCGCTCCGAACTGCTGCGCCTGCGCGCTGCCGTCCTGTACGTGCACGACGAGACGGTGCGCGGAATGAACGAAGGCAAAGACGTGTGGACCCTCATGCGCGAGATCGCGCTGCCGCCGGCACTCGAGGTCGGCCAGGGTTACGGCAAGGTGTCGTGGTGCGTGCGGGCGATCTGGGAGAACTACGCGGGGTGGTTCCACCACACTTCGACCACCGAACTGTACGGCATGCCGCCGTCGAGCGTCGATGCGGACCTGGTGGCACTC
>Ga0209048_10003969_pt1 | contig 14229 bp, 14 predicted proteins | sample FrelakmetCRP12CR_FD_187146 | JGI IMG/M metagenome (GOLD analysis project Ga0209048, IMG submission 187146) | Freshwater lake sediment microbial communities from the University of Notre Dame, USA, for methane emissions studies - CRP12 CR (SPAdes)... | ecosystem: Environmental > Aquatic >... | reverse complement strand
TCGTTCAATTCAGAACTCGGCGAGTTCGAAGTCTTCCTTGCGCGCCCCGCATTCCGGGCATGTCCAGTTCGGCGGAACGTCTTCCCATCGGGTTCCGGGAGGGATGCCTTCATCCGGGGCGCCGACGGCCTCGTCGTAGATCCAGCCGCAGATCAGGCACATGTACTTTTTCATCGGGGAGGGGCCATTGGAGTAAAATCCCCGAATTCTAGCAAGCAAGCAGCGCTCTGCGCGACCGTCGCGCCTTCCCGCCGCCGGCCGCTCCCCGATGCCCGCCGAAACCGATCCCGATTTTCCTCCCGTCGTTCTGACGTTCGCCGCGTCGGACCCGAGCGGGGGCGCGGGCCTGCAGGCCGATATCCTGACCCTCGCCAGCATGGGCTGCCATCCGCTGTCCGTCGTGACCGCGATCACCGTCCAGGACACGCTGGGCGTCGAGGGGATGCAGGCGCTCGACGCCGAGTGGGTTGCCGACCAGGCGCGCTGCCTGCTCGAGGACATGCCGGTCGATGCATTCAAGATCGGCGTGCTGGGAAGCGTCGAGATCATTGCCGCCATCGCGGAAATCGTCTCCGACTATCCGGACGTGCCGCTGGTGTTCGATCCCGTGCTCGCGTCGGGCCGCGGCGACGCGTTCGCGACGGAGGAAATGACGGACGCGATGCGCGAACTGCTGCTCCCGCACACCACGATCCTCACGCCGAACAGCATGGAGGCGCGCCGCCTCGCCGACGTCGACGACGACGACGATGCCTCGCTCGTCCTTTGCGCGGAGCGGCTGATCGAGATGGGCGCCGGGTATGTGCTGATCACCGGTACGCACGAGGCCACGCCGGACGTCATCAACACCCTCTACGCGAAGAGCGGCGTCGTGCGCAGCGACACCTGGGCAAGGCTGCCCGGCAGTTTCCACGGCTCGGGGTGCACGCTCGCCTCGGCGATCGCGGCGATGCTCGCCAATGGCCTCGACCTCGCGGAGGCCGTGCGCGAGGCGCAGGACTACACGTGGCAGACGCTCAGGAAGGCGTATCGCCCGGGCATGGGGCAGTTTCTCCCGGACCGCCTGTTCTGGGCGCGGGAGGAGTCAGAGGCGCCCGCCGAGGATGCCGGCCCGCAGCACGCATCGGATGCCCACGGCCGCCACTGACGATATCCACATGAGCCGTAACGACGAACTTTTCGCCCGCGCCCAGCGCTCCATTCCTGCCGGGGTCAACTCGCCGGTCCGCGCGTTCCGCTCCGTCGGCGGCACGCCGCGGTTTTTCGTGCGCGGCGAGGGCCCGTACCTATGGGACGCCGACGGCCGGCGATATACCGACTACGTGGGGTCCTGGGGGCCGGCGATCCTCGGCCACGCGCATCCTGCGGTGGTCCGCGCGGTGCAGGAAGCCGCCGGGCACGGGCTCTCGTTCGGCGCTCCCACCGAAATCGAAATCGAGATGGCGGAGACGATCTGCCGTCTGCTGCCGTCGATCGAATTGGTGCGCCTGGTGTCGTCCGGCACCGAGGCGACGATGTCGGCGTTGCGGCTCGCCCGCGGATACACGGGTCGCAGCAAGATCGTGAAGTTCGAGGGTTGCTATCACGGGCACGGCGACAGCCTGCTCGTGAAGGCGGGTTCGGGCGCGCTGACGTTCGGCCAGCCATCGTCGGCGGGCGTCCCGGCGGCGATTGCCAACGAGACGATCGTGCTGCCGTACAACGACCTCGCCGCGGTCGAGGCCGCGTTCAGGACGGGGGGCGAGGGCATCGCGTGCATCATCGTCGAGCCGATCGTCGGCAACATGAACCTCATCATGCCGCGTCCGGAATTCCTGCCCGGATTGCGCGCCGTGTGCGACCGGTACGGGGCGGTGCTGATCTTCGATGAGGTGATGACCGGCTTCCGCGTGCATCTGCGCGGCGCGCAGGGCCTGTACGGGATAACCCCCGATTTGACCACGCTCGGCAAGGTGATCGGCGGGGGAATGCCCGTCGGTGCGTTCGGTGGCAAGCGCGCGATCATGGAGAAGATCGCCCCGCTCGGGCCTGTCTACCAGGCGGGAACGCTGTCGGGCAATCCGGTCGCCGTTGCGGCGGGACTCGCGACGCTCGCCGAAATCCAGGTGCCGGGATTCCACGAGCGGCTGGCGACGACGACGAAGTCGCTCGTCGACGGCCTCGCCGCGGCTGCGGCGGGCGCGGGCGTGCCGTTCGCCGCGCAGTCGATCGGCGGCATGTTCGGGCTCTACTTTGCGGACGCCATCCCCGACACCTACGATGCGGTCATGGCGTGCGACCGGGACCGTTTCAACCGCTTCTTCCACGCGATGCTCGACGCCGGCGTGTACTTCGCGCCCTCCGCGTTCGAGGCGGGATTCGTCAGCGCGGCGCATACCACTGCCGACATCGCGGCGACCGTGGCGCTGGCGGCGGACGCGATGGCGTCGATCTAGCGCGCGTTAGCTCCCCGCCCCCCGGGGCGGTCTTCGTTCCGGTCACCGGACTCGAGCGCGCGCCGCGTCGCTTCGAGGTAGGCGTGCCCGAACGCCTCGTCGGGCTCGAGGTGCGCGCCCTCGGCCCATTCGTTCCAGGCGTTGATGAACAGCAAACGTTCGCCGGGCGGATTGCGTTTGGCCGTCTGCGCGACCAGCGCCGTCAGCCAGCGCTCGTAGTTCGCCGGGTGGGCGTTCACGAAGACGTTGCCGTTGTTCGGGATGCGCGGCGTGTTGTCCCAGCCGACCATGACGCCGCGGAACAGACGAAAATCCGGCGGCGGGCGCGCGATCGCGGCCTTCGCGCTGTACACGTAGTCCCAGACCTTGACCTGGAGGTCGGGTTTGGCGAATTGCACCGATTGGGTGACGTCCCCGACCTCCACGCTGTGCGGCGGAAACTCCACGCCCGCGTCGAAGCCCCACTCGGCGGGTGACGGCATCCCCGGCACGTGTACCAACGCAAGGTACGGATCTTCGATGCCCTCGCGCCGGGCCTGCTCGCGGAACCGTTCGGCGCTCGCCCGCGGATCGGGCAGCGCGTTGGCGCGATAGACGACGAACAGCGGGCGCCCGCGGACACGGATGTACCGCCGGTCGCGAAACAGCGGGGCGAGATCGGCGATCAGGCGGCGGTCGGCATCGGGCGAGTACTCCTGCGCCATCAGGACGTCGTCGTCGCGGCCGTCCCAGCGCCGGGTCCAGTTCTCGTTCGCCCAGCACACGCAGAAGGGAAAATCCGGCTCGCCGCTGCGGTGGACTTCGTCGAGGGGTCGCTCGAGCAGGCGGCGCCCGTTGAACCAGTAGTAGTAGTAGCAGAAGCCGTGGATGCCGTATCGGCGCGCGAGCGCGGCCTGCTCGATCCGCGTTTCGGGGACGCGGAGGTCGTAGAAGCCGAGGTCCGCGGGGAGGTGAGGCTGGTAGTGGCCGGCAAAGAGCGGTCGCGCGCGAACCACGTTGCGCCACTCGGTGAAGCCCTTGCCCCACCACGCGTCATTCTCGGGAATGGGGTGGAATTGCGGCAGGTAGAACGCGATCAGCTTCGTGTCGAAGTCCTGCATGATCCACGGGGGCGCGGGAGCGCGGTTCGTCGGGCGACGGAGACATTCTAGCGTGGCGGCGTCGGGGGATGGCGACAGTTTGCCGGAAGAAACGCGCGCAAACCTTTGATTCGTCCGGTGAAACTGGATTGAGGCCGAGGTTGTCGTGCTATGATCGACGTTCCAATATCGTGCGGCGGACCGTGTGAACGCACCCCAAAGAAAGCGCCTGGGCGAAATCCTGATCGAGCGCGGCAAGCTCGACGCGGCCGGACTCGACCGCGCGCTTCGCGTCCAGCAGGAAAGCCACGAGAGGCTGGGCACGCTGCTCGTCACGCTCGCGTTATGCGCGCAGCGCGATGTCGCCGAGGCGCTCGCCATACAGCTGGGCCTGCCGCTGGTCGATGCGAGCGGCTACCCGGAGTTCCCGATCCTCGAGGAGCGCATTTCTCCGCGCTTCCTGCGTGAGTCGCATGCGCTGCCGGTGAAGGAGGACGAGCGCGAGCTCGCGCTCGCGATGGCCGATCCGACCGATGCCTACACGATCGGCGCGTTCCGGATGGTGACCGGCCGCGAGGTCAGGCCGATGGTCGCGATCCCGTCCGAGCTCGACGCGGCGCTGGAGCGCCTCTACGGGGCCGGCCGCACGGCGGTCGGCCAGATCGTCGGCGATGTCGAGCAACGCGACGAGCTTTCCTTCGATGCGGACATCCAGCAGCTGAAGGATCTCGCCTCCGAAGCGCCGGTGATCCGGCTCGTGTCGCTCGTCATCACCAATGCGCTCGAGGCGCGCGCCTCGGACATTCACATCGAGCCGTTCGAGAACCGGCTCGCGGTCCGGTACCGGATCGACGGCGTGCTGCACGAGGTCGAGTCGCCACCGCGCCGGTTTTCGGCCGCCGTGATTTCGCGGATCAAGATCATGGCGAACCTCGACATCGCCGAGCGCCGTCTGCCGCAGGACGGGCGGATCCGCCTCCGGGTGCAGGGCAAGGAGATCGACCTGCGCGTTTCCACGGTGCCGACGATGCACGGCGAATCGGTGGTGATGCGGATTCTCGACAAGGGCGGCGTCGCGCTCGACTTCAAGCGTCTCGGATTCGAGGACGACGTCCTCGCGAAGTTCCTCGAGGTGCTGATGCAGCCGCACGGCATCCTGCTCGTCACCGGCCCCACGGGATCCGGCAAGACGACGACGCTCTACACCGCGCTCGAGCGGTTGAACCAGCCCGACGTCAAGATTCTGACCGTCGAGGACCCGGTCGAGTACCAGATGCCAGGGATCAACCAGATCCAGGTCAAGCCGCAGATCAATCTCACGTTTGCGAATGCGCTACGCTCGATCGTGCGGCAGGACCCCGACGTGATCATGATCGGCGAAATCCGCGACGTTGAGACCGCGGAGATCGCCGTCCAGTCGGCGCTGACGGGCCATCTGGTGCTGTCGACCGTGCACACGAACGATGCCGCGGGCACGATGAACCGGCTGCTGGATATGGGGATCGAGGATTACCTGCTCACCTCGACGGTGATCGGGATCCTCGCGCAGCGGCTGGTTCGCACGCTTTGCCCGCACTGCAAGGAGCCATACACGGCGCTGCCGGAGATCGTCGAGCAGCTCGATCTCTCCCGTTTCACCACCGACAAGCAGATCACGCTCTACCGGCCGAAGGGCTGTCCGCAGTGCGCGCACACCGGTTATTCGGGACGGATCAGCATCCTCGAAATGCTGACCGTCACGGATCCGCTGCGCAGTCTCGTGATGAAGCACGCGACCGCGACCGAACTCCGCAACGAGGCGGTTCGCGAAGGCATGCTGACGATGTACGAGGACGGACTGCGCAAGGCGGTCCGCGGCGTCACGACTTTCGAGGAAGTGCTCCGCGTCACGCGCGAGAGCTAGGATCGCGGCGGCCGATGCCCGTTTTCCGATACAAGGCGGTCAACCCGACCGGAGATGTCGCCACCGGCGAGCTCGAAGCCGCCAACGAGAGCGAGATCGTCGATCGGCTGCGCGACCAGGGCATGATGCCGATGCAGGTGGCGCGCACGACCGGCGAGGCGGCCGCGCCCGCCGCCGGCGCGCGCGGCCCGCGCGCGGCAAAGGGCAGATGGTTCGCGTCGAAAACGGTCACCCGCGATCAGCTGCTGGCGATCACCAGCGAGCTGGCGACACTGCTGCGCGCCGGACTCCCGCTCGACCGCGCGCTCGAGACACTGATCGGACTCGCCTCCGCGCCGCCCGCCGCGGCGCTGTTGCAGCAGATCCGCGACGACGTGCGCGGCGGCAAGTCGCTGTCGCAGGCGCTGGACGCACGGCGCGACGTGTTCTCGCGGTTCTACGTCAACATCGTGCGCGCGGGCGAGGCGGGCGGCGCGCTGGGCGTCGTCCTCACGCGCCTCGCAGACACGATGGAGCGCAACAAGGATCTGCGCGAAAGCGTGAAATCGGCGCTCATCTATCCGTCCATCCTGATCGGCGTCGCCGTGCTTTCGGTGATGGTCCTGCTGGTGTGGGTCGTGCCGCAATTCGAGCAGACGTTCGCGCAGGCGGGGAAAGCCCTGCCTTTGCCGACGATGGTCGTCATCGTTCTCGGCACGGGGTTGCGGCACTGGTGGTGGGCGATTGCAGCGTTTGTCGTGATCGCGGCGTGGTGGATTCGGCGGCGGCTCGCGCAACCCGCGGTGCGGCAGCGCTGGGACGGCCGCGTGCTCCGGATGCCGCTCGTCGGCGACCTCGTGACCAAGGTCGAAGTCGCGCGCTTCGCGCGGACGCTGGCGACGCTGCTCGGGAACGGCGTCACGCTCCTTTCTGGTCTCGCGATCCTCAAGGAGACGCTCGGAAACACGGTTCTCGCCGCGGCGCTCGATGGCGTCATCGCGCAGTTGCGCGAGGGCAAGGGCTTCGGCCGGCCGCTCGCGGCGACCGGGCTCTATCCCAAGCTGGCCGTGCAGATGATCCTGGTCGGCGAGGAATCCGGGCGGCTCGAGGAGATGCTCTCGCGCGTCGCCGACGTGTACGACCGCGAAGTGCAGATGGCGGTCAAGCGCTTCCTCGCGGTGCTGGAGCCCGTGCTGATCCTGTCGCTCGCGGTCCTGATCGGCGGCATCGTGTTTTCGATCCTGCTCGGCGTGATGGGCATGAGCGAACTTGTCCAATAACCCATGTCTAACCTGTTCCGCCACCCGAAATCGCGGGTCGGAGGTCCGTTGGCAATGCCCGGTAAAGGAATTCCGATGATCCGAAACGAATTGAATCGCAACGCCGCGCGGGGCATGACCCTGATCGAAATCCTCGTCGTTCTGGTGCTGATCGGCGTCGTGCTCGGCATCGTCGGCGGCAACTTCATCGGCAAGGGCGAAAAGGCAAAGGCCGACGCCGCGAAGATCGAAATCAGCCAGATCGCCCAGACGCTCGACCTCTACAAGCTCGAGATCGGCCGCTACCCGACGACGCAGGAAGGCCTGCAGGCGCTGATCACGGCGCCCACCGGAGTCACCAACTGGAACGGTCCGTACTGGAAGAAGCAGTCGCTCCCGAAGGACCCGTGGGGCAACGAGTACAAGTACGTATCGCCGGCCCAGAACGCGCCCTACGAAATCATCTCGCTGGGCGCCGACGGGAAGGAGGGCGGCGATGGGCCGAACAAGGACCTGTCGAGTTCGCAATGACGCTGCCCGCGTGCACCCGGCCGGGATTCCCGCCGCGCGCCGCGGGCGTGACGCTGCTGGAACTGCTGATTGTCCTGTCGATCATGGCGATCGTGGCCGCGCTCGTCCTGCCGATGTTCGGTGGCGGCGTCTCGACGGGCGAGTTGAAGAGCGCTGCGCGGGAAGTCGCGGCAGGGCTGCGCTTCGCGCGGAGCGAAGCGCTTGCGACGCGGCGCGAGACGCGCGTCCTGCTCGATCTCGAGCACCGGACCTTCCAGGTAGAACGCGACGCGCGAACGCACACGCTGCCGTCGCGGATCGAGCTGAAGCTCTTCACTGCGCAGAAGGATCTCGTCAGCGAAACGGTCGGTGCGATCCGGTTCTTTCCCGACGGCGGCTCGAACGGCGGGCGCGTCACGCTGGCGGCCGGCGAACGCAAGTACGAAGTCGACGTCGACTGGCTGACCGGTCGCGTCGCAATTCTGGATTGATCGCCGGGATGCCGCTCCGAGCCGCATCGTGGAAGCGCGGCGCGCCCCGTGCCCCGGGTGGACGCACCCGCGGACACGGCATCCGCCGCGGGCCGGCCCGCGGCTTTTCGCTGCTCGAAGTTCTGGTGGCATTCGTGATCCTGTCGCTGGTGGCGACCGCGCTGTTCCGCCTGTTCTCGGGCGCGCTCGGCAACGCGTCGGCTGCCGACGATTACAGCCGCGCCGTGCTCGTGGCCGAGAGCGTCCTCACGGAGGCCGCTGCCGCGCAGCCGCTCAAGGAAGCGACGCAGACCGGTTCGGCCGACGATGGCCGGATCTCCTGGACGACACGCGTCGTGCCGTACTCGCCGCCGGACGTGCCTCCCGATCTCGAGCGCGCCGCCGAGACGATGCAGATCCGGCTCTTCCGGATTACCGCGGAGGTCAAGTTCGCGGCGCCGTCGGGCGGCCAGCGCACTTACGAACTCGCCACGACACGTCTCGTCTGGAGGGTCCTCTGATGGCCTCCCTGCCGAGCCGTGCTGGCGGCTTCACGCTCGTCGAGCTCACGGTTGCCCTCGTGCTCATGGCCGCAATCTCGGCCATCCTGTTCGGCTCGCTCTCGCTTGCCGCACGAAGCTGGGACGGCGGCGAGGCCAAGGCCCAGGACGTCTCCGACATGCGGGCTGCGCAGTCCTACCTGCGCGCGCAGCTCTCCGCGCAATATCCGCAACGGCTGTGGAACGCCGAGGAGGTTCCGCTGATGTTCGCCGGCGAGCGCGACGAGATCCGTTACGCCGCGGTGTTGCCCGAGCGCATCGCGGAGGGCGGCGTCTATTACTTTCGCGTCGCCGTTGCGAGCGCGGACGGCAAGTCGCAGCTCGTCCAGGAGCGCGCAGTCCCCGATGTCGCTGCGCTGCAGCCGCCCGAATTCCGTGACGCGCAGCGCTCGCTGCTCGCGGAGGGCATCGCCGAATTGCGGGTCGGGTATTTCGGCCGGGACCCGGGCGTGAGCGACACCGTCGACCCGACATGGCGCGATCGCTGGGACGACAGGCAGCGGCTGCCGCTGCTCGTGCGCATCGACGTGAAGCCGGTCAAGGGCGCCGCATGGCCCACACTGGTCGTCGAGCCGCGGCGCGCGCTCGAGGCCGGCTGCCTCGCGTTCGAAACGGCCCGAGGTCGCTGCGTGAAGGCTGGCTGATGGGTGCCGGCACAACTTCGCACCGCGGCCGTCGACCGCACCGCGGCCGTCGACCGCATCGCGGCCGACGCGACTGCGCTGTCGCTTCGCCGGCGGCGCGTCTGTGTCGTCGCGGTCACAGCCTGCGGGCCTCGTCGTGCGAGCGCGGCATCGCCTTGATCGTGGTGCTCTGGCTCACCATCCTCCTTACGGTGATCGCTAGCGGCTTCGCGTACAGCATGCGCGGCGAGGCGCTGGCCGCGCGCAACACGATGTCGCTCGCGCAGGCGCGCGCCGCGGCCGACGGAGCGGTCGAGCGCGTGGCGTACGAATTGTTCCGGCCCCGCAATCTTGCCGACGTGTGGAGTGCGGACGGCCAGCCGCATTCGTGGAAGGACGGGGAGATCGATATCACCGCGACCGCCGTCGACGAAGCCTCGCGCGTCGACCTCAATTCCGCGAACGAACCGTTGCTGAAGGGATTGCTGCAGAACGTCGGCGGGCTCGATCCGGAAACCGCGCAACACGTGCTGGAGGCGATCCTCGACTGGCGTGACCCGGACGATCTGCGCCGTCCGAACGGCGCCGAAGCCGCGGATTACCGCGCCGCGGGACTCAAGTACGGACCCAGCAACATGCGCTTCGAAAGCGCCGGCGAGCTGGGGCGCGTGCTCGGCGTGACGCCGGCGCTGATGGCAAAGCTTGCGGACAGCGTGACGGTCTACTCGCGGCAGCGCGGCATCAATCCGGCGACGGCCTCGCGCGATGTCCTGCTCGCGCTGCCGGGTGTCACGGCCGAACAGGTCGACACCTTCATCGCTGCCCGGGCCGAGGCGATCGCGAACCGGCTCCCGATCCCGCCTTTCGCGGCGGCGCAGGGGATGGCCGTCGGCGCCGCCCGCGCATGGCGGATCGTCGTTCAGGCGCGCTTGCCCGATGGTGTAACCTTCGTCCGCGACGCCGTCGTCGATTCGCAGTTCAGCCAGCGGCGGCCGCTGGTCGTGCTTCTCTGGCAGGACGGCGCGCCCCGGCCGCGAACCGAATCGACGCCGGCGAACGAAAACGCGATGCAGAAGAATGGATCGAGCAAGTCCTAGCCTCCGGCAAGCGATGCGCAACGTCGCCCAACGCCTCGGTCTGCGCACGTTCTGGCAGTGGTGGACGGGCCACCTCGTGCCGTTGATGCCCGCTGGATCGCGCAACGCCATGCGGCGCCGGCGCCTGCGGCCGATGCTCGCGCTCGACACGGACGCGGCGACGCTGTGGGCGCCCGGCATGATCGACGGGACGCTCGGCTTCAAGGAGACCGCCCGTATCCCGCTGTCGGGCGATCCGGCGGCGGTCGTCATGGCCGGACGCGCGGCAATCGACGCGCTGCCACAGGTCGCCTATGGGGGCGCGGTGGCCGAAGCGAAGGTCGTCGTCGCGCTGCCGGCGGGTCAGGTGTTGCGCAAGACGCTGACGCTTCCCGCGGCGGTCGAGGAGAACCTCGAACAGGCGCTCGCCTACGATCTCGATCGCCATACGCCGTTCAAGCCCGACGAAGTGTATTTCGACGCGGTGGTCGTCGGGCGCGATCCCCAGAAGAACGAAATCCGTGTCGACTGGGCCGCGGCGCTGAAGACGGTCGTCGAGCAGGCGTGCCGACGCGCCGAGAGCTGGGGCGCGCACGTCGTCGGCGTCACGCCGGAATCGCCGACCGGCCCCGCGGCGGTATCGGGGACGACACTCAATCTGCTGCCCGCATCTCTGCGACCCGACACATCGGGGTGGCGCCGGCCGGAGATCTGGATTCCGCTGGTGCTGATCGCCGCGGTCGCGCTCGTCGCCACGGTGCTTCCGGTCTGGCAGAAGCGCGGATATGCGATCGCGTTGATGCAGCAGGCCGCCCAGGGCCGCGTGCAGGCCGACGCGTCCGATGCGCTGCGTGGACAGCTCGAGCTGCTCACCGGCGATTACAACTTCGCTCTGCAGCGGAAATACGCATTCCCGGCGGCCGTGCAGGTCGTCGAGGACGTCACGAAGCTGCTTCCCGACGACACTTGGCTGACACAGCTCGAGGTGAAGACCACCGCCAGGGGAAAGGATCCGCGCCGGGAGATTCTCCTGCGGGGCGAGAGCGGCAACGCGGGCCGCCTGGTGTCGTCGCTCGAGGAATCGAAGCTGTTCGAGCAGGCGGCACCGCGCTCGCCGACGACGAAGATTCAGCCAGGTCCGGGCGAAGTTTTCGACCTGAGCGCGCAACTGAAACCGTTGCCGCCCCCCCAGCCGGTGCAGGTCGCGCGGGCGCCGGGCACCGAGGCTGCGCAACCGGCGGTACCCAGCGCGCCGCCGCCGGCGCCACCGGTGCCAGCCGCGCCTACCACTGCGGCACCCGCGACCCCGGCACCGGCCGCGCCGGCGGCCGCGCCCTCGACGACCCCCGCGCCTGCGGTGCCAAGTGCCGCTCCTGGCGCCGGTGCCGCGCGCCCGGATCGACCGGGCGATACGCCTGCCGCCGCCCCTGGCGCGGGTCCGCCGGGCAGGCCGCCCGTCGTTCCGCCACAGGGCGGCGCGCAACCGGCGCGACCCGGAAGCACCTTCACCCCGACACCCTTGCCTCCGGGAGTCGTGCTCGGTGCCCCGGCCGTGAACGATATTCCGGACTCCTACTAGGTGAATAACCTTCTCGAATACAGCGGGGTGGCGCGGTTCGTGCATGCACCAGCTGCGCCCGGGAAAAGCTTATGAACGCCGCGATCGCCAAGCTTCCGCCCTCGCAGCAGCGCGCACTGGCCGTCGCGCTGCTGGTGGTCGCGCTCGTGCTCGTGCTGTCGGTGCTGCTGCTGCCACTGTTCCTGCTGCACAAACACTACGACGACACGATCGCGACGCTCACCGACCGGCTGGAACGCTACGGGCGCGTCGCCGCGCAGGCGCCCGAGTACCGGAAAGCGCTCGAGGTGATGCGGGAGAAGGACGGACGCCGCTTCTTTCTCAAGAACACCGCGGCGAATCTGGCCGGTGCCGAGCTGCAGGAACAGGTCCGCGCGGCGATCGAGGGCAACGGCGGCCGCATCACGACGAGCCAGAACCAGGGTCCGCGCGACGAGGGCCGGTTCCGGCAGATCGTCGTCAGCGTGCAGTTCTTCGCGACCACCCCGGCGTTGCAGAAGATCCTGCTGGCGATCGAGGCGCAGCCGCCTTATCTGTCCATCGAGAACATGTCGATTCGGCCGCTCAATGCGTTCCGCGGATTCAAGCCCGGCCCCGGCCAGGAGCCGGAAGTCAACGTGCAACTCGACGTTGCGGGATTCGCGTTCGCCGAACCGAACAAGAAGTGATCGGGATGAACAAGCTCTCCATGCAACTTCGCGCCGCCCTCTGGTGGTTGCTCCCGCTGGCGGCATTGGCGGCGCTGATCGGGTGGGAGACCGATTGGGGGCGGGCCGTGGAAACGCGGCCGCAGCCCCCCGAGGCGATCGAGCCGAAGCCGGTGGCCGTGGCGCTTCTCCCCGAGTATGCCATCGACGGCGGCGTGGCGGCGCGCACCGAGACGGTCCAGCGCACGCTGTTCAATCCGACCCGCCGTCCCGCGCCTTCGCCGGCCCAGACGGGCACCGCGCGGATGCAGCGGGGACAGTTCGCATTGACCGGGACGATCGTCGTCGACGGCAAGAGCACCGCGTTGTTGCGCGAGGTTTCCGGCAACAAGTCGCGGCGCGTCCAGGCGGGAGAAACGATCAACGGCCTGCTCGTGGCCGACGTCAAGACGGACCGCGTGCGGCTCACGCTGGGCGACGAATCCGAGGAGCTTGTGCTGAAGGTCGCGACCAACCCGCGCCCGACCGCGCCACCGGTCGCCGCCGCCGGGACGCCGATGCCGCCGACGGCGGGAGCCGCGCCAGCGGCGCCAGCTGCGCCAACCGCAGCTCAAGCGGCAGCGGCGGCCCAGGACACGGCAACGCTTGCCGAGCGCCGTCGCGCCGCGCGGGCGGCTGCGGCAGCGCCAACGGCCACGCCACCCGCCGCCGCGCCGGCGCCGCCGGCCGCACCGGCTGCCGCAGTCGATCCGCGCTGGGAGCAGATGAACCGGGGTTATCAGGAGCGGGCCGCGACGGGAAATCGCGGAGCCGCACAATGATGTCCGGCGATAATCGCTGCCCGGTACCGTGCGGCACGCCATGGAAAAGACAATGATCAGACAAACCGCTTTCACCTGTGCCACGGTACTGTTCGCCACCCTCCTCGTCGGCGGGTGCGCGACGCCGACGCCGGAAACCGGCGCAACCCAGACCGGGACGCGCGTCACCCCGCACCGGGGTACCGTGAGCGTGTCGCCGGCGCTTGCCGACGCCGCCGATCGCGCGCTCGCGCCCGGCTTGCCGACGGCCGACGACAAGGCGCGCATCTTCAAGGGCACCGGTGTCGTCGTGAAGGGGCAGCAGCCCGGTGGCGGCATGCCGCCCGGACCCGCCGTCCAGCCCGCCGGGGGCGGAGTCGTCCTCAACTTCGAAGGGGCCGACCTGCGCGAGGTCGTCCGCAACATCCTGGGCGACATCCTGAACGAGAGCTACACGATCGACCCCGCGGTCGGCGGGCAGGTGACGATTCGCACCTCGTCCGGCATCCCGCGCGAGGCGCTGACGGCGACGCTCGAAACGCTGCTGCGAATGAACGGCGCGACGATGGTGCGGGACGAGGGCCTCTTCAAAATCGTCCCCAGCGCCGCCGCCGTGCGCGGCAACGTGACGCCGCAACTCGGCAACACGCAGCGGGCGCTGCCACCCGGGTTCTCGGTGCAGATCGTGCCGCTGCGCTACGTCGGCGTGCGCGAGATGGTGCGGATTCTCGAGCCGTTCGCCAGGGACGCGGCGGCCGTGCGCCCCGACGACCTGCGCAACCTGCTGATCCTCGCCGGTGGCGAGCGCGAGTTGAAGCACCTGCGCGACACGATCGATCTCTTTGACGTGGACTGGATGGCCGGCATGTCCGTGGGCCTTTTCACGCTGCAGAACGCCGACGTGAAATCGGTGATTCAGGAGCTCGACAAGGCGATGGGCGACCGCGCGACGAGTCCGCTGACGGGCATCCTCCGCATCGTGCCGATCGAGCGGTTGAATGCGCTGCTGATCGTCACGCCGCAGCCCGCGTATCTCGACGAAGCCAAGAAGTGGATCGACCGTCTCGACCAGCCCGGGGTCGGCGAGGGCCCACGCTTCTACGTCTTCCACCTGAAGAACCAGCGCGCGGAGAAACTCGGACCGCTGCTGACGCAGGCGTTCACGGGGCGGGCGGCGCCGGCGGCGGCGCCGGCGGCGCCGACGGTTGCGCCCGGCACGCCGGCGGGATCGATCGTCTCGCCGCCGGCGTTCCAGCCGCAGACCCAGCAGTCGACGCCAGCCGCGCCGACCATCCAGGTGACCACGCCC
>Ga0209048_10003967_pt1 | contig 14233 bp, 11 predicted proteins | sample FrelakmetCRP12CR_FD_187146 | JGI IMG/M metagenome (GOLD analysis project Ga0209048, IMG submission 187146) | Freshwater lake sediment microbial communities from the University of Notre Dame, USA, for methane emissions studies - CRP12 CR (SPAdes)... | ecosystem: Environmental > Aquatic >... | reverse complement strand
TAATGCAAAGAGGGTTAGCGGCTATTAACCAGCTAACCCCCGTCATTCTTGGCTCCCCGACCTGGGCTCGAACCAGGGACCTACGGATTAACAGTCCGGCGCTCTACCAACTGAGCTATCGAGGAATAACGGCGGATTATAGCGGCCCGGCCGAGCCGCTCACCACGCGGTCTGGAGTGAAACGCGGAAGGTGCGTCCGGTCTGAGGGAACAGGTAGACATGGCCGTACTCGTACGGCGATTCCCTCCAGGCGCGGCGATTGAAAAGATTGTCGATGCCGGCGCGCCAGGTGAAGGTGCCGTTCGCGCTTCGCTGCACCCATTGACCATTGAGGCCTACGACGGCGAACCCGGGAATGTGCAGTGTCGAATCGTCGGGCAAGACGGTGCGATCGCCTTCGGCGGCGACACTGCCCCCGAGGGCGAGGGTCGGGATGGCGGGCACGGTGTAGTTCGCCTGCAGCTTGAGCGATAGTGCGGGCACGTTGACAGGACGCAGGCCGTTGATCGCGGCCGTCTGGCTACCGTCGCGACGCGCCCGGAGCCACTGCAGGCCGCCACCGATCCACCACCCGCCGCTGCGGACAGACCCACCGGCTTCGATGCCAGTGTGGCGCTCGCTGCCATCGAGCTCGTGTGTGCAGGAGTCGGCAACGGAGGGGTCGCAAACGCCGACATCCACCGTCACTGGGCGCGTAATGTCGAACGCTGCGACGCTCCAGCTCAGGCCGTCACGCGCACCCTTCAGGCCGAGTTCGAATTGCTGGCTCAGCATGGTCGGCAGGGCCTGACCAGGGTTGACGTACTGGCTGAGATTTGGAACGACGTCGGACTCGGCACCGCGACCCCAGCTCGCATAGAGCATCTGGGTAGCGTCGAGCTGATAGCTTGCTGCCAGCCAGGGTGTGTTGAACGACTGCTGGTACGTCGTAACAGCCGAGCCATCTGTGCTCACGCTTTGCCGATTGAGCGTGGTGCGGCGCAGCGCCGCCCAGAGGGTGAAGCGCTCGCTGAGCTGCATTACGTCGCGAACGAAGACTTCCGTGCTGCGTTCGTTGCGGTTCGTGTTCTGCTGCGTCGGCGTCGGGTCGGCGGGCAGCATCACGCTGCCGTCTATGTTGCCGCTGCCAACGAGGTTGTAGGCATAGGGTTGGAAGCTTCCGATGAAGCGCGCGCCGAGCACGCCTGCGCTGAGTGCGTGAACGACCGCACCGGAGGCCATCCGGCCGCGCAGCTCGAGTTGCATCACGTCGGTGCGCCGGCGCTCGTTTTCGCTCCGATAGTCGTACATGTCGAAGCTGCCGTCGCTGCAGAACCGGTCGTAGACGCCTTCTGCGCTGCAGCCGAAGGGGAAGGCGGCGCGGTCGTCGGTGCGCAACTGCTGCGTTGCCAACTGCACGCTCCAACTCCAGTCGTTGCTCAGCGCCTGCGTAAAGCGCAGCGATGCCGTGTCGGCATCGAATACGACTGGCAATGACCAGCTCTGGTTGTTGAGATTGATGCGCGGGTCCACCGGCGGCGGCAGGCGGTCGCCGATCAGGCTGAACCCCGGCACGCTGGGCTGGCTGTGGCGGCTGCTCTCGAACTCGGCTTCGAGCAGGGTGTCGCGCGCCAGGCGCCAGTCACCCGCCAGCGCCAGCAGCGCACGTTGCCCGTCGGCATCGTTCACGTTCGGCCGGAGCTGTTCGTAGGCGGCATTCAGACGCATGCCGAACGCGTTCTGCTCGCCGAAGCGCTGCGACAGGTCCACGCTCGCCAGCAGCGAGGTCCGGCTCTGCCATTGCAGCCAGGTGAGTCGCAGCGGTTCGTCGGTCGGACGCTTGACGACGAAATTCACCAGGCCTCCGGGTGAACTGGTGCCGGCCTGCATGCCACTGATGCCCTTCAGAACCTCGATGCGTTCCTTGTTGTCGAGCGGCACCGAGGTTTCGGCATTGATCGGCAGGCCGTCGCGGCGGTAGTTGAAGCGATTGTCGATGACGAATCCGCGTAGCGTGAGCGAGTCCCAGTAGCCGACGGCGTTGTAGGCATCGCTGATCGCGGCGTCGAGCCGGGTCAGTTCCGACAGGCGCTGAACCCCGTATTCCTTCAGTGTGTCCGCCTCGTAGATGCTGGCAGGCAGGGGCGTCTTCACGAGAGGCAGGTCACCCCAGCCGCTGATGCTCAGGATCGGCGTGGCGGGTGAGGTCACGGTCACGGCAGGCAGCGCGACGGCGCCGGCAGGGGCGGTCGTGTCGGCAGCGATTTGCGCACGTGCAGCGGTGAGGCCGCAGCAGGCGGTCAGTGTCGCCGCGAGCGCGCGGAGCGGGGACGGGATTGCCATCGTGTTTCCATCTGCGATGGCAGGTCGGCGAACACGGGCCCGACGACGACGGGCTGGAGTGCGTGCTTCCCTGCGCGAGGATTACCTCAGTCAGGTTCAAAGGGACTTTCTCAGCCGGACCGCGGTGGCGGTCCAACACCCCTAGCGAAGGCGGCGCGTATCACGCCGCGGCGGAATTATCGCCGAACCGCGAGCGCGGGATCAAGACGCGCCTCGGCGGGCGCCTTGCTCCTCAAGCCAAGTCCGGCGTTTCGACGCCCAGCACCTTGTGCAGCTTCGGGCTCGTGGTCGTGTACTGGAGCAGGATGCGCTTTTCCGGGAAGATGTACGGCGCGGCGCCGAAGGCAGCCAGCGCGGCCTCGTGAAAGCCTGACAGGATGAGCTTCTTCTTGCCCGGGTAGGTGTTCACGTCGCCCACGGCGAAGACACCCCGCACGCTGGTTTCGAAGGTCTCGGTGTTGACGACGATCTGCTTGCGATCGAGGGCGAGCCCCCATTCGGCGATCGGTCCGAGCTTGGGCGACAGGCCGAAGAACACCAGCAACATGTCCAGCGGTACCAGGCGCGTCACACCGTCGCCGCCAGTCACCTTCAGGCTGCTCAGGCGACCTTCCTTCTCTTCGAACCCGGTTACCTGGCCGACCATGAACTGCATCTGGTAGGCCGCGCACATTTCCTTCATCTTGGCCACCGAGGCCGGCGACGCCTTGAAGCCGTCGCGGCGATGGATGAGGATCACGCTCTCGGCCTTGGCCGGGGCGTCGCCCTGGATGCCGCCGGCGAAGTTCAGCGACCAGTCGAGCGCCGAGTCGCCGCCGCCCACGATCACCAGGTTCTTGCCGGCGAATCGCGCCGGGTTCTTCACACGGTAGAACAGTTGCGTCTCGCCGAAGCGCTCGATTCCCTCGACGCGCAGCTGTCGCGGCTGGAAGGAGCCGACGCCGCCGGCGACGAAGATCGTCTGGGCGAGAAAGCGCGTGCCCTTGCTCGTTTCGACGTGGAAGCGGCCATCGGGCTGCCTCTGCACCACGGTCACTTCCTGTCCGAGGTGGAATGTCGCGCCGAAAGGCTCGATCTGCTGAAGCAGGTTCTCCGTCAGCTCGCGGCCGGTGCACATCGGCACCGCCGGGATGTCGTAGATCGGCTTGTCGGGGTAGAGCTCGATGCACTGCCCTCCGGGGTAGGCGAGCGAGTCGACCACGTGCGCCTTGATCTCCAGCAGGCCGAGTTCGAACACCTGGAACAGGCCCACCGGACCGGCGCCAACGATGACGGCGTCGGTCTCGATGCGATCGCCGGCCGCGTCCTGGGCCTGGCCTGCGGTTGCGGCGCCGTGCGCCTGCGCGACGGCGGGTTCGCCTGCCCCCATGGTCAGCGGATCAGCTCGGAGAGCTTGCCACGGCGGTCTTTCCACTCGTCGGCGTCGGGCGGCGGGCTCTTGCGTTTGGTGATGCTCGGCCAGCGCGGCGCGAGCTCGGCGTTGAGCTTGATCATGTGCTGCTGGTCGCCCGGCACGTCTTCCTCGGGCACGATGGCATTGACCGGGCACTCGGGGATGCAGACCGCGCAATCGATGCACTCGTCGGGGTCGATCGTCAGCATGTTCGGCCCCTCGCGGAAGCAATCCACAGGACAGACATCCACGCAGTCGGTGTACTTGCAGCGGATGCACGATTCGAGAACGACGTGAGTCATGGGGTTGGGCTTGCAGCAGGTGACGCGCGGGCCACGCCGCTGTATCGCGGGTGTCGCGCCGGTGGACGAGATGGTGCGATTTTACGTCGCGCTGGTTCCTCGCGCAGGATCAGCGCCAGTGTCTGCCGGCGAAGCGGGCTGAACCAATGTGGCGCGATCGAAATGCCGGGCTGGCGATGCGTGAGACGCAGTGCATGCGCGGCGGCGCGCTCACCTCGAGAGCAGCTGGTTCACCGCGGACACGTCGGTGGACTTGAGCTGTCCGGCGGCCTGCCGCAAGCGCAGGCCGCCCATGACGAGGTCGTAGCGCGACTTGTCGAGATCGCGCTGGGTCGTGTATAGCTGGGTCTGCGCGTTGAGCACGTCGAGCGTGACCCGCACGCCGACCTTGTAGCCGAGCTGTGTCGCCTCGAGCGCGAGTTGGCTCGAGCTTTCCGCGGCCTCGAGCGCCTTGACCAACGCCTGCCCGGACTCCACGCCGAGGAAGGCCTGGCGCGTACCGAGCGCGACGCTGCGCCGCGCGCTGTCGAGGTCGTTGCGCGCCTTCTCGGCCAGTGCGAGCGTCTCCTTGACCCGGTTTTGCACCGCGAAGCCCGAGAAGACCGGCAAGTTGAACTGCAGGCCGATCGAGGCGTTCCTGTACAGGCCCGGCAACGTGCCGGTGCCGGTACCGACGTTGCTCACGCCGTCGTTGTGGTTGCTGCTGACGGTTCCGACCAGGTCCAGCGTGGGCAGGTGGCCGGAGCGTGCCTTCTCGGTCTCGATCTGCGCGATGTCGAACGCCAGGCGCGCCTTGCGGACGTTGGGATTGTCGGCGTCCGCGCCATTCAGCCAGTCGTCCACGTTGCCGCGCGACAGTGGCGGGATCGCCACTGGCACGGCGAGCGGCTTCGGTGCGATGCCGCTGCGCCCGACCAGCGTGTCGAGCGCGGCACGCTTGCTGCGCAGGTCGTTCTGGGCCGCGATTTCCTGGGCTCTGACGAGGTCGAACCGCGCCTGGGCGTCGCGCGTGTCGGTGATCGTCGCGGTGCCGACCTCGAAATTGCGCTTGGCCGATGCCAGCTGCTCGGTGATCGCGACCTTGTTGGCTTGCGTCGTGTTCAGGGTGTCCTGCGCGGCGAGCACGTCGAAGTACGCTTGCGCGAGCCGGACGATCAGATCCTGCTCGGCCGTCTCGAGGTCGGCCGTCGCGATCTCGTACGACTTCTCGGCTTGTGAGATCGTCTCGCCGTTGGCGCGGTTGTAGAGCGGTTGGCGCGCGGTCAGCGCGACCTGATTGACAGTCGCCAGGTAGTTGTCGGTCAGTTGCGGCACGTCGCTGTAACTGCGCGTGCTGCTGGCAGCCAGATTGGCCGACGGCAGGCGCAGTGCGTCGCTCTGCGCCAGGCGGCTCTGCGCCGCATCGGCCGCCGAACGAGCGGCCAGATAGGTGGCGTCGTAGCCGCGCGCGGCGTCGTAGAGTTCCTGAAGGTTCTGCGCCTGGGCAAGCATTGAGGCGAACGCCAGCGCGACGCCGGCTGCTAGGGGCCTGAGCACGCTTCGCGAGCGGGTGCATCCGTCGCGGCGGCGGGTCACGGGTCGAGCGTGCTCAGCGGGCATGGCAGGATCCTTGAGGAGACAGGTTTCGGTTCGGGCCAGTGGCGCGGCAAACCTGCGCATCAGAAGTGGAACCGCGTGGGTTCGTCGAAGCCGTGCAAACGCGGCGCCACGGTGTCGAACAACTCGACGCTGCTGAAACTGTGCTCGTCGGTGCGCGTGATGCGCAGCGCCCGCATGATCGGCAACTGGCCGACGATGGCGCCTACACGCCCCCCTACTTTCAGCTGCGCCAGCAGCGCCGAGGGTACGCAGGCGACCGATCCCGACAGCAGGATCACGTCGAACGGAGCCTCGCCGGGCAAGCCGACGGCACCGTCGAGCTGACGCACGCTCGCATTGATCACCGACGCACGGCGCAGGTTGTCGGCGGCGAACCGCGCCAGTTCCGGGTGAATTTCCAGCGAGACCACCCGGCGTGCCCTGTGCGCCAGCAGCGCGGCCATGTAGCCGGAGCCGGCGCCGATCTCGAGCACCGATTCGTGGCGGGCGACCGCCATTTCCTGCAGAAGGCGCGCCTCGACCTTGGGCGAAAGCATGCATTCGCGTGTCCCGTCGGAGGTGGCAAGGGGGATCTCGGTGTCCACAAAGGCCAGAGCGCGGTAAGCGGGGGGAACGAAGTCCTCGCGCCTGATCACGGCGAGCAGCGAGAGCACTGCCGGATCGAGCACGTCCCAGGGACGGATCTGCTGCTCGATCATGTTGAACCGGGCCTGTTCAATGTTCGGGTCGAAGCTCATGGACGCATTTCTCTCCTGCGCAGGTGGCGAATTCTATTGGCCGCTGCCGCCCGCGGCCCCCGGCGCGGAACTTGCCGTCGCCGTCGCTGCGCCACCCAGGCGCCGCCTGGCCCAGCAAGCCAGGTCGTCGAGATAGCAGTAGATCACCGGCACGACAACGAGCGTAAGCAGCGACGAGGTGATGACGCCGCCGATGACGGCCTGGCCCATCGGGGCGCGCTCCTCGGAACCTTCGGACAGCGCGAACGCGAGCGGCACCATGCCGAAGATCATCGCCAGCGTCGTCATCAGTATCGGACGCAGCCGCACTCTCGCCGCGTGCAGCAGCGCCTCCGTGCGCTGCATCGGTGCATGTTCGCCGGCCGCGCCGTGCGTGCCCTCGCGGGAGCGGATTGCGAAGTCCACCAAGAGGATCGCGTTCTTCGTCACCAGGCCCATCAGCATCACCACGCCGATGATGGAGAACATGTTCAGCGTTGAGCGGAACATCAGCAGCGTCAGCACGACGCCGATCAGGGTCAGTGGCAGCGACGACATCAGGGCCAGCGGCTGCAGGAAGCTGCGGAACTGGCTTGCGAGGATCATGTAGATGAACACCACCGCCAGTGCGAGCGCGCCCACGGCGTATTCGAACGATTCGTTCATGTTCTTCGTCGAACCGCCGAACACGTAGCGGTAGCCGGGTGGCCAGGCGATCCCGTCGAGAACCCGCTTGATGTCGGCCGACACGTCGCCCGAACTGCGGCCGAGTGCGTTGGCGTCGATCATGATCTCGCGGTTCAGGTCGCGCCGGTTGATCTGGTTCGGGCCGGTCGACGGCATGACCTCGGCCACCTGCGACAGCTTCACCACGCGCGGGCTGCCGTCGGTGGCCGGGGCCACGTTCAGCGGCAGGCTCTGCAGATCGGCCGGCGACACGCGCAGGCCCGGTGCCAGGCGGACGTTGACGTCGTAGTTCTCGCCGTCGGGCGCTCGCCAGTTGCCGACCGTCTGGCCGGCGACCAGCGTGCGCAGCGTGCCGGCGAGCGCGTTGACGTTGAGCCCCAGGTCGGAGGCAGCGTCGCGCCGGACCTCGATCGCGACGCTCGGGTTGTCGGGCTTGAGGGTGGTGTCCAGATCCACGAGGCCAGGAATCTCGCCCAGCCTGAGCGTGATGAGCCTGGACAGGCGTTCGAGCTCGGCCAGGTCCGAGCCCTGCACGGAGAACTGCAGGCTCTTGCTGCCCCCCAGATCGGTCATGCCGACGTTGGTGATCGTGATGCCTGGAATTCGCGCCAGCCGCTCGCGCATCGGTACAGTCAATTGCTGGATGCTTCGGCTGCGACTCGCCCGATCGGTCAACCGCACGTAGATGGCGGCGTAGATCTTGCCGGCGGCCTGTCCGCTGTTGATCGTCGTGACCGTGTGCTTGACTTCTGGCATTTCGCGCAGCGCGGCGTCGACCTGCCTGGCGCGAGCCTCGGTCGCCTCGATCGACGAGCCGACCGGCGTGTAGAAATTGACCAGGGTCTCGGAGTAGTCGGCCTTCGGCAGGAATTCGGCTCCGAGAACGGGGATCAGGACGAAGCTGCCGACGAAGGTCGCCAGCGCGAGCAGCAGCGTGGTAAGCCTGTGCGCAAGCGACCAGCGCAGGATCGACTGGTAGGCGTCGGAGAGCCAGACGGTGAAGCGGTCGAACAAGCCGGTGACGCGGCCGATCGTTCTGTCGTAGAGCGTGACCGGCGCTCCACGGTGCACGACGTGCGCCTGCGGGTCGTTCCAGATGCTCGAGAGCATGGGGTCGAGCGTGAAGCTGACGAACATCGAGATCAAAACCGCGGCGACGATCGTGATGCCGAACTCGTGGAAGAACTTGCCGACGATGCCGCCCATGAAGCCGATCGGCAGGAACACCGCGACGATCGACAGCGTCGTCGCGAGCACCGCGAGGCCGATTTCGTTGGTCCCGTCGAGCGCGGCCTGGCGCGCGGTCTTGCCCATCTGCACATGACGAACGATGTTCTCGCGCACGACGATCGCGTCGTCTATCAGCAGCCCCACGCAGAGCGAGAGCGCCATCATCGTGACGCCGTTGATCGTGAAGCCGAACGCGTACATGACGAGGAAGGTGCCAATCAGCGCGATCGGGAGCGTCAGCCCGGTGATCACCGTCGAGCGCCACGAATTGAGGAAAAGGAAGACGATCAGCACGGTCAGCGCCGCGCCTTCGACCAGCGTCTTCTCCAGGTTCGCCACCGAGACGCGGATCGCTCGGGAGTTGTCGCGGTTGACCTCGGTCCTGATCCCCGGCGGTGTGACGGCGGCGGCATTTGCGAGCGCCTTGTAGAGGCCATCGACGACCGCGATCGTGTTCTCGCCCTGCGACTTCTGCACGCTGAGCAGTACCGTGCGCTGCCCGTTGTACAGTGCCAGGCTCTCGACCTCCTGCGGGCCGTCGACGACGTCCGCCACCTGCCACAGCTTGACCGGCAGGCCCGGACCGCCCGAGACGGCGCTCCCCTTGCGCGCGACGACGATGTCTCGAAAGTCCTCCGGCCGTTTCAGCCTCGCGTTGATCTGCACCACGCGTTCCTGCTCGCGCGAACGGATCGCCCCGAGAGGCAGCTCCTGGTTCTCGCTGCGTACCGCGGCGATCACCTGATCGACGCCGATGCCTAGCGCTTCGAGCGCGTCCGGCTTCAGGTAGAGGTTGATCTCGCGTTCGATCCCGCCGATCACGCTGACCGCACCGACGCCGCGCACGTTTTCGAGGCGCTTGAGCAGCACCTGCGTGGCCCAGGTCGTGAGCTCCTGAGCGCTGTACCTTCCGTCCGGCGACAGGATGGCCACGTTGAAGATCGGGGCGCTCGCCGGGTCGAAGCGCGACACGCGCGGCTCCTTTACCTCGTCACGCAGCAGTGGGCGGATCAGCGCGACCTTCTCGCGCACGTCTTCCGCCGCCTTGCGCCCGTCGACGTCGAGAGTGAACTCGACGATCACCACCGACGTGCCCTGGTACGAACGCGAGGACAACGAGTTGATGCCGGCGACCGTATTGACCGCTTCCTCGACCTTCTTCGTCACCTCGCTCTCGACGATCTCGGGCGACGCGCCGGGGTAGTCCATCTGGACCACGACGACCGGGAAGTCGACATTGGGAAACTGGTCGACCGAGAGGCGCTGGTAGCTGAACAGGCCGAGAACGACGAATGCCAGCATGACCATCGTGGCCATGACCGGGTTCTGGATCGAGACGCGGGTGAACCACATCGTCCGGACGCCTCAGCGCGCCGCTGCAGCACGCGACGCCGTCGCCGCGGCCGGGGCCGGGGCCGGTGCCTGGGCCGCGGGCAGCCGCACCCGCGTGCCGTCGGGCATTGCACCGACACTGCTGCGCAGGATCGTCTCGCCGGCGGCCAGTCCGGCGATGATTTCGATCGCCGCCTCCGGCGTCGGGCCGAACATCGCCTCGCCGCGAGAGCCGTTCGTGACGCCTCGCTGCACCGCCTTGTCGCCCGAGATCACCAGCACATACGGCCGGGCCTGGTCGACGCGCACCGCCGATGCCGGCACCGCGAGCGTCGTCTGTCGCTGCAATTCGATCACCCCGCGCGCGAACAGGCCTTGGCGCAGGCCGCGCTGCGGCTCGAGCGCGAGATAGGTCATCACCGAGCGAGTACCGGCCTGGGTGCTCGGGTTGATGCGCACCACGCGCGCCGACACCGGCTGCGCCAGGCCATCGACCTGCAAGCGCGCCAGGCTCCCCACCGGAACGGATCCGACGTCGTCCGGACTGACCGCCGCCTCGAGTTCGATGCGCGACAGGTCGACGATCTCGAGCAGCCTGGCGTCCAGAGGCACGCGTTCGCCAGGCTGCACCAGCCGCTGCGATACGATGCCCGACAGCGGGGCACGGATCTCGGTGTCGCGCACCGCCTTGCGTGCCAGATCGGCCGCGGCCTGGGCGGCCTGCAGCGACGCCTGGGCGCCGGCCATGCTCATCACCGAGGTGTCGAGCGCGTTCTTCGAGATGAATCCCTGATCGACCAGCGCCCGATTGTTCGCCAGAGCGCGCTCGGCGATGTCGAGTTGCGCCTTGGCAGACGCCGCCTGCTGTTCCGCCTGGTGCAGGCGCAGCGTGAATTCGGTCGCGTCAAGGCGGCCGAGCAACTGGCCTGCCTTCACGCGATCGCCCTCGCGCACCGACATCTCGGCCACCTCGGCGGCGACGCGCGCCTTGACGACGGCACTTTCGACTGCCTTCAGGCCGCCCGAGATCGCCAGCGTTCGCACCAGCTCGACCGGCCGCACGACGAGTACGTCGGTCGGAGCGAGGTCGATCGCGAGTGGGATCGCCGCAGGTGCGGCGAGTCGCGCCTGCTCTGCCTTGCGCGCGACCAGCGCGCGAGCGACGAGACCGCCCAGGACGAGCAGGGCGAGCACGACCACGGACCACTTCAGCGCCCGCTTCATCGATGCGTCTTTCTTGCTGGCGCGCGGGCGTGCGTTGGCGGTGCCGCCAGGCCGTTGAGCATGAGGTCGACGTGCAGGTGCACGAACTGCCGCGGATCGAGCAGCGTCTCGATCGGCGCGCAGGCGCCGAGCGAGTGCTTGTGCACACATAGCATCACCATCGGCAGTACCAGCGACTGCACGGCCGCGTCGACGTCGACTGCGCGGAATTCGCCCGCGGCGATGCCTCGCCGAAGCACGCCGCCGATCAGTTGCGATCCGGGCTCGACGACCTCACGGAGGTAGTACTCGGCGATCTCGGGGAAACTGCGCACCTCGGTGATGATGAGCTTGAATACGCCCGAGGCGGGACTGTCCAGGACGCGCAGCCACCAGTGCGCGAGCAGGTTGCGCAGCAATTCCGCATGGCTGCCCACATGCCGCGCGACCTCGATCGCGCCGGCCTCGATCTCGTTCGAAAGCCGCTCGCGGATCGCCGCCTTGAGCAGCTCTTCCTTGCTTGCGTAGTACAGGTACAGCGTGCCCTTGGACACGCCAGCCAGCGCGGCGACTTCTTCCATTCGCGCGGCCGCGAACCCACGCTCGACGAACAGCTGCAACGCTGCGTCGAGCAACTCCTGCGGGCGCGCTTCCTTGCGCCGCTGACGGGTGGGCGGTGAGATGGCCATCGACTTGGTAATGACTGACTGGTCAGTAATATACCCGGTGACACCAGCACCGTCAAACCGGCCAGCACGAAGGCCGAGCCCGCAGCGTGGCGGTCGTGCTCAAGTCCATGCCCGGAACGGTCGCTCACAGCCAGCGCCGGTATCATCCCGCGCTCTGCTTCCCTGGAGAAACGCGTTTGGACATTGCACTATGGATCAAGGCTGCGATCATGGGCATCGTGGAGGGGTTGACCGAGTTCCTGCCGGTCTCCAGCACAGGTCACCTGATCCTCGCCGGGTCGCTGCTCGACTTCACCGGCGACAAGATCAAGGTATTCGAGATCGCGATCCAGACCGGGGCGATCTTCGCGATCATCCTGATCTACTGGCCACGCCTGCGCAACACCGCCAAAGGTATCACCAGCAGCCGCCAGGCACAGCGCTTTGCGCTCAACGTCGGCGTGGCGTTCCTGCCCGCTGTCGTGCTCGGGCTGATGTTCGGCAAGGTCATCAAGGCCCATCTCTTCACGCCGGTGGTGGTGGCCAGCACCTTCATTCTCGGCGGTGTGATCATCCTGTGGGTCGAGCGGCGCAAGCAGCCGCCGGTGCGCATCCACAGCGTCGACGAGATGATGCCGCTGGATGCGTTCAAGGTCGGCCTCGTGCAGTGCCTGGCCCTGGTGCCCGGCACCAGCCGTTCGGGCGCGACGATCATCGGCGGCATGTTGTTCGGCCTCAGCCGCAGGACTGCCACCGAGTTCACGTTCTTCCTAGCGATCCCGACGCTGATCGGCGCCGGCATCTACAGCCTCTTCAAGGAGCGTGCGCTCCTGTCGTTGGCCGACGTGCCGCTGTTCGGCATCGGTCTCGTGTTTTCGTTCCTGAGCGCGTGGCTGTGCGTTCGCTGGCTGCTGCGCTATGTCTCGACACACGATTTCGTGCCGTTTGCCTGGTATCGCATCGCCTTCGGCATCGTGGTGCTGGCAACGGCATGGAGCGGCGCGGTCACCTGGGCAGACTGACCGCAGCGCTCAGCGCCGCCTGAAGAGCAGGTCCCACACGCCGTGGCCGAGCTTGAGACCTCTGGCCTCAAACTTGGTCAGCGGGCGATAGCCGGGTCGCGGCGCATAACCAGTCGCCGTGTTGGCGAGAAGCGGTTCTCCGGACAAGACCTCGAGCATCTGCTTCGCATAGGGCGCCCAGTCGGTCGCGCAGTGCAGGTAGCCGCCAGGTGCCAGGTGTTGTGCCAACGCAGCCACGAAGGGCGACTGGATCAGGCGCCGCTTGTGATGCCGCTTCTTGTGCCAGGGGTCGGGGAAGAAGATATGGACCCCGGCCAGCGAGGCCGGCGGCACCATCGACCTGAGCACCTCGACGGCATCGTGGCGGACGATCCGCAGGTTGGTCAGGCCGCGCTCGCCGATCTGCCGCAGCAGCGCACCGACACCCGGCGGGTGCACCTCCACGCCCAGGAAGTCGGTGCCCGAAAGCTGCTGCGCGATCTCGGCGGTCGCGTCACCCATGCCGAAGCCGATCTCCAGCACCACCGGGGCATGCCGACCGAACACCGCCGCGAAATCCAGCGCTGCCGCATCGCGGGGCAGCACGAAGCGCGGTCCCAGTTCCTCCAGCGCGCGTCTCTGGCCGCTACCCATGTGGCTGGCGCGCAGCACGAAACTGCGAACGGCGCGTGGGAGGTGATGCGGTGGCGTGTCGTTCATGGCGCGGTTGCGGGCGTGGCGCGCATTGTCGCTCAGGCCGCCGCTGGCCAAGCCGGCCGCGCACGCCTGCGCGCGCAGGAACCCGGGTCTTGTCGCACCTGCGCGGCCTGAATGAGCGTCGCGAAATTCGGCGACGCTTTGTCGCCGGCCGCGGGTCGGGTCTATGCTTGCGCCTCGCGGTGCAGTGCCCGACCAGGAATCGAATCGCAACGACCCACGCACAGGAACGCCCTTGTCGCCCTCAGAGATCATCGCTTCTGCCCAGGCCGCCCTGACGGCAGTGCTGTCGTCGCCGGAGCAGATCATCGCCGTCGTTTCGGTGCTCATTGCCACCGGCCTGATGGTCGTCAGCTCCTTCGTGAAGACCATGATCCCGTTGCGCTGGCTCGGCGTCGGCGGCAATGTCGGCTTCCTCGTCTACGGCGTCTTGCACCCGTCGATTCCGATGTTGCTGTTCAACGGAGTCCTGCTGCCGATCAACATCTTTCGAGCGATCGAAATGATCAAGCTGACCAAGCGCGTGAGGGCGGCGGCCTCCGAGGGCACGGGCGTCTGGCTCAAACCCTACATGGTGCGCACCAATCGCAAGGCTGGAGAAGTGCTGTTCCGCAAGGGCGACCGGGCAGATCACCTGTACTTCGTGGCCGAGGGTCGCATCGAGATCGTCGAAATCGGTGTCTTCATCGAACCGGGCAACATGTTCGGCGAAATCGCCTTCTTCGCGCCGGACAAGCGCCGCACGAACACGGCGCGCTGCGTCGGCGCGTGCACCGTGCTCACCATCGACGAAAGCACCGTCAACCAGCTCTACTACCAGAACCCTGAATTCGGCTTCCAGCTGATGGCCCTGGTCGCGGGGCGGCTGACGGCCGATGTGCAGCGACTGCAGAAGCAGGTTGCGGAGGCGACCAAGCGCTGAAGGCGGCGCGGAATCGCTGAAGTTGGCTACCCTGAATCACAACTCACGCCGTCTCGCTCAAGCGCAAATTCTGGGGCGGGTTCTTTGTGGGGTGGAGACGTCTGCAACCAGCGTCCCGTGGGCAGACTGGCGGAGAGAGCG
>Ga0209048_10003966_pt1 | contig 14234 bp, 13 predicted proteins | sample FrelakmetCRP12CR_FD_187146 | JGI IMG/M metagenome (GOLD analysis project Ga0209048, IMG submission 187146) | Freshwater lake sediment microbial communities from the University of Notre Dame, USA, for methane emissions studies - CRP12 CR (SPAdes)... | ecosystem: Environmental > Aquatic >... | reverse complement strand
CGGAGCGGGGACCGCATAGGAGAGAGAATTCTTTGCATGTACTATGGCATTGTACTTATTTACAAGAGCAATCCCCCCAATCGGGGTATCGATATCTTTATGCAATTCATATTCACTATAAAAGACAGCCGTACTGCCGATCGCAAACGATGTGCATGGCCGTCCATCCGTATCACAGATGGCAAGCTGCGTGCACGTCACAACGTCCTGCTCACCAATGGGAACGGCCTGTGACATATCAAGAAATGCGCCGGAACCTTCCTCGGGCCAATCGGCAATGCTGCCAAAAGAAGCGGAATTCTCAAGGCCTGCAGCAGGAGACTTTACAGATTTCGAGAAGCTGTAGGTACCCGTTGAATAGTGAAGAGCATGATAGCGCAATATCGCCTCGTTCGGTGCGCCCAGGAACGCGGTTTCGCCTTTGTCAAGGAGAAGGACTCTTTTGCAGTACTTTTCAATGGCCTGCATGTCATGCGAGACAAGTATAACGGTTGTGCCGCCATTCATGAGACTCGCCATTCTTTCATGGCATTTTTGAACGAAGAAAATATCTCCGACACTCAAAGCTTCATCTACAATCAACACATCGGGAATAACACTGGTAGCCACCGCAAAAGCCAGGCGCACAAACATGCCGCTTGAATACATCTTGACCGGCTGATAAACATACTCCCCTATGTCCGCAAATGACAGGATATCGTCAAGCTTTGAGTTCATCTCACTTCTGGAATAGCCCATAATGGTGCCGTTAAAGTAGATGTTTTCTATGCCGGTAAGCTCCGGATTGAACCCTGCCCCAAGTTCCAGCAGAGCAGATATTTTCCCGTTGACGGACACCGCACCGCCAGAGGGCGTCAGAACTCCAGTGAGTATCTTCAAAAGCGTTGACTTGCCAGATCCGTTTTCCCCAATTACACCGAGCGTTTCCCCCTGCCTTATCTCAAATGATACGTCCCTGAGAGCATAATGATCCTTGTGATAAATCTTGCGGAGCGGGTGTATAAATTCTTTGATGATGTCAATCCGGGAGCCATACAGCCGATAAGTTTTGGAAAGCCTCTCCGCTTTGACTACTTCAGTAGATGTCATAGCTTACAGCACATCCGCGAAATGAGGCCGGAGTTTCCTGAACAGCATGGCACCGAAAATAAAAATGCCCACGGCAACAACCCAGAAGTAGATGGTCAAGCCGGGCTGCTCCCAGAACCATTTGCCGTGGATAAAGCAATCACGATAGCCTTCGATGAGATAATATGCCGGGTTGAGCTTGATAATCCCCTGGTACTTTTCGGGAATCATTTTGATTGACCAGAAGATTGGTGTAATCCAGAAACCAAACTGCAGGACCATGCTGATGATCTGGCCGACATCTTTAAGAAATACGATGAGGGATGATGATATCCATGCCAGTCCGAGATTCAGAAAAACAATCGCAAACAGGTAATACAGGACCTGCAGATGATAGAGCGTCAGGCCATAGCCGTAAATAGAGAACATGAGAAAAAGGACGGCAACAAAAAAAAGGTGAATGATCAGGGCGGAGGCGATCTTCACAATCGGCAGGATGCTGACCCTGAACACCACTTTTTTCACGAGGAAAGCATTGTCGACAATGGATGTTGTTGCGCTGGCAAGACAGTCAACAAAGAAAAACCAGGGTATAATGCCAGCCATGATCCACAGAATGAACGGGAAATTATTGACCGGCGTTGCGCGAAACCCGACCTCAAAAACAAACCATAAAATAAGAATCGTAACCATCGGCTGCACAAAGGCCCAGATAAGCCCAAGATACGACCCAAGGTACCTTATTTTAAAATCCCGTTTCGTCAGTTCGACGATAATTCTTCGGCTTTTGAAGAGATCAGCCAGAAAAAAATAAAATTGTTTCAGGATATTCATAAACTATCGGGGTAGGCTGCAGCATCAGCCATGTTGCCCGGCATGCTCACTATATTCTATAGTTTTGGGGCAGTGTAAGGAAGGATGCCAGCACTGAGCGGCGCTGCTTCCTCCCTACGAGAAGACTTTCCTTTCAGTCCAGCAAAGTGACTCCGGATCGCCACCCTATTGCACATTGTTTAAATAATGCTGATAAGCAAGCCGCAGGCCTTCTTGCAGGGCTATACGAGGCCTCCATCCCAGCTGATTGATGAATGAACTGTCGAGCATTTTTAACATTGTGCCGTCAGGCTTTTCCCTGTCCCAAACAACAGAGCCTTTATAACCGATAACTTTTGCGACCAGTTCGACAAGTTCTTTGATGGTCAGATCCTCTCCACACCCGATGTTGATGAGAGGCGGGACGCCGGGATTTCCGAACAGCAGGTCATGTTGCTTATCTGCCAAGTCAATTATGAAGACACAGGCTTCTGCGAGGTCATCGCTGTAGAGGAATTCCCTTCGTGGGGTCCCCGTCCCCCATACCACAACTTCTTCATCGCGTCTCATCTTTGCCTCATGCATCTTGCGAATCAAGGCGGGTATTACATGAGAGGTTTTAAGATCGTAATTATCTGCAGGCCCGTAAAGGTTCGTCGGCATAGCGGCGATATACTTCGTACCGTACTGCCGGTTATAGGACCAGCACATTTCGATGCCGGCGATCTTTGCAACCGCATAAGGGCGATTCGTTGGCTCCAGAGGTCCGGTCAGCAGATATTGTTCCTTCATGGGCTGCGGACAATCCCGCGGATAAATACAGGATGATCCCAGGAAAAGCAGCCTCGGGACTCCGCACCGCCAGGATTCATGAATAATATTTGTCTGGATCGCAAGATTCTGATAAATGAAATCAGCCGGATAGGTATTGTTGGCCATGATACCGCCGACTTTGGCCGCTGCCAGGAATACGTATTCCGGGCGCGTGATTTCAAAGAAAGTTCTGACTGCTTGTTGATTTGCCAGATCAAGCTCCGCATGCGTTTGAGTTATGATGTTGCAATATCCTTGAGCCTCAAGGGTCCTCATAATGGCCGAACCGACCAGTCCCTGATGGCCTGCAACATATATTTTTGCGTCTCTATTCATGATAATTAAACGCCTTGAATCCTTCTTTCCTGCAGAGCATATCCTTTTGGGCCTCTTCGATGTCGGCTGACACCATTTCCCTCACGAGTTCCCTGAAAGCGATCTTCGGCTTCCAGCCCAGCTTTTCCATTGCTTTGGACGGGTCTCCAAGCAATATATCGACTTCGGTAGGCCTGAAATATTTAGGATCGACTTCGACAACGACATCCCCGATATTCATTGACAACTCGGATCCCTGCTTTGCCGATATCGAAGAAACAATGCCCTTTTCATCGATACCCGACCCTCTCCAATCAATTGCTATCCCGACTTCGGAGAATGCGAGGTCCACAAACTCCCTGACTGAATGAGCCTCTCCCGTTGCGATAACGTAATCATCCGGGGCATCCTGCTGCACTATCAGCCACATGGCCTCCACATAGTCGGCGGCATGGCCCCAATCTCTTTTGGAATTCAAGTTGCCCAGATATATTTTTTTTTGCAGCCCCAGTTTCATTCTGGCAACAGCCCTTGTTATTTTCCTGGTGACAAATGTCTCGCCCCTCAGGGGAGACTCATGGTTGAAAAGAATTCCATTGCACGAGAACATGTTGTATGCTTCGCGGTAATTGACGCAGATCCAGTAGGAATAAAGTTTGGCAACACCGTAGGGGCTCCTTGGATAGAAAGGCGTTTTTTCCGTTTGGGGGATTTCTGCAACCTTGCCGTACAATTCGCTTGTGGAAGCCTGATAGAATTTAGTCTTATCCGCGAGGCCCAGAATCCTGATCGCTTCAAGCAATCTGAGCGTTCCGACCGCATCGGCATTTGCGGTATATTCCGGTGTCTCAAAAGAAACCTTCACATGGCTCTGCGCAGCAAGGTTATAAATTTCATCAGGCTGGACTTCCTGAACAATCCTGATAAGGTTGGTGGAATCGGTCAGGTCCCCGTAGTGAAGATAAAAATTTACCCCCTTCTCATGGCGATCCCGATAAAGATGATCAACCCGGGCTGTATTGAACAGGGAGGCTCTTCTTTTGATACCATGGACTTCGTATCCTTTTTTTATCAATGACTCGGCGAGATAGGCCCCGTCTTGTCCGGTAATACCAGTTATAAGTGCCTTTTTCATTTATCACTCCTCAAAGGTCTTTATTTTTGCAAAACCTCAGGCATCTTTCCTGAAATCAGCAGGCGAAGTTCATTAGTCCGGCGCTCCATCAGGTCGCGGTCCTGCCGCGACTCAACGTTCAACCTTAATAGCGGCTCGGTGTTGGATGCGCGAAGATTGAAGCGCCAATCAGCAAAATCAACGCTTATCCCGTCAGTGCGACTGATGCACGGAGATGACTCCGAGAAGTGCTCCAGAATTCTGTCAATAACCGCCCTGCCGTCATCGACGGTAAAGTTTATCTCACCGCTGCAGGGGAACGCGCGCATACGCTCGTCCACCAGAGATGATAAGGATTGTCCGGTCTCGCTCATCAACCCTGCTATCAGCAACCAGGGAATCATCCCCGAATCGCAATAAGCAAAGTCGCGAAAATAATGATGCGCACTCATTTCCCCGCCGTAGACGGCATCCTCAGCGCGCATTCGTTCTTTAATAAAGGCATGTCCCGCTTTACTCTCAACCGGAACACCTCCGGCGGCCTCAACCATCTCTATCGTATTCCAGGTCAGACGTGGATCGTGGATGATCTTCGCACTGTTGTGTCTCCGCAGCATGAGCGCTGCAAGGAGGCCGACAAGGTAATATCCCTCGATAAAACGTCCATTTTCATCGAAAAAGAAACAACGATCGAAATCACCATCCCAGGCCAGCCCGAAATCAGCCCCGTGCTCCTTAATTGCTTTGGCAGTTGCAGCCCTATTGTCCAAAAGTAATGGATTGGGTATGCCATTTGGAAAATTTCCATCCGGCTTATGGTTCACACGAACAAATTCAAACGGAAGGTGCTTGGCAAGCAAATCGACAATAGGACCGGCGCTTCCGTTGCCGGCATTGACAACAATCCTCAGCGGCTTCAGAGCAATCGGGTCGATATAACTCAAAAGATGCTGGACATATGCTGCTTTTGAAAAATCCCGGACAACACTGCCGCAGCGTTGAGCAGCTTCAAACTCACCCTGCTCTGCGAGCTGTTTAATGTCACTCAAGCCTGAGTCACCACTGATGGGCCTGCTTCCCCCACGTACTATTTTCATGCCGTTGTAGTCAATCGGGTTATGGCTTGCCGTCACCATAATTCCGCCATCTGCAGCGCGGTGGAATGTCTGAAAGTAAACCTCTTCAGTACCGCACAGTCCGATGTCGATTACGTCTGCCCCCGTTTCATTGAGCCCGCGTGTCAAAGCTGCCGCCAATTCAGGACTTGACAGGCGTACGTCATACCCGACTACTACAATGTGCGGCCTCAAAAAACAGGCATAGGCCTTACCAATCCGATATGCTATGTCGGCATTGAGCTGATCCGGAACACGACCCCGGATATCGTATGCCTTAAAGCACTTCAGCGGGTCCATATATCCTCAACATCCTCAGCTTTCAGCCCGGTCGCGGCCATAGAGATCATCAAATCGCAAGATGTCATCTTCGCCAAGGTAGGCACCTGACTGGACTTCGATTATTTCAAGAGGCAGTTTGCCGGGATTTTCGAGACGGTGTTTGACTCCAATCGGGATATAGGTGGACTGATTTTCCGACAGCAGAAAGTCCTCGGAATCACGCGTGATTTTTGCGGTTCCGCGCACTACGATCCAATGCTCGGCACGATGGTGGTGCATCTGTAAGCTCAGCACGGCTCCCGGGTTAACAATGATCCGCTTCACCTGGAAACGGTCTCCGAGATCTATGGCATCATAACAACCCCATGGGCGGAAGACCTTTCTGTGCGCAAAGGATTCGCTCCGGCCGAGTTCTTTGAGCCGCGAGACGATTTTCTTTACATCCTGCACATGGGTCTTTTCTGCAACAAGCACCGCATCCGGCGTTTCAACAACAATTGCGTTATTGAGACCGACACAGCAAACGAGTCTGCTCGTTGCATGAACGAGCGAATCCCTTGTTTTTTGGAGCAGGACGTCACCGCGAACCGCGTTTCCATCGTCATCCCTGTGCGACGCACTCCAAACTGCATCCCAGGAGCCCAGATCCGACCATCCAGCATCCAAGGGCACGATGGAACCCGGGATGCCCAAATCGGACGCGTTGATCAATTTCTCCATGACGGCATAGTCAATAGATTCTGACGGACAGGCAGAAAATGCGTCCCTATCGACTCTGTAGAAATCACCGTCCCGCTTTCCGGCGGCGTAAGCATTTTTGCACGCAGACAGCATTGTCTGCTGAAAGAAACCGATCGCCTTCAGCCAGACGCTGACCTTCACCATAAAAATACCGCTATTCCAAAGGTAGTCTCCGGACGCAAGATACTTTTGTGCCGTTACCCGGTCCGGTTTTTCAACAAAAGCGGAAATACTTCTCACAGCGCCCTTCAGAACCCTGCCGGTTTTTATGTAACCGTACGCCGTTTCAGGCCTCACGGGCGTAATGCCGAATGTGACGACAGCACCGCAAAGGGCCGCATGCTGTCCCTCCAACACGGCTTTTTGAAACTCCCCTTCATCTTCAATGACATGGTCCGCCGGCATTACCAGCAGGATAGGGTCCTGTCCTGCACGCGTGACATGCAGTGCCGCCAAGGTAAGTGCCGGCGCCGTATTGCGGCCGACAGGCTCAAGGATTATTTGCGAAGTCTTCTTATTGATGGACCGTAGTTGCTCGGCGATAATGAAACGATACTCCTCATTGGAGACAACAACAAGTTCATCTGAAACCGGAATTTCAGACTGAATTCCGTCGAGCCTTTTCGCCGTTGTCTGCAGGAGTGTTTCTTCGGCCATCAGCGGCAAAAGCTGCTTGGGATAATATTGACGGGATATCGGCCAAAGTCGTGTCCCTGAACCGCCTGATAGAATTGTCGGAACGATTAAGCTGGTCATTTCTCCACCCCGGTCAGAAGGATTACACTACAGTTGCATATATCACTGCTCCGCCCTCTCAGTCACAGTTCGGGGTATCGGGAACCTGACAAGAAGGCGTTGATAAGACATAATTTTTTATTATAACGCTTCTACGCTTGAAGCATCTACCCGAACCGAGACCCTCTGCTGCGAGAACTCAGCCAAGAGCACGCACAGCAAGCCCTGTCCTGTTGCGCTGTGTTGCCTCTGCCCGGCGAGAGGATCATTTTTAATCCTTACCTTGTTGCCCTCTTTCAGATATGAATAGTGACTATATATTTGAGCCTATTGCGACAGAGTGTGCTGATTCTTATGAAACCTTTGCCGCATGGCCTGTTAATGTAAGAATTGACGTGACCCAGTGCAATAGCGAGTCTTGCAGCCAGTGTTCGATGAGATATTGCAGAGTTTTTCGATAGTTCATCCGGCAATTTGACAATATTGTCCTGCAGCGCGTCGGCAGTGTTCATACATTGAACAGTAACATTAATGGGCACTGCGGGTCAATGTCAGCATTGAAATTATGGCAAGCGGGCTCATATGGATCCCCAGTCAAAATGGCAAAGGCCCATCACAACTATGATTGACTTTTATGATTCCCTTTGATCCCGAAAATGGCATTATTGAAAGGTACCCTCACAGAACTGACAAAAAGAGGCCGCATATGAGAGGATATTGATACTTGATACTTGATGCTTGCGCCGAACTGTTTATCGTCTCTACAGTTACCTTAGCATTGCCTCTGCCGACAACGCCGCTTTTAATACTATCGTCCTTTGGACTACCGGGGGCATGCGAGCGGCACTTACGCCGACGGGTCTGCGACCCGACTTAGCGCTGAAATTCACCCACGGCTAAGACGATTTTTTAGTGTCCTTTTGAGCGCTTTGGCGCTGTTTGCCGCGATAAACGCCATGAGTTGATACACTTTTTACGGGCATTTTACGATAGAGACCACTCGAATCTTGCTGATATCAATGTAAGTTGCCAGCAACGCAAAAAATGTGTTATCTTTGCTGAAAGATAAAAAAGAATTGCGTCTGCTCATTTTCTGCCGTCAAGACTCAAGGAGACCCGTCATGAGGAAATTAAAAGAAATCGCAAAGAGAATCCTTGGGGGTTCTTCTGCTCACCATAAGCTTGTCACGCTGCCCTCTAAAATGAAATCCACTGAGGATATCTTCACGGATATCTATGTTGGCAATAAATGGAGCGGAAAGGATTCAATTTCAGGCACTGGATCGGATGTCCATCAGACGAGGATCATTATTAGTGAACTTCCGGCGGTGTTTCGTAACTTCCATATCCATACGATGCTGGATATCCCGTGTGGCGATTTTTACTGGATGAAGAAAGTCAACATGGGTAGCGTAGATTACACTGGCGCTGATATCGTAATGGATCTAATTCAGAAAAACAGAGAAAAATTTGAAAGGCATAACATACACTTCCGTAAACTGAATCTGATCAAAGACGCGATGCCAAAAGTAGATTTAATTTTTTGCCGCGATTGTCTGGTGCATTTTTCTTTTAAAGATATCTTTCAGGCTTTGCATAATATATGCGAAAGCGAATCAACGTATCTGCTTACAACAACATTTACCGACCGACAGCACAATCCAGACATCGCAACCGGGCAATGGCGTCCCATCAACCTGGAAGTTGCCCCCTTTGTTTTCCCCGCACCCCTTAGAATAATTAATGAGCAATGCACCGAAAGCGATGGGGCATACCGGGATAAGTCAATGGGGCTGTGGGAAATATCAGATCTTAGAGCACTGCTCACAAGACGCTCCAGCTGACCGCTCCTGCCCTCTGTCATTTCAGCATAAAATTATAGTGAAAATTTTCGACAGGTTCTCTTTTTCAATACTCCGGGACACGAAGGTGAAATCTGTGGCCGGAGCTCGTCGCTTTGCCGGCGCATTGCGCTGATAAATACCCTTGTCGACTGAGCATTGCTGCCAGTGGTGGAAATTTTATTCGGATGGACTGAATATGAAATTATTATCGGCATCCCGCAACAGAGGAAGCAATTTGTCCTTGTCCGAAAGGACTGGTGCGGAAAGCGGCCACCCGATATTGATCTCCGGATCGTTCCAGACAATCCCGCGATCCTCGGCAGGGCAGTATTCGTTCGTGCATTTGTACATGACTTCAGCCACGTCGCTTATTACCTGAAACCCGTGGGCAAAGCCCGGAGGCACATACAGCATTTGACGGTCATCTGCTGAAAGTTCCACTCCTACCCACTTGCCATAGAATGGTGATCCCCTTCTGATATCAACCGCAACATCGAAGATATTTCCCTTTGTGCATATGACAAGCTTGCCCTGGGCGTTGGGGGTCTTCTGGTAATGCAAACCCCGCAGTACCCCTCTTGCCGATCGTGAATAGTTGTCCTGGACCAGGTGATCCCGTATGCCTGCATGCACGAAATCAGAGTGTTTGTACAGCTCAAAAAAAAAGCCGCGCTCATCGCCGAATATCTTCGGACTTATCAGCACGACAGAAGGTATGGCAAGCTTTGTAAATTCAAAAGGCATCGGGCACCTCCGCTCCTGTCCTCGAACCGTGAACTATTGCAGAACTATAACTGCTTTTATTCACTGCCCCGCACTCTCTGTCGCAATTCACAGTATTATGCATATGCCAATCAGGCCTCAATAAAACCAAAGTGTCTTATAACGCTTCGACGCTGGAAGCATCCACCTGAATTGACACCCCTTGACGCAGTATGTCGACTGAAAGTACAAGGTGATGGAGCCCCTTGCGCTCGACCAGGAGTCCCTCAACTCCCTTCAGCGGTCCGTTTTTGATCTTGACCCTGTTGCCTTCTTTCAAGTAGGGATGGGGATCAAGGGTCTCCTTGCTTTCCACCAGCCTTTTCAGCGAGATGACCTGATCATCCGGAACAGACTCCGGGTCCGCTGCTGTCTGCCCTATAAAACGCACTACTCCGGGTGTCTTCAATACGGTGAGTTTCTCGCTGTTATTCTTCCTGATGCGGACAAAGAGATACCCGGGGAACAGAGGAAAGGCAACGAGTTTCTTTCTGTCTTTCCAGTGTCTCAGTCGCTCGACAATCGGCAGAAAGTTGTCTATCCCCGAGCTCACAAGCCTGTCCGTCACTATAAATTCATGACGCGACCGGACATGCACTGCGTACCAATGCATGTCATTGGAATTCATTGTTTCCTGTTCATCATTTATGGTCATAAGAGATAAAATACCTTCTTGTTCATTATTTCGGCCTGCTGTGCAGCAGCGATTATTTTATCGTCGATTGATGAAACGAGGATTGCGTCATAATCCAAGCCGTTGATGTCGCTGACGGTATAAACAGGATGCCCGAAAAATCCGTTGTCAATCTTATTTTCAGAGACGACTCCAACTATGCTCAGCGGAAGACCGCGAGTCGATATATAGCAAAGCTCGGCAATCTCGCCGTCACCCCAAAGCAGTATACTCTTAATATCTTCGGCCAGCATCCGGGCATAGATTCGCTCAATAGTGATGCGGATTTCCCTGAAATACTTGATCGAATAGCCCATATAGTTATAAGTAAGCCGTGCTTTTTCAGTAAACCCCTGAGGCGTAATTATGTATTTGATCCTGTTCTTTGGCAGCGTCTTTATCTTGATATGTCCTTTTTTATAAAGCCTCTTGATGTACGAATTGACGAGGCCAAGGGCGATACCGAGCCTGGCCGCCAGCGCCCTTTGCGAAATAACTGAATCCCTTGAGAATTCGTCAAGCAGGCGGAGAGATATTTCGTCTGGTGCATCAGTAGTGTTCATAAATTGAACATTAACATAATTTCGTGTACATGTTCAATAGATTTGCGATGATCATAACGGCAAGGCCATGCGGCAGCGAAAGGTAAAATAATGTGGGGGAGCAATCGGGGTGCCCATTGGATTCTCATTCATCGTGAAAATGAGTATGATAGGAGGGACTATCAATGCTGCCGATATTTCGGCTGCAGACTAAGGAGGCATCGTATGAGAAAAGAATTGAACATTATGCTAATCGCGATTTTATCAACACTGTTGTTGGTATGTTCGCATGCCTTAGCTGAAAAGCATGACGCGAAAGACGCCGTGCGCTCCACGACATCGGAAGACCAGACCGCTGTCGCAGTGACTGTCTATAATGTCAATCTGGGACTCATAAAAGATCAGAGGTCGCTGCGGCTTCCGACGGGTCCGCTCGAATTGCGCTTCATGGATGTGGCATCGCAGATTATCCCGTCAAGCGTAGCTATTCGATCGCTGGTCGATACTGCGAGCCTTCATGTTCTGGAGCAGAATTATGAATATGACCTTCTCAACCCTCAAAAACTCCTCGACAAGTATGTCGGAAAGGACGTCAAATTATTCTATAAGAATGCGTACACAGACAAGGAAGAGATCACAAATGCCACTGTCCTTTCGAACAATGGCGGCCCCATTTTTAAAATCGGCGACGAAATCACGTTCGGGCATCCGGGAAGGATCATATTTCCAGGCGTTCCGGAAAACTTAATGTCCAGGCCAACCCTGCTGTGGCTGCTGAAAAATAATCTTTCAGATACGCAAAAAGTGGAGGCCTCCTATCTCACTGATGGCATCAACTGGCGAGCTGATTATGTGCTGACGCTTAACGAAAAAGATGACCGGGCCGACCTCACCGGATGGGTCACCCTCGACAACAAAAGCGGCGCAGCTTATAAAAATGCAAAGTTGAAACTTATTGCGGGAGATGTCCATCGTGTCAAGGAAACAGCTGATTACAAAGATAAGATGCTGCGACTGGCAAAAGCCGAAGCCGCCGCAGCAGAGCCGCAATTTAAACAGGAGGAATTCTTCGAATATCATATCTACACCCTTCAAAGGCCCTCCACCATCAGGGAGAACCAGACAAAGCAGATCAATATGGTGGAAGCTGAGAACATAGCAGTACAAAAGGAGCTTATATTGAAGGGCGCCAATTATTATTATTACAGTCAATACATAGATCAAATGCCGAAACAGAAGGTGGGGGTCTTTGTTGAATTTTCAAACAAAAAAGAAAATAATCTCGGCATTCCCCTGCCGAAAGGCATTGTGAGAGTTTATAAGCGCGACAGCGAGGGGAGTCTCCAATTTATCGGAGAGGACTCCATTGATCATACACCGAAGGACGAGAAATTGAGGATTATGCTTGGCGACGCCTTCGATGTCGTCGGGAGCAGGAAGCAAACTGACTGGAAAAAAATTGCCAAGAATATCTATGAAGCAAGTTTTGAGGTACTGTTGAGAAACCATAAGAAAGAAGATGTGGTGGTCAAGGTGGTGGAGCCGATACCGGGTGACTGGACGATCCTCAGTTCTTCTCATGAGTACAAAAAGACCGGTGCCTTTGTCGCCGAATTTCTCGTCCCGGTTCGCCAGGACCAGCAGACAAAGCTCACCTATACCGTCAGGATGCAATATTAAACAGAGCGCGCTATTTTATGATGCGTTTGCGCATGAGCCTGAAAGGATACGGTGCAAGGATCGCCGCAACAATGACTATCCAAATTACGTCTCCGGCAACAACGCCGATTTTGCCGGCTGCAAAGGACCTGCAGATATTGACGAGATGGTAAAGCGGCGTAAAGTAGGCGATCTTTGCAACAAGGGAAGGAAGGCCGTCGATCGGGAAGAAGATGCCTGAAAAAAGAAACATAGGAGTCATGACAAGAGTGAAAACATAATTAAAAGACTCGATGCCCGGGACGATAGCTGTGAAGATCATCGATATTTCAGCAAAGACCAGCCCGCTCAATAACAGCACCGGTATGACGAGGATCACGAACTCCGAATCTACAAGTCCGAAGGCCGCGATGACCACCATTATGATGCTGCCGTAAAACATGCTCTTTGTGGCACCCCAGAGCAGTTCGGCGGCGATAAGCTCATCGACACCGACAGGGGTGGCAAGTATTGCTTCAAAGGTCTTTTGGAACGTCATTCTGACGAAGGTCCCATACGTACACTCATAGACCGCCGCAAACATTGAGGATGATGCAACAATGCCGGGCGCAATGTAGTTGATATAGGGGACACCGTTGATATCCTTCACAAAAGCACCGAGGCCAAGGCCCAGGGCGGTAAGATAGAGAACGGGTTCCACAAAGTTCAGGGCGATGCTTGATTTATACAGCTTGGTATAGACCATGAAATTGCGCTGCCAGACATGACCTATCCTTTTAAGCTTCAAGTGGCCTCCCCGTGAGCTTGAGATAAACATCTTCAAGATTGCCGTTGTGCAGCTTCATTAAATTCATTGGAGAGTCGCTCGTCACGATCCTGCCCGAATCCATGATCGCTACCCTGTCGCAGAGCTTCTCAGCTTCCTCCATATAATGGGTCGTCAGAATGAGCGTCGTATTGCCGGACTTCAATTGATTGAGCTTGTCCCAGACAGTATGCCGGCTGTATGGATCGAGTCCTGTCGTCGGTTCGTCGAGTATAAGGAGTTCGGGCTGATTGACAAGTGCCCTTGCAAGGAGAAGCCGGCGTTTCATGCCTCCCGAAAGGCTCTTTATGTTGACCTTTTCTTTACCTCTGAGTTCAAAGAAATCGAGTAATTCGGCAGCAATGCGAAGAGATTCTTTGCGCGGCATATCGAAATACCGTGCATAGGTGAGCAGATTTTCGACAACCGAAAGGTCCGGGTCGAGGCTGTCGTCCTGAGGCATCACGCCGATACGCGCCTTTATCTCATCAGGCCTTTTTACTACATCCATATCGAACACCCTGAGTTCGCCGGCAGTCGGTGGCACAAAGCAATGAATCATGCGCATCACGGTGGTCTTGCCCGCTCCGTTGGGACCGAGGAACCCGAAGCATTCACCCTGAACAATCTGAAAGTCGATCGAATCTACGGCACGCAGGGTCCCGTAATCTTTTACGAGGTTTCTTGCAATGACAATAGCCATGTTCTTTGCTGTCTGCCAGCACCCCTTCTGGAGCATAAGAAAGGGCCGGGATGAAAGCCCGGCCCTCTGCTTCATCTCATAGTGTTCTTATCAATTACGATTTAGAGACTTTCTTGGGTCCCTTCGTCATAGCTTCCTTAATGACCGCCTGCGCAGCTGCGAGACGGGCCACAGGAATCCGGTATGGAGAGCAACTCACATAATTGAGGCCGGTCCTATGACAGAATTCGACCGATGCAGGATCGCCCCC
>Ga0209048_10003964_pt1 | contig 14236 bp, 11 predicted proteins | sample FrelakmetCRP12CR_FD_187146 | JGI IMG/M metagenome (GOLD analysis project Ga0209048, IMG submission 187146) | Freshwater lake sediment microbial communities from the University of Notre Dame, USA, for methane emissions studies - CRP12 CR (SPAdes)... | ecosystem: Environmental > Aquatic >... | reverse complement strand
CTGTTGAGCACCGTCGGGTATAAAACCGCGGTCTTTTCCCGTCCGACGGAGTTTCTGGCGCAGTTCACCCCTGACGCCCCGGGGTGTCTGGTTCTGGACATACGCATGCCGGAATTGAGCGGCCTCGAGGTGCAGCAGCGGCTCAATCGAATGGGTGCGATGCTGCCGGTGATCTTCATCACCGGTCATGGCGATGTGCCGATGGCGGTGCAGGCGATGAAGGAAGGCGCCTTCGAATTCATTCAAAAACCGTTTCGCGATCAGGAACTGCTCGATCGCATCAATCATGCGCTAAAGCAAGATGCCGAATACCGGGGCACGGCAGCCCGCCGCTCCGAAGTCATGCACCGGCTCGAATCGCTGACGCCGCGCGAGCGGCAGGTGATGGACATGATCGTCGAAGGGAGCGCGAATAAGGTGATCGCCATCGACTTGGGTTTGAGCGAGCGTACCGTGGAGATTCATCGCGCCAAGGTCATGGAAAAAATGGGCGCGCGTTCAGTCGCGCATCTCGTGAAGATGCATTTGACGATGACCGACGAGGCCTAAACGGCGTTCGCCTTGGCGATCGTCTGATTGGCGACTGTCAATATCAATGGAGAAGGTTCATGGGCGGAAAAGCCGGTGTCTGGATTGATCATCGCGGATCGGTGATCGTGGCGCTCACCGACGGCGGCGAGCACATTACGCATATCGCGTCGAATGTCGAGAAGCACTTGGAACGAGGCGGAGACTCGCCCCTAAAAGGCTCTTACGAACCCCTCCAAGTCCCTCCGGACGACCGCCGGCAGATGGCGCTCACGGGCGATCTCAATACGTATTATGACTCGGTCATAGCGGTCATCCGCCATTACGATAGCTTGCTGCTGCTCGGTCCGGGCGAGTCCAAGGGCGAACTGCACAAGCGGCTGGTCAAATCGAAGCTGGATGCTCGGGTCGATGCGGTGCAGACCGCCGACAAGATGACCGATCCGCAAATTGCGGCTAAGGTACGCGCGCATTTCGGACTCGCGGCGGAGCGAAACTAACGCGCCACCGGCCGCTAGGCGGTCGCGCCAAGTCGCGTATGCTGCGGCGCCGAAAGCGGGTGATCCGATGCCAAGACCTATTCGAATTGCTGCTGTGCTCGCCGGCGTCGTGGTCATTGCGGCGCTGTTGTGGGCATTCATGCGCCGCGACAATCCGACCGAGCTCGTCCTATACGGTAACGTGGACCTTCGGCAGGTTGAGCTGCCCTTCAACGGCACCGAGCGCGTCGCCGAGGTTCTCGTACAGGAGGGCGATCACGTCGCCCGCGGCCAGCTGCTCGCGCGACTGGATACCAGTCGACTTGCGCCGCAGGCGGCCCGGGCCGAGGCCGATCTGGCCGCGCAGCAGCAGGCGGTGGACCGGCTGCATCACGGCAACCGGCCGGAAGAGATCGCGCAGGCGCGCGCCAACGTCGAAGCCGCAGTGGCAGATGAACAAAATGCGCGTGCGCAATACGCTCGGCTGAGGTCTCTGTCCGATAGCTCGTCCGGCCGCGCGGTCAGCCGCCAGGACATGGATGCGGCGAAGGCGACGCTCGATACCGCCGAGGCGCGCGTCGCGGTCAACCAGAAAGCCCTGGCGCTCGAACTGGCGGGGCCGCGCAAAGAAGACATCGCGCAGGGCGAGGCGCAGCTGCGTGGTGGTCAGGCGCAGCTCGCGCTGCTGCAGCAGCAGCTCAAAGACGCTGACCTGCTTGCACCGCTCGATGCGGTGGTGCGGTCACGCATCATCGAGCCCGGCGAAATGTCCTCGCCGCAAAAATCGGCGTTCACACTCGCCATCGTCGATCCGAAATGGGTCCGGGCCTACGTAGCCGAGCCGGATCTGGGTTCGGTGCACGAGGGCATGCGCGCCGAAGTGACGGTCGATGCATTCCACGACCGTCGTTTTCCGGCCTGGGTCGGCTTTATTTCGCCCGTCGCGGAGTTCACACCGAAGTCCGTGGAAACCACCGAGTTGCGCTCGAGCCTGGTTTACGAGATACGGGTGTTCGTGCGCGATCCCGGCAACGAACTGCGCTTGGGCATGCCGGCGACCGTGCATCTGGCGCGCAAGCGCGGCGGCAAATGAGCTGCGCCGCGCAGTGCGCACCGGCAGTGGTGGCACGCTCGCTGCGCAAGCTTTTCGCGCGCGAGCGTGAAGCGCCGGTTTGCGCACTCGACACCCTATCGCTCGAAGCCAACCATGGCGAGCTGACAGCGCTCGTCGGTCCCGACGGGGCCGGCAAGACCACGCTGATGCGTTTGGCCGCGGGCCTGCTGCGTGCGGATTCGGGATCCTTGACGGTGCTCGGCGTCGATGTGGCGGCGGATCCTCAGCAGGTTCAGGATCGCATCAGCTACATGCCGCAGCGTTTCGGCCTTTACGAGGATCTCACGGTCGCCGAAAACCTGGATCTGTACGCCGATCTGCATGGCGTGAGCGCGGCGCAGCGTGCACAGCGCTACCCGCAACTCATGGACATGACTGCGCTGGGACCCTTCAAGACCCGGCTTGCCGGCCAGTTGTCGGGCGGCATGAAGCAAAAGCTCGGGCTGGCGTGCACGCTGGTGCGCTCTCCCGAACTGCTGCTGCTCGATGAGCCCACCGTCGGCGTGGATCCCTTGTCGCGGCGCGAGCTTTGGGAGATCGTGACTCACCTGGTGGCCGAGGAGGGTCTCACGGTGTTGCTCAGCACCGCCTACTTGGATGAGGCCGAGCGCTGCGGCCGGGCGATCCTATTGCATCAGGGCCGCGTGCTGTCGCAGGGGCCGCCACGGGAGGTGGCCGCCCGGGCCGCGGGATGCAGCTTCGTGGCAAGCCCGCCACCCGGGCAACCGGCGCGAACCCTGCAGGCGCTGCTGCTCGATCAGCCGGGCATCGCCGATGCCGTGCCGGACGGCGGGAAAGTTCGCTTCGTCCGCGATGCATCTGACGCAACGGCCAAAGACCCGGCGGGCGAGCCGGGTCTCGATGTGCTGCACGGTCTCGAGGTCGAGGCGGTGCCGCCCCGGTTCGAGGATGGTTTCATGCTGCTGCTGCGGGCCCGCGCCGATATCGAGCGCACCGGAATCATAGCCATCGCACACCCGCTCGCGCAGCCCCAGGACGAGGCCGCGGTGCGGGTGCGGCAGCTGAGTAAGAAATTCGGCGCCTTCACGGCGGTTGATCGAATCGACTTCGAGGTGACCCGCGGCCAGATCTTCGGCCTGCTCGGTCCCAACGGCGCCGGCAAGACCACCACGTTTCGCATGCTGTGCGGTTTGCTGGCGCCGAGCGGCGGCGAATTGCATGTCGCGGGCGCCGACGTGCGCGGCGCGCCGGCCTCGGCCCGCGCCCGGCTGGGGTACGTGGCGCAGAAATTTTCTCTCTACGGCCCTTTGAGCGTGACCGAGAACCTGGAATTCTTCGCCAGTGCGTACGGACTGCGCGGCGAACGCAGGCGCGCGCGCATCGGCTGGGCGATGGAACAGTTCGGCCTGGGCACGCATGCGCACGCCACCAGCTCGCAGTTGCCCGGCGGGTACAAGCAGCGCCTCGCCATGGCCGCCGCATTGCTGCATGAGCCGGAAATCCTATTCCTCGATGAGCCGACCAGCGGTGCCGATCCTCAGGCTCGCCGCGCATTCTGGCGCCGCATCACGGCGCTGGCAGAACAGGGGGTGACGATCATCGTGACCACGCATTTCATGCAGGAGGCGGAGTACTGCGACCGCGTCGCGATCATGGATTCCGGCAAAATCCTGGCGCAGGGTTCGCCCGCTCAAGTGCGCGAGCTTGCACGCAGCGAAGGCCGGGCCGTGCCGAGCATGGACGATGCCTTCGTCGCCGTGGTCGAGCAGGCGCGCCTGCGAAACGGCGCAGCGGCGGCCGCGGCATGATGGCGGGGCACACCCGGCGATGAGTACGGCATCCGCCCCTTCCAATGCCACCAACGCCTGGCCGGCGAAGCTGCGGCGCATTCGCGCACTGGTGTCGAAGGAGAGGCGCCAGATCGTGCGCGACCCCTCGAGTATCGCGATCGGTGTCGTTCTGCCGCTGATCCTGATCCTGCTGTTTGGTTATGGTCTATCGCTTGACGTCAAGAACGTGCCCCTTGCGGTCGTGATCGAATACCCCACGCCCGAGGCGGTCGAACTGGCGGCCGGCTTTCAACTCTCGCCTTATTTTCATCCCTGGATGACGCGCTCGATGCCGCCGGCGCAGCAGGCGCTGCTCGAGCACCGGGTGGACGGCATCGTACGCATCCCCGCCGATTTTTCCCGCCGCCTCGGCGCGGGCGACGCCGAGGTGCAACTGATCGTGCATGGCGGGGATGCAAATCGGGCGCGCATCATCGAGGGTTACGTTCAAGGCGCTGTCGGAATTTGGGCGGCGCGGCGGCAGGCCCAGGGCCAGTCGAGCCCCGGCCCATCGGTCAACGTGCAGTCGCGTTTGTGGTTCAACGAGGCCAATGACAGCCGCTATTTCCTGGTGCCCGGCTTGATCGTGCTGGTGATGACGCTGATCGGCGGGTTGTTGACGGCCATGGTGATGGCGCGCGAATGGGAGCGCGGCACCCTTGAATCGCTGCTGGTAACGCCGGTACGTACCGATGAGATTCTGCTCGGCAAGACTTTGCCGTATTTTGTGCTCGCGCTGTTCGGCTTCATGCTCTGCGTTTTGTCCGCGAAGTTTCTGTTTCATGTGCCGCTGCGCGGCTCGGTGTGGGTGCTGCTCGGCGCCTCGATGCTGTACGTGCTGATCGCACTGGGCATCGGATTGCTGATTTCCTCCTGGGTCAAGAACCAGCTGGTCGCCAGTCAGCTCACGATGCTCGCCACGTTCCTGCCTGCGTTCATGCTGTCGGGATTTCTGTTCGACTTGCGCAGCGTGCCGACTCTGGTTCGATTGATCACCTATATCCTGCCAGCGCGCTACTACGTAGCGGTGCTGCAGAGCGTGTTTCTCGCCGGAGACGTCTGGCCGGTGATCATCCCGAACACGCTGGCGCTTGCGGCGATGGCAGCCGCTTTGGCGCTCGCCAGCCGCGCCGTGATGCGCAAGACCCTGGCATGAACAGCATCATCGGCTCGTTCCTGCGAATTCTGGCGCTGACCCGCAAGGAACTGCTCGCGGTACTGAAGGATCCGCGCAGCCGCAATAGCCTGCTCATCCCGCCGATTGTGCAGGCGCTGGTATTCGGCTACGCGGCCACCTACGACCTCAACCACGTACCCTACGCCGTGCTGGACCAGGACCACAGCGCCGCCTCGCGCCAGCTGTTGGCAGGCCTGGACGGTTCGGGAATATTCGAACGAGTCGCGAACTTGCAGCGCGCCGGCGACATCAAGTCCCTGATCGACTCGCGCCGCGCGCTGTTGATCATACAAATCGACCAGCAGTTCGAGCGGCGTTTATTGTCGGGACACAGCGCCGACGTGCAGATCATCGCCGATGGCCGCAACTCCAACACCGCCGGCACCGCGCTCGGCTACATCGGCAACGTCGTCGAGCAATTTAACCGGACCTGGGCCCGCGACCATGGAGCCGCGCCGCCGCCGGTTAGGCTTGTGGCTCGCGCATGGTACAACCCGAATCTCGAGACGCGTTGGTTCATGATTCCCGGCATGATCGGCACCTTGACGCTGATCCAGACCATGATGCTCACGGCAATGTCGGTCGCGCGCGAGCGCGAACAGGGCACTTTCGATCAGCTGCTGGTGACACCGTATCGTCCCTTCGAGATCATGGCCGGCAAGGCCGTGCCGTCGATATTGGTGGGCACGGTTCAAGCGGGCGGCGTGCTGTTGGTCGCTCAGCTGTGGTTCCACATTCCCTTCGCCGGCTCGTATTTGACGCTCTGCGCCGGTCTGCTGCTGTTCTTGCTGGCGGCGGTCGGCATTGGTTTGTTGATTTCGGCGGTGGCTGCGACCATGCAGCAGGCGCTGCTCTACTCGATGCTGCTGATCATGCCTTTCTCGCTGCTTTCGGGACTGACCACGCCGATCAGCAGCATGCCCACCGCCCTGCAATATCTGACCGCGATCAATCCGCTGCGCTACGCGATCGACATCACGAGGCGCGTTTATCTCGAGGGAGCGGGATTGAATTTGCTGATTTCGGATCTGTGGCCCTTGGCGGTGCTCGGCACCCTCACCCTGTGGGCGGCCGCCTGGATGTTCAGCCACCGTATGCAATGAATCCCATGACACGCGGCCATCACATCCATCGCAGAGCAGGCGTGTGCACTCCCCTATTCGCTGCGCCGCTCGTCGCGGCGCTGCTCGCCGCCTGCACCGTGGGACCTGACTTCGTGCGCCCGACGCCGCAGACACCGGCCCACTGGTCCGGGCGGGCGACCGCCTCGAGCGTGGAGCCGCCGCGGCGCAGCGCCATCACGGAGCAATCCCTGGATTTGCGCGCCTGGTGGAGCGGCTTTGACGACCCCATGCTCGACTCGCTGATCGATCGCGCGATGATCTCCAATCTGGATTTGCGCGCCGCGGTGCTGAGAATCGACGAAGCGCGGGCGCAGCGCGCCATTTTCTCCGCGGCCTACGCACCCACATTGTCCGTCGATACCTCGGTCGAGCGGCAGCGCTTCAGTGTGACGACAGCGACCGGGGCGCTGTTCAACGCGGTCGGCAGCGCTCATGTTCCGGGTGGCGCGAACACCAGTGTGCCCAATCCCTACAACCAGTTTCAGTTGAGCGCCGGCGCCTCGTGGGAAATCGATCTGTTCGGACGCGTCCGCCGATCGGTGGAAGCGGCAGAGGCCAACGTGCAGGTCTCGGTCGAGGATCATCGCGCGGTGATGGTCGCCGTGCTCGCCGATGTGTCGCAGAGCTATATGGAGCTGCGCGGTGCACAGGCGCGCCTGGCCATTGCCAGAGAGAATCTGGTCACCATCGATGAACTTCTCGAGTTGACCCGCCAGCGGCGGGCCGCCGGCTTGACCACCGAGATCGATCTCAGCAATGCGGCGGCGCTGTCGCTGGCCACCCACGCCGAAGTGCCGGCCTTCGAATTCGGGATCACGCAGAGCATCAACCAGCTCAGCCAGCTGCTGGCCCTCGCGCCCGAAGCGCTGCGCGACGAATTGAACAGCCCCGCTCCGGTACCTGCCGCGCCCACGACCGTGTCGATCGGTTTTCCGGCGGAGCTGGCGCGGCGCCGGCCCGACATCCGTGAAGCGGAAGCCAATCTGCATGCCGCCACCGCGCAGATCGGAGTGGCGGTCGCCAATTTATTTCCGCGTCTGACGCTCGGCACGGCTGCGGGCTTTCAGTCGGCGAGCGCCGGCAATTTGCTCGAGTGGGCCAGCCGCTTTGCCTCAGTCGGACCCAGCCTCGATCTGCCGGTCTTCGATCGGGGCCGCTGGAAAACCGTGCGTCTATACGATGTGCGCGCCGAGGAGGCCGCGCTCGCCTACCAGCGCACCGTACTGAAGGCGCTGCACGAAGTGGAGAACGCGCTGGCCGCCTATGGCGCGGACCAGCAGCGTCGCGCCTGGCTCGAAGCGACGATCGCGCGGAATCTGGATGCTCTGACGTTGTCTCGGCAGCGCTATGAGAGCGGGCTGGCCAGCTTCATCGAGGTGCTGGACGCCGAACGAACCCGGCAACAAAACCAGCTGGCTCTCGCCGACAGCACCAGTGCGGTCAGCGTCGATCTGGTGCGCGCGTACCGGGCGCTTGGCGGCGGCTGGCCGCAAAGCTCCGCACCGGCCCCGTGAGTTCGGCCGCACCGGCGGCTACACCGCGGCGAGCGCGCGATCCAAATCGGCCAGCAGATCCTTGATGTCCTCGATGCCGATCGACAGCCGCACGGTGTCCTCGGCCACGCCGGCCTGCGCCAGCTCCTGCGGCGAGAGCTGTCGATGCGTCGTCGACGCGGGGTGGGTCGCGAGCGAGCGAACGTCGCCGATGTTGACCAGCCGGGTGAACAAGCGCAGGGCATCCAGAAACCGCGCACCGCGCTCGCGCCCTTCGCCGGGCGAGCCCTTGAGCCCGAACGTCAGAAGGCCGGACGCCTTACCGGACAGGTACTTGCGTGCCAGCGCGTGATCGGAGTGATCTTCGAGCCCGGCGTAGTTGACCCAGGCCACCTTGCCGTGCGCCTTCAGGTGCCGCGCGACCTTGAGCGCACTGTCGCTGATTCGATCCATACGCAACGACAAGGTTTCGATGCCCTGCAATATCAGGAATGCGTTGAACGGCGAAATCGCCGCGCCCATGTTGCGCAGCGGCACCACACGAGCGCGTCCTATATAAGCTGCAGGTCCCAATGCCTCGGTGTAAACCACGCCGTGATAACTCACGTCCGGTTCGTTGAGGCGGCGGAAGCGCTGTTTGTGCTCGGCCCACGGGAATTTTCCCGAATCCACGATGGCGCCGCCGATGCTGGTGCCGTGGCCCCCGAGATACTTGGTCAGCGAGTGCACCACGATGTCGGCGCCGTGCTCGAAGGGCCGGCTCAAATACGGCGTGGGAACCGTGTTGTCGACGATCAACGGCACGCCGTGGCGATGAGCGATCGCGGCAATTCTGGCGATGTCGGTGATGTTGCCCTGCGGATTGCCGAGCGATTCGACGAAGATTGCCTTTGTTTGCGCATCGATCAGCGGCTCGAAAGTCTCCGGCCTTCGATAGTCGGCAAAACGTGTCTGAATGCCGTACTGGGGAAGCGTGTGTGCGAACAAATTGTACGTACCGCCGTAGAGCGCGCTCGAGGCGACGATGTTGTCCCCTGCTTCGGAAATCGTGAGAATCGAATAGGTCGTCGCCGCCTGCCCGGATGCCAGCGCCAACGCCGCCACCCCGCCTTCTAGCGCGGCCAGGCGCTGCTCCAAGACATCCTGTGTCGGGTTCATGATGCGGGTATAGATATTGCCCGGCACCTTGAGGTCGAAAAGATCGGCTCCGTGCTGCGCATTGTCGAATGCGTAGGCGACGGTCTGATAGATCGGCACCGCCACGGATTTGGTGGTTGATTCCGGTGAATAGCCGCCGTGAACCGCAATGGTGTCGAAGCGCCAGTTTTCGCGGCCGTCAGATTGAGCCATTTGAGTTGTTCCTATGGATGGAAGGGCCGGAGAGTAAAAGAAGCTCGGGGCCGGCGCCTAATTAATAATAGGCATGAGCTTATTCACAACGGCGAAGGCGGGCCGCCCCTGCGCCCGGCCCCGCAGTCGAACCGGCCGCCCAAGGCTGGTGGTGTTGCGGCCAAAGACCTAAGCTTCGGCCCATGAGACCTTCCCTCTTGGTCGCGCCTGGCATCGGTGTTTGCATCGCGCTGGGACTCATACCCTCCCCGGCGGCGCTCGCCGCCGCCTCGCCGCCGCCGCTGCGGATCGATTTGAATGCGTTCGATGCGGGTAAGAAACTTGTTGCGTTGCCTGACGGCGAGCGTCTGGCGTACCTCGAGATGGGCAATCCCGCCGGCCCGGCCGTGGTGATGATCCACGGCTATACCGACAGCGCTCGCGATTGGGTGCCGATGATCCCGGCTATGTCGAAGCAATTCCGGCTGATCCTGGTCGACATCCGCGGCCACGGGAAATCGAGCAAGCCGGAGTGTTGCTACAGCCGCCTGGACTTCGCCTACGACATCAAGTTGCTGCTGGATGCGCTCAAAGTGCGCAGAGCCGACATCGTGGGGCACTCACTGGGCAGCATCATTGCGCAGACTTTTGCCGAATACTGGCCCGAACGGACCGGCCGGCTGGTGTTGATAGCCTCCACCGGCGGCCGCCCGCCCGGCTCATCCACAAAGCCGCAGTTCGACTTTCCCGGGGAAATCCGCAAGCTCAAAGAGCCCATCGAGGCGGATTCGCCCTTCATGATTGCCTGGTGGGATTCTCCGACGCCGGTGGACCCCGATTTCATCCGCCGTGAACGGCAGGATGCCGCGGGCATTCCGCTTCGGGTCTGGCTCGCGGTGCTCGATCAAGGACTTTGGGACGGCGATCCGTATGCCGATCTGCAGCGCACGCTGCCCCGCCTCAAGGCGCCCACGTTGCTGATCTGGGGAAGCGAGGATCCGATCATGGAGGCGCCCATGCGCACGAGCCTGCGCGATGCCTTGCCCGACGCGAAGGTCAAGATTTTCGAGGGGCTCGGGCATAACCCGATTTGGGAGGATCCCGCCGCCGTGGCGCAGGCGATCAATGACTTTCTGGAGGCCAAAGAATAGGCGTCCGCCGCCCGGCGCGGCATCGTGCGCTCAACGTGCTGCCTAGGATTCGCCGAGCGCGTAGAAGGAAATTCCCGCCTCGGCCGCGAGCCAACGGAACGGCTCGTTCGGCACGTAGTAAAGGCGGTTGTCGACGAACGGATAACCTCTCCACGGCTCCGCTCGCCCCGCCTCGAGTTCGGCAATGATCCGTCCGAACACCGATGTCAGATTCACACCATGCCCGCTGTAGCCGATTCCATAAAATACATTCTTGTAGCGTCCGGTCGAGCCCACCGATGGCGAGGCATCGAGCGACCAATCGATCAGGCCATCCCAACTCATCGCAAACCCGACGCCGGATAGCTTGGGGTAGATGCGCGCGAGCTCGCGCCCCAGCTGCCGCGCGTGCGAATCCCTGTCGCCGGAGCTGCCGGGGCGGTTGTTGAACGAGTAGCGAGGAGTGCCGCCGCCGATGTGTATGCGCCGGTCTCGCGTCAGTCCGAGGTAATAGACTTCGGTGCGGCTGTCATTGAAGGGAATGCGCTCGCGCCAGCCGATATCCAGCAACTCCTGTTCGCTGAAGGATCGCGTCACCGCAACATACTCCTTGACCGGCAGGATCGAGTTTCGCATATAGCCCAATCCGGGAGTAAACGCATTGGTCGCCAACACCAGCGACCTGGCCCTCACCGTGCGACCGGCGCCGGTGCGCAGCACATGCTCGCGGCCCTCCTCGATGCTCACCACCCTGGTGTTTTCGTAAATCATCGCACCCGCGGCTTGCGCGGCGGTCTTGAACACATGCACGAGTTTCATGGGATGAACGTGTCCGCCGCCCGGATCGAACAATCCCCCCACGTAGACCTCGGTGCCGACTGCGGCGGCGACGCGCCGCGAGTCCCATAATTCAACCGGCAGCCCCAAGGATCGGGCCCTCGCAACGTAATCCTGCGCCGCTTTCAAATCCGCTGGACTGTCGAATACCTGCAGCGCGCCTTGGGTGTCCAATTCACAGTCGATACCGGTCGCCGCGCTGAGCTTCGACAAGAACCTGATGTTCTCGGCGGTCAAATCGTAGATGCGCTTGTCCATGGACGGATCGGAGCTGAAACTCATGTACCGGTCCGCGGTCATGGTCAGCACCATCGCGCCGTTTCTTCCGGAGGCGCCGTTCCCGCAGCCCCGGGCCTCCAGCACGGCGACGCTCTTGTGGGGCGAGATGCTGCGCAGGAAATAGGCCGAGGACAGCCCGGTTAAACCGCCGCCGAGCACGGCGACATCGACGTCGAGATCCTGGCTCAACGGCGGGTTTTGCGGCGGCTGATTGATTGCCCAAAAACTGCCATTCGGCTCGAGCGGCAGGGGTTGGCGCCAGATCCATGGCGAGATCCGATCGAGGCCCGCGGCGCCCACAATCGCGGCCCCGCCCGCCCAAGCGGAATTTTTCAGAAAGCGGCGGCGGCTGGCGTTCTCCAAGAGGCCTGGTATCCCTGCTCGGCGATTGAACGGTGCGGCACGCAGGCTGCCGGCATGAAGCAGTCTACGCCGCCTCGGTCGCGGCCACGATCGGCGATGATCGGGTGGTACGCCATGCCAGCAGCATCGCCGTGCACAACAGCAATGCCGCCAGCAGGAAGGGTGCGCCGGGCAACCTCCACTCGGCGCGCGTGCTGATGAACGCGGCGAATATCTGGGTGAACATGGTCGGACCGACGAGACTCGCCAAACCCTGGAGACTCGCAAGCGAGCCCTGCAGGCGTCCTTGCTCGGTGGCGTCCACCAATCTCGTCATGAGGGCCTGCAGCGAAGGGGTGGCGATGCCCCACAAAGCCATGACCGGCACGCCGATCCAGAATATCGCCCCGGTCGGTGCGAGGCCGTAGATGGCGAATCCCACCGCGCCAAGAACCAGACCCAACGCCATCGCGCGTCTTTCCTTGAACAACCTCACCGCGGGCTTCACCAGAAACCCCTGCACCAGGAGCGAACCGATGCCCACCCCGGCGAGTACGATGCCGACCGCTCGCGAATCCCAGCCAAAGCGGTAATTCATATACAAGACCGTGGTGCTGGGCAGAACCGATTGCCCGAGATTGATGAGAAAATAGCTCCCCGCGAGACCTGTGAGCAGCGGATGAGAACGCAACAGCTTGAGGGAACCGAGCGGATTGGCGCTCTTCCAGGAAAACGGTACGCGCTTCTCCTTGGGCAGCGACTCGGGCAGCACGAACAGGCCCCAGCAGACGTTCATCAAGGCCATGAACGCCGACGCCCAGAACGGCAGGCGCGGCGAGATGGCCCCGAGCACCCCGCCCAAAGCGGGCCCTACCACGAACCCGGCGCCGAAAGCGGCGCCGATCAGACCGAAGCTCGCGGCCCGCTTCTCCGGCGGCGTCACGTCGGAGATATAGGCGCCCGCGGTGCTGAAACTCGCCGCGGTAATGCCGGAAATCACCCGGCCGAGAAACAGCCACCAAAGATTCGGCGCCAGCGCCATGAGGATGAAGTCCAGGCCCAATCCGGTGCAGGAAATCAGGATTACGGTGCGTCGGCCGAAACGATCCGACAGCGAACCCTGCACGGGCGAGAAGATCAACTGCATCAGGGCCCAGGCGGTGCCGAACAGGCCATAGATCTCGGCGCCGTGCACAGCGTCTCCGCCCACGAAATTCTGCACCAACATGGGCAGCACGGGAACGATCATGCCGAAGGCCAGCATATCGATGAGCACGGTGACGAAGATGAAGGCGAGTGCGGCTTTCTTGGGTGGCTGAATGGCGCTGATCATGGCTGGGCGTCGCAAGACAGTTCGGAACGACTGCTATTGGGCGGGCATTCTAACCATTGATTCCACTACGCGCCCAGGGGATTACTCAAGGCTTTCCTCGACCTGAAGCCGGTAACCCACACCCGCCTCCGTCAACAAGTATCGAGGTTGCCTTTGATCGGGCTCGAGTTTCTGCCGCAGCATCTTGATGTAGGAGCGCAGGCCGCGGCTGTCGCCGAGGCGGTCTGGTCCCCACACTTCGCGTATCAGCTGGGCCTGGGTCACGATCATTCCGACATTGCGCGAGAGAGAGTCCAAGACACGAAATTCGAGAGGAGTCAGGTGCACGGCGCCCTCTGGACCGTGAGCGCTGCGCTTGGTCAGATCGACCGTCACATCTCCGAGCCGAAGCACCGGCAATTGGTCGCCGCGGCGCGCGTTGCGGCGTAGCGCCGCCCGCACCCGCGCCAAAAATTCCGGCGCACTGAACGGTTTGGCCACGTAGTCGTCGGCACCGGCGTCGAGGGCCGCGATCTTGTCCGTCTCCATCGTGCGCGCCGAGAGCACGAGAATAGGCATCGCCGAGAAGCGGCGGATATCTCGAATCATGGACAACCCGTCCCGGTCGGGCAGGCCGAGATCTACGACGACGAGGTCGGGTCGATGGTTGCGCGCCTCGATGGTTCCACGGGCAGCGGTTTCGGCCTCCACCACGCGATATTGCTGCGACTCGAGCAGCATTCGCAACACGCCGCGGATACCGGCGTCGTCCTCGACGATCACGACGAGGAACATTGCGTGGGTCACGCGGCCGCCTCCGCCGTCGGAAGAGTGAACACGAAGCGTGACCCGCCTCCCGGGCGCTGCATCGCGGCGATGCGTCCCCCGTGCGCATTGATGACAGCCCTGCAGATCGCTAGCCCCAAACCGGCGCCGCCCACGTTGTTCTCTTCGCGGCCGCGTTGGAACTTCGCAAACAGCCGGTCCGGATCACCGGGCGGCAGCCCGGGCCCTGTGTCATCGACGCAGACCCGCACAGCCCCATCCTCGAGTGCGGCCGAAATGCGGATTTGAGTGCCCGGCGGCGTGTGCTTAATGGCGTTCTCGAGGAGATTCCCGATAACCTGCGTTGCGAGCAAAGCATCGACATGTACCGGCGGCAGTTCCGCCGGCAGATCCACCTCGATCGGACGGCCGCCGAACCGCCCTTCGAGGCGCGTGAGCGCGGTACCCACGAGATCGTCGACGGTTTGCCAATCGCGTTGTAGACGCACCTCACCGGCCTCGAAGCGCATGAGGTCG
>Ga0209048_10003963_pt1 | contig 14237 bp, 16 predicted proteins | sample FrelakmetCRP12CR_FD_187146 | JGI IMG/M metagenome (GOLD analysis project Ga0209048, IMG submission 187146) | Freshwater lake sediment microbial communities from the University of Notre Dame, USA, for methane emissions studies - CRP12 CR (SPAdes)... | ecosystem: Environmental > Aquatic >... | reverse complement strand
TCCGGCTACCGCCTGACGTTTAGCGATCAGCCGGATTATCTCCCGATCAATCCTGTTGATCTCTTCCCTGAGTGACTCGATTGGCATAGTACCTACTTGCAGCAGTTTAAAGGTTTAAATGTGTGCCCCTCGCAGGCATCCGGACCGGGTATCGGTGATCCCCTGCAATCCTACAGTCCAGTAACCATATCTGATAGATCCCGGTTATTTTTTGTTCGCATGCAGGAACAAATCGGTGCTATGGGCCATCCGAAGCAAATAAGCCCCGGGAACTACCACCAGTACAGGACAATTTATGCTCGAACTGATAACTCGAAGGGAGCGCTTTGATCTCTTCATTGCGTGGCTTGGGATCACGATTGCGTTCACCCTTGCAATCGTGCTCTCCAGTTTTTATGGGAAAATAGACCCCCTGTTCTTCCTCTACATCTTTGGGATATCCTGCCTGACGGTGGGTATTGGTTTTGTACTGCATGAAATGGCCCACAAGTTTACTGCCATGAAATACGGGTATTATGCAGAATTCAGGAAAGATAACGTCATGCTCCTGATGTCTGTTGTTTTAGCGGCACTGGTGCACGTCGTATTTGCAGCTCCCGGCGCCACGGTCATTTATGGGGGCGGGCTGTCGAAGGAACAGAATGGAAAGATTTCTGCAGTCGGCCCTGCGACGAACCTCGTGCTCTGCATCCCGTTTGGGATTATGGTGCTTATGACTCCCTTCATCACCGGGTGGGGGCCCGTAATCGGCTTCATCGGGATGATGGGACTCCAGATTAATGCAATGATTGCCGCATTCAACCTTCTCCCCATCAGTGTCCTTGATGGTAAGAAAGTACTCGAATGGAACCCGCTCATATTCGTGGTTATGATTGCAGTTTCCTTTGCGGTATTGTTTGTTTCACTTACCATGGTCCCGTCTTACATCTGATACATTTTTTCCGGGACAAAGAAATTCCATGTCCTACAGTGCACATGTCTGTTTGGAATAAGTATGCCGTTATTTTTGGGATTTGGATGGGATGAAAAAAACCGGAATTGATAATTAGTATCAAATAGTAAAGTAATATTAAGTTAAAACAGATTTTATTGATTGGAGAAATTGAAACGTATGCATATCATGGAAGGCTTTTTGCCGTTGCAATGGGCTGTTTTCTGGTGGCTGATCGCCCTCCCGTGCCTGGTTTACGGCGTGTACCGGTTGAAAAAAGTGATGGATGCCGATCGCGAAGCGCTCCCCCTCCTTGGTGTGACTGGCGGGTTTATTTTTATTCTCTCCTCCTTAAAACTCCCGTCCGTCACCGGTAGTTGTTCCCACCCGACCGGGACCGGCCTGACTGCCATCTGCTTCGGCCCATGGATAACATCTGTTGTATGCGCGATCGTCCTGCTGTTCCAGGCGCTCTTTCTTGCACATGGCGGGCTTTCGGTCCTCGGGGCAAATGTCGTCTCGATGGGGATAGTCGGTCCTCTTGCGGGATATACCGTATACCGGGCCCTTCGTGAAACCCGGGTAAACATGTTTCTCACGGTGTTCCTTGCCTGTGCGCTCGCAGATATGTTCACCTATATCACCACGTCGCTGGAACTGGCACTGGCATACCCGGCTGAAGTGGGTGGAGTCGGCAGTTCTTTCGTCCTATTTATGGGGATCTTCGCTATTACGCAGGTCCCGCTTGCCATCGTCGAAGGTGTTGTTCTCGCACTGGTGTTTAAGTATATTGTCCAGCTCAAACCTGATATTCTTCTCCGGATGAACGTGTTCCCGGAGGAAAAAATTAACGCCGCAAGGGATGATACCTGATGGTATTCAGGTACAGGCTGGAGATTCTCGCAATTGTTGCCGTCCTGATATTCTGTGCCCTGTTCCTCTATACGAGTTCGATGATGGGTAACGCAGAATTTGCGGGTTCTGACACGGTCGGATCGGCAAAAATAGTGGAACTGGCGGGAGTGCCGGCGGATGAAATTCAGCCATTAATACCGCAATGGGTCCCACCCAGTGGAGAGGTTGAATCGGCCCTGTTCGCCCTGCAGGCTGCAATAGGCGGGATAATGGTCGGCCTGGTCTTCGGCTACTGGATCGGCCAGAAAAAAGGAACAAAAAGCACCTGAAATGATGTACTGCCATGTATGAAGAGTTACTGGAGGATATCGCCCAGACGAACGGGTTGCGTGAGGTCAATACCTACCTGAAACTCGTGGCCGGGCTCGGGGCAATCCTCCTCTGCCTCCTCTCCACGAGTTTCATCGCGCCACTTTTTATTGCGGTCCTGCTTTCAGGGGCGATCATCCTTCTTGCGCGGGTCGATGCGAGGACATACGCGGAACTCTTTATCGTGCCCTTCTGGTTTGCAGCCATGAGTGTTCTCGTGATCATCCTCCTGTCCGGGGGGAGCGAGGTATACTGGAGCTGGAACCCGTTTTCATGGCTCTCAATATCCATATCACGTGAAAGCCTCAACGAGGGTATTTTTGTATTCTGCAGGGTCATAGGGGGGATGTCGGCTCTGATTTTTATCGCCCTCACCACCCCGATGACCGACCTCTTTATCGTGATGAGGCGGTGCCGGATCCCTGATGCGGTCCTGGACCTGACGATGATGATCTACCGGACTATATTTATGATCATGCACCTGCTTGTTCAGACATACCAGGCCCAGGTGATGCGCCTCGGGTACTCCTCGTTCCGTGAATCGATTGTGTCCTTTTCCACCCTGTGTGGTTCGGTATTTATCGCCAGCTGGGATGCAGGGGAAGACCTGGTCCGGGCCATGGACACACGTTGTTATGCTGGAAAATTTGCCCTGCTCGGGGAAACCGGCCCGGTGAATTGTTATTCACTGGCGGCAGTGGGATTATTTCTCCTGGTATCGTCAGTGATCGTAATTATTACACGAAATATTGTCATGATATAGGTTTTGTCCCATGAGCAGCATCATTCTTGAAGCAAGGGAGATCCGGTACCGCTACCCTCGGGGGATGGAAGCAGTCCGGGGTATCAGTTTTCATATACGGAAAGGGGAAAAAATAGCCCTTGTAGGACCCAACGGTGCCGGGAAATCCACGCTCATGCTGATGTTCAACGGGATGATACGCCCTGATTCAGGCATCATACTCTTTGACAACGAACCGGTCAGCTATGATAAGGATTCGTTGCGGAAATTACGCAAACGAGTGGGTTTTGTCCTCCAGAACCCGGACCGGCAGATTATTGCACCAACGGTATACCAGGATGTGGCATTCGGGCCTGTTAACCTGGGGTACAGCGAAAGCGAGGTTAAATCGGCAGTCCGGGAGGCGCTCCGGTACGTGGGACTCGAGGGGTTCGAACGCCGCCCTCCCCATCTCCTTTCCGGTGGAGAGAAGAAACGCGTTGCAATTGCTGGGGTGCTTGCGATGGACCCGGACCTCCTCGTTTTTGATGAACCAACCAGCGGTCTTGATCCATCGGGTTCAGAGGACATCATGGAACTCCTTGATGAACTCAATCACCAGGGCAAGACCATTATCATATCAACACACGACATTGAGCTCGCGTACCCGTGGGCCGACCGTGCAATCCTCCTGTTAGAGGGCAGGATTCTCCAGGAGGCCATACCGGATGTGGCATTTGGCAGGCCCGAATATGTCAGGCAGGCGCACCTGTCGATGCCAATCCTGCTTGATATTTATTTTGAACTTGAAAAGCGGGGTTATTCACTGCCTGAAAGAAAGCCAAGGACTGTCCTTGACATGCTTCAGGTGATAGATGTGGCGTTTAAGAAAACCCCCTGCTGTCATGCGTCTCCCGGAACAATCAGCGTTTTTGATGTCGATTCATCCCCGCATGATTCATTACCCGGGTGGCTCGCGTCGCACCCGGGAGTATCAATAGGCGCAATGGGGACCCGTGCGAAACAGCATGCTTCAGATAATCACATCGTTCTTGATTTTACCTATGGTGTGATTGACAAGTGCATTTTACGAGCGATTATTGGGGAGTCCTCGTTGATCCTGACGAGTACCGGGATGGTCCGGAGGGTAGAACACCGGGTCCTCGAATTTGCTACCGTGAGTGGTATCAGTGTGCCAGTCAGGTTAATGGACTAAATAAAAGGTTTACCGGAGATCTTACCTGATGTCAGAAAAGCGGGTTACAAAGGCAGGAGGTGGTGGTCTCACCCCCTCCCTGCCCCACCCCCGATAAGTTATTCATCGGTAGGGTTCAATTGGGACATTCAAGTAAATTTCAGAGATTTGTAGATCATTCCTTATCCCAACCGGGGTCGCCAAAGCGGCGGGGCGGAGCCCCGGGAGCGTGAAGAAATTTTGGAATTCCCAATCCGCAAGATAGATTTGAGAGTATTTCCCATGAAAATGCCTGAACGGACTCCAATATAAGGAGATTTTTAACGAAGCATTTTCAATCGTCCGGGTGTGAACTTCACGTTCATGGGTGTTTCTACAGAGCCGAAATTTAAAAAAAAAAAACGTTTCTGTTCCAATCGATGCCGCCAAAGCGGCCTCGGAGAAGCCACGTGAGCGTGAGAAAATTTCAGGGACCCGTTACATATGCAAGGAAGATGTCAGAGGGTGTCAACGAAGCAAACAAACGGTGCGATGCCCGACCATCAGCACTGGAAAGATCCATCTTCCGGTTGTTAATTACTCCCGAGCGATTCAATAACCCTGACAACTTTTTCCCCTTTTGCGAATGCCTCAGTCAGTGCAGTCGGATGCCCCCGGATCCCCTTATAGGTGTCCATATCATTGGCAATAATATTGTCATAATATTCGATGCCAAGTGTGTTGAAAAATGCCGTGATCGCAGGAAATGCTGCATCAAACACATTCTCCCACGGCAGACCGGCTGTTGAAATGAATACGCCTTTATGGCGTCGGATTACATCATTCTGGTAAAAACGGGTCTTTAAAATAAATTTCTGTGCCCAGATATACTGGGCCCGGTCGATCAGCCCCTTCAGTTCTGCAGTAATCCCCATGCTGTAGATTGGCGAGGCAACGGCAAGGCTGTCACAGGACATGACCCGTTCAATAATTATCTCGGCATCGTCCTGGACGATGCATTCCCCGGTCTTATGACAGGCATTGCATCCCCGGCACGGCGTGTAATTCATGGATCGTAAAATAATCTTGTCAGTTTCTGCACCGGCGTGTGCAGCACCGTCGAGAAAACTATCCAGCAGTGTCTCGGTATTTCCGTGCCGGTGCGGGCTGCCCGAGATCCCGATGACTGTAACCGTCATGCACTCTCACTCTGGAGCCTGCCCCTCAGTTCGGCGATAACCTTTGGGCCGAGCTGTTCCGCATCTGTTTTTGCCGTTGGGTGTGAAAGGATTGCACCTTTTTCATCAACTCCCCTGATGAACAGGTACCGGATATCGCGGTCCCGTACCTCGATCACATGAAAGAGACATTTGACCGACATGATCGCCCCGTCAAAAACATTCTCCCATGTCTGTCCTGCGGTCCCCAGGTAAATGCCCATCCGTTTACCTTTGCGCTCCGGGGGGACGACCGGGAGTTTCAGGACGTATTTTCGTGACCGAAACACCTGTGCACGGTCGATTAAGGATTTTCCCTGTGCAGGGATCCCCATGCAGAAGATAGGTGATGCAAACACGATGATATCTGCCTCGATTATTTTATCATGAACACGGTCCATACCGTCCCTCTGGACACAATAGTTGAGTTTTTCGCAGGCATTGCATCCCCGGCAGGGATTAATATCCGCATCAATGAGTACAATCTTCTCGACGGTCACATCGCTCTCATGACTCATTGATTCAAGCAGCCAGTCTAGGAGCGTCTCGGAATTCCCGCCCCTCCGCGGGCTCGACGCGAATGCAAGGACCTTTATAGGCATGAATGAGCCTTTGGCGGCGTAGGATAAAAAAGATTGTTGATGAATTTTTCAGACTGACTTAAAACAGAGGTACCAGTCTTTGCACTCGTAACCCTCTGTCGGCCTCTTTGCCATTTCAGCCGCGGTCTTTGGGGGCGGGACTACGACCTTGTCACCAGGCTGCCAGTTTGCAGGTGTTGAAACCTTGTTCTTATCGGTCATCTGGAGTGCTTTGACGAGCCGGATGATCTCCGGGATATACCTCCCGTTCTGCAACGGGTAGTAGATCATCGCCCTCGTGATCCCCTTGTCATCGATAAAGAATACACAACGGACTGTTGCGGTGGTACTCTGTCCCGCGTGGATCATGCCATAACTCTTTGCAATATTCATCGAAAGGTCTGCGATGATCGGGAACGGGATATCCACCCCCATCTTCTCCTTCACTGCATGCACCCACGCAAGGTGGGCAGATATGCTGTCCACCGAAAGGCCGATTAACTGCACATTCATTGCCTTGAGCTCGTCATACACAGCTGCGAATGCCAGGAACTCCGTCGTACAGACCGGCGTGAAATCGGCAGGGTGTGAGAACATGACGACCCACTTCCCTTTCAGGTCAGAAAGTTTAAGCGGGCCCTGCGTGGTCTCGGCAGTAAAGTCAGGTGCCGGTTCGCCGATAACAGGCATCCGGCCTGACCCAATTTCTCCACACATATAGTCTCCTCCTCACTTCTTCATTACTTCATCAAGCTGTGCTTTTCCATAGACATATGCCGGCATGCCGGCAAGCAGGAATGCGACCCTGAGTGCCTCTTCCACTTCTTTTTTTGTCACTCCGAGGCTCTCGGCACCAATCAGCTGCGCATGCACGGCATGCTGGTCACGGAGTGATGCCGCAATTGCAATTGCGATAAGCTTCTTGGTCTTTTTTGTCAGTGCACCGTCGTCCCAGATATGGCCCTCAAGTTTCATCACCATATCAAACATTACGGGGTCTTTGTCAGTCAGTTCCCTGAAGAATTTCGGGACTTTTCCTATTTTCTTTTCAAGTTCATCCATATCTTTTGTCATTTCATTCACCCTTCTATAAGTTTCATAGGCTCACCGCAACAGACGAGTTCTCCCCCGCCTACTGCCTTTACAACCACTACATTGCCACAGATCTCGCACTCGTAGACCTGTCCTTCTTTCGATACATTTACCATCTCTTTAGTCCTCCAGAATGGTCTGATAAGGCAGATTGCCTTTCCGGTCATGAAAAAGATCTGCTTTGGGATCTTTTCATTTCCCGGTGTTCGTATGTCCTGACAGGCTCGGAATGAAGAAAAAAATTGTATTACTGGTTACTCTGGCCACGCTTTGGTGGGTTCTTCGCATCTTCCGGAGTTTTTACATCCGGCCTGATGTGAGTCATCGGGAAACACTGGTACTCCTCACATGCGCATGCAGGACACTTGCGGAGGTCCTGTTCACTCTTGTCAAGTTCATATTCCTTCCCGCAATCGAGGCATACATATTTCCCAGGGCCGACCTTTGAGCCTGCTTTGTACTGTTTGTTTTCGGTCAAAACTTTCACCTATTTTTGTAATAGGTGCAGGGAATTATTTATTAGTTGTGTTTGTTCTCTTAAATTGGCAGAATTTCATAGAACTACCCGATCTTTGGGGAAAACCGGACCGCACCCGGGTGACACAAAAAGGATATCGCACCGTTTGTGGATACGTTCCTATCATGGGAATGAGGACAATCGGCCTTCTTGGCAGTCCCCTTGCAAAAGGGAATAATGTCAAAACTACTTGACCCCGGCACTCCGGGAATAATCGACTCTCCATGTCATCAACAGGGTAATAAAAAGGAACATAAAACCCGGTAAATCGACGTGGGCAAAACAGATCGTCTAAATGTATCCTCTCTCTTTCATCGAGAGGTGACCATCTTTTGTCACAATAAGGTGGTCAAGGAGCCGGATGCCGAGGATTGCCCCCGCTTCTGTCAGCTGCCTCGTAACCTCAAGGTCCTGCGGGCTTGGTTCTAGTGTCCCGGACGGGTGGTTATGGACACAGATTATCGATGCAGCCCGGTCCGTTATCGCATCGGCAAAGACCTCTCTCGGGTGGACAAGGCTGTGGTTCAGCAGTCCGACGGTTATGATCCGGTTCCCGATTACCTCCCCGGCGCCGTTCATGGTAATGCAGATAAAATACTCCTGCTTTTTATTTGATATTCCATGGAGCAGGGGCAGTGCGTCTTCCGGACGGGATATTTTATGGGCCGCTACCTCTTCTTTCACCGGGTACCGGCGTGAAAGTTCGAAACATGCCGAAATTTGTGCCGCTTTTGTAGGCCCGACCCCCTGGATCTCTTCCAGTTTTTCATAGGTGAGGTTCTCCCTCCCGGAACTGAGCTCTTTCTCAATATCTCCTGCCACCACCAGCACGTCTCTTCCCGGGATACCCCTGCCGATAATTGCCGCAATTAAGTCCCTGTCAGAGAGCGCCCCGGGGCCAAGGCGACGTATCCGTTCCCTTGGCCGGTCATGTTCCGGCAACTGCTTCATCTTTTTCATACCCAAGCTCCATCGTCCTATTGCCCGGTAGTGTCATCAACCGGCCGTTTCGTAAACGAATGGCTCCGCCGGCAGAGATCCAGATATCAGCGTGGTGTGCTGATAATGTAAAAGGGTTCCGAAATACTATCCGATTTTTTTTTTAACCGTCAACAGTACCGGTCACAATTCTGTGAAAATGGTATCAACCAAATTGACCCTCCGGAACCAGAACGATGAATACAGTTATTACCGATTTTGTCCCACTAGATGATCATGGCAACAAAAGAGAATGCAATGGAGGCATTTGCCGGGGAATCACAGGCAAACCGAAAATATTCGGCGTTCGCTGAGAAGGCAAAGGATGAAGGGTTTACCAATGTCGCGAAACTCTTCACCGCGGCATCAGAAGCGGAAGCGATCCATGCAAAGCGGCTCCTGAAAGTGCTCGGGTCAATCGGGAAGACCGAAGACAACTTAAAAGGGTCTGTTGCGGGCGAGACCCACGAGTATACCGAGATGTACCCCGGCTTCGTTAAGGAAGGGGACGCAGAGAAACAGAGTGATGCAGTCCTTGCCTTCACGTATGCAATGAAAGCAGAAGAAGTCCACGCGAACCTTTACAAGGAGGCATTAAAGGCGATCAGTGGAGGACATGACCTTTCCGGGCAGAAAGTCCTGCTCTGTCCTATTTGTGGGAATATCTTCCGTGGCGAACCACCGGAGAGATGCCCGATCTGCAGTGCATTCAAAAAAGTCTTCAGGGAAATTGAATAGCGAGTACAACAAAACCCAGAATCGTTTTTTTAGAAATCCCTGGCTTTAGGGATCCCCCAATAAAGTACTGAGGTCGTGGGGGGACCCCGGTTATCCACAGCAACGCTAGGTTCAGGTTGTTCCCGGCTGGTACCAGTTAGGGAGAACAAAGTTACCCTGGCTCAGTTCAGCGGGATAGATAATATCCGGCCTGAGTTCCTGGAGAGTTTCATTCCATGTAAGCTGCTCCATGTAGAGGTTGAAGGCAGCCTCACGGGCGTCTCTTGAGAAAGTGATGTTCCCTCCCTTCATTGCCTCTATTGTCTGAGGCATGTTTGTTGCCCCAAGGGCATCCCTGATCTTTGCTTTGTCAAGCGAACCCGCCTGCCCAACTGCATTTGTGACAATTTGTACTCCTTCATAGGTGGTGGCGCCCATCATCCCCGGGAGCCCGCCCCATTTTTTCTGGTAGGAATTCTTGAATGCGACGGCAGCATTGGATGTTGATCCTTTTGGAACCGAATAAGGGCTGAAATGGCTTTCAATGATTGATCCTTCGCCATACCTGCTGAGACTCTTATAATAATCCGGATCATCGTTACACTCGACCACCACGAACAATGTATTCAACCCCACATCCCGCCTGGCCTGTGTGATCATGGGGCCCTGTTCATTCAGGAAGGCCGCAGAATAAATCACGTCAGGTTGTGCACCTTTTACATTGGTGAGTAATGTCCTGAAATCGGTTTCCCCCATTTTAAACGATTCGTTACTCACAATCCTGACAGGTAGATTCTCCTTCTTTATCGTGTTTTCAACCGCCGTGAGGACGCCTTTGCCGTAAGGACTGTCCTGATAAATAATTGCGAGCCGCAGGGGCCGGTCTTCATTGAAATTAAACTTCCTGTAAATGGCAGGCCTGAGTAAATTGCTGATGAACATAGTCGTCTGGCCCCCGTAATCATCCGTAGTCGGGCAGAAGTGGTACATGTAGGTCGTATCAATATCCGTCCTCCTCGTGATGGTCGGGCTCGATGCACCGGTTATGACGTAGGGCACCTTGTGTTCGGCAACAACAGACAGGTGTGCCGTTGTCACGGCGCTCGAAAAACCACCGACGAGGGCGTCGACGTTATCAGATGAAATAAGTTTTGTAACGGCTTTCTGTCCACCTTCACGGGTTGATTCATCATCACCGACAATTACTTTTACCGGGATTTTCTTCCCAGATTCCTGTACATAAACCCCTCCATCGGCATTTATTTCATCGGCAGCAATTTGTGCCGATTGCCACATGTCCTTCCCTGTCGCGCTTGCGGGGCCGGTCAGTGAGGCAACCACCCCGATCTTAACTTCATTTGGCGATGCAGAGGCTTGCTGGGTGCATCCTGAAATGGCAACACCCCCGAGGATAAGCCCCACCGCCAATAACAACAGAATAATCGTGCTGGTTCTCATCAGAATGTCCTCCGGGCTGAAAGATTCCTGCAGGCCATACCATCGGCGAGAGGGGCAGTGTGCCCGAAAGTAATACTGCCGATCCGCCTTTTTGCCTCATTGCGTGGGATACGAAAAATTTTACACATGATAAAAACACCATCCGGTAAACTCTCTATAATGCCTATACAGGGGATCCGGCTATAGCCCGGGTCCCCTACCTAAAGAAGAAAAAGGAGGCGCCTGTTACCTGCACAATATCCGTGCCTCTCCTGCATATAGTAACAGACATAAGTTTACCTTAGTAAGGTCTTTAATTCCGGAATACTTAATCCTTGCTATGCTATGACATGGCAGTGCGGGGTTGGATTGTACTATTCTTTTTAAATTAATCCCGGGTCTTCCAGCATCTTTATATCCGGACACGTCTGAAATGCAGGGTATCAATGCCACAGGTAACCGTATATTCCACAAAAAACTGCCCCTACTGCAGGATGGCAAAGGCGTTTCTCGAAAAACACTCTATCCCGTATACATCAATCGATGTCGGGGAAGACGAGGAAGCAGCAAAGCACATGATCGGGATCTCCGGTCAGCGTGGTGTCCCCGTCATCACCATTGACGACGAGATAATTGTCGGGTTTGACGCCCAGCGACTCAACGAGATTTTTGGTACCGGTACCGAAGGTGACATTCTTGATGTGGTCATTATCGGTGCAGGGCCCGCCGGCCTGACCGCTGCCGTGTACTGTGCGAGGAAGCTCCTCACTGCCGTGGTCATCACTGAAAATATCGGGGGCCAGGCCCTTGAAAGCTGGACCATCGAGAATTACATGGGGTACCGGATGATCACCGGCGATGAGCTGATGAAGAAATTTGAGGACCAGGTAAAAGAGCAGAAAATCAGTCTCGAGCTCGACCAGGTCCGGGAAATTACCCCCTCTGATGGAATATTCACAATCCACACCGCCACGGATACGAGTTACCTTGCGCGTGCGGTTATCCTTTCACCAGGGAAACAACCGAAAAAACTCGGTGTCGATGGAGAGGAACGTTTTCTCGGCAGGGGCCTGTCGGTCTGTTCAACCTGTGACGGGCCGCTATTCAAAAATAAGGTCGTGGCTGTTGTAGGCGGCGGAAATTCCGCCCTGCAGACCGCGGTGGAAATGAGCAAGATAGCCAGAGAAGTCCACCTGATTGTAAGAAGTACTATCCGGGCTGACGAAGTGTATGTCAAGCTGTTCGAAGTACAAAAAAATATTATCCTCCATTCCAATTCGGTCGTGACCGTACTTCACGGGGATAACCTCCTTAATGCAATAACCATTAAAGACCGGCTCACCAGCGAGGAATCAAAAATTACCCTCGATGGAGTATTTGCTGAGATCGGCTGGTCACCTAACACGGATTTTGTCTCAGACCTGGTGAAGCTCAATGACCAGAAAGAGATCATTATCGATATTAACTGTCACACCAGTGTCCCTGGAATTTTTGCTGCAGGAGATGTAACGAATATCAAGGGCAAACAGATCATCATCGCTGCAGGAGAAGGGGCCAAGGCAGCGCTGGAAGCCTATGAATACCTGGTCCGGCTGTAAGGATAACCCGGGAACCCAATGGTACCATTAAAAAAATCAGGTAACAGAACAATCAGGGGAAACACCCTCCCCACCACATCCCGTTAGATAAAGATCAGACCTGGTTTTCTCTATTATTTCTGGAATAATACAATCCTGTTAGTGTTCGTCCCGGAATTATTGTTCCCGATGCCCCAGATGTTGGAAGTCTTGGTAAATTCCTGCTGGTTTATCAGGATGCATTCACACCGGAACCCGGCTGAAATACCCACAGGGATGACATATTCGTCGAGGCAGACGGTCCCCTTCTTTACTTCCCCCACCTCAAAAGCGACCCAGCCGCCGGGCCGGGTGATCCGGAACAGTTCGTGGAACACACCCGTGATCATGGCTACCCAGACATCGAGGGAATGAGTCATCGTGATCTTCTTTCCGATAGCGGTATCGTCGATTGCATTAAACCAGCACCTGAGCCAGTTATCCTTCGAATACTGGACAATATTGAGAAACGGGGGTGAGGTAACCGTCAGCTGGACAGAATTGTCCCGGATTTCCGGTGTCGAGGCGGCATGACCGGTAAGAAAAATGCCGGAGTCCCCTGCGTTGCGGAGCCTTTCACGCTCGTTAATGGTGAGGTTACGGGTAAGGGTCCTGGTCTTTTTCACAATTATTTCGTGGGTATCCCGGTAAGGTGGTACCTGCTGCCGCTTGATGTTGATCTTTGACTGGGCGTCCGGGGATACTGCCTGGTTTGGGGGGAGGGTGTATACCGAAAAAAAACCACTGGAATGCCCGGTGAGCCGGTTCGTTGCTACCATCCTGATCCATGCATCGATTTCGTCATCTTCCCCCTGGTGCTTGCGTCCCGTGAGGAATTCACGGAGGGCGAGTATCTCCTTCTCGGTTGCGGGATGGTAAAACATTGAAAGGTCGAGCTGGGGTGACTTTTCAAAGTCACGGGGGACCAGCGAAAGGCGGTCGATGACCGCCTCTTTGGCGGGAACAAAAAAACGTGGTCTTGTCAGCAGGGCAGAGAGCGGGTTAATGTCGTTTTGCACAACCCTGCGGCCGAGAAGTCCAGCTTCAATAGCTGTTGTCCCTCTCCCGCCAAAGGGGTCATAAACGAGGTCTCTCTCCTCCGAAAACCGTTCAATAAAAAAGGCTGCAAGTTGTGGCTTGAAACATGCACGGTATGAGATTTCATGGATTGATGAGGCCTTTCTCTGTCCTGAAGTCCAAAGCTCTGCCGAGTATCGCGTGACCGTCAAATCCCCAACCTGGACCTTATCAGTGGTCACCCGTCCTGGCAGTTGGTCCCGTATCCCGCTGGAATGACCACTAACCCCTGATATTTCAGAAACCACCTCAAAACAAGGTAATGTTGCCTGGCAGGGAATCATTTGCTTATTCTTCGATTGACGGGGCATCTCTATTGTGTATTCGTCAGCCCGGTCAAAATATTCTCTGTTCTGCATCCTTTGCCAGGGAGGATCAACCATTAATCCTGCAGGATCATAAAAATAAGAATGCATGAAGTGCTCAGGAAGGTCGTCCACCTCCTCATCGGGCTCAGCATCGCGATAGCAATCCCGCTGGTCGACATGCAACTGGTACTAATGGCATTTGTACTCGCCATTTTTGCCGGGTTTATCCTTTCTGATGCGATATCAAAGGGCTATAAACTTCCCTTGATATCACGTGTGGTACTGCTGCTCGAAAGAGAGGACGTGATGCCCGGGAAAGGGACGCTGTATTTTGCAATCGGTGTCTTTTTCGTCCTGGTCTTTTTCCCCCTGCAGGTCGTTATCCCGGCAATAATCTGCCTTGCCGTCCTCGACGGTGTGGCCACCCTCGTCGGGATCCACTACGGGCGCCATAAAATATGGAGGTCCAAATCCCTGGAAGGGACACTTGCAGGGATAGGTACCACGATTGTGGCCCTCCTCGTGCTCACACCGCTTTCGATCCCGTTGGCTGCAGCGGCTGCGGTCACGGCGGGAGTTGTCGAGCTCCTGTCACCGGTTGATGATAACCTTACGATCCCGTTGAGCGTTTGTATAGTCCTGACCCT
>Ga0209048_10003962_pt1 | contig 14239 bp, 12 predicted proteins | sample FrelakmetCRP12CR_FD_187146 | JGI IMG/M metagenome (GOLD analysis project Ga0209048, IMG submission 187146) | Freshwater lake sediment microbial communities from the University of Notre Dame, USA, for methane emissions studies - CRP12 CR (SPAdes)... | ecosystem: Environmental > Aquatic >... | reverse complement strand
TGCTTCCCATCGTAATCAGTACATTGGGGTTGTGGGCAATGTTAGCCTCTGTCTTATGCATGTAACCAGCAGGAATGAACAATCGTCCGTCTGATGATATTCTGACGTAGCTATGCCAGGTGTTGACCATATGCGGCCCATCCTTTCCCAGTGTCGCAATGGCAACAACCCCATCCTGTTTCATAATTTCCAGCAGTTTTTCCGGGATCATCGTGACTACCTCCTGTTGTTTGGTTTGTTGTTCTGTCTAACAATTATTATACTGCAATTTGCTATTTACCAAAATCCTACCCAGTTACCCGCTTTTTGTCAATGAAAATGCCAGCATGGAACGGCCTTCTTGCAGGGGACGGTCCATTATAATCGGATGGTTATCACGATTTGAAGATCTTTTGCCTTACAATAATATGTGAAAAATGACATGTTATACAGCGTGTTTCTAATTCCTCAAGGTTGTTATTCTGACCATCCGTGATTGAGGATTTCCACTCGAAACATTGCACAGATGATGTCCATACGGATTTGAAGAGTTCAGGAAGTAACATTGCATCGTGGACCCCCTGACTGCCTAAGAAATAGGCAGGCAGACCTGCGACGGATCAACAGGAGATACCCTAAAGAGTGAAGATTTCTTTTGAAAAGTCATGGGAGCATCTCTCCTTCCTTCCATTGTAGATGCCCCTTTCAAGAAGATCCCCTCTGAAGACTTCACCCCATAATCAGCAGATGCTGCTCCAAAATGAGGTGATCTCAATTTTGAGGAATATGCCCATTGGGTCATTCAAAAAACGAAATGATGGTTAGGGAAACTTATCCGTAAGTCCCCGCTCAAAAAGCAGAAATAGAAGGGGAGTTATTTGGGAACATCGGAGAAGTTAGCACAAAAACCCTCCGTACTCGTTGAGCATTGCACCTACGAATGTTCGGTCTACGATGATTCTTGAGGGCACCCATTACTGGTAGAAATCACGCGTAGCAGTATCTGTGAGCCGTTAAAAGTTACACAAAAGGAGGCCTAAGATGGAAGATCTCCGAGAATCCGCCTCCATGGATGTTCTCTCACTTTGCCTAAAAGTATACACCAGCTACTATTCCATTTGAGGATGGGGCTATAAAATACTTTTTCTCAGGAATGCCATCATAAGCACTCTTATATTTATTGCGATATTCTTTGTAATCCTTAATACCTCTGGTCGGTTGGGTCCATATCAGGAGCTCACCCCCAGCAATAGCGCCTAAACCATTTATAAGAGCATTTTTACGTCCTTCGTAATGCCATACGATCCCAGCCCCAATTATACCTACAACCATTACTCCCACGTGACTCAACCATGACCTTCCAAGCTTTTCTTGCTTATAGTTTCTTTCTAACCAATTTTCCGCCTTGTCCAATTTGGTTTTTTGTTCTTCCGGAGTACTTTCTGGAATTTCTCTCAATTCACTTCCGGACGAGCGTGCATGAAAAGGATCAACGATCAGCGCCGCAACTCCCAAAAAAGATTCAGATGCTGCAACAATATTAGATGCTCTATCGTGACGGCTACTAATTGCTTGATAGGTTTGTACTCCTGTCGCTACTCCATATATTGCGGTCCACCCATATGACCACAGCTTAGCACGGGGCTGGTCTTTATCAAAAGAAGCTTGAATAAAGTCTATTCTTTCGCTTATGTTAGATTCAGTTTTAAGATCAGCTTCAACGCGGATCTGGCCTTTATTAAAAGATGTTTGAATAAAGTCTATCGTCTCAACTATTTTTGACTCAGGGCTGTTAAGATTAGATTCCTGAGCATAAACAATATTACACGCAAAGAACAAAATGAGTAGGGGGACAATAGGATTCATTTTTATGCAAGAAATAAGGAAAATTTATTCATCAGCGAGTCTATCACGGAAACATCTTTTGTCAATAGAAAAACGAGGTCGGCAAAATTATCTTTTGAGGATTATCACTTGAAATCTGGTATAGCGATATGGATTCATGGCTTGATGACTTCAGGAAGAAACAATGAATATCCTATCTCCACAATCCCCTCTTATTCTCCCTTGCCTCTCTGTAAGCCTTTAAAAACCTCTCCTGGTATTTCACATTCGGAGGGACAGTAAGAAGGTTAGCGTACTCTGCTTTTAGTATTTCCTCATCTCACCTCTTTCTTCTGGCCATTGGCCGGTTAGGGTTAATCGGGTTCACCACCTTTCTTTTAAAAATCCAAATCAAGAGTTAATTGTTCGGTTTCCTCTTTTTTTCCCAAATTCAACCCTTGACAAAGACATTATATTTCCGAGTTAGATACATGGATTCGTCAACCCCATCGTAAAAATAATGAAATAATGTCCTTATATTTTCTCTTGTCTGAATTTTAATATAAAATGCATTCACTCTTTTATCCGTGTGTATTTTTAATGGGAATCGACCTTCAGGAAACTCCAACCACATTTCATCCCTTTCAAATTTTTTCCCTAATCTATATATGCCAACCCTATATAATTCCTGAACAAGTCTCTCAACAAAATTAAGAGAGCCTGATATATAACTGGCAATTAGATTACCTTTGTCAAGAAAAATGCTTCCATCCCCATCCCAACAGCCTCTAATAAAATGTCTTATGTATTGAGGTGGGATATCAGGGAATTTCATGTCTAAGCTTTTGTTTGGCGATAATCCCAAAGCAATGAGGTCATCATATAGTTCGTCATTATTTACGTGAAAATAGTATAGTTGGCCAGACGCTCCTTTCTCGAAAACCTTTCGTTTTCTCATTAAAAGTTTTGCATTACATTCCATCGACTCTAATATTTTATGTAGTAACTCTGGCTCCTTTTGTGAAACTGTAAACCTGCCAACCCGCAGCGTGTCTGGGATGTTTGGGGCCCTAAATACACCAGGCCTTAAATTCCCATCAGTATAAATCACGCCAAGTACATAAGCCATTTGGTTGGACCATGCTTTAAAGAACTTTTCATTCAATTTATTTTTTTGAAGAGTAACCTCTCGAACATTTCCGTTTTCGTCCATCCTCTCAAAGCTGACCTTACCTCTTTGCAAGGCTAGAATTCTAGCGTCTGTTTTTGACCGCAGAGGAATATCATATTCTTTTATTTTGCTATAAACAAATTGTCTGCCACAGTTACAATCCTTCGCTATATCTCCAAGAAACCGTTCCTTATTTACGTATTCCTCATATAGATATTTATAAATTAATTTATGTGATGCCAACCCTTTCCCTGACCTTTGCACTCCACGATTTCTTTTTTCTGTTTCTCTTTGATAGCAATTTAAACAAAGTCCTCTTGCTATGTGTTTTACGTCATTTCCACCACAGTTCACACAACAATCATATTTTAGAGACCATTTCTCGATGCGAGGCATTTAATGTCCTCTTTTTAATCATCATCTAAATGGAATAAAAAACCCCATTCCTTCTTCAGAAAAGGGGTCTAAATTAATATGGTAACCATATCCCACCCGATAGGTTAGAGGTTAATGATGGAAGGTCTTAAACCGATTGTAGTGTACTAAATCAGGGACAGGGTGTCAATGAGAATTGGGGAAGGGGGGACCTTAATCGGATGGGAGAGGTGAAGATATTTGGAGGAGTCCTAATTTTAGGACTACACAAGTCTTGATATTGAAGGTTTACTGAGAGTTAAAGATTATTATTTGAAATATTTGATGTCAGCCCGAAATCTCCCAAGACGATTAGTTCGCTTTTGTTTGAATACGTGCGGAAATGAAAGCGAATGTTATGACTTCCACGAGTAGCCGCAGAGTTCACATTTGCAATGGTATGGTAAGAAAGGAATCATTATAAGACCAAGACCAAGGCTGATAAAGATGATGATCAATGTTGCACAGCCTATTTGTCGTTTGCAGTTGCTGTATTTAGACCGGCAGTTTGGGCAACTGTATTTAATGGGGTCTTTGATGCGGATACCATATTTCTCGTCTATATCCCAGCCGTTGTGTTTCTCCCGGATAAAGTCGCGAAGCAGAGTTTCATTCTCAGCACTAAAGGTAAAATATCGAGGCTTTTGCGCCGGAGCTTTAAGAAGCACCGTATAAACATTGATTCTTGAGTTATCAACACGGTCGGCTTGGGCCGAAGCTGAAGCTCGTGATCTATTCAGCCATTCGCCACAATGTTTGCATTTGACTGCAGCAGATTGTATTTCCTCTGCGCAATATGGACACCTCATGTCCCTCTCCCCTCTTATGAGGATTATGAGATGAAATCTACGGCGACTGATGAGATTAGTCAATCGCAAAGTTTCAGGAAGGAGTATTTGGGCGGAAGTTTGGTCGGGAGGCAAACCGCGCTTACGTAACAAACTTAACTACCCTGGGATTAACCCATCTGAACCATCCGCGCGAATGAGAGCGCTTGACGATAAAGAAGAGGGTAGTATATATAGTTACTGCAATCTATATGTTTTCTTGATTGCAGAAGGGAGCGCATATCCCATCATGGACGGTAAGAAAGCTATCGCCAAAATTCTAAAGATTGAAAGTATTGACTTCGTTACCTGCTTTCCCTACAACCCGATCATTGATGCCATCGCTGCCGAAGGCATCAGGCCAGTGATGCCGAGGACAGAACGGGTTGCTGTCGGCATTGCCGATGGTTTTACACGAGCTTCCTTTGGCCGCTGTAACGGTGTTTGCCTCGTTCAAGGAGGCCCGGGTAATGAAAACCAGTTCGCAGGTGTGGCTCAGTCCTTCGCTGATTCGGTGCCGATTCTGCTGCTCCCTTGTGGACCTGACCGACGTGAATTGAGGCGACCGCAGTTTGTCGCCTTGAACAATTATCGGTCTGTAACAAAATCGGTCGATATGGCCTACTTTGCCGACCAACTACCAACCCTGATGCGTCGAGCCTTCGTTTTGCTCCGAACGGGTCGGCCCGGTCCGGTGATGATTGAGATTCCTTCGGATGTTGCTTCGGAGGAATTCGATGGCGAGCTCTTGCGCTACAGCCCGGTGAAGGGTTGGAGGCCAGCGGGTGACCCGGCGGACATCAAGCGAGTGGCTTCTGCTTTGATCGGCGCCAGGAATCCGGTGATCCGAGCCGGAAACGGGGTGCTCTATGCCAATGCCTGGGATGAGCTGCGGGAATTTGCCGAACTGCTGCAGATTCCCGTATTCACTACGATGCAAGGGAAGAGTGCTTTCCCCGAAAACCACCCGCTCTCTCTCGGTACGGGTGGCCGAACCCGCCCCAAGATGGTCATGCACTTTCTAAAAAAGGCTGATATTATTTTTGCCATCGGTTCAAGTTGTACGAAGGAGCCCTTTACAACGAATCTCCCTGAAGGCAAAACCCTTATTCAATCAACGATAGATGAGGTTGATATCGCCAAGGACTACCCCGTTGCTGACGCCGTTGTCGGAGATGCCAAGCTCGTGCTCAGGCAGCTTATCGATGAAGTCAGGAAGCAGACTGGTCTCAGCAAGATGGATAGCAATGCGGTAGTGAAGGAGATTTCCGCTGTAAAGAAGGAGTGGTTCAGGGAATGGATGCCCAAACTCACTTCTGAGGAAATCCCACTCAACCCTTACCGTATCATCTGGGACCTGAACAGGACAGTGGACAAGACAAAAACAATCGTCACCCACGAATCTGGCGGACCCCGCGACCAGCTTATTCCCTTCTACGAAGCGACAACTCCCGGCGGCTATATCGGCTGGGGCAAGACAACCACACTGGGTGGCTCGCTTGGCTTTGCTCTTGGAGCCAAACTGGCCAGGCCGAATAAGATGGTGATCAACCTGATGGGTGATGCCAGCGTGGGCATGGTCGGACTTGATCTTGAGACAGCCGTTAGAGAAAGGATTCCCATTCTGACTTTAGTTCTGAATAATTCCAGATTTGGCGGATACGAGAAGATGCTCCCTATCGCCACTGAACGCTACAGAATTGACCATGTGGGTGGGGATTACACCGGAGTCGCAAAAGCCCTTGGGTTCTACGCCGAAAGAGTTGAAAAGCCCGTTGACATTCTTCCGGCCCTTGAAAGAGGTTTAGGGATGGTTGCTAAGGGACAGCCTGCGCTTATTGAATTCATCACCCGGGTTGATACCGACTTTTCCCTGTATACGTAGGGTTTTGAGTGCCTCCCCCATTTTTCGCCTTGACTAATATAGTTTAGCAGGCGGTTCTGGAAATCGTTTCGAATTGTCCGGAAGATTTTTAAAATAAGTGTACAAATTCGATTTTTTTGGTATGTATGTGAAAAAATTATGACCGGATTTCACAACTAACACCGACTGCGCAGTTCACCTACAAAGAATGAGGAGAAACCCGAATTAAGAATCGAAGATTTACGATTGAAAAGGAGGAAAACGATTGGGCGGCGCCGACCTTCAACCCAGGCAGCCATTCCCCAGGCCAAGCCATAACTGATACAGCCCAAAACCAGCCAGCGCGATGGCGGACACGCCAAGTAACACCCGATTGACCTTCGGCCCAAACCGTCGTGCAGTACCGAACACCACGATGGTTCCGCTTAGGCTGAGAACGATGGTGGCGTAAAAGCTCACCAGAAATCCAAGCCCGTTGACCGGAGCCTGTCGCCACCCGGCTAAGAGGATCGGCCCGGTCACGAGACTCCAATAGATGTATGGACCCGGACTGAGTGCATTCATCACCGCGGCCCGGACCACGCTCTGCCGACTCGCCGAGTGTGTAACGACACCCGCTTCGTCAAAGTTCCGGCAAGCAACGAATGGGCTGTAGGCCAAATAGAGGATGAACAGGCCGCCAGCAATATACAGAAACCGTTGAAACCATACCGGTACATAGCTCAGTACGACCAAGGTAAGGATGATGATGGGGCCGTCGCTCATCAGGGGCGCCAGTGCAGCGGGCAGGGTTTGTCGCCATCCTTTACTCAGCGTCTGCGAGATGAGGTAGGTCTGAAACGGGCCAGGCTGTACAGCGGCGGCGAAGCCATAGCCAATGCCTTGTATGAGATAGGCCCACAGGATCACGACCTGTCCTTGTAGCAGTTGTCAGATTTATTAGCGCAGCTCGCTCGGTGCCCCCCAACAATATTTATACTGCAATAATTAATTTCTGAAATCCTACCCATTTCAAGCACTTTTTGTCAATGAGAATCCTTGTCCGGGGCAAAATCACAGAAGAAATGCCCAAAAATTTCTTGACAAAAGTATAAAAGAGTTTAAAGTTCTTTTGTGAATTGGAGAAATGAGAATTCCTGGTTCGAACTCATTCAAACGGGTATGAGGGTCAATTGCGAGGTGTTGGAAAAAACGACATATGAGGTTCAAAAGAAAACCGGACTTCATACGAAAAAAAAGACGAAAAGGATGATGTGAATGGAATACGTTCGTGTTACGGTCGATAAAAGCCATCTGATCACTATCGGAGAAAGACTCTATTCCGAGAGTATCGAACTCATCCGTGAATTGGTCAATAATGCCTATGATGCCGATGCCACATAGGTCGATATCAAACTGACGGATGAATCCATTGAAGTGAAAGATAACGGCATGGGAATGGATCGGGAGGGACTAAGACAATATTTCAATATCGGTTCTCCGGAGAAGGTCCTCAAAAATAGGTCCCCGATCTTTCATCGGGATCTTGTCGGTCAGTTTGGCATTGGAAAGTTTGCGAGCCTTTCTGCTTGCGAGTGTTTTGAGGTCCATACTCAAAAAGGGGATTTTGCAGCCAAGGTGACCTTTGACAAGATGGAGTGGAAAAAGGAAGGAGACCGGTGGAATCTCCCGCTCCAAACCTTGCCTCCTGATAGGGAAAGAGGAGATGGAACCACGGTTATTCTTCTCCGTCTCAAAAGAGAGTTTGAACCTGAAGAGGTTGTCCGGAAAATTGTCGAAGGGACTCCTTTAAAAGCACAGAATTTCTTGGTCAGGCTCAACGGGTTGAGAATTACCCCGAGAAGCTTGACCGGCCATCGAATCCCCTTTCTTGAGGGCACGGACTTCGGACCTGTCCATGGAGAGATCATCATCTTGCCCTCTTCCACCCCCTCTCCAGAGGAATTGGGGATTGAAGTGAAAGTGAAGCAGGTTACCGTCAAGAGAGATTTTTTTGGTTTAGAACATTGGGGAAAGATTGCTTCCAGAGTACAGGGTGAAGTGCATGCGAACTTTCTACCGGTCACGACGGACCGAACAGGGTTTGTTCTGGATAGTCCCCAATACCAGGCCTTCGAGAAGGTGATGGAGAAGGTCGTTCAGGAAGTGGAGGGAATCCTTAAGCGTCTGGCAGGACATAGAGAGAAAAGGAAGGCAGGCAAAGCACTCAACGAAGCGCTGCAGAGAGTGCATCGAGCCTTAACCTTAAATCCAGATCTTTCTCCCTTCGGTGCCGTTCCATTAGCTGGCGAAGGTGAAGGCATGGGAGGGGCAGGTCTCGTCACAAAGAAATTGAATCATAAAGGGGAAAATGAGGTTCAGCTCATTGAAGAAGGAAAAGGGAATGAAGGAATTCAGCCATCCCAACAACAAAAAAGGCTAAGGAAGAAGTCGCCAAAGATCAAACGCTTAACACCCAATGCAGTCGTTCGGAGGATGAAATTTGGAGAGACGGGAGTTTCTGTCTGTATCGATGATTTTGGAGAGAATGGACCGGAATGCTTTACAGAGGGCACGGTGATTTATGTCAACCAGGAGCATCCACTCTACCAACGGGAGGCGAAGAAGCCGGATACTTACCTCTTGAACGTCACCAGGCTGATTACACAAGAAATCTCTTTAATGAAGGACATAAAAGCCCGCGCCAAGCCTTTTCGAGGCAAAGCAAACTCCTCCGGGATGCCTTCATTGAAAATCCTTCGAGTTAATCTCCTGTCATTCCTTTGGAAATCGTAGAAAACACGGGTTCGAATCCCGTTGGGACCACCACCATTTATGCCGAGAAAAAGCCCTAGCAATGGATTGGGGGTTTTCTTATTTCTTTAAAGTGGTCAAAAAATCAAGGCCTGCCTACATTTCCAAGTGGAAAAGGCCTGCTCTATTCTGTTGAATCCTGGGATTCCGAAGTCTCCCGGAGCTCTTTGACGATAGGGCCATCCTCCTTCCAAAGATGGCAGGTATTTATGAATTTTTTTATGGTCTGTTCGCGAAGGCCTGTTTTCCTTCTTTCGGCGCCATACGCAGCCCAGTATCCCTGGACGGCAGACTCCCCCATGGCAATGACAAGGCTGGTCAGGTGTGCACACCCTTTTACGCCGCCGATGATCTTCTTTACCTTCATGCTGTAACCTGGGGCGATCTCCAACCCTTCCAAATTTCGGATCCAGGGAAGTACCTCTGGACATTCTTCCCTCGGATGATGGGGCATTGTGGCTTCTACCTGTTCGATCAACATCCCCGGGCCCTTAACCTTCAATTGAATGACCATATGGTGCACAAGCTCACACTCCTCTGAGACTTCGTTTGGCCTCGGCCGATACCGATGGTCTATGAGGCTACCCTCCACAAGAATGGTGTGGTTCCCGAGATCGGAAGTTTGCATTGAAATTTCTCTGGTATGAACAAGTTTCTTCATCAGTCTCCTCTGCTTTCGATTCTCACCGTGTGGGCGATGGAGAATTCAAACTAATGCAAGAAATTCTCAAAAGAGTGAATTCATCTGAGATGAAATGATTTTGGAATGAATCAACTTTTAGTAAGTCATCGTCCCTCAGAGGTATTGGAAATATTCTGATTATTTTCCAAATCGCTTTTTCTTCTTTTCGGATGATCGTGATTGACCGGCAAATTGATAAAAAAGGAAGATCCCTTGTCTAATTGACTCTCCACGAAAGGTCTATCTTTCCGTCTCTCATCATATTGAAGGCCGACCCAATATTATCAGGTCCAGTAACACAACCCGTGGATAGGGTATAACAAGGGCCCTTAATTCCTAGGTCAATACAAATATTATTCATACAGGATGCCCAAAAAAGTCTTGTACAAAAAAGCGGATAGACTCTTTTTAACCCTTTTCTAAAAAGGTAGAATACTGGTCTTCTCCGTAGGGTAACCCGCCAATCGCAGACCCAACGGCAGGATCCCCCCTGTTATAAGGAAAGAATGGGTTAAATCCTATCCCTCACATATCATAAAACCCTTGCTAATTCAAATTTTTTGTCCTTTTGCAGTTGGGGGAATCTCATTGGGATTTGACATCACCAAATGGGCTTAAAGGGGGATAAAAGAGGTTAGAATTAAAGCTAACAGCACGCCAATAAATTCATTGGGAGTTCTTGTTCAATCTTTAAGCCTGTGCTATGTTTCTCATCGTGTCAGAAGATCAGGAGTCATCAGGTCTTGAATCTTGATTTTGGTAACACCAATAAACACGAACCCGCCCCCGCCTTAACTACTATTCAAGGCTTTTTTTGTTTATAATAAGGGAGGAGGAGAGGTCATGAGTGGGAAAAAGATTCGGATAGAGCGTATCTTAGACCGAAATTCAGGCAAGACAGTGATCATCCCCATGGATCACGGGGTCACCGTGGGTCCTGTGGCAGGGTTGATCAATATGCAAGAGACGATCCATTTCGTAGCCATGGGCGGAGCAAATGCTATTGTCATGCATAAAGGATTGGTTGAGATGGCTCTAAGAAACAGAGGGGGGATGGGCCTGATCCTTCATCTCTCCGCGAGCACCCAGACAGGCATCGATCCAAATTCCAAAACCTTGATATGCTCTGTGGAAGAGGCGATCAAATTGGGAGCGGATGCGGTTTCCATCCACGTCAACCTTGGAACCGAGGAGGAGAAGTCCATGCTGAGAGATTTGGGGGTTGTCTCCAAGGTGGCGATGGAATGGGGAATGCCCCTTTTGGCGATGATGTATTCAAAAACTCGTCAAGGGGAAGACGAGAAGGATGTAAAGATTGTGAAACATTCAGCCCGTTTGGGAGCAGAATTGGGAGCAGACATTGTCAAGGTTCCCTATACCGGTTCTCCAGAGAGTTTCAGAGAAGTGGTGGAAGGGTGTTTCGTTCCCGTGGTGATTGCAGGAGGAGGGAAGATAGAGACCGATCAGGATGTGTTAGAAATGGTGAAGGGGGCTATGATTGCAGGAGGAGCCGGGGTGTCGATTGGCAGAAACGTTTTCCAACACAAAAATCCATCAAAGATCGTCCGGGCTATTTGTAAAATTGTCCACCATGGCTCGACGGTCAAAGAAGGATTAAAAGAATTGGGTGAAAGGGGATGAAAAGGATCTGGGTCAAAGCCGTTCCTTGGAACAAAGACGTCGCCCTTGCCGCTGTGGAATGCGGGGCCGATGCCCTCTGGGTTCCACCCGGATGGGTATCGGACGTGAGAAAGATGGGCATCATCCCGATCGTCGCCGAAGATGGAGATTTGAAATTGGGCCAGGACGTGATTGAGAAGGAAGTCCGGGAAAAGAGCGATGAAGAAGAGATCATCACCTTAAGCTTCTCGACGACGGTGGTTGTCAAAGGAGGAGACTGGACGATCATCCCCCTGGAGAATTTATTGAGCAAGACGGATCACCTCTTTGTAGAGATCGACAATCTCCATGAAGGCCGAACAGCTTTTGGTATCCTTGAAAAAGGGGTGGAGGGGGTGGTGATCAACAATCCCGATCCCGATGCCGTACGGCAACTCCTGCTCATGCTCAAGGGGGGAAACGAAGAATTAGAGCTTTTGGGGGCCAGAGTCAAGCGCATCGAGCCTTTGGGCTTAGGAGATCGGGTCTGTGTGGATACCTGTTCGTCAATGGTTCCAGGGGAGGGAATGCTTGTAGGCAACAGCAGTCAGGCCCTCTTCCTCATTCATTCTGAGAATGTGGAGAATCCTTTTGTCAACCCAAGGTCCTTTCGGGTGAATGCCGGTCCTGTCCATGCCTATATTCGTATGGCTGATGGACTGACAAAATACCTATCGGAAATCAGGATAGGGGATCGTGTGCTGGTTGTAAATTGTGAGGGTAAAAGCTATCCAGCCGTCGTGGGAAGGGCCAAGGTGGAGAGGCGCCCCTTGGTTCTAGTAGAGGCCGAAGAGAGAGGTCAACCTATCTCAGTGATTCTGCAGAATGCTGAAACCATTCGACTGGTCCAACCCGATGGGAAGGCCATTTCGTTGATAGACCTTGAAGAAGGGAGTGAAGTGCTGGTCTGTGCGGAAAAAGGAGGAAGGCATTTCGGGGTCCAGATTGATGAGACCATCGTAGAAAGGTAAGAAACGTGGAAAAGGTTTGTATCCCGATCGTCGAGACGACTGTAGAAAGGGCCCTGATCGCTATCAAAGAAGTTAATCGATGGGCAGACTTTATTGAACTTCGAGCAGATTATCTAAAGAGAATGAAGCTGGCGCTTCTCCTTGAGAACCGGCGGAAACCTTTCATTGTCACCAACCGAAGAAAAGAAGAAGGAGGCAAATACAAAGGGGAGGAAAGAAAAAGGTTGAGTGTCTTACAAGAGGCCATTGACTTGGGAGCAGACTACATTGATGTAGAATTAGGCTCGGAGAGATCATCCCTTCAGGGCTTAATCAGAAATAAAAAAGGAACCCAAGTCATCCTCTCCTTCCATGATTTTCGAAGAACACCTTCTCTGAAAGAACTGCAAAGTCTCTTTGACCAAATGGTTCGATTGGGAGCAGATGTGATCAAGATTGTCCCCTTTGCCAGGTCCTGGGAAGATAATCTCAGTATCCTATCGCTCATCCCCTTTGCCAACGCGAGAAGGCGGAAGATCGTTGCCTTTTGTATGGGAGAAAAAGGGAAGATCAGTCGTCTCTTCTCTCCCTTCTTGGGAGCGGCCTGGACATATGCTTCGCTCAGCAGAGTCAAAGCTTCTGCTCCCGGACAGTTGACGGTTAGGGAAGTGAAAGAGATCTGGAAAATGCTAAAACTTTAGCGGGGTGTCCCAGGGTGATTTTATAGAGAGGTAAAGTGTTACGGGAGAAAGTGAGATGATTGATGCTCGGACAGAGCTTTACGGAGTAATCGGAAATCCGGTACAACACAGCCTGAGTCCGATTATTCACAATAGGGCTTTTAAAAGGCTGGGGTGGAATGCTGTCTATTTGGCCTTTGAGGTAAAAAATGTTGAAGAAGCCCTGAGAGGGATCCGGGGGCTTGGAGTAAGGGGAGTCAGTGTCACCACCCCATTTAAGACTGAAGTTATTCCATTTCTTGATAAGGTCGAAGGGCTGGCAAAAAAGATTGGAGCCGTTAACACAATTGTCAATCGAAGGGGAAAGTTAATCGGTTACAACACGGACTGCGAAGGGGCCTTAGAGGCGCTGGAGGAAAAAATGGATTTGAGAGGAAAGAGGGTCGTTCTTCTCGGGGCGGGTGGCGCGGCTCGGGCCATAGGTTTTGGTTTAAAGGAAAGAGGGTATCCATTGATCGTTCTCGCTCGCTCAAAGGAAAGAGGGCAAGCGCTCAGTAGGGAATTAGGGTGTGACTATCTGCCGATATCCTCTCTCGTTAGAATGAAGGCAGGAGGACTTGAAGCCGATGTCATTATCAATGCTACCTCTCTCGGTATGTATCCACGAGATAGGGAAACTCCACTCCCAAAAAAGTTGCTGAAGGAAGGGATGATGGTGATGGACATCGTCTACCAGCCCTTGCGGACAAAATTGCTGCACGAGGCTAAAGAGAAAGGGTGTGTCACGGTCGATGGGTTGGAGATGCTCATTCGTCAAGGCATGGTCCAATTTGAGATTTGGACAGGGAGGAGGTTGGAAATCGGGCAGATCAAAAAAGATCTCCGCCGGGCGTTGAAGAGAGAACCCACAAAGACACATTCTGCCAGACTCAAGATAGGAAGACGATGATAGAAGTAAGACCCCTCAGCCAGTGCGATGGAGTGGTGACCATCCCTGGATCAAAAAGCTATACCCACCGCGCCCTTATCCTCTCTTCGTTAGCCGACGGAGAATCTGTCTTAATCCATGCGCTTCGATGTGAAGATACCGAGCATACAGCCCAAGCACTGGCAAAATTTGGAGTGGAGGTCTTTTGGGAAAGCGATGATGTTCGAGTCCTTGGGACAGGAGGAAAGTACAAAACAGCGGATGAAAGAATCGACGTGGGCAATTCGGGGACCTCTATGAGATTTCTCACAGCACTGGCTGCTCTTAAAAAGGGAATCACTCTGCTGGACGGGAATGAACGGATGAGAAAGCGGCCCATCGGCGAGTTGTTGAATGGTTTGGGGAAACTGGGGGTCAGAGCCTATTCCCAAAAAGGAAACGACTGCCCGCCGGTGATCGTGGAGTCCC
>Ga0209048_10003961_pt1 | contig 14243 bp, 11 predicted proteins | sample FrelakmetCRP12CR_FD_187146 | JGI IMG/M metagenome (GOLD analysis project Ga0209048, IMG submission 187146) | Freshwater lake sediment microbial communities from the University of Notre Dame, USA, for methane emissions studies - CRP12 CR (SPAdes)... | ecosystem: Environmental > Aquatic >... | reverse complement strand
GAAGCGGGTGCTGGGCCTGCCACTGGCGCAGCTGGGCCATCCAGTCCGTGCGGTCGGCCTGGGCCTCGGTGCCGCCGAGGAAGGCGACGGCCTCGACCAGCTCCTCGATCACCGACCGGCAGTCCCCCACGATCGGGACGTCGGGGCGACGCACCTTGCCGAGCTCGGCCGGGTCCACGTCGACGTGGATGACCTTGGCGTCGGGGGCGAAGCTGCCCACCCGGCCCGTCACGCGGTCGTCGAAGCGGGCGCCCAGGGCGACGAGGAGATCGGCGTGCTGCATCGACGTGACCGCCGTGAAGTTTCCGTGCATGCCGGGCATCCCGAGACAGAGGGGATGCCGGTCGGGAAACGCCCCCCGGGCCATCAGCGTCGTGACCACCGGGATGCCGGTCTGGTCGGCCAGCGCCCGCAGCGCCTCGGCCGCCCGCGCCTTCAGGACCCCGCCACCGACGTAGAGCACCGGCCGCTGGCTCTGGGTGATCATCCGGGCCGCCTCTTTGATCATCCGCGGATGCCCCTTGACCGTCGGCCGGTAGCCCGGGAGGTCGACGGACTCCGGCCAGTACCAGTCCATCTCCTGCTGGAGGACGTCCTTGGGGAGATCCAGCAGGACCGGGCCGGGCCGGCCGGTGGTGGCGATGTGGAAGGCCTCCCGCACGAGGCGGGGGATGTCCTGGGGGTCCATGACCAGCTCGTTGTGCTTGGTGACCGGCCGCGTGATGCCGACGGTGTCGCACTCCTGGAAGGCATCGGTCCCGATGGCCGGGCGGCTCACCTGGCCGGTGATCGCCACCATCGGGATCGAGTCCATGTAGGCGTCGCAGAGGGGGGTGACGAGGTTCGTCGCCGCCGGACCGGACGTCACCATGGCCACCCCGGGGCGGCCGGTCACGTGGGCGTAGCCCTCGGCCATGTGGCCGGCGCCCTGCTCGTGACGGACGAGGATGTGGCGGATCGTCGAGTCGAGCAGCGGATCGTAGGCGGGCAGGATGCAACCGCCCGGCAGGCCGAACATGACGTCGACCTTCTCCATCTCGAGGCTCTTGATCAGGGCCTGGGCACCGGTGAGTTTCATGGAGCTCGGGGTTCTCCTCGGGTTGTCACGGCTGGTCGGGGGCGTTCGCGGGCATCAAAAAACCTCCCTGGGAAGGGAGGTCGGGGGCGCACGCAGCGGTGGTGGCGGCGCGCGCTAGGCGATGAGTACGAGTGCGGGACGCGCGAAGGCCACGGGAAGAGTGTGCCAGCCGGCGACGGGATTGGCAACCAGGCGCCGGCGGTACGGCCTCGCCCCCGCCGGCGCCGCCCCGGTCCCGTCCGGCCTCGGGGACCGGGTGACACCGACCCCGCCGGTGTGGGAACGTATGTTCGATGTCCACCCGCTGGCCGACGCTCGCCCACTTCTACGCCGACGATCCCCGCCGGAGCGGCCCGAGAGAGGTGGAGTTCGGCGGGTGGTGGATGGAGGCCGACCGGGAGCCGCCGTGGCGGGTGGTGTGGCTGGAGGCGACGGGCGAGCTGTTCGTGGTCCAGGTGCCGTCGGGGCCGGTGGAGCTGGTGGGTCGGTTCCCGTCCCGGGCTGCGGTCGAGATCGCCCTCCGCGGGTGGTGGCACCAGTGCGGGGTGCGGGGTGGGCTGGGCTGGCTCCGCCGGGCGGCCTCATCGGCCTCGCCCGAGGGCTCGGCGGCGGGCGGGTGGGGTGACCCCGTCGACCCGCCCGCCACGCCCGGGCCCCCGGGGAGCCCGGCCCCTACCGCCCGGACACCCCGGCGGTGAAGGTCACCGGCGTCCAGGTGTGGCCCCCGTCGAGGGTCTGGAGGAGTGCCGTACCCTCGATCGCCACACCACGGGTCGGGCTGGTGAAACCCAGGTCCCGCCACGGCGCACCTCCGGGGTCCCGGTACACGGTGGTCCAGGTGCGACCGGCGTCGAAGGAGCCGTAGAGGACCGACGCCCCGCCGGCCGCGGCGATCACGACGACCGACGGGCTCGGGCTGGCCACCCCCTCGAGGATGCCGCCGAGCGGGGCGGTGCCCCGGTCCTGGAAGGTCGTCCCCCCGTCAGCGGAGAACGCCACCTGCTTGCCCTGTTGACCGGCGCCGGCGTCCAGCCCGCAGACCACCACCAGATCGCTCGCGCTGGACGCCGCGAGCTGGGGTGTGCCCCTCGCACCGCAGGGCGGGGTCCACGGCACCCAGGAGCCGGCCTGCAGCCGGGCCCCCGCCGCTCCAACGCGGACGCCGTCCGTCAACCAGCCGCCGCGGCCCTGCTCCACCAACCGGGCCGTCGCACCAGGTGCGGCGGCGAGGCCCTCGACGCCCACCCAGGGAGCCGGCGCCCAGACGTCCGACCCCACCGGCGACGCCCACAGGACGGGCTGGCCCCCCGTCCACGCGGTCACCGCCTCGGCGCCACCGGCCGCCGCGACCAAGGCCACGACCGGGCTGCCGGCACCGGAGCCGGGCAACGTGACCCGGCTCCAATGGGCGCCACCGTCATGGGTCGACCACAGCTCCGGGCCGTAGGCCCACCCGTCGAGGGCGGTGGCGAAGCGCAGCCCGCTGACGCGGTCCGTGGGAGGCGCCGGGACCCCGGCCCAGCTGCGCCCGCCGTCTCGCGTCCGGAGAACCGACGTGCAGGGCGGCGCCGCGCAGGGGGCCGTGCCGAGCACCCACCCGGTGCCGAGGGAGACGAAGGTCACGGACGAGGCGCCGAACCCGGCCGGGACCGGCCCACCCACCGGGCCCGGCCCGTCCGCCGTGGCGCCGGCCTGCGCCGTCGGCGCCGGCGCCGCGGCCGTCAGCGGGCCGGTCCCCCCCGACGAGCCGGTCCCCCCCGAAGAGCCGGTTCCCCCCGAAGAGCCGGCGGCCGAGCTCGCGGGTGGTGCCCCCGGCGAGGCCACGTGGGTGGGCGACCGACCGGCGCTGCGCACGACGAGGACGGCCACGATGAGGGCTGCCGCGGCACCGACCGCCCCCGCGGTCAGCGCCAGCCGGGCGCGGCGCACGCGAACCGGGCGGAACGGGACCACGGTGCCGAGACCAGCGAAGCGCTCCCACGCGTCCGGCGGTGACGTCACCGCCGACGCCTCCAGCCGCAGCGTCTGGACCAGCTGGTCGATCAGCTCGTCATCGGTCATCGGTCGAGGATCCTCCGCAGATCGGCGAGGGCCCGGTGGCTCAGGGACTTGACGGTGCCCCTGCGGCACCCCAACGTCTCGGCGATGTCCGCCTCGGAGAGGTCGAGGTAGTAGCGAAGGACGAGGACGGCCCGGCGCCGCGGGTCCAGACGGTCGAGGGCGTCCCACATCTCGTCGTGCTCGGGCTGGTCGACGCCCGGCGGCTCGACGGGCAGCGCGTCCTCCCGTCGGCGACGCCGGTGGTAGGAGTAGCAGGCGTTGGCCACCGTTCGGCGCAGGTAGGCCGTCGGTGCGTCGAGCTCCTCCCAGCGGGGCTGGATGCGCAGGAACGAGTCCTGGACGAGATCCTCGGCCACCGGGCGGGAGTGCGTCAGCAGGTAGGCGAGCCGGAGCATCGACTCGTGCTGCTCACGGTAGAAGTCCTCGAACGACTCCGGGCGGGCACCGAGGGCCGGCGAGGGGTCGACGAGTCCCATCCCGTTCATCATGGTCCTGACGAACGGGAGGGGGCGTCGGTTCCCGGCCGCCGCGCCTACGCTGCGAAGCTCGTGGCAGCCGTCGACATCGAGGACACGCCGGAGGAGGCCGCCTTCCGGCGTCGGGTGGGCGAGTTCCTCGCCGCCCGACTCGTCCCGCGGCGCCCCGACGAGCACCTCCAGATCATGGGCGCAGGCAGCGACGACCTCGAGTCTGGCCGGCGGTTCCTCGCCACCCTGTCCGAGGGCGGCATGGCCGTCCCACGGTGGCCGGAGCGCCTCGGCGGCATGGGGGCGACCCCCGACCAGGCCGCCATCGTGGCCCAGGAGCTGGCCACGTTCGAGACCCCCGACCTGTACCCGTTCATGGTCGGCATCGGGCTGGTCGGCCCCACACTGATGGAGCACGGCACCGAGGAGCAGCAGGCGCGATGGCTGCCCGGCATCCGCAGCGGCTCGGAGATCTGGTGCCAGCTGTTCTCCGAGCCCGATGCCGGCTCGGACCTCGCCAACCTCGGTGCCCGGGCCGAGCGGGACGGCGACGTCTGGCGGGTCTCGGGGTCCAAGGTCTGGAGCAGCCGGGCGCACTACTCCCACTGGGGCCTGCTGCTGGCCCGCACCGATACCTCGGTGCCCAAGCACGCCGGGATCACGGCGTTCGCCCTCGACATGGGCAGGCCGGGCGTCACCGTCCGCCCGCTTCGCCAGATGAACGGCGACACCCACTTCAACGAGGTGTTCCTGGACGGGGCGGAGGTCGCCGACACCGACCGGATCGGCTCCTCCGGCGCCGGCTGGAAGATCGCCATCACCACCCTGGCCCATGAGCGGGCGTCGATCGGCGAAGGGTGGGGCGGCGTGACCAACCAGCAGCTGGCCTCGCTCGCCCGCCAGCACGGCGCGCTCCAACAGCCCCTCAGCCGGGCTCGACTGGCCGCGGTCGTCGCGGACCTCGAGGTCAACCGCATGAGCGCCCTCCGGGCCAGGGCGGCGTCCCGCTCAGGCCGCCCGCCAGGCCCCGAGGGGTCCGGGGCCAAGCTCCGGAACGGCAACGTCCTCAAGCGTCTGAGCACCCTCGCCGTCGACGTCGAAGGCCTGGCCGGCGTGACCGGCGGCGACGAGTGGCAGACGCTGTTCCTCACCGGGCCGTCCCTCGGGATCCGGGGCGGGACCGACGAGATCCAGCGCAACATCGTCGGCGAGCGGGTGCTCGGCCTCCCACCCGAGCCCAGGGTCGACAAGGCCCTGCCGTTCTCCGAGACCCGGCACCGGCCGGGCAGCGCGTGACCGCGCTCCGCGGCCGCCGTGGCTGACCCGGCGGCCCGCCTGGAGCGCCTGCGGGACCGCAGGGCGGCCATGGTGGACACGCTGGCCCGGCTCGTGGGCGCCGAGTCGCCGTCCGGGAGCCCGGTTGCGCTCGACGCGTGCGCATCGGTGATCGCGGACCTGTTCGCCGCCCGGCTGGACCGGCCGCCGGAGTCGGTGACGGCGGACGGCCTCACCCACCTCCGGTGGTCCGGGGGACGCGGCGCGGCCCGGGTGGCCCTCATCGGCCACTACGACACGGTCTGGCCCCTGGGCACGACGGCCCAGTGGCCGTTCCGCGTCGACGGCGACCGGGCCACGGGCCCGGGCGCGTTCGACATGAAGGCCGGCATCGTCCAGCTCGTCGAGGCCCTGGCCACGATCGAGGACCTCGACGGGGTCATGGTCGTGCTCACGGCCGACGAGGAAACCGGCTCCGGGACGTCACGGCGGCTCGTGGAGGATGCCGCCCGGGGCGCGGTCGCCGCGCTCGTGCTCGAGCCCAGCGCACGGGACGGTGCCCTGAAGGGGGCCCGCAAGGGCGGTGGGATGTACACCCTGCGGGTGCAGGGGCGGGCGTCCCACGCCGGTCTCGAGCCCGAGCTCGGGTGCAACGCCCTGCTCGGGTTGGCCGAGGTCGTGCTGGCCGCGGCCCGCCTCGGGCGCGAGGAGCTCGGCACGACCGTGACCCCCACGATGGCGACCGCCGGCTCGGCGACCAACGTGGTGCCCGCCGAGGCCTCGGCCGAGCTCGACGTGCGGGTCTGGCTCGCCGCCGAGGCCGACCGGGTCGACGCGGACGTGCGGGCGCTGCGGACGACGGTGGAGGGCACGATGCTGGCCGTGGAGGGCGGGCCCACCCGGCCGCCACTCCCGGGCGAGTCGTCGGCCGGTCTCTTCGCCCGGGCCGAGACCTGCGCCGAGCGCCTCGGCATCGGCCCGCTCCGCTCGGTTGGGGTCGGCGGTGCGAGCGATGGCAACTTCACCGCGGCGATCGGCACGCCGACCCTGGACGGCCTCGGCGCCGTCGGCGGCGGCGCCCACGCCGAGGGCGAGTACGTGGTCATCCCCGCGATGGCGGAGCGGGCCGCCCTGGTTGCCGAGCTGGTGGAGGACCTCCTGCTCCGCGGCTGAGACCGGGAGGCAGCCGGGCGGGCCGGCGCAACCCGCAGCCGACCGTGCCCCGTCGACGCCGTCAGACGTCGGTCACCGCTCCCCGCTCGGCCCCCTGCGCCAGCCGCGCGTACTTGGCGAGGAACCCGCTCGTGTAGCGGGGGGGCGGCATCTTCCACGCCAGCCGCCGACGCTCGAGCTCGGCCTTGTCGACATCGAGCTCGATGGTCCGGGCGACCACGTCGATCACGATCCGGTCCCGGTCTCGGACGAGGCCGATCGGGCCCCCGTCGACAGCCTCCGGCGCCACGTGACCGATGCAGAAGCCGTGGGTCCCTCCCGAGAAGCGGCCGTCGGTCACCAGGGCGCAGTCGGCGCCCCGCCCGGCCCCCTTCATGGCGCCCGTCACGGCCAGCATCTCCCGCATCCCGGGCCCGCCCTTGGGGCCCTCGTAGCGGATGACCACCACCGACCCCGGCTGGATCGCACCGGCGAGGATGGCGTCCATCGCAGCATCCTCGCCGTCGAAGACGCGGGCCGGGCCGTCGAAGCGCAGGGTGTCGATGCCGGCGACCTTCACGACCGAGCCCCGAGGGGCCAACGAGCCTCGGAGCACGGCGAGCCCGCCCTCGGTGTGGATGGGGGCGGACAGCGGGTGGATGACGGTCCCGTCGGGCCCCGGGGGGTTCAGCGCCTCGAGCTCCTCGCCGATCGTCCGTCCGCTGACCGTCAGGGCGTCGCCGTTGAGCAGGCCGGCGTCGAGGAGCTCCTTCATCACGACCGGCACCCCACCCACACGGTCGACGTCGGTCATGTGGAACAGGCCGTGCGGCTTCGTGTCGGCGATGTGGGCCACCCGGCGCCCCACCCGGTTGAAGTCCTCGAGGTCGAGCTCCACCCGTGCCTCGTGTGCGATCGCAAGCAGGTGCAGGACGGCGTTCGTGGAGCCTCCGAGGGCGTTGGCCACGGCGATCGCGTTCTCGAATGCCGCCTTGGTGAGGATCTGGCGCGGGCGGATCCCGAGCTCGAGCAGGTGCACGACCGCCCCACCGCTGGCATAGGCGTAGTCGTCGCGCCTCGGGTCGACGGCGGGAGCCGACGCGGACCCGAGGAGGCTCATGCCCAGGGCCTCACCCACCGACGCCATGGTGTTGGCGGTGAACATGCCGGCACAGCTCCCGATCGTCGGGCAGGCGTTCCGCTCGATCAGCCCGAGCTCCTCGTCGCTCAGCGAGCCGGTCGCGTTGGCACCCACCGCCTCGAACACGCTCACGATGTCGAGCGCGTCCCCGGCCTTCTCGGGTCGTCCGGGAATGTGGCCGGGGAGGATCGTCCCCCCGTAGAGGAAGACGCTGGGAAGATCGAGGCGGGCCGCCGCCATCAGCATGCCGGGGAGGCTCTTGTCGCAGCCGGCGAAGGTGACCATCCCATCGAGGCGCTCGGCGTGCATGACGCACTCGACGGAGTCGGCGATGAGCTCGCGGCTGACCAGCGAGGCCCGCATGCCCTCGTGTCCCATCGAGATGCCGTCACTCACGGCGATGGTCGTGAACTCGATGGGGAAGCCCCCCGCCGCGCGCACCCCCTCCTTGGCCCTCTTGGCCAGCCGGTCGAGCGACAGGTTGCAGGGGGTGACCTCGTTCCACGACGAGGCGACCGCGACCTGGGGCTTGTCCCAGTCGTCGTCGGTCATGCCGATGGCCCGCAGCATGGCTCGGGCGGGGGCCCGCTTCGGCCCGTCGGTGACCTCGCCGCTGCGCGGCTTCAGGGGGTTTGGCATGGGCAGAGGATAGGTCCGCCCCGGCCGCCCGCCTGCTGCGCGGCCGGCTCGGCGTCACCGGCCCGTTCTGGGCCGGTCAGCGTCCCGACGTCATCGCCCGGTGCAGCGCGGGCAGGTGACGCCGCCGCTCGGCGCCGGTGGCGCCGATCACGTGCTGGAGGGCGAGCGCGGCCACGGCGTCGTGAACGGGCGCCGGGCGGCCGAACAGGTAGCCCTGCCCGTACCGGCAGCCCATGGCCCGCAGCGCCTCCAGCTTGCTCGGGCTGTCGATCCCCTCGGCCACCACGTCGAGCTCGTACGCCCGGCCGAGCTCGACGATGGTCCGCAGCAGCACGGTGTCCCCGGTCTCGGTGTCGATCGAGCTCACGAAGGACTCGTCGATCTTGAGCGCATCGATGGGGAGCCGGCGCAGGTAGGTCAGCGAGCTGAAGCCGGTCCCGAAGTCGTCGAGGGCCAGGCGCACACCGAGCGAGCGCAGCTCGCGGATCTCCGCCAGGTTGCGTGCCGTGTCGTCGAGGAGGACCGACTCGGTGATCTCGAGGGTCAGCAGACGGGGGTCGAGGCCCGTCTCGTCGAGGGCGGTGCGGACCGCAGCCCTGAAGTCCCCGGTGGTCAACTGGCGGGCGGAGACGTTGACCGACGCGCCGACGCCCGGGGCCACGTCCTGCCACGCCGAGCAGTCGGCGACGACGCGATGGAGGATCCACTCCCCCACCGCAACGATGAGCCCGGTCTCCTCTGCGATGCCGATGAACTCGTCCGGCATCACGATCCCCGCGTTCGGCCGGTCCCAGCGGGCGAGGGCCTCGAGGTGGGTGACCCGTCCGCCGTCGAAGGAGACGATGGGCTGGTAGTGGACCCGCAGCTCCTCGCGCTCGATGGCGTGCCGGAGGCCCGATTCGAGCTCCAGCCGGGCGCTCACCCAGGCCTGCATCGCTTCGTCGAAGAGCTCGAAGCGGGCCCGTCCGTGGTCCTTGGCCCGGTACATGGCCGTGTCGGCGGCTCGGAGCAGGTCGACGGGAGTCTCGTCACCGCCGTCCCACACCACGATGCCGAGTGACGCCGTGACGAAGACCTCCTCGCCGCCGACGGTGAAGGGCGCCTCCAGTGATGCGGCCACGCGCACCGCCAGCTCGCTCACCGAGTCCATGCCGTGGAGGCTCTCGCAGAGGATGACGAACTCGTCGCCGCCGAGGCGGGCGAGGGTGTCGGTCTCGCGGATGGCGGCGCGGATCCGGGCGGCCACGAGCACGAGCAGGAGGTCGCCGACGTCGTGGCCCAGGCTGTCGTTGACCAGCTTGAACCGGTCGAGGTCGAGGAACATCACCGCGACCGGACTGCCCCAGCGGCGGGCGCGGGCGATGGCCTCGTGGATGCGGTCGACCAGGAGCCGGCGGTTGGGCAGCCCGGTGAGCTCATCGTGCAGGGCCATGGTCTCGAGGCGGCCCTCGATGCGCTTCTGCTCGGTGATGTCCCGCACGATGGCGGTGTAGAGGCGCCTGCCCTCCACCTCGACGCTGGAGAGCGAGATCTGGCTGGGGAACGCCTCGCCCGACCGCCGGGTCACCATCAGCTCGATGGGATCCACGGCCATGTCCGCGCCCTCGGCGGTCTTGTGACGCAGCACGGCCAGCGACGACGCCGGCAGCAGATCGGAGTACGGGCCGCCGATGACCTCGGCCGCCGGAGCGCGGAAGATCTGCTCGGCCGCCCGGTTGAACCCCTCGATGCGGCCGGTCTCGTCGACGGTGATGATGGCATCCGCCGCCGTCTCGAGGATGTTGCGGTTGCGCGCCTCGGAATCGCGCAGGGCGACCTCGGCCTCCCGGCGCTCGGTGATGTCGTGCATGCTCACGACGAGACCGCGCAGGGCCGGGTCCTCGAGGCGGTTGGCCCCGGCCGCCTCGAACCAGCGGGTGGTGCCGTCGGCCGCGACCACGCGAAGCTCGGTCGGGATCGAGTAGCTCGCGTCGCTCACGACCGCCGCCATCCGCTCGGCCACGAGGCTGCGGTCGTCAGGATGGATCATCGTCAGCGCGTCCATGCCGACGAGCCGCTCGGGTGAGAACCCGAGAACCCGCTGCACGGCTGGCGAGGTCCACGTGATCCGGGCCTCGGCGTCGGTGATGACGAGGACGTCGGACACGTGCTCCGCCAGCGCCGTCGCCCGCGCTTCGGCGTTCACGAGGTCGGTGACGTCGTGCACGGCGACGACGATCCCGCCGATCACGGGGTCGTCGAGACGGTTCGACGCCGACAGCTCGCAGATCCGGAGGTTCCCCTCGGCGTCGTGGAAGCGGAGCGCCACCGGCTCGCTGCGCGCACCCGGCCCTGCGTCGAGCGTCCGACGGAACCACTCGGTCGTCCGCTCCAGGTCCTGGGGGATGAGCGTGAGGGAGGACACGGCGGCCGCGGGGTCGTTGCCGTCGTCCGGCAGACCCTTGCCCCGTCGATCGATCACCCGGCCGGTGGCGTCCACGATGGCGACGACGTCGCTCGAGTACTCGACCAGGGTGGCGAAGCGGGCCCGCTCGGCCTTGAGCGCGTCCCGGGCCGTCCGCTCGGCCGTCACGTCGGAGGTCATGACCCCGATGGTGTCCGGAGCCACGGGGACGACGACCGTGCGGCGCCACACCTGCTCGCGTCCCGGGAGGTTCAGCGGCAGCTCGGCCTCCTGGCGCTGGCCCGTCGCGACCGCGGCCTCGTAGAGGGCGTCGGCCTGACCGTTGTCGGCCTGGCGGTTCAGCTGTGAGATCCGGACACCGACCAGCTCCGTGAAGAGGGGATCCCAGACGTCGTGGACGACGGCGTTGGCGTCGAGGATCTCCCAGTCGACGATGGCGTCGTCGTCCCGGACGGCGCGCAGAACCGTGAAGCCGCCCCCGAGGCCGTCCATGGCGGCGCGGTGGTAGGCGAGGGCGTCGACGGTGTCGCGGTCGCGGGTCACCGCCCGACCACCCACGTTCCACGCACCTTCCGTGGCACCGATCCAGGACCTCCCGTGCACGGAGCCAGGGCTCCGGCTCACCCGGCTCTATCGGCCGCAGCTCGCCCCTGCTTAGTCACTCTGCGTGCTCAGCTCTCGTGGCGTGCGCCGACCTCAGTCGATCAGGGCCTGGTACGTGAGCACCTTCATCTCACGTCGCAGCGGGTAGGTCGAGGAGGGCAGGAGCTGGGTCAACAGCATGCCGATGAGCTCCTCGGCAGGATCGACCCAGAACATGGTGCTGGCCGCCCCACCCCAGGCGCGCCCGGGCCGCGGCTACGGGCGGGCGGGGGTTGGCGAGCCGAGCGGGGGCTCGAGGTCGGGCAGCCCGAGCGCCAGGTTCGGTGCCTCGATCCCACCGTCGACCTCGATCACCTTGCCGGTCACGAAGGCGCCGGCCGGCGAGGCCAGCCACAGCGCCGTGGCCGCGATGTCCTCGGGCCGGCCCAACCGGCGGAGCGGCGTGGCCTGCTCCATGGCCCTGCGCAGCCCGTCGTCGGTGAGAACGATGTCGAGGGCCGAGGTGGCGACGGAGCCGACGGCGATGGCGTTGACCCGGACCCGCGGCGCCAGATCCGAGGCGAGGAGTCGGGTCAGGTGGCTGAGGGCGGCCTTGGCGGTGCCGTAGGCCGCGAATCCGCGCTCCCGGAGGCGGCCCATGGCCGAGCTGATGTTGACCACGCTCCCGGACCCCGACTGCAGCAGGTGCGGCGCGGCGATCCGCGTGAGCTCGAAGGCGGTTGTCACGTTGAAGTGGAACGCCGTCTCGAAGGACCGGGCGCTCGTGTCGAGGAACGCGCTCGGGGCCGAACCACCCGCGTTGTTGACCACGACATCGAGGCGCCCGAGCTCGGTCACGGTTCGCTCCACGAGCGCTGCCAGGGCGTCGAGCTCGTTCACGTCGGCGGGCATGACCAGGGCACGACGGCCCCGCCGGGCGACCTGCTCGGCCACGGCCTCGAGCTGAGCGGGCGTGCGGGCCGTGATGGCCACGTGGGCGCCGGCTTCGGCGTAGGCGAGGGCGATCGCAGCCCCGATGCCCCGGCCGCCGCCGGTGATGAGCGCCACCCGGTCGGTGAGGAGGAACTGATCGAGGATGCCGGTCATCACCGGACTGTAGCGAGGGGGCCCGGCGTGCGGGCCCACCGATGCCCGGGCCTGGGCGCCACTGGGCCCGGCGGCGTCTCGGGGCCTATCCTTGGCTCATGACCGAGCCAGCGGCCTCCGCCGTCGAGCAGGCCCGGACGGCGTGGCGCCGGGCGGTCGAGGAGACGCAGGTCAGCCTCGCAGCCGCACGGGAGCAGGCCGAGAGCGAGTTGCGGCGGCGATGGGCCCAGCTGCGTGACGCCGTCGACCAGGCCCTCGCCTCGGGCATGTCCCAGGACGAGGTCGGCCGCCGCCTCGGCCTCCCGCCCGGGCTCCTCGACGCGCTCCTGGGGCGCGACGCCCCGTTGTCCGGGCTGGCCTGAGGCGTCTGCCCCCCGGCGTCCGCGCACCGGCACCGGTGCCATCCCGGTGCCGGTGCCACCCCGGCTGGGCCGGCCGCTCGGGCGACGGCTCACAGCCGCGACACCCGTCACTAGGGTGGTGACCGGCAACGGCACACGGGGGGGGACGACATGGCCACGAGAGCTGGGACGGACACCTCCCCGCGCGAGGAGATCGAGGCGGCGTTCGCGACGTACCGCCGGCGGGGCATCGTCGAGCACGACTGGCCCGGGTTCGCCGACCTGTTCACCGACGACGCTCGCTACGTCGAGCACAACCTCGGCACCTTCGTCGGCCGCCGGGCCATCCGGGACTGGCTCGTCGACGCCATGGCCGGCTTCCCCTCGATGACCTTCGACATGGACTGGTGGATCATCGAGGGCAACCGGGTGGTCTTCTACATCTGGAACCTCCTCCCCGACCCGACCGGCGCGGGCCGCCGCTTCGGCTTCCCCAACGTCACGGTCATCGAGTACGCCGGGGGCGGGAAGTGGTCCTTCGAGGAGGACTTCTACAACCCGGCCAACGGCGACCGGGCGGTGGGCGAGTGGCTGGCGGCCGGCGGCCGGCGGTCGACCCCACCGGACCGGTCCCTGCGGGGGTTCCCGGGATGGGCGCCGCCCCTGAGCCCGGCCGCCCACGCCCGGGAGGAGGTGGAGCGGGAGTTCGCCGCGTATGTCGAGCGGGGCCGCGCGGCGGTCGCCTCGGGGGACTGGGCCACCTGGGCGGCGCAGTTCAGCCCCGACGCCCGCTACCGCGAACACCACTACGGCGAGTTCGACGGGCGCGAGGCCATCCGGGCGTGGATCACCGGGGTCATGCAGCCCTTCCCCGCCATGGACTTCCCGGTGGAGTGGCACGTCATCGACGGCAACCGGGTCGCCATGCGCTGCCAGAACCGCCTGCCCGACCCGGCCGGCGGCGGCCGGTCGTTCCAGTTCCCGACCCTGGTCGTCCTGCACTACGACGGCGACGGGCAGTGGGGCTACGAGGAGGACGTCTACAACCCGGCCGAGGGACCGCCGGTCGTCCAGGCATGGCTGGAGGCGGGCGGGACCCTGCCCGAGGGCTTCCGTCTGGAGTAGCCGGGCGCCGCGGAGGGCGGCTTCGGGTAGCCGGCGCCGCCCGGTACCCTCGACCCGGTGGTGAACCCCGCCCTTCGCGCCTCCATCGTCGTGGCCGACGACCTGGTCAAGCACTGGGGGCGCACACCCGTGCTGCGGGGGGCCACCTTCGCCGTCGGCTCCGGGGTGACCGGCCTGCTGGGGGCCAACGGCGCCGGCAAGACCACGCTGCTCGGCATGATCCTGGGCCTGCATCGACCGGACGCCGGGGCCCTGACGGTGCTGGGCGGGGATCCGTGGCGGGCGGGCCCGGAGGTGCGGGCCCGACTGGGGTATGCCCCGGAGTACGACGCCCTGCCGCCCGACGTCGCCGCCAGCGACATCGTGCGTCACATCGCCGAGCTCCACGGACTGCCCCGGCGGGAGGCGACCGGGCGGGCCAGTGACGCCCTCTGGGAGGTCGGCCTCGGCGAGGAGCGATTCCGGCCGGTCGGGACGATGAGCACCGGCCAGCGCCAGCGCGTGAAGCTGGCCCAGGCGATCGTGCACGACCCCCGGCTCGTGCTCCTCGACGAGCCGACGAACGGGCTCGACCCGGCCCAGCGCGAGGACATGCTGGAGCTGATCCGCCACGTCGGGCACGACCTCGGCATGAACGTCATCCTGAGCTCGCACCTCCTCGAGGAGGTGGAGCGGGTGTCCGACGCCGTCGTCATCCTCGACGAGGGCGTGGTGGTGGCCGATGGTGCCCTTCGGGACCTCCGCGGCGACGGCCACGAGCTGGTCGTGGAGGTCGACGGCGGAGCGGACGCGGCGGGACGGCTGGCGCAACTGCTGGCCGGTGCGGGGCTGGTGGCGACGGCCGCCGCCCCGGGACGGGTCGTGGTCGCCC
>Ga0209048_10003960_pt1 | contig 14245 bp, 10 predicted proteins | sample FrelakmetCRP12CR_FD_187146 | JGI IMG/M metagenome (GOLD analysis project Ga0209048, IMG submission 187146) | Freshwater lake sediment microbial communities from the University of Notre Dame, USA, for methane emissions studies - CRP12 CR (SPAdes)... | ecosystem: Environmental > Aquatic >... | reverse complement strand
CGCTTCAGCGGCAGGGTGCCGGTCGCGGCCTGATCGGCGCCATAGCAGCGAATCTCAAAGATCGCGGATCTGTGAACGCCCCTCGTCGCTCACCTTTTGGCTTGCGTCGAGGCGCCAAGCGGGTCACGATGGTTTCGTTATTCTTAATGGATTAAGCGGGGAAGCGGAGATGGAGGCGATTCTCGAACCGCTTCTCAAGATTGGTGGAGTCACTGCGCTCGTGATGGGCGTGTTCCGGCAGATTCTATCGCTTGGCATTTTCGCGAAACTCGACGCGACCCAGACCTTCGCCATCGTCACGATTGTTGCGGTTCTCGTCTGGTCGGTCGCGATGGCGTCGTTGTTCCTGAACAAGGATGGGACGCTGGCCTTCGTCGCCGGGTCCAACAATTCGATCCAGCAAGGAACGCGGAGATTTTCTTCTCGCCTTCGGCGACGCTTCGATCGGCGGCTGCGGAGAAGGAGCCGAGTATGACTATAATTTTGGTTTCTATGCGGAGCCAAGAAAACTCTACACGCTTGTTGCGATTCTCGAACCCAAGGAAAAAGAAATTCAGATCAAGCGCATGGGATATATCGCCGACCCTGACGAACAGCTCAGGAAATTGCGCGAACCGACGCAGCCGCAAGACTCGCCTCCCGGCGTCATCCCCGTAAAGAAAGGAGAGATGGCCGTCATTTCGCTCAGGATCGAACTGCGTTACGATCTCGATGAGTTCGAACCGCTGATGGATGCGAATGCCGCCAAAGGCGTTTACGAGAAGATCTAGGGGCTGAAGTTGCAAAGCCTGACGGACGCGAGAGCGATGAAACCGCCGGCGGCGGACGCAAGCCGGCACCCTTGCGAAAAGTTTTTTCGAAGGCGACGTCCGCCTTCCGTCAGCCGGAGGAGCTCAAGGTCAATCGCACTTATGTTTTCGGACCCTCTCTTGGCCTCAAGGCGATCAGGATCAGAGGGACAGACGTGGCTTTGCGCCCCGCGCCCGAGGCGGCCGTCGCCTATCTCGGCCGGGCGGAACTCGGTTCCTATCCGTTTCTCTTCGTATCGGACGGCGTGGACGAACCCCGCTGCATAGGTCGCATATTGGTCGATGCGTCCCGAGAAGATCGCGCGAGAACGGAAACAATAAAACTCCCAAGGGAACCCGCTCGATTTTCATCAGCGAGCAGGAGCCGGAAATTACCTATCTCGACACAATCGCCGTCGGAAGCGCCTCGTCGCCGTATATGCGCGAAATCGCCGCGAATGTCGTTCTGCGTCCGGGCGAAGTGCGCGAATTTGTGGTGCCCGATGATTTGAAAGACGAGATCGTCGTGACGCTGCGCGGCTATTACCAGCCCTTACGCTTCGACACGGTCGCCGAAAAAACTCACCAATAGGGCGAGATCGGCGCGCCGTTCAGCGCTTCGTCGAGACGCGCGCGTGTCGCGGAGGTCGTTTCGGCTGGCAGTTCGTCCAGCGCGAAGAACCTTGCTTCGGCGATCTCATAATCCGGCGTATGCGGTTCGCTTTGCGTGAAATCGCGCACGAAGAAAAGCGCGACATGGTCGCGTCGCGAAACGCGGCGATTGAGATAGACGCCATGCAACAAGGGCGCGCCTTCTATCGTGATATTGCCCTCTTCGGCGAGTTCGCGGGTTAAAGCCTGCTCGAGCGTTTCGCCTCTTTCGACGCCGCCGCCGGGCAGATAATAGCCGGGGACATAGGTGTGGCGAACGAGAAGGACGCGGCTCTCGGCGTCGATCACGAGTCCGCGCACGCCTAGCGTCATAGGTCGCTGGAACAGCGCGCCGAGAGTGATCGCCCTCGTCAGTAGCGGGGTCTTCTCGCGCCGGCTAGCGAGCTTAACGCTTAAGGGGGACTCAACCATGATCGTCGTCTTCCTGCGTCGGCATTCGGCACAATAACCTCGTTTGAAGCCATTTTCGATATTTCGCCGCTTCGCGCATTTGCCGGTTTATTATATGAAACCGGGCGCTAGAGATCGCGCTGGTTCTGCAATCCTGACTGAGACGCCTGTTTGAGCTTCCTCCTCGCCCATCTCTCGGACGCCCATATTGGTCCCATACCGCGGCCCAATCTCGCCGAGCTGCTCGGCAAGCGCGTGACCGGCTACGTCAACTGGCTGAATAAGCGCGCGGAGCAACACGACATGGAGATGCTGGCGCGTCTCGTCGCCGACATCGCCGAGCAGAAGCCGGATCACATCGCCATGACCGGCGACATCGTCAATATCGGGCTCGAGGGAGAATTTGCGCTGGCGAAGCAATGGCTGGAGGGGCTGGGCTCGCCTCAAGACGTGAGCTTTTCACCGGGAAACCACGACGCCTATGTCAAATCCGCCATGCCTTTCGTCTCCAGCGTTTTCGCGCCCTGGACGACGAGCGATGAAGGCGGCGACGACTATCCCTATCTACGGCGGCGGGGAGAGGTCGCGCTGATCGGCCTCAGCTCGGGCGTTCCGACTGCGCCGTTTGTGGCCTCGGGCCGTCTCGGCGAGAGACAATGCGAAGAACTCGCGAGCCTCCTCGACCAGACAAAAGCCGAAGGGCTCGCGCGGGTCGTGCTCATCCATCATCCCCCGCACAAAGGCGGGGCGCGTCCATTGCGAGGACTGCAGGACGCGGAAATGGCGGAATCGGTCATCGCTCGGCATGGCACCGAACTGGTGCTGCACGGCCACAACCATAAGCAGAGCGTGCATTTTCTGCCGGGCCCCGAAGGGCGCGTCCCTGTCGTGGGTGTCGCTTCGGCCTCGGCCAAGGCCGGCGCGCATTCGCCCGGCCCGGCCTATAATTTGTTTTCGATAGAACGCCGCGGAGAGGGTTTCGACATAACCGGCCGTTCGCGCGGAATTGGCGCCGATGGCGAGGAGATAACGGATCTCGGCGAAATCGCGCTTTGATGCGTTAGTGCGAGATGTAAGTCCGGTAGACCCAGAAGCCGAGCGCGCAATTCATCGAGAAGAACAGCGTCGCGCCGAGAAGTTCGACGAGAAACAAAAACGCCGGGAAGAACTGCTCCCATAGCGGCGTGCGTTCTGCAGAAGCCGGGGCCGGGGACCGCGACGAGGCCTCCGCCGCATGTCTGGCGGCCTGAGCCGCCGCCGCGCCGCCGCTTGCATAATCCGAAGCCAGCGCGCGCTCGCGCTCGATCAGCCGGTGCGCGATATAGGTGGTGACCGCCTCGACGATCGTCTCCATGTCCTCGGAGTCTGCAATCGTGATGCGGCCGTGTCGCGTGTCCTGCAGAAAGCGGAAGCTGCGCCGGTCCCGCTCCATCTCGACGAAACCGATCTGGTCGATAAAGAGCCGGGGCCTGTCGCCGGGCGCCAGGCCGACGTCGAACAAGTCGCAATCCTTGGGGAGTTGCGCCAGAACGGGACGCAGACGCTCCCTCAATATTTCGAGCTTCGCTATTTCGGCGCTTCTGAGATCCGCCGCGGCGGCCGAATAATCCGCGTTTTCGATTCGGGCGATCCGAAGCGCCGAGGCCAGGCCGCCGCTCCTCGACTCCCTCAGCATGGTTACGGCGCAAAAGGAGCTTGCGGATTGCGCCAGGGAAAGGGCGGATGGGGAATGTGCCGGCTGTTCGACGGCGGAAGCGTCGCTTTTCGGGTCTTCCAATTCGCCCACCTGAACCTCGCGATCGCCGTTTCGCCCCCAGCCTTTTTACTATAGACCGTGGACCGAACGATGCGAAGAGGGTGGGAGGGTGGCGCGACGGCCGAGAGGCTGACGCGAACCAGCGCTACGCTCGGCGGTCGGCAAACGCCCGGAAACATGGCTAGGGTCGACTTTTGAACGCGCCTCCGGCAAGCCACTATTCAAAGCGGCGAAAGCGATTCGAGCGCAAACCATATTGACGCCCGCAAGAGCCGCGTATGAGCGGGCGCCAGAAGGGGGCTGAATGGCGGTCGTCCAAGGCGCGCCGCGAGAATTGAGCGATCGCTTCGGGCGAATAGCGCTTGGCGGAATCTTCGCCCTGATCGCCGCGACGGAAGCGTCCGGCGGTCCTGATCATTTCCTGGTGGCCGGTTTTTTCACGGCGGCGGCGCTTTGGCTGCTTCGCCCCAATCCGGATCGCGTTCGCCGAGCCATCGACATCGCAATCGATTTCTGCGCCGTCGGCTTCTTCGCCTATATCTGCAACCGTTCAGGCGTTCTCTGGCGCGAGCCGCAGAACATTCAGGAGATTTTCGCCTTTTCGCCCGTCGGGACGGCGACGGCGACCACGATCTATGTCGTCGGAATCGCGGCGATCCGCGGCCGCAACGATCTCGCCATGCGCGCCGGGCTGTTTCTGGCGCCTTTTGTGTTTTCGCTCACCATGGCGCTGGGTTCGCCGCCGGTCGAACAGCTCGGCGGCATACTGCTTTTTGGATATGACGCGCCGCAATATATCAAGACCATCGTCGGCCGCACTTTCATCCTGTTCTTGCTGAACGAGGCGGTTGTCGTCGGCGCGCCGGTCGCGCTGGGTCGGTTCCTGCCGCGAGAGTGGCGACCTCACGGGATATTGTTCGTCTCCGCCCTGGCCGCCGCCGTTACGCCGATCGTTGCGAGTCTCGCCTCGTCTCGTGGACTTGCATTTCTGCCGCCACCCTTCGCGCAGATCGCGGCGACGGTCGCCGCGGCTCTCGCGCAAGCCGGACTTTGGGGCGAGACTTATCTCGTGACGCAGTCGCTCGCAGGCCTGTTGCGCGCAACCCCGTCGCTTTCGGTCATCGTGTACAGCGATTGGAAGACGGGCGCGGGTAAAGGCGCGGTCTATGGCCTCGCTTATATGGGCTTGCTGCTGTTCATTGGCATGTTCGCGTCCTGGCCGGCCGCCATGACGGTCATCGTGGGTTCGGGCGTCTTCGGCGCCGCTTTGATCGGAACGATCGCTTTTCCGCTGGTTCGCACGATTGTCGAAAGCACCGATTCAACTCCGCCGTTTTTCGGCCGGCTGCGGCTGGAATATTTGAGACTTTCGAATTATCCGCGCGGCGCCGTCGCAGGGACCGCAGTCGGGCTCGCAATTGCATACGGCGTTCCGGCCATGGATGGCTGGACGCGCTTCCTGATTGGCGCGGCGATTGGCGCTCTCGTCTATGCGGGCGTCGACGCGGCGATGGATTTCGTCGCGCTGAATCAGGATCGGCGGGAGCATCTGCGCAGCTGGCGCGTTTATACGCTCGGCGTTCTGCTCGGGGGCTTCGTGGCGGGCGCGACATGCTGGTATCTCGACAGGGGGCAGATCGAAACGATCGTCAACAAGTTCTTCGCCTATATCGCCCTGAATTATCCGTCCGACGGACGGCCGGTGACGCCCTATGTCATCCGTCCCTTGTTCTCCAAATGGGGCGCTACGGATCTCGGATATGTCGACGGCGGCGTACGCCTTTTCTATGACGAGTCGCTTTCGGGCGTCATCCAATGGGTGTTCGCGGCGCCTTTGTTCTCGATCAATCTGTTCTTCCTGACCGCGCTCGTGCAGCGCAGCCTCGCGCCGCTGAAGCAGCTCGCGAGCTGGGAAGGTCTCGACATGCTGATCGAGAACGCCGTTCGCGTGCTGCGCTGGGGATTATGGATGGCGCCGGTCATCTATTCTTTCCTGAAGGCGTCGCCCGATCCCACCTGGTACAATCAGGATGGCCTGATCCGCACCGGCGTCGCCGCCTGGCTCAACCATATATTGCCGCCGGGCGACTTCCGCGCCTGGAGCCTCGACATTTTCACGGCGCTGCTCGCCTACGACGCCGTACGCGTCCTCATCTGGTTCGACCATATGGGCTTGCGCGTCGCGACGCTCGTCAACCTATCCTTTGTGGGGGGCGACGCGCTCGACGAAAAGGCGGCGTCATTCCTCGGTAAAGCCCAAAGAAGTCGTGCCATTCCCGAGGGCATTCGGCGTTTCGGAACATGGGCGCCGCTGCTCTTGCCATTCTACATTCCGCGTGGAGCGGAGTGGGACCAGGCGTGGAGCGCCGCAGAACATATGAGCGGCGTGCGTCCGCCCGCGTACACATATTTGTTCGGCGGCTATATGGCCTATGCGGCGGCGCTCGCCTTTGCGCTCGTGATCTATTTGCTGATCCAATTGGCGCGAGCAGGAAAATTGCCGCTCGAGGGGATCACCGGAAAGGGCGGCGTTCCCGGCTCGCAGCCATTGCGATTGACCAATGGCCTCTTGACCAGCGAATGGTTCGAGGACAGCCAGGGAGCGATACGGATCGAAGGCGTCGCGCGCGGCGGCCCGCCGATCGATCTCACGCGTCGCCCGGATGATCACGCGCATCCGCGCGGACGCTTTGTTTATTTCAGGGAAGACGGCGGCGAGCTTTGGTCGCTCGGCGCGGCGCCCACAGGCGGCGTCTGCAAGAACGTCTCGCTCGAATGCGAAGAGTCGATCCGGCTCTATTTCACCAGCGAGCAGAATGGGTTCAAAGCCGAGGCGTGCGTGGCGCTCGCGCATGACGAAGCCGTCGAGGTGATGCGGCTGAAGATTGTGAACCTCAAGCCGCGTCCGCGCAAGCTGCGTTTGGCGAGTCTTCGCGAATGGGTGCTCAACGAAACGGGCGTCGAACAGCGCGACGCCGCCTATAACGCCATCCACATCGGCACTTGGTTTGTCGGTTCGCTCAATGCGATCATTGCGCAAAACCGCCTGTTGAAGGGAGGCGCGCGCCGGCAGTCCGAGAGGCGCATGTCTCCCGAGGTCGGCTTCCATGCCATCGGCGGACCATCGAGCGCAAAAATTTCCATTCTCGGCTATGAGGATGTGAAATCCCGTTTCTACGGAATGGGTTCGACGCGCGCGCCGGACAGTCTTTTGGGGATCGGCGCGTCTCCGCGCGATCCGACAGACGAGGGTCTGCTTTATGGCTTCGAGCCATGCGCCAGTCTTCAAGTCGAACTGGAGTTCGCGCCCGGAGGCGACGTCGAACTTGTCATCGTCGACGGATGGGCGCGCGACGTTCACGAAGCGACGCGCATCATCGGCCGCTGCCTGAACTTGAACGCAGAGCCTTCGGCGATCGCATCCGCGCTCACGAGCCGCCGCAGCCTGATCGCGCCGCCGGTTGCGCCGCGCCCACGTTACGAATTCTCGCCGGACGGACGCGGTTTGAAACTCGCGCCCGGAACGCCGCGACCCTTCGCGCATGTTATCGCGAATTCGCTAGGCCATGGTTCGGTGCTGACAAACGACGGAGACATTTTCTCCTTCGCCGGAAATTCGCGACTGAACAGTCTCACGCCGTTTCGCATGGGCGAAGGCCGCATGGCGCCTTCCGGGCAGGCGATCTATATCTACGACCTCGCGCGCGAGGAGGCGCATAGTCCGACTTTCCTACCGCTGCGCCGACGCGACGCGAAATATGAGGTCGAGTATCGCCCGGGCGCGGTCATCTACAAGTCGCATGGCGACGGTCTCGATCTCGAACTTTCAGTGTTCGTCTCGGCTTATCATCCCGTGCAATATAGATTGCTGAGGATCGTCAATACGTCGGATCACGAGCGGCTGCTGCAGATCGTGCCCGCCATGGAGATCGTGCTGGCGGAGAATCCAAACGACAGCCTCGGTGCCCTGCAGGCTCGCACGTCGGGTGATTTGCATGCGCTTTATTTCCGAAATCCTCGCAATAATTTCGTCGAGGGCTGGGCGTTTGTGTCCACTTCGCTGAAGGCTGAATTCGCCGAGACTTCGCGGCGCAGATTCCTCGGGCATGAAAGCCGAGATCCCGCGCTGCCTTATATGGTCGAGCACGGGCATCCCGATGCGGGAGCTCCCGAGCATGAACGCAAAGTCGCAAGTTTCTGCGGCTCCATAGACGTTCAGCCAGGGCAGGACGCTCTCGTCGTCATCGCCATGGGCGAATGCCCGACCTTCGAAGAAGCCGAGAGCCTTGCCGCGCTTTCCGCAAGCCTGACGCATGCGCGCGCCGCCTTCGACGAATCAGCGCGCTTCTGGGATGAGAAACTCTCCGTCTTGCGCATCAAGACAAACCGGCCCGATTTCGACCGGCTGGTGAACGACTGGCTGCCCTATCAGCTGCTCGCCTCGCGCCTTTGGGGTCGCACGGGACCCGCGCAGCGCTCCGGCGCGACAGGGTATCGCGATCAACTGCAGGACGTATTGCCGCTCATCCATCTCGGGCCCGAGCTTTCGCGCGCGCAGATTCTGCTGCACGCTGCGCATCAGTACATCGAGGGCGACGCCGTGAAGTGGTGGCACCGGGCGCCCAACGGCGGCACCGGACTCGCCGACCGAACGCATTCATCTGATCCGCATCTGTGGCTGCCCTATCTGACCGTGCGCTATGTGAATGGCACGGGCGACCATTCGATACTCGATTGCGTCGAGTCCTTTCTCGAAGCCGGTCTCGTGCCGAGAGATCGCGAAGGCGAAGCGACTGTGCCGCTTCGCTCGCGCGACAAGGATACGCTGCTCGGTCATTGCGCACGCGCCATCGACTATTCGCTCGAGCGTTTTGGCGAGCATGGTCTTCCCTTGATCGGCTCCGGCGATTGGGATGACGGAATGAATATGATCGGCCCGGAAGTGCGGGGCGAAAGCGTCTGGCTTGGCTTCTTCCTCCACGGAATCCTGCTTGACATAGCGCCTCTTTTCGAAACGCGCGGCGACGAGCCGAGGGCCAAACGCTATCGCGAAGAGGCGGAGAAACTGCGCAAGGCGCTGGACTCGTGCTGGCGCGGCGATCGCTATCTGCGCGCCTACGCCGACGACGGCTCTGAACTCTCGCCGATGAACGCAATGGTGTCCTCATGGCCGGTGCTTTCCGGAGCAGTGGACGCCGCGCGAGGCAAGGAAACGATCGACAACGCTCTCGCGGAACTCGGACGACCAGACCGCATCTTGCTCGTCACGCCGCCTTACACCGAAGAGTCGCGGCCTTATCCCGGCCGAAGCGCCGAATATCCGCCAGGCGTGCGAGAAAACGGGGGACAATATTCTCATGGCGTTTCCTGGTTCGTGGACGCCCTGTCGAAACTTGCGGTAGAGGCGAATGCGCGCGGCGACGCCAAAGAAGCGGCGCAGCTCTTCGCCCGCGCCTTCGACTCTTGGATCGCCATTTCGCCGATCTCCAAACTGACGACGCTGGCCGGCGCAGACATTTACGGCTTGCCGCCGCATCAACAGCCCGCCGACGTCTATGACGGCGAGGGCTATGAAGGTCGCGGCGGCTGGAGCTGGTATTCGGGCGCTGCGGCGCGCATGCTCTCCGCCGCCTACGCCCTTCTCGGACTTGAAATGCGCAACGGCAAACTGGTCCTGCGCGCGGATAGTTTCGATCCGAAAGGCGAATTGCAGCTCACCGAGGTGCTCTATCGCGGCGAATTGTTCACCTCACATACGAACACAGGCGCAACGAAGGCGAAGCGGAACAAAAACTCTAAAACTTCCGTTTGATGCATACGAAGCCGTGGCTGTTTCAATTAACTAAATAATCAAAATCAAAGGCTCGTGCTGTAACTTAAAGACGAATTTTCGGGAACTTCTCGGGTCACGATTTGCGCAGATTCATTTTCAGGCGAAGGTGTGAAGTGATGAGTTCTTAGTCAATGATGGGCGAATAGCTGGTGCTGTGGCTAACATCTGCGGTCCACGATCCCGCGATAGGGCGCTGATCGTTTTTTCTTAACCTTAGCGCTTGGTCGGCAATGGGCCGGCCAAGCCTTCTATCGAATCCAACATTCATTTCGGTGATGTTCTATCGGTCGCCTGTCACGGACAAGCACCGGTAAATGCTACCGCGTCACTCCGTCGAACGCGGATCGTCCGAGACATTTTACGTCTTCAACCGCTGATCATGATCTGACATTTACTTGGGATCACCTCATCGAGGCTGGCCAGTCGGTTCATTTTTGAGTAAATGCCCAGGTTAGGCTTGCTATTGAGCTTAGGGTTGGCGTTGTGCCTGTCCAGGGTTTTATGACGCACAGATCGGCTATCGCTGGCGCGGGCAGAGCGGCGACGAGCTGAGGGCGGATTTCACGACCGGAGTGCGTCCGCTGGGAGACCTTCTGCTGCTCGCGCAAAGTTTTACCGCGGCGTCGCTCGGAAAACCGCGCCCGGAATATATGTACTCGCAGAAATTCCAGGGGAGCGCCGTGTATGATGTAATGGAGAACGTCTTGGTGCAGATGGGAGCTCTTGCCGCACTGCAAGGAATAAATGCGTCAGCAGAGCGCGGCTTGGTAACCGCCCTGTGGTATCGGTTTTGAGTTGCGCTTGGTCCAAGGGACGGAGACGTCATGAGCAATTGCTTCGGAATTATCCTCGCGGGCGGCCTCGCGCAGCGGATGGGCGGGATCGACAAAAGCCTGATCGAAATCGCCGGGCGTCCGATCCTTGAGCGCGTCGTCGAGAGCTTGCGGCCGCAATGCGCGGGTATTGCTCTGAACGCCAACGGCGACCCCTCGCGCTTCGAGCGGTTCGGGCTGGATGTCGTCGCTGACAATGTCGAAGGCTTCGCCGGCCCCCTGGCCGGAATACTCGCCGGCCTGGATTATGTCGCCACGCATCACCCCGAAATCGAATATTGCGTCAGCGTTCCAGTGGACACGCCATTCATCCCACGCAATCTCGTTTCGAAGCTTTCGAGCGCGCGCGCGGCGACCGGCGCGGATGTCGCCGTCGCTTCGTCGAGCGCGCAGATGCATTACCCCGTCGCACTGTGGAAGGTTGAGATACGCGATGCTTTGCGACATGCGCTCGTCGAGGAGGACGTGCGCAGCGTCAAGAAATTCATCGAAAAGCGTCGCTACGGGGTCGCCTTGTGGCGGGTCAAGCCTTACGATCCATTCTTCAATGTGAACCGGCTGGAAGATCTGGCGGCGGCGGAAGAGATTTCGACCAAGGCGAAAAGCTTGCTATGATTGTTTAAATGCAGCTCCCTGCGGAGGGATCCTGATATGAGCGAAGCGGCCAAAGCCAGCCTGCGCCAAAGGGCAGAGAAAGAAGCGCGCGATTTCTTTGTCGTGTTCTCTTACATCTGGTTCCTACTCGCCATTTTAAGTCTGCACAAATCGATCGTTTTGTCCGACGCCCTATCGTACAGCATCAGAGCCCTCTCGGCTGGAGTGGTGGCTTTCGCCGCGTTGATTCCCTTCTTTGGACTGAGCGAACTCAGCAAGGCGATCGTCGAAAAGCCGCTTCAAGAGCTGTTCTTCCGGAAACGGATAAAATTCGTTCCGGCGCCCGATGAGACCGGGCGGGAGCCGAAACAAGGGCTTCTGAAAAGCGCCGAGTGAGCTCGGCCTATACGAAGCCGGGGCCGATTTTCTCGCCGCCCTCCATCCAGGGCGGCGTCGGGAGGTTCAATCCGCGCAAGAATTCCGGGTTGAAGAGCTTCGACGCATAGCGCACGCCGAGGTCGCAGAGCAGGGTGACGATCGTATGTCCCGGCCCGAGATCGCGCGCGAGGCGGATCGCGCCGGCGATATTGATCCCCGACGAGCCGCCTAGCAGCAGCCCTTCGTTCTGCGCCAGATCGAAGATGATCGGCAGCGCTTCCTCGTCCGGAATTTGATAGGCGGCGTCGACCGGCGCGCCTTCGAGATTGGCGGTGATGCGTCCCTGGCCGATCCCCTCGGTGATCGAGGAGCCCGACGCCGCCAACTCGCCCTTGGTGTAATAGGAATAGAGCGCCGCTCCCATCGGGTCCGCGAGACCGATCATAATCCTTGAGTCGCGCTCTTTCAGCGCGAGACCTACTCCAGCGAGAGTGCCTCCGGTGCCGCAGGCGCAGACGAAACCGTCGATCTCGCCGCCTGTATCCGCAAAGATTTCGGGGCCCGTCGTTTCGTAATGCGCAGCGCGATTGGCGACATTGTCGAATTGATTGGCCCATATGGCGCCCTCAGCGCGCTCGTTGGCGAGACGCTCTGCAAGGCGGCCGGAAAGCTTCACGTAATTATTGGGGTTGGCGTAGGGGACGGCCGGGACTTCGACCAGCTGTGCGCCCTGAAGGCGCAGCATGTCCTTTTTCTCCTGGCTCTGCGTATCGGGGATGACGATCACGGTGCGAAATCCCAGCGCGTTGGCCACGAGCGCAAGGCCAATCCCGGTATTTCCGGCCGTTCCTTCGACGATCGTTCCGCCCGGCTTCAGCGTTCCGCGGCAGACCGCGTCTTTCACGATGAAAAGCGCTGCACGGTCTTTGACCGAACCGCCGGGATTCATGAATTCGGCCTTGCCGAGAATACGGCAGCCGGTCGCCTTCGACGCGGCCCGCAATTCTATAAGCGGCGTCTTGCCGATAGCGTCGATCACATTGGCGGCAATGGTCATTCTGGGTCCTTCGGGGGGCGGCCGCGAGAATTCGCAAGAAACGTTCCTATTCGAAACGCTCTCTTTTCTCAAAGCGGAATATGGCGGCGTGTCGGGCTTCTTCGCCCGGCAAGAGACGCCGCATGGACGGTTTCTCGAAAACGTCGCCGGCGAAATCCTCTGGATCGCCGTGGCCCGTCCATGCCTCGATACAGAGAAAGGGCGCCGGCGGCAGGGACCATAAGGCGATATGGGGAAAATCCCGCAATTCCACAGTCAGGCATGCGCCGTTTTCGTTGCGATATTCGATGCGCCGGCTGTTCGCATCGAGAAAGCAAAGCGCCTCGTCGGCAAGAAGCGAAGGGGAAATCGGAAGACGGCGCCCCTCAAGCGGGACCGGCCGTCGCCTGACAGAAAAAAGTCCGCCCGGCGCGATGACCGGGACCTCGCTGCGCTCGTCCCCCTCGAACAGGATCGCGTGTTCCCCGTCCGAGCCGGCCAAGGGCCAGCGGAACGCGGGATGCAGGCCGCAGGCGTAGGGCGCGGCCTCCTCGCCTGAATTCGCGACGATCAATGTCTTTTCCAGGGTTCCGGCGCTCAAGCGGAATTCAACCTCCAGTCGGAAGGCGAATGGATAGAGCGACCGCGTTTCCTCGTCTTCCGAAAGCGCGAGGCGCAGATAATCGTCTCCTTGCTCCGCGACTGCGAAGCGTTTCTTCCATGCAAAACCATGCAAGCCGAGCGGATAGGACTTTTCGCCAACGCGGATCTGGCTGTCGCGCGTCCATCCGACCACCGGAAATAGGATCGGCGCCGTACGATCCCAGATCTCAGCCTGGGGCGACCAAAGCATGTCCTCGCCGCCGACGCGCCAAGCCCGCAGTTCAGCGCCGAAGAGGTCTATCTCGGCTTCGTCGCCGGTCTCATTTCTGATGCAAATCGAATCAGACATTCCGGGAGCATCGCGAAGGCCAGAGAGCCGCGCAAGCCGGTCACAGTCTCTGCAACGTCTCGCTCAATCTGTGATAGATCGTCCGCTGCGCTTCGCGCAGCGTCAGGTCGATTGGCTTCAAATAGCTGCCGACCACGGGATCGAAGTGATCGAAGCGATGGCCGATCGAGCGTTCGAGATAGTCGTAATACCATTTGCCGCGCTCCAACTCGCGGCCGCGTGCGAATACCCCCAGACCGCCGACGGGCTCCGCGCGAGCAGTGAAGGGGTAGATTTGAGAAATGACGCTTACGGCGCCGTCATTGTCGCGCCACTTGGCGATAGAGAAATCGTCCTCGCCCCATCCGGGGATCGGGGCGGAAGGGAAATCGACCTCGCGCGCCTGATAGACCGAGGGACGATAGAGAATCGGATTGATCGTGACGTCGGGCCGCCACTGCTTTTTGAACCAGGGAACGCGGAGGAAGCTTTCCTCCTGCGTGGCGTCGGTCACGAGGGAGAAGTAGAACGAATATTCGTGGGTTTTGAATTTCTGATTGGCTTTGAGGCAGCCCTGCAGAGTGAGGTCGTAAGCGAGATTATCCTCGCCGCCGACGAAAGCGGTTTCGTCCAGGCGCGAAAGGGTTTCGTCGAGCGAACTTCGAGACACGCTTGTCCACTGGTCGAGATAGAGGTCGAACGGCTTCGGCAGGGGCGAGGGCTGGGCGGCGACCACGGATAATATGTTCAAAGCCTGTCCGATCAGCATGCTCGGCTTCTCTTTCAGCACGCCGGTGACCTTGTCGCAGAACATGTAAGTCAGCAGGGAGCCGTTCACTACGCCGGCGACGCTGACCACCGCCTCGACCCAATCCGCGCTTGTGCCGACGCCCCAGAAGTCCTGGGCGAGCAACGACTGCAACTGGAGGCAGGTTTGCGCGCCAGCGCTATGACCGACCAGAATTATCGGATTATCTGCGGACCAATCGGGAACGAAGCCCTTCTCGTAGCGGCGCGAGAAAGGGGCGTGCCCG
>Ga0209048_10003959_pt1 | contig 14245 bp, 13 predicted proteins | sample FrelakmetCRP12CR_FD_187146 | JGI IMG/M metagenome (GOLD analysis project Ga0209048, IMG submission 187146) | Freshwater lake sediment microbial communities from the University of Notre Dame, USA, for methane emissions studies - CRP12 CR (SPAdes)... | ecosystem: Environmental > Aquatic >... | reverse complement strand
ACCGGGCATTTCTGGTTCACCAAGATTCCCGCCGGCCGCTACTACATCGTCAGCCTGATCGAAGGGGGATCGGGAGCGCACCAAGACGAACGGCTAGCGGGTACGGCCTGGCTGGTTCTCGATCTCGAGGCAGGTGAGAAAGTCTCAAATCTCGTGGTGACCGACTGCAAGGCCAGCCTCTGCTGAGCCTCTTCAAGCAGCGAACACACATTTTACCTGCGCGCGGCCATCGAACACGATTTAGAGCTACATCGCTCTTCGGTTTTTTCTCTCCCTCACGTCTCACAGCCAGGGCAATCCCGACTGCGGCCGTCGAACGAGCACCGTTTCATCGTGCGCGTTCCGGGATCAAAGGGATGCCCTGGTTGCGAGACCGTCCTCTCACTGCCACCCCGTCACGTCATATCCCTTCTCAAGCAAACACCGCACCACCGCATCGGCGTATGGAGGGTCCGGCTCAAGCGGCCTGTAGGCTCCACCGACTGAGCCGATGATGAGTCCGAGCCCTGCGCCCACCGCGGAACCAATCGCTACGCCGGGGAGACCGCCGATGATCCCGCTCGACGCGCCGACCGCAGCACCGCCGACAAAGCCGATCATGGCGCCAGCCCTCACATTGCTGCCGCGATCGGTGCCCGGCTTCAACCCGGCCGCCTCAGCCTTCTTCTCACAGGCGGCGACATCCAGCTTCACCGCCTCCCGCCCCTGCAGCTGGAACTTTGCATTCGCCCGCAACATCGGCTCCGGCCCGGCACAGGCCATAAGACTGAGGATGAGTACGGATACGATGATGCTCTGCAATTTCGCCATTTACTCTTCTCTCTCCCTCATTATCGGAATCTCATACACTCCACCGCGAGGCGGTACAGTGATCCCCCGATGATGAACAGAACTCTGTGCATCATGGCTTCGCCGGTCCCTTCGGTTGTCCAAGGTTCAAGCGAGCCAGCACCAGCTGCGCGGTAGCCCCTTTGACAAGGACACGCTTGTGCCGTCCGTTCGCACCGGACTGGATCCGCACCGAGGTTGCGGGAATCGATAATTGGCGGGATAAAAACCGGATCAATTCGTCGTTGGCTGCGCCATCGACCGGAGGAGCTGCCACTCTGATTTTGATCGCGTCGCCGTGAATGCCTACGCACTCTGTAGTGGAGGCTTTGGGCTGGATATGAACGGAGAGGACCGCTCCGGCTTTGGTGTCCTGCACGATCAGCGCATTCATCCGCGACGGCGGGCCCCCAGCCATGGGATCAGAAAATGGCCTTCACCAATTCCAAAATACTGCGCTGCATATCAGGATCGTCGGTGATCGGGCGGGCGATTGCGACATCGCAGGCTCGATCGGTCGCCACGCCTTGCCGAATGAGTGTCCCGGCATAGATCAGCAATCTGGTGCTGACCCCCTCGTCCAAGCCATGATTCTTGAGGTTTCGCACCTTTCCGCCGAGCTTGACCAAGCTGGCTGCAAGGTCACGGCTGACCCCCGCTTCCCGCTCGACCACGGTGGTCTCGACCTCAGGCGCCGGATAATCGAACTCTATCGCCATGAATCGCTGCTTCGTGCTTTGCTTCAAATCTTTGAGCACGCTCTGGTAACCGGGATTGTAGGAAATCACGAGGAGGAAGTCATCGGCCGCTTCAAGAATCTGGCCTTTCTTCTCGATCGGCAGGAGGCGGCGATCGTCGCTCAGCGGATGGATGATGACCGTCGTGTCTTTCCGCGCCTCGACGATTTCGTCCAAATAGACGATCGCTCCATGCTTCACCCCAAGCGTCAGCGGCCCATCAACCCAGACCGTCTCTTGGCCCTTGAGCAGATATCGCCCTACTAAATCGGAAGCGGTGAGATCTTCATGACAAGCCACCGTGATCAAGGGACGACCAAGCCGGTACGCCATATGCTGAACGAATCGAGTCTTCCCACAGCCGGTTGGCCCCTTGAGCATGACCGGCATCTTGCTGTTCGCCGCGATCGTGAACAAACCGATCTCGCCACGGACTTCCGCGTAGAATGGCTCTCGCTCGATCCGATACTGTCCGACGTCGACTTCGCGGCCCTGTTGACTCATGGTTCCTGCCCTTCTAGCAGGATACTGAAATAGTCCGCCAGCAGCGTTCTCGCATCGTTCAGACCCTCAATGCACCCCAGAGGGTTCGCCTCGGCCCTTCATTCGCTGCGTCCCTGCTGGACCGCCATTTTGAGCATCCTGCGGGAGTGTGCTCCTGTTGTGCCAGATATGCGCACCAGCGAAGCTCTCGCGTGCAAAACCGGATTCTGTAACCTGCTAGGGTTGCACGGCCTCGCGCTGTGGTAGGGCACGATAAACGGAACCGAGGTTGAAGATCAAGCGATCCGGACGGAATGAACGAATACAGGCTAGGCGGCTTTCACGCCGTCCAGAATTTCGCGTACTTTTTGCGTCAGCAAGTGAGGGGAGAAAGGCTTCGGCAGGAATCCGGTCTCGCGGCTCACACCGCCTTGGTCAAACACCGGATGGTCTGGATATCCCGACATGTAGAGCACTTTGATCCCTGGTCGAACGGTCAGTAGCTTCTCCGCGACTTCGGGCCCGCTCATCTGTGGCATGACGACATCCGTCAACAACAGATGGATGGGCCCCACGTATTTTGTGCTGGTGAGGAGGGCTTCGATGCCATGGCGCGCCTCCAGCACCGTATAGCCATGAAGTCGTAACGTTTCGTGGACGAGACTCCGGACACTCGGTTCGTCTTCGACTAAAAGGATCGTTTCTCGGCCATGTGCCTGATCGATCGCTTCGACACCCCCCGTTGTCCCTGGTACCTCTTCTTCGACCCGCGGGAAGTAGATCCGGAAGGTCGTGCCCCGATCAGGAGCGCTCTCGACTGTGATGCTCCCCCCGCTCTGCTTGACGATGCCATAGACGGTCGAGAGTCCCAACCCCGTCCCTTTCCCTTGCTCCTTCGTCGTGAAGAACGGCTCGAACAGATGCGACCGTGTCTCAGCATCCATCCCATGGCCGTTATCACGAACCGTCAGCAACACATAGGATCCCGGTTCCACCCCTACGGCATCCAGGCGCGCTCCTTTCCCAATCGTCACATTCTTGGTTTCGATCGTTAGACGCCCACCCTTCGGCATCGCATCACGCGCATTGACCACCAAGTTCATGATGACCTGCTCGACCTGTCCGGGATCAGCCTTGATGGCACCGGCCGAAGAATCGAGTTCGGCGCAAAGCTCGACGATATCTTCACCGATGAGGCGCCGCAACATGCCGTCCATATTAGCAACGAGTGCATTGAGATCGACGACTTTCGCCGCGATGAATTGACGACGACTGAACGCCAGCAATTGACGCGTCAGCCCGGAAGCCCGGTCCGCCGCTTTCTTGATCTCTTCCATATCTTTCCGCATGGCATCGGTGGACCCCAGACGACCAAGGAGCAACTCGCTGTACCCTCGAATCACCGTGAGGAGATTATTGAAATCGTGCGCTACGCCGCCGGCCAATCGCCCTACCGCTTCCATCTTTTGCGCCTGTCGCAATTGCGCCTCGGTTTCCCGTAATACCCCTTCCGTTCTAGCCCGCTCGCCAAATTGACCGATCTTGAGACCGATGTCTTCCACCATTCTCAACAACTCGTCATCGGACTGCCGCACCTGGCGACTGAAGAATTCGATGACGCCCTCGATCTCACTCCCCACAAGAACAGGAAATCCAAATGCCCCGTGGAATCCAACCTGTCGAGCCTGCGCGCCACGAGGAAAATTGACATCCCGCGCGACATCCGTCACCCAGACCGGCTTGCCACTGGCCCAAATACGCCCCGGCAAGCCTTCTTCTCGGTTAAACACATGCTGCCACGTTTCCATGGAAAACGGATCGGCCTGCAGGGACGACACCTTCCATTGATCGAGACAGCGCAGCACCCCGGTCGCCTTATCCACCCGCCAGAACACGCCCAGATCCCATTCCAGACTCTCCCCGATTGCTTGAATGATTTTCGGAACAGCCTCTTCCAGGGTCGTCGCCTCGGAGAGGACTCGGGTCACCGCATACTGAGATGCGAGTCGCCGTTCAGCCCGGCGCCGATCGGTAATGTCCCGGATAAAGGCGCTGAAGATGTACGCATCACCAATTTTTGCCGGTGACACCGCAAGCTCAACGGGAAACTCCCAACCGCCCCTGTGTAGGGCGATAATTTCAATCCGGCGGTTCAAGATCGCTCCGGCCCCTGTACGAAGAAATTCACGGATGCCATGTTCATGCGCCTGACGATCCCGCTCAGGAATGATGGTCCCGGTAAGGGCCCGTCCCAGCGCTTCCTCGCGGGACCAGCCGAAAATCGCGGTGGCCTGCGCATTCCAGTCGGTCACAATCCCGGTCGAATCGATGGTAATCACCCCGTCGAGCGCGGTATCGACGATGGCACGATTTCGTTCCTGACTCTGGAGCAGCGCTGCTTCGGCGGCTTTCGCCCAGGCACTTTCCTGTTGTGCCTGTCGATGTTCCAAGCGCAATCGTGCCGTGGCCCAGAGCAACAACCCCAGCATGGGAATCCAGACCACCCCGCCTGCGATCCCGACCCTCCATAAAAAGGCGTGAATAGGAGCCAAAATATCCTGCCGCTCCATTCGCACCAGGACCGACCAGCCCAGCCCAACAAATTCTCCAAAACCTCTAGTCTGCGCGTAGCCAGTCACCACCTGGACGTGCCGGCGCAGATGCTCTTCCTCGATAAACCCCGGTACCCCGGTCTCGCTCAGCAACACCGAAGGGAGTCCGAGTTCTTTGAGATTGAGGGTCCCCTTCAGTGGCAGATTCGAGTCGACAAACACCCTGCCCTGCCGCGTCAACATTTGGTACTCAACTTGCCCGCCCCCTCCTTGCCGATCTTCAAGTGAGCGAATGGTCCTGGTTGTAACTTCCTCCAAAAATGGGATCCCCACCCGCGAAGTCACGACGCCCAGGAACGTGCCTTGCGAGTCGAGAATCGGGGCCGTAAACGCGATCGTGTCGACGCCACTCTCCGGTTCCTGCACCGCGACGTCTGCAACGTCGAGTTGTCGCGTCGCACGCGCAGCAGTAAACGGTGCGGCATGGCTATAGTCACGTCCTACCAGCGGAGGCTCCGTCGCCGCCACGACCGTGCCCTGACTATCCGTGACCGCTAACGACAGATAGACCGGAGAATACGCCGTCTTCATCCACTTCAGGTACTCGGAGAGATATCTCGGATCGGAGGCTCGCAACGAAAAGGCCCGGGCCATCATGAGGGCGTCGCCTTGGCGTTCGAACAACATCCGGTCGAGTTTCTCAGCAACTTCCGCCGCGGCCAGCGTGAGTTCCTCTCCTGTCGCAACCACCAGACGGGATTCGACGAACCGAATCAGGATGACACCGGCGAGAAGCGCGAATAGAGCCGTGCCCACAATGAGATAGGGCAACCACCGATAGCGGCGAAGATCCAGGAATGATAAGGCCATTGAAGTCTTCATGATTCACGCGCCGGGGAGGCAATGAAGTTCGGAATCAGCATGGCGGGATGATAGGCCTGTTTCGATGCGCGCAATCCGGGAAGACCTGCATCATCCATCGCATTAATGTATTCGGCCCCTTCAGCCACGGCCGTCCGACAGGTCTCCCGAAACAGATACTGCGCGAGACCTGGAACAGTCCGATCCGTCACCTCTAGGAGGACACAGAATGTCGCACTCGTCAACCAATAGCCGAAGGTATACGCGCACAGCCGACCGTGAGTCCTGACGACCCTCCCCGTGACTCGAAGAGCCGACGCCTGCGACCAGATGACTTCGTGAGCCGGCGCTGCATCAGCCAACAGCATCACACCAAATGCCTCGAGCCCTTCCGCTTGTTTCTGCCGTGCCCAATCCTCTAGGAGGGCACGACAGTCCTGACGGTCGCCAACCTGATAGGAATCCACCTCAAAAGACTGCTCTCGTTCGAATCGATTGCACAGTGCGCGTTGAGATTTATACCGGTCGCCCGCCAAGGCCGCGAGATCCGTCGCCTGATACAGATAGTCCGGTTCCTTGGGCGTCAGAGAATATCCCAGCCGCTCCAACTCTGGCACCAACTGGGCCGGCACGTTCTCGACTCGGGTGACCGGCGAGTCACCGTTCCAGCGCCGCAGCAGCCCGATGGCGTCAGCCAGAGGCGCGTCGATCGAGCCGGCCCCGATCGGAGGCAGGGGCATGAACCAGCCGTCCGGCGATTGTGCGAAAAGGCAAAAGGCCCCCCCAAGCTCCATCCACCAATAGGCCAGCAATCCATTCCACATATAATGATAGACCGGCGAATAGGCCGCGAGCGACTGAGCGCGGCACCAGCTTGACCGATCGAACGCCCTCGTCATGCGCGGAATATCGTCCAGCGTGAGCCGGTGCAGCGGCGCAGGCCCCCACTGACCAACCGCGGCATCGGTGAGGCCCGGAAGACGGGCGAGCACGACCACGTCCTCTTGAAACCGCCCGATGAGGCGAGGATGCGCGACGAGCTGGTCACGGATGTCTGGTTGATCGAGCAAGGCCATCACCCGGTCAGCATGACACTGGATCTCCACCGGAATTGCCTCTCGCATAAACGGGCATTTCGTATCCCATCCCAACAAGATCTGCTCGTGCGCCTCATCCCACATCAGGGCCAGTGGATAGAGCTGACAATCGAGCGGACGCTGCTCGTAGATGCGGCAGGTTGAGGTCGCTGGTTCGAATGCCGGGCAGAGATACCCCTCTCCATGCTGGTCGGGCACGAGGATCACCTGTGACCCTTGCCGATTGGGAAAGGCGGTTCCCTCAACGCCCCGAACCAGGGCCCTCGTGATTTCGTTCTCGGTAAAGTACGGACGGAGGGGGCTATCGGGGTCCGGGAATCGACAACAGACATCGCACTGGAGACAGGTGCGGCTCGGAACGAGTTGTGGCAGCACGATGGGTGGAGTCACGGAAGTGCCCACCAGCTCATCGGTATATGCGGACATGGAAGGATTCCAATCGATCTGCGGCTCATACTAACACCATTCTGCAGGAGTGCCTAAGGGGATGTCACCTTTTTTGCCGGTTCCGTTCTCAGCAGACGCCACAATATTTCCCATCCATGCCGCGGTCTACGCCGCAAAGTGGGCACGGAAAAACTGCGTGCGCATGGTGAGCCCGCCGCCCCCTCCTTACCGATCCCTTCGCCCCTTGTACGATCCTAAAGCCCCGTGTTACAGTTCCTTGGCCTCGCATGAGAAGCTTTCATTGACACGGATACTGCCTCTGTCTGACTTGGCTACCTCCGACCTCCTTCACCGCTGCGCAATCATTCGTGACCAGCTGAGCCAAGCTGGGCTCTTTCCATCTCTGCCCGGGCAGGCTTCGGTTCCTGGAGTGGTCACTGCCACGACTACCTGGCGAATTGCCACCGCGCCGCTCCCTCTCATGAAAGATCAATTAGACTTTTTTCACCGGCTCGGGCCACAGCTCTTATCCTTTTATCGGGCGCTGAACCGCCTCTATGTCGACAGTGTACGAGGCCACCAACCAGCCTGGGTTGCGGGATACCTCGATCAAGGAAAACCGGAAGGTCTGCTCACGTACAGCAGGATGAAGCGGTTCCGCGACCAGCTTCCCGCGGTCATCCGACCGGACATCATCCCCACCCAGGACGGCATGGTGATCACTGAGCTCGACTCAGTCCCAGGAGGAATCGGTATGACCGCATGCCTGTCGGCGCTTTATGCCGATGGGGAGGCTGGTGGTCTCTCACTCGTGGGAGGCCCCGAGGGGATGGTTCGGGGATTTGCGACCATGTTGAGAGCCCTGTTCGCTCAGCATAGCGGCTGCGTCGCAATACTAATGTCAGAGGAAGCCAAAGACTATCGGCCGGAAATGACGTGGCTTGCGGCCCGACTTCGAGCAATCGGTCTCGACGCCTACTGCGTGGAACCTCGTCACATTCGATTCACTGAAGAAGGCCTCAGGCTCATCGGCGAGGGAATGGACCAGCCGATCGCCTTGATTTACCGTTTCTATGAGTTATTCGATCTCCTCAACATTCCCAAGTCAGAACTCGTCCAATATGCGATCAAGAAGGACCGGGTCGCTGTCACGCCTCCATACAAGCCGGCGTTGGAAGAAAAGCTCGCCTTTGCCCTCCTCCATCACCCAGCCTTGCAACCGTTCTGGGAGCAGGCATTGGGCCGGGAGGTATTCCTACACCTGACCACCATCATGCCGCGTACCTGGATTCTCGATCCTGCGCCCATCCCTCCATCCGCCACAATTCCTGGTTTGGCGATGGGCGGACTGGCCGTGATGAACTGGCGCGATCTGGCCACGGCAACCCAAAAAGAGCGACACTTCGTGATCAAGCCATCCGGATTCTCCGAACTTGCCTGGGGCAGCCGTGGTGTATCGGTCGGACATGATATGCCGCAGAGCGAATGGGCTGGTGCCATCGACAAAGCCCTGGCCGCCTTTCCTCGAACGCCTTACATCTTGCAGGAGTTTCACAAGGGCCGCCTGTATGAACTCGACTATTTCGATCCGGTGACCGGTGAGATGAAGCAGATGTCCGGTCGTGCCAGGCTATCGCCTTATTATTTCGTGAGTGGCGAAACGATCGAACTGGCTGGTATCCTGGCCACCATCTGCCCGGCGGATAAGAAAGTGATCCACGGAATGAAAGACGCCATCATGGTCCCGTGCGCTGTCGCAGGGAGCGCGAGTGCTGATTGCTAAGTTATAACTCTCAGATTCGGAAGGCTTAATTCAGAATTCAATACGCAGAACTCATAACGCGGAACTATGTCGTTAACCCTCTATCACGTTGCCTGGTGTCCCGACTGTGAGGTCGTGCGCCAGAAACTGGCGAACCTCCACATCGAATACGAGCACGTCGTCGTGCCCGACGTTCGCCCGATGCGCAAAGCGGTGCACGAAGTCTCAGGCCAGTACTATGTTCCCGTCCTCAAGGATGGGGACCTGGTGTTAACAGAAACCCACGACATCCTCAATTATCTGGACATGACGTACGGTCAGGAACGGATCGCCGGCAGCTAATCGCGCCAGCAGACCTGCTGATCCACTCGACAGCAAAGGAGACTGCATGGAAGCATGGAGACGCATACTCGCAAACAGCATCGTGAAGCCAAAAGACCTGGCGGAGCGGCTCGGTGTCGATGCGAAAGAAATCGAAGCCATCGTGGGCGACTATCCAATGCGCATTACCCCCACGGTGATGGCGACGATTAAAGAAAAGGGCGACGCCATTTGGAAACAGGTGGTCCCGGACATCGCCGAAATGGACGACTTCGAAGCGGAGGACGATCCGCTCGAGGAAGACCTCATGAGTCCGGTCCCGCATCTTGTCCATCGCTATCCGGATCGCGTCCTGCTCATGGTGACGAACCAGTGCCCGATTTATTGTCGGTTCTGCACGAGAAAACGGCTGGTCGGGAAACCGGGATTCCTCAAGAAAGGTGAACTCGACCAGGCCATCGTCTACCTGCGAGAGCATACCGAAGTGCGCGACGTCATTCTCTCCGGCGGCGACCCCCTGCTTTTGCCGGATCATTTGCTCGAACGGATCCTCAAGGCCCTGCGCACGATCCCGCATCTGGAACTGATTCGCCTCGGCTCCCGGGTGCCCGGCACGTTGCCGGAACGGATCACCCCGGAACTCTGCGCGATCGTGAAGAAGTACCACCCTGTGTATATGAATCTGCACTTCAATCACCCGGATGAACTGACCCCGGAGGTCAAAGCGGCTTGCGCAATGTTAGCCGATGCCGGTGTGCCGCTCGGCGCGCAAACTGTGCTGCTCAAAGGCGTCAACGACGATCCTGAAATCATGAAACGATTGATGCATCAGCTCCTGCTCGCTCGCATCAAACCCTATTATCTCTACCAAGCGGATCTGACCAAGGGAACAAATCACTTTCGCACGACGGTCGAAACGGGGCTGAACATCATCAAGTCGCTGCAGGGCCACACAAGCGGGATGGCAGTCCCACACTTCGTGATTGATGCGCCAGGCGGCGGCGGCAAAATCCCCTTGCTCCCCGGCGACTACATGGTGCACATGGATGCCGAGGGGGTCCTCTTGAAGAACTATGAGAACAAGGCGTTCCACTATCCTCAGCCGAAACAGGGATCCTCGCGCGAGCTGCCGATGGTCAGCGCAGGGCCTTCACTGGGATCTTGCAGTAACGGAGAGCACGACGACCTGTGAGCACCAGACCCACGCAGGGCATTTTGCCCTACCAACAGATTAAGCAGCTGATCGCGGGCGGTGCCATCCATGCCGACGTGCCGATCGAAGACCGGCAGATCCAACCGGCCAGTCTCGATCTGCGTCTCGGGCGCAAAGCCTATCGGTTGATCAGCAGCTTCCTGCCGGAGTTGTCCGAGATCACGAGCCGACTCAACGTCCTGGACTTCTACCAGTCCGACCTCGTGATGTATGAGATGGACCTGACCGAGGGGGCCATTCTCGAAAAGGGCCATGTCTATCTGGTGCCGTTGCTCGAACGTGTGGCGTTGCCCAAGTCCCTCCGGGCGCGGACCAATCCAAAAAGTACGACCGGACGGCTGGACGTCTTTACCCGCGTCGTGACGGATCTCAATACCGGATTCGATGAAATCAGAACCGGCTATTCCGGGCCCCTCTATCTGGAGATCGTCCCCCGTTCGTTCGCAATCAAGGTGAAGACCGGTTACTCGCTCAATCAAATTCGCTTCGTGCGCGGCGACGCCACCGTGTCAGACCGGTCGCTCCAGACGCTTCACAAGCGAGAGCCCTTGCTCTACCACAATCTCCCCACGAAGAACGCGCTGGGCACCCGAGATCTCCGGACGGATCGTGGCTTGTTTCTCCGCATCGATCTGAAGGGAGACGACCGAAGTGGCACGCCGATTATTGGCTATCGGGCAAAGAAGAACAGTCACGTCATCGATCTGTCAAAGGTCGGCCACTATGCGGCGCTCGATTTTTGGGAACCCCTGTACCGCCACCGCCAGGATAGCCTCCTCTTGGAGCCGGAGGAATTTTACATTCTCGCATCGAAAGAACGGATTCGCGTTCCCGCCGGCTACGCGGCAGAGATGGTCGCCTTCGAAGCAGCCTGTGGCGAGCTGCGGACCCACTACGCCGGTTTTTTCGATCCGGGATTCGGGTACGGCCGCGGCGAATTGCACGGAACCCAAGTGGTCCTGGAGGTCCGCCCCCATGACGTGCCCTTCCTGATCCATGATGGACAAACCTTCTTTAAGGTTGTATACGACAGGATGCTTGCACGGCCCAGTCAGCTCTATGGCACGGCACTCGGGTCCTCGTATCAGCGCCAAGGTCTTACGCTGAGCAAACATTTCAAGGTCTAGCAGCATGCTGAAGCAGACCTCCCAACTTCGCTCTGAATCGTTGGCTGACCTGTTTGAACATCCGGAGTCACGTGCATCTAAACCAATCATGCACCAACGCATAAACCCCATTTAGGAACCAGCTGACTATGCAGCCAGAACCGACACACGAGCCGGTACGTCCAGAATCAGACGACTCCGGAAGCGACAAGCAGATGCGTGTCGCCGGAATGATCGTGGGCACCGCCCTCATTTTCATCGGCTTTCTCGACGTGTTTCTCTCGATCAGCGGGGGATTCGAGATCGACGTCATTCCCCTCTTGATTTATTTCGGCGGGGTCGCTGTGTGGGCGAATGCCGTCGTCGAAAACATGACCCTCCGGTACAGCCTCATCGGTACCTCCCTCCTGCTTGCAGCCGTCTTCTTCCACTATGGGGAAGTCCTTTTCTGGCACAAGCAAGTGGTGTTCTGGTCGACAGTGGTTGTCGTCATGTACTTCATGTTCAACGAACCAAAGAAACCTTCCTAACGACCCATGGCGATGACGATTTCCGTCATCATCCCCACCCTGAACGAAGAACGGACCATCATGGCCGCACTGGCGCACACAGCCGCGCTCGGCTTCGATGAACTCATCGTGGTGGATGGAAGGAGCCTCGATCAAACCCCTGCGCTTGTCGAGTCATTCAGGCGGAGGACTCAGTCCCCGGCACAGAGCCCCGTACGACTGGTGACCGCTCCTTGTGGACGCGCCAGCCAGATGAACGAAGGCGCAAAATCCAGTAGCAGTGAGACTCTCCTCTTTCTCCATGCCGATACGCAGCTTCCAGACAATGCCAAAACGTTGATCGAGACGACGCTGGCCAATCAAGGGATTGTGGGCGGACGGTTCGATGTCCGATTCGATCGCCCCTCGATGTGGGGCACCATCATCAGCAGGATGATGAACTGGCGCTCGAGACTGAGCGGCATCGCCACCGGGGATCAAGCCCTGTTCGTGCGTCGTCATATCTTCGAACAGATCGGAGGCTTCGCTGACATGCCGTTGATGGAGGATATCGATTTCTCACGCAGGCTCAAACGAAAGGGAGCCACCGCGGCCCTGACCGCAACCGTGACCACCTCCTTCCGTCGCTGGGAACAGCATGGACCGTTGCGGGCGATCCTCTTGATGTGGGGTCTGCGATTGCTCTATTGGATTGGCGTACCTTCTCACAGACTCAGTCGATGGTATGGATTGGTGAGATAAATCATGAAACAGCCTTCCGCTCAATCGCCTGATACGTCCCCCCTCTCGCCTCACACGGCGTTGGTGATCTTCGCCAAGGCTCCGATCCCGGGCGAGGTGAAGACGCGGCTCTGCCCGCCGCTGACGCCTGACGAAGCAGCCACCCTGCACGGCAGCTTCGTCCTCGACGTACTGGAACGGACCAAACTCGCTATCGCAAAGCTCCAGCTCCCGTTCCATCGCTACCTGGCCTGTGCTCCTTCCTGTGATCTAGTGTTCTTCAAAATTATGGAAGAACGGCAGGGCGTCCGCCTGTTGGATCAAGTGGGAGAGGATCTGGGCCAACGGATGCACCGCACCTTTGTCGACTTATTCGCCAGGGGCTACAAACAGGTGATCATCGTGGGGACCGATGTCCCGACCTTGCCTCTGTCGGTCTATCAAGAAGCGTTCGCGATGCTAGGCCGCTCGGACGTGGTATTGGGGCCAGCCCTGGATGGCGGCTACTATTTGATCGGCCTCAAGCAGCCGGCAGAAAAACTCTTTACCGGGGTGCCTTGGTCCACCGATCAAGTCCTCGCCGTCACACAACAACAGGCCAAGCAACTGGGTTTGTCTGTCGGACTTACCACTGCCTGGCGCGATGTAGATGCGCTCGCGGACTTGCAGTCGCTCATCACAGAGTGCCAAGAGGACAATAAGAAACCTAAGCAAGACCGAACCTTCTCCATGCGAACAGCCGGCACATTGCAACTGCTCGCGACCAGGCTCAAGACACGATAGGCAACACCGACCAGGTGAGGGATCATCTATGGCGGAGCGAGTGGCGCTCATCACAGGCGGGGCCAAAGGCATCGGGCGAGGGATTGCGCTCGACCTGGCGGCACAACAGTGGTCGGTCGCCATCTGCTACCGCACGAGCGAAGCAGAGGCAACAGCCACAGCCAACGCCATCACCAGTCATGGCGGTCGTGCACTCTCGATTCGCTGTGACGTGTCAGACCCCCAGGCGGCCAAAGGCCTCGTGGCCCATGTCGAACAGCAGTGGGGACGGATCGACGCGCTGATCAACGGCGCAGGACCGTACCATCGCGTGAACCTGTTCGACGAAACGCCTGCAGGCTGGAACGAGATGTTCGACGGGAACCTCCATCCGATCTTCTATCTGGCGCAAGCTGCCGCACCGGGCATGAAAGCCCGCAAATCCGGGCGCATCATCAATTTCAGCATGGCCAATGCAGACCAGATGATTTCTCAACCGGACGTGACGGCCCATTACATCGCCAAGGCAGGCGTCTTGATTCTGACTCGCACGCTGGCCAAACTGCTGGCGCCCCACGGCATTACCGTCAATGCGATTTCTCCCGGCTTCATCGATTCAGGTAGTGCGCCGCCGGAAGAACTCGCCGGCATGACCAAACGCATCCCCGCCGGATACATCGGATCCATAGACGATGCCGTGGCTGCAGTGAGGTATTTGCTCAGCGACGAAGCACGGTATGTGAATGGCGCGAATATCCAGATCAGCGGCGCCTGGGGGATATGAAGGAGTGGAATGACACCCGTGCTGATCCCTTGCTCCCGGAGCGCGCACGATCAGAATGTGCTCGCTCGACGGGCGCAGTGGGACCAACAGGGGTGTCATTCCCGGGAAAGGGAAACGAGCGAG
>Ga0209048_10003958_pt1 | contig 14248 bp, 10 predicted proteins | sample FrelakmetCRP12CR_FD_187146 | JGI IMG/M metagenome (GOLD analysis project Ga0209048, IMG submission 187146) | Freshwater lake sediment microbial communities from the University of Notre Dame, USA, for methane emissions studies - CRP12 CR (SPAdes)... | ecosystem: Environmental > Aquatic >... | reverse complement strand
GGCAGATATGGATATCAAAGGTAAGAAGATCCACAACCCGCATGGGGGTGGGAATACCTATGAGCTGGAACGCGCTCTCGGCGAGGATATGCTGCTCACTTCTGTGGGTTGGGCCAATTCCTATTATCAAGCCGAAGATGCATATACGGATGAGTGGGGCATCGGTTGGAAATCGATCCGCTACCAAACTCCATACGGATTAGGGCGTTATACTGAAATCGGTTTGCACCCCCTGGTAGATGAGACAGCAATCGAGCAATATATCCCGCCTGACCCTTGCAGGCCGGAACTATATTTGGAAGCGGAGCAGGTGATCCGCCAGTTCAAAGAAGACTACTGGATTGTCGGCGTGACCGTTACCACGATTTTTGAAACTGCCTGGGCATTACGCGGTTACGAAAGACTGCTCAGCGACTTCGTGCTCAATCCAGATTTAGCCGAGCGGATCCTCGATTTGCCTTACCAGTTTCACCTGGCTGCAGCGAGGAGGTTGGTGGAAATGGGCGTCGATATGATCTGGCTTGGCGACGATGTTGGCACGCAATCACGTTTGTTAATCTCACCCAGCCATTGGCGCAAGTTCCTTAAACCCAAAATGGCGAATATAATTTCCACTTTGAAAAGTATCAATCCACAGGTGAAAGTCGCTTACCATTCGGATGGGATGATCGAACCAATCATCCCCGAGCTGATCGAAATCGGCTTAGATGTTCTGAATCCAATCCAACCGGCATCTATGAATCCTGCTCATCTAAAGGAAACCTACGGTGATAAGCTTTGTTTTTGGGGTTCCATGGATGAACAGCACACTTTACCGTATGGCGCTCCGGATGAAGTGCGAGATGAGGTGGTCACCCGTTTGAAAACTTTGGGCAAAGGCGGTGGATTAATCCTTGGACCGACCCATCATGTCCAGCTGGATACGCCAATGGAGAACTTCTGGGCGATGGTCAATGCCATCACCCAAACCAGTTACCAATCCTTATCGGGCAAGGCTATTTAGGAACTAACAATGGAGAAAAGAGAAGTCATCCGCGCAGTTCTGGATGGGCAGGCGCCTCCTTACGTACCCTGGTCTTTTGGATTTACTGTAGAAGCCAAACAGAAGTTGCAGGCTCATTTTGAGAATCCAGACCTGGAGGAAATTCTTCAAAACCACCTGCTAAAACTGGGCAGTGATATTGGATTTTTTGAGGATCTTGGCAACCAGAGAGTCCGCGACGTTTTCGGCGTTGTGTGGGATCGCAGTATAGACAAAGATATTGGCAACGTCCAGGGCTGCGTCCTATCGCAGGCGACATTGCAGGGATATCGCTTTCCCGACCCGCTGGACAAGCGGTTTTTTGCTGATATACCTGCCCGCATCCAAAAATATGGAGAGCGGTTTCGGGTCTTTCAGATAGGATTTTCGCTTTATGAGCGAGCCTGGACTCTGCGCGGGATGCAGAATTTGCTCATGGATTTTTATGACCATCCTGATTTCGTCCACGAACTCTTCGATGCCATCGCGGAATACAATATTGCCCAGATCAAGAAAGCGCTCACCTATGATATCGACGCAGTTTACTTTGGGGATGATTGGGGTCAGCAGCGTGGTTTGCAAATGGGGCCTGCCTTGTGGCGGAAATTCATTCGCCCGGTGTTAAAGCGCATGTACGCTACGGTGAGAGAAGCGGGGAAATTCGTCTTCATTCACTCCTGTGGAGATGTGGATGAGCTGTTTGAAGACTTGATCGACATTGGGGTGAATTGTTTTAACCCGTTCCAGCCTGAAGTGATGGACGTTGCCAGTTTGATGGAGCATTATCGCGGCAAATTGGCCTTCCATGGGGGTCTTTCGACCCAAAAGATTTTACCTTACGGCTCCGTCGAGCAAGTGCAAAAGGAATCCAGGCGACTACTGGAAATAGGACGCGCAGGCGGCTACATTTTCGCCCCGGCCCACGATGTGGAAGGAGATGTACCCCTGGAAAATATGCTGGCCTTTATCGAGATTACCCAAACCCAGCCCGGCTTTGTGCCACAACATGAACTCAGGTAAAACCTTATAGAGAACCCGCGCATGAGCTACAAAGTTTTCTTGGTTGAAGATGAAGTTGTAACCCGCGAAGGAATTCGGGATCATGTAGATTGGGAAGCAAATGGTTTTGAATTCTGCGGCGAAGCTCCCGATGGAGAAATCGCCTTACCTCTCCTGCAAGCAGCCAGACCCGATGTTCTGATCACCGATATCAAGATGCCGTTCATGGATGGTCTCCAGCTTTGCAAGATCGTTCGCGAGCGAATGCCATCTGTGAGAATTATTATACTCAGCGGACATGATGAGTTTGAGTATGCCCAAAAAGCTATCAAGTTGGGTGTTACCGAATACCTGTTGAAGCCGGTCAGCGTCCAGGATTTGGATATTGTGCTGCAGAAAGTCGCTACACAATTGGATCAAGTAAGGAAAGAACAAGAGAACTTACATAAGTTATGGGATCAGGTCGAGGAAAATAAAGTCGTGCTTAGGGAAAGGCTCTTGCTGAAATTAGTAGTAGGAGCCGTTTCAACGACAGAAGCGATTGAGCAAAGTCAGTTGCTGGGTTTAGACCTGGTAGCTAAGTGTTATCTGGTTGTAATCATCAAAATTGAGTTCTGCGATCCATCCGAGCCATTCGATTACAACGAATACCAACAAGTCCAAAAAATTATTTCAGACCTGGTCGTAAGCAACCCGGATGTCTTCTTGCTGAAAAAGGATTTGGAAGAGCTTGTATTGTTGATTAAAGGGAATATCCCTGAATACCTGGAAGAAGAGCGGGATATTCTTTTAGAACTGATTGCAAAAGAGACAAGAGCGACAAAGTGCCAGCTGGTTATCGGGGTTGGCACTCCAAGAAAACGCATTGCAGAAATTGGCCAGTCTTTTATTGAAGCCCTGGTCAATGTGCAAAATGCAGCCAGTAAGGATGGAGCTGGCTCTAATAACGAAGTCAATAAGGTAGAATTACTTAAGATAGACAAATCTGCTGTTGAGGATTATTTAAAATGTGGGGTCAAGGAGGATTTTGAAGATTTCTTTGATGCGTTCATCCGGCCGCTAGTCCAAACGGTCCTCCAATCGTATATTGTCAAGAGTTATATTTTCATGGACCTCATCTTAACCACCGCGAGATTTGTAGACGAGCTGGGCGGGGATGTTGATCAAGTCATTCCAGGACTCAATCATATCGAAACGGTGTTGGCGGATATTAAAACGATTGAGCAGCTCGAAGAACAGGCGCACAAAATTCTTTTCAGCGCCCTTTCTTTTAGAGATGGCCAGACCCATACTCAACGAATAGGGATGATCCAGCAAGCCAAAGACTATATTGACCACCATTACATGGATTCGAATTTATCTCTCAACGAAGTGGCTGAATATGTTTACCATAGCCCCAGCCATTTCAGTGCAGTTTTTAGCCAGGGAACCTGCCAGACCTTCAAAGAATATCTGACGGAGATCAGGATCAAAAAGGCTAAGGAATTATTACGTACGACGAACTTAAAGTCATCCGAAATTTCCTTTCAAATCGGGTATAGTGACTCGCATTACTTTAGCTACGTCTTTAGGAAGAACACCGGGCTAACGCCGACGGAATTCCGGTTGCAGGCTCAGACAAGTTAAAAAGCCTTACCGGGTCAACCCCTTTGTCGGTTAAGTGTGGTACGCAGGCAAGGAGACCCGAATGATCAGAAAAGAGCTGGCAGTTGATACCAGGCAATTTATCGAAAAAGTAACCTCTGCGGTTAAGACTCCATTCATTTACATTGGGAGTGTCGTGGATTTCTTTACCAGGGTCAATTTATCTATTAGAACGAAGATTCTACTATCCCTTGGCATCGTCATTTTTCTGATGAGCACGACCAATGTCATGTTGATATTGCAGTTATTAAGCTATAGCCGCCAATACGACGCAATGATTACGAATATCACCACCGCGAACAGCATCAGTGGAACCATCAAGCCCGACATCGATACTGAAATGTGGAAGATTGTGGCGGGGAAAATTAATTTCACGGAAGGTAAACAATATCAAATCATTAACGATGTGAATGCCAAGCTGCAGCGGATGACGGAAAATACCGACTCCAATAGAGCTAAGCTCAAGCTAGAAGTAGTTCTCAGGAGCATGCAAACGCTAACTCAAGATGTTGACTTGATGGGAAAGCAGATTGCGAATAACAGCACGTCGGCTGACAACGAGATTGTCCTTGAAAAGATCAGGTTCGTTTCCGGAGTAGTCGAGGAGGTCGTCCAGGACTATGCGCTGTATGAAGTGCGCCGGACGGAAGGGCAATATCAAAACATCCGTGCCGGCTTTTTTCGTTGGGAAATTACCTATTTTCTGCTCATGTTTGGCGCAGTCATCTTTTCAGTTTTGGCTGCCGTGCGCATATCCAGGAGCATTTATTTGCCAATCAGAAAATTGCATGATGTAACTTCGACGATTACTAAAAACGATCTGCAAGCCCTTGTGACCCATGGCAATACAGATGAAATCACGGAGCTTGGAATGAGTTTCAACATCATGATTGGGCGAATCAAGGATCTGTTGGATGCTAAGGTCAAGGAACAAGAATACCTAAAAAAAGCCGAATTGAGAGCCTTGCAGGCGCAAATTAATCCACATTTTTTGTATAACACATTGGATACTATTATTTGGATGGCAGAAGCCCAAAAAACGGATGCGGTCATTGAGATAGTCAGAGCTTTATCGAGCTTCTTCAGAATAAGCCTCAGCAAAGGAAAAGATTGGATAAAGATCGGCGAAGAGATTGAGCGTACCAGGAGTTACCTGACAATCCAGAAGATGCGCTACAGAGATATTCTTGACTATAAGATTGAAGTGGATGAGGACACCTCGACCAACACTGTATTAAAGTTGATCTTGCAGCCAGTGGTCGAGAATGCAATCTATCATGGAATAAAAAATAAAAGGAGCGGCGGAACGGTCACCGTACGTGCGAAACAAAAGAATGAAAACGAGATCTTGCTTGAAGTTGAAGATAATGGAATTGGATTTACTCCCGAAAAACTGGCCCTGGTGCAGGCTGAGCTAAATGACGACTCTGGGAATGTCAAGCTGGAGAGCGGGTATGGTATTGATAATGTCAACAAACGAATCAAGTTGTACTATGGAAAACAATTCGGGCTTACGATCCAAAGTGAATATATGGTCGGAACCTGTGTGACTTTGTTGATCCCTGCGAAAAAGGACGAAACAATTGAAAAGTAGCTTACCCTATTCATTCGAAGCCGGGTTGTTGTTTAAAGGTTGAGAAGGAGAAAGCGCAATGCGGATCTCAAATTTGATTCTTTATGTAGTGTTATCAACAATATTGTTTGGGGCAGTAGGTTGCAGCCAGCAACCCGAAGCCGCTCCTCCTGCACAAGCAGCAATGTCGCCGGATGGCAAACCTAAAAAGACGTATCAAGACCTGATCGTTGGGTTCGCTCAAATCGGTGCAGAGAGCGAGTGGCGCACCGCTAACACCGCATCGATCAAAGAGACCGCAGACCAATTGGGTATCGAACTGATGTTTTCGGATGGGCAACAGAAACAAGAAAATCAGATTCTTGCGCTGCGAAAGTTCATCGCCGAAAAGGTTGATGTGATTGGTATCTCGCCAGTTGTAGAAACGGGGTGGGAAAGCGTCTTCCAGGAAGCCAAAGATGCCGGCATCCCGATCATTTTCGTAGACCGTCGCGCAGATGTCCCAGAAGATCTCTACGTGACCTACCTCGGTTCCGACTTTCTAGAAGAAGGCCGTAATGCCGCTCGTGTGATGGCCAAACTTACCAACGGTAAAGCCAACATTGTCGAGCTGGTCGGAACGATTGGTTCTGCACCGGCGAATGACCGGTATAAGGGCTTTCGGGAGATCTTAGAGGATTATCCGGGCATGGTGATTATGGATTCTCAATCTGGCGACTTCACCCGCGCCAGAGGCAAAGAAGTGATGGAGGCCTTCTTGAAGAAGTATGGCAACGCCATCACCGCGGTCTATTCCCATAACGATGACATGTCCCTCGGTGCGATCCAGGCCATCGAGGAAGCCGGCCTTAAGCCAGGCGTAGACATCAAGATCGTTTCTGTTGACGCAGAGCGCGCAGCTTTTGAAGCCATGATCGCCGGCAAGCTGAACGCCACGGTAGAATGCAATGCAATTCTCGGTCCTCAGTTCTTTGAGCTGGCCCTAAAGGTGGTCAACGAAGAATACGTTCCGAAGCGGGTTCCATCAATTGAAAGTATTTTCTTCCCGGACAATGCAGAAAAGATTCTGCCGACCCGTAAGTATTAATCTGACAACAGGCTAAGGGAAAGTAAATTTCATTGAGACAATTCTCAATCCATTTCAGCCAACTCCTGATGCACGTCACCTAATTATCATCAAAACGTAAAAAAATTAACCTCGATCCAATAAAACCGCCTTTCCCATTGAAAGGCGGTTTTTTCTTGAGCGTATTCCATGAAAATATTAACCTCTTCCCAAAGAAAAATCATAGACTCTGACATAGTGAGGTTATATACTATTCGTGTAAAGTGTGCATTATCGAAGCGACGCGGGAAAGCGAACCTTTGGATAAATAATCGCCTCATCAACCCGTCATGGATCAATCGTGAAGTTCCAAACTCAAAGCAAAGGAGGTGATCGATCATCAAATTGAAGGAGGAAATGCTCAACCTGAGTAGTGGCCCCCGGAGCATTTTCTGATTAAAGGAGCAAGGTCACAAATCGTGATCAATCCATTTGCTCGAACATATTTTTTCAAACACCCAATCCATCCTTATGAGGAGAATAAAATGAAGAAATCAGATATGGCTAAGATTTTTGGTCTCGTCCTCGTGCTCAGCATGATATTGACCGCCTGCGCACCGGCAGCCACACCCGCTCCAGCGGCACAACCGCCAGCTGCTCCAACCCAGGCGCCCGCTGCGGCCAAGACTTTCGGCGCAGCAAGCTGCGCCCCCAATTGCACCTATAAAGATATGACCATGTGCTTCCCTCAGCTCGGCGCTGAAAGCGACTGGCGGACTGCTGATACTGCTTCCTTCAAAGATGAATCTGCGAAAGATGGCTTCAAATTGGTCTTCTCGGATGCCCAGCAGAAGCAGGAAAATCAGATCTCTGCCGTACGGTCCTGCATCCAGCAAGGCGTAAGTGTCATTGCTCTGCCGCCTGTGGTTGAAGCCGGCTGGGATGCGGTTCTTCAGGAAGCCAAGGATGCCGGTATCCCAGTTATCGTTGTCGACCGCTCTGTCTCCGCTGACCCCTCCATGTATGCCTCTCACATTGGTTCCGATATGGAGTTGGAAGGTAAAAAGGCTGGCGAAGCAATGAACAAATTGCTCCCCAACGGCGGTAACATTCTTGAACTCTCCGGTACCACCGGCTCCGGCGCTGCAACCGGCCGCGCCAAGGGTTTCCGCGAAACGCTCGCCTCGAATATCAAGATTATTGACTCCCAGACAGGCAACTTCACCCGTGCTGAAGGCAAGCCCGTCATGGAAGCCTTCCTGAAAAAATACGCAGGTCAGGTTCAGGGCGCCTTCATTCACAACGACGATATGGCGATTGGCGCTATCGAAGCCATCAAGGCTGCTGGTCTGAAACCCGGTGATCTCAAGATCGTCTCGGTGGATGGCACCCGCGGCGGTTTCCAGGCCATGGTCGATGGCTGGATCCAGACTGACGTCGAATGCAACCCCCTGCTTGGCCCACAGGTCGCGGAAATGGCTTTGAAGCTTATGAACGGTCAGCCAATTGACAAGAACGTTCTCACCAACGAGACTGTCTACTATCCCGATAAGGCTGCCGAACTGCTGCCGACCCGCCAATACTAAATCATCCAGATTGCGCATGGTGTTTGGGACACTCATGACAATCCACAAGCTAGAAAAAATATTATAATGAGAAGCGGCGTCCCAAAGCGCCGCTTCTAAATAAAAACGAGAATCCGTGCAACAGGCAGATCCAATGACAAATTCAAATGATTTTGTCTTGAACATGACCGGCATTTCAAAGACATTTCCGGGTGTCATTGCATTGGAAAATGTCGACTTTTCATTGAAACGAGGTGAGATCCACGCTCTGATCGGCGAAAATGGAGCCGGGAAATCCACCCTTATCAAGATTTTGACCGGAGTGGAACACCCTGATTCTGGCACTATCGAATTGGATGGAAAACTCGTTCAAGTCCGATCTCCCCAGTATTCCCAGGAAATTGGAATCAGCACGGTTTATCAAGAAGTTAACCTATGCACGAATATTTCTGTCGCCGAAAATATTATGCTTGGCTATGAACCGCATCGTTTTGGCAGTATCGACTGGAAAAAGTTGAATGCCTTTGCCAGACAGGCGCTGAGAAAGTTGGATGTCGAAATTGATGTAACCCAACCATTAGGGAGTTATTCGGTTGCCATCCAACAAATGGTGGCAATTGCGCGTTCGCTTGAAGTTGCTTTCGTAAAAATCCTCATACTCGATGAACCCACATCAAGTTTGGATGTTAAAGAATCCAATAAGCTCTTTGATGTGATGCAGAAATTAAAAGACGTAGGCATCGGCATTATATTTATTACGCATTTCCTCGATCAGGTTTATCGGGTTTCTGACCGGATCACAGTCCTTCGCAATGGTAAGCTGGTTGGTACCTATAGTACGGCTTCACTGGGCCGCCCCGAGTTGATTTCCAAGATGTTGGGGCGCACCACCACAGACCTGGACGCGGTATCAAAAGCCAAATTTACCAGAGATCTAAAGGTAGGTGAAAATCCTGTGCTCGTAGCAAAGGGGATGGGGCGCGCAGGTTCTCTCGAACCAATCGATATGGAACTCTTTGCTAACGAAGTTGTAGGAATTGCCGGCTTGCTAGGGTCCGGGCGTACTGAATTGGCCAACTTAGCTTTTGGTATTGATACGCCTGATACCGGTACCCTGATGTTGAATGACAGTAAGGTCAATCATTTTTCGCCTTTGGAATCCCTTAGAATTGGGGTTGCCTTATGCCCTGAAGACCGTAAAGATGAAGGGATTGTGGGTGATTTAACAATTCGCGAAAATATCATCCTGGCTCTGCAGGCTCGTTTTGGATGGTTCAAATTTCTGAGCACCCAGAAACAATATGAAATCGCCGAAAAATATATCCAACTTTTGGGAATCACCACCCCTTCCCCGGATCAATTGGTGAAAAATCTAAGTGGTGGAAACCAGCAAAAGGTCATCCTGGCGCGCTGGCTTGCCACGGATCCTCAGGTATTGATTCTGGACGAACCCACTCGCGGCATCGATGTGGGAGCCAAAGCTGAAATCCAAAAATTGGTGCTGGACCTGGCTGAAGAAGGCAAATCGTGTGTTTTCATTTCATCCGAGCTGGAAGAAGTGTTACGAACCAGCCATCGCATTATTGTGCTGAGAGACCATCGGAAGGTTGCTGAATACCCCGGTGATGTAAGTGATCAAACGATTATTCAAACAATGGCAGGAAATTTATGAATAAAAACCTCCCCATCCTTAAACGTATTCGTGAGAACCGCCTATTCTGGCCCCTCGTTGCGTTGGCGTTGATTCTCATCACAGATGCCATTTTCGCCCCTGGATTCTTTAAGATTGGCATTTTGGATGGTCATCTATACGGGAACCTGATTGATGTTTTTAACAATTCCGCTCCTTTGATGCTGGTGGCGATCGGAATGACCCTCGTGATTGCTACCGGAGGCATTGATCTTTCAGTTGGCGCCGTGATTGCTATTTCGGCTGCCATGGGCGCCGTATTGATTAATCCAGCCTTGGGCAATAAATTGATTTCAAATGAAATTCTGACGAAAGATGCCACGAACACCCCCTTGTGGTTAATCGTTTTAGCTACTCTGGCTGCAGGTACCTTGTGTGGTGTTTGGAATGGAATGCTGGTATCCAGGGCCAAAATCCAACCCATGGTAGCCACTCTAATCCTGATGGTAGCTGGTCGTGGGATTGCCCAATTGATCACAAATGGTCAAATTATGACCATTTATTACAGTCCCTACTTCTATTTTGGGAATGGGTTTATTTTGGGGATACCTGTGGCCGTTTATATCGTAGCGGTAATATTTATATTCGCCTGGTTCCTAGTTCGTAAAACCCCGATTGGCCTTTTCATCGAATCGGTGGGGGTTAATGCAAAAGCCACTTATTATAGCGGCATAAGCGAAAAGAATATCAAATTATTTGTTTATATCTTTAGCGGCTTTTGCGCTGCTATCGCCGGTCTGATCCTAAGTTCCTATGTCCATAGCGCTGACGGCAATAACAATGGACTAAATTATGAACTGGATGCAATCCTTGCGGTTGTCATCGGCGGTACTCTGATGAAAGGCGGACGATTTTCCTTATTCGCCAGTATCCTTGGGGCACTGATTATTTGGACCTTTACAATCACAATGTATACTTTTGGCGTGCCGGCAAATGCCTTATTGGCAGGCAGGGCTGTGCTGGTGCTGTTGGTGATTCTGCTTTATTCTGATTACTCCCGCCGTTTGATGAATAGAATCTTTAGTTTGAGAGGGTCATAATATGGTGCAACGAATTAAGCATTTCTTATTAAATAATGCTTTATTGCTGACTACCATAACGATATTTATCCTGGTCTTCTTTACAGGAGGCCGGTTGTATCCTGCCATGCAGAAACCACAGGTGTTTTTTAACCTGTTTATCAACACAGCCAGTTTGTTGATTGTTGCCATAGGAATGACTTTTGCGATCATTACCAAAGGAATTGATCTTTCTGTGGCAGGCATGATTGCTCTGACGTCTGCCGCCTCAGCCTTTCTGCTATCAAAGGGTGCCAGCCCAATTGTCGTGATACCATTAATGTTATTGATGGGTATTGCATTTGGGTTCACCTTGGGCTCTATCATCCACTTCTTGAAAGTGGAACCTTTCATTGTGACTCTGATGGGACTCTTTTTCGCACGAGGCATGGCTTATGTAATCACCCTTGAAGCTTTACCCATTCAAAACCCGACTTATCGTTTTCTGGCATTGACGAAAGTCCATATTCCCTTCCTTGCCAAAGAATATGTGTATATTCCTTCTCTGGTCGGTCCGATATTGTTAATGGTTGCAATTTATTTATCCTATTACACCCGTTTTGGGCGTACAGTCTATGCTATTGGTAATAATGAGCAATCTGCTAGGTTGATGGGTTTACCGGTCGGACGTACAAAAATCATCGTCTATGCCTTTAGCGGCTTTTGTTCCGCTCTGGCAGGGATCGTATGGAGTATTTCATTACTTTCAGGTTATGGAGGCTATGCGCCGGGAATGGAACTGGATGCGATAGCCTCCGTGGTAATCGGCGGTACGCTGTTGACCGGAGGGGTAGGCTCGGTAATTGGTACAGTGTTTGGGGTCTTAATCAACGGCACCATCATCTCTATCCTCCAGTTCAATGGTACCTTGAGTTCGTGGTGGACCCGCATCGGCGTCGGTGCGCTGACCCTGATTTTTATCGGAATTCAGGCCCTGTTCTACATAAGAAAAAAGCACGCATAGGCCCCGGCTGCTTACTACGGAGGCCAGGACATTTGGCTTTCAGCCAGTGTTGCAGTTAAAATCTGTTTCTGTTATAATCCTCGTTATCGTTCCCGGTAACGATAACACATTGTGGTTCAGTCCAATGCGAGTCAATAAGGCGTAATTGCTCCTGTGATTCGTCCAAGAAGAATAAGCTGATGCCAATCAAAAAAAGAATAACGATCAAGCAAGTTGCGAGTGAAGCAAGCGTTTCTACGCAAACGGTATCGCGCGTGATTAATAATCGCCCAGATGTGGCACCGGAGACACGCCAGCGCGTGGAGGAGGTCGTCGAGCGGCTCGGTTATCATCCCAGCGCCCTGGCTCGCAGTTTGATCCAACAACATAGCTACACGTTGGGCGTAGTAACCGCAGGATTAAAGTACATCGGACCTTCTCGCACACTGAACGGGATCGCCCAACAGACCGAAGCAATGGGGTATTCCCTGCTGCTTAAGGAATTGCCCCGGTTTGATGCAAATGATTTTGAGCCATTGCTCCAATCATTATTGGCTCGGCAGGTGGACGGGGTTATTTGGGCGGTACCTCAAATCGGCGCAAATCGCTATTGGTTGAAAGAGCACGTACCCCACTTGCCCATTCCCATCATGTTTTTGACCATGGAGCCCCAGCCTGGGATCTCCATCGTCTCGATCGACAATTATCAGGGTGGTCGTCTGGCAACGAAACACCTGCTTGAACAAGGATATCGGCGGATTGGCCATATTTCAGGCCCGCTAGACTGGTGGGAAGCTCGCGAGCGTAAAAGAGCCTGGGAAAACACCCTCCTGGAAGCCGGGCTGCCAGTTGAGGAATGCCAGTCGGTCGAAGGCAACTGGTCTTCGTCGAGCAGTGACAGGGCCTTTCGCCAGTTGTTGGATCAATTTCCGGGATTAGATGCGGTGTTTGTTGGCAATGACCAGATGGCGTTAAGCGTTTATGCTATCGCAAGTGCCAGAGGCATCCGGATTCCCCAAGACCTTGGAGTGGTCGGTTTCGACGGGATTCCTGAATCGGCTTATTACTGGCCTGCATTGACGACCATCGATCAAAACCAGCATGAATTGGGTTGCAATGCCATTAGCGAGCTGGTGTACATGATAGAGACGAGCGAGCATGGAAAAAAAGAGGTAGAACCAAGGGTGATCATCTTGCAGCCCGAATTGATCATTCGTGAGAGCAGTCCCAGAAGACCTATATAATCATTTTCATGGAGATAGCTATGTCAAATATAATCAAGTCACCCACCTTAGGCGTCATTGTTGGAAACCGGGGTTTCTTTCCCGGCCATCTCAGCCAGCTTGGACGCGAGACGATCCTTAAAGTATTGGCGTCTGAAGGAATCCAGGCTATTGCACTTACTCCGGAAGACACTCCCTATGGCAGCATCGAGAGTCTTTCGGATACACAGAAGTGCGCCGATCTATTCAAGAAGCATCGTGAGGAAATCGATGGCGTTTTGGTCACCCTGCCGAATTTCGGTGATGAGCGCGCTATCTCCAATGCCCTGCGCTGGGCCGGATTAAATGTCCCGGTTCTGGTGCAAGCTTTCCCCGACGAACCGAATAAAATGACCATCTCAGACAGGCGCGACTCATTTTGTGGGAAGATGTCGGCTTGCAATAACATGAGACAGTATGGAATTAAATATTCTCTTACCAGCCAGCATACGGTCGATCCCGAAAGTGAGAGTTTCAGGCAGGACTTGCGCCACTTTGTGAGTACCTGCCATGTAGTAAGAGGGCTAAAGAACGCCAGGATCGGTCTGGTTGGAGCCCGTCCGGCGGCATTCAACACTGTCCGCTTCAGCGAGAAACTGCTTGAGCGAGCCGGCATCTCAGTGGAGACCCTCGACCTTTCCGAGGTCTTTGGGCGCATCGCTCATATTAAAGACGGTGACCCCAAGGTCAAAGCAAAGTTAGAAAAAGTGATGGCTTACGTTCCTTCAGGCCGCGTCCCTTCTGAATCGATGGTCAAGATGGCGAAGTTTGGCGCGATAGTTGACTCCTGGATGGAGCACAATCAGCTGGCGGCTTCGGCGATCCAGTGCTGGACATCTATGGAAGAGTTTTATGGCGTGGTCCCTTGCACTCTGATGAGCATGATGAGCAACGAGCTGATGCCCTCCGCCTGCGAGACGGACGTTGCCGGTGTCGTCGGGATGTACGCCCTGGTGCTGGCCTCTGGCAAACCCAGCGCTATTGTGGATTGGAACAATAACTACGGGGATGACCCCGACAAAGGCGTGATCTTCCATTGCTCGAACCTGCCCCTGGATGTATTTGTAGATAAAACAATTGCCGTCGACGATATCCCGGTGATGGACTACCAGGCGATCATTGCTGGCACGGTTGGGAAGGCTAACACTTTTGGAACGATCGTCGGGCGCGTGCGCCCCGGACCTTTCACCTACTGCCGTGTCTCTACCGATGATTTTAGCGGCAAAATCCTAGCTTATTTAGGCCAGGGAGAGATGACCGAGGATCCATTGAAAACCTTTGGTGGTTATGGCGTGGTACGGATCCCGAACCTGCAGAAGTTACTGGCTTATATTTGTGATAATGGTTTTGAGCATCATGTGGCGATCAATCTGACCAAGGTAGCCCCAGCCATCAACGAGGCATTCAACAAATACCTTGGCTGGGAAACCTACTATCACAACTAGGAG
>Ga0209048_10003957_pt1 | contig 14251 bp, 12 predicted proteins | sample FrelakmetCRP12CR_FD_187146 | JGI IMG/M metagenome (GOLD analysis project Ga0209048, IMG submission 187146) | Freshwater lake sediment microbial communities from the University of Notre Dame, USA, for methane emissions studies - CRP12 CR (SPAdes)... | ecosystem: Environmental > Aquatic >... | reverse complement strand
TGCAGGCGGCCATCGGGCGTCAGTCCAGGGTCAAGCGGACCCCGCTGCTGGCGTTCCGCCCGGATGCCGCGGTGCGAACCGGCGAACGCATCGAGGCCGTCCTGCGCGAGCTGGGTCCACTGGAGCGCCACGACGTCGATCCCGGCGCGGAGGGCGACGATCGCCCGGCGTAGACCCCCGACCCTCCACGGCCTCGCCGTGGTGGACAAGCCGGCCGGCTGGACCAGCCACGACGTGGTCGCGAAGGCCCGTGGCCTGCTCGGCGAGCGCCGCATCGGCCACTCGGGCACGCTCGATCCGGACGCGACCGGGGTGCTGCTGCTCGGGATCGGCTCGGTCACTCGCCTGCTGCGCTTCCTCACCGCCCTCGGCAAGACCTACACGGGCGAGATCGTCCTCGGGGTCGAGACCGACACCCTCGACGCCGCCGGCGTCGTGACCGCCCGCCACGCGATGGGCGACGTCACCCCGGACCAGGTCCGGGTGGCGGCGCGGGCCCTCACCGGTGAGGTCCACCAGGTGCCGCCCATGGTCTCGGCCATCCAGATCGGGGGTCGGCGCCTCCACGAGCTGGCCCGCGAGGGCGTCGAGGTCGAGCGCGCCGCCCGGCCGGTCACCGTGCACCGCTTCGACGTCGCCCCCACCGGCGATCCCCTCGTCTACCGGGTCGAGGTGTCGTGCTCCTCGGGAACCTACGTGCGCTCGCTGGCCGCCGACCTCGGCACGGCCCTCGGTGGCGGCGCCCACCTGCGGGCCCTGCGACGAACCGCCGTCGGCTCGTTCACGGTCGCCGAGGCCCACGGCCTCGACGACCTCGTGGTGATCCCGCCGGCTGAGGCGATGCGCGACTACGAGCGAGTCGTCGTCGACGAGGCCACCGCCGGCGCCGTCGCCCACGGTCGGATCCTGGACCGATGCGGCGACGGCCCCGGCCCCTGGGCCCTGCTCGGGCCCGACGGCGAGCTCCTCGCCGTGTACGAGGCGCACGGTGAGCGGGCCAAGCCGGCCGTCGTCGTGGCGAACGTCGCACCCGGGGCCTGATCGCACGGGCGCCCCGTCGTGCCCGGATGGTCCCGTCGTCACGGTGCCCGGTAGCGTTGCCGCCCGTGCAGGTGGTCCGTACGCTCACCTCGGGCGATGTGGCGCCCCGAGGCGCCGTCGTGACGATCGGCGCGTACGACGGCGTGCACCTCGGCCATCAGGCGGTCATCGCCCAGGTGCGCCGCGAGGCCGCCAACCGCGGCTGCGCGAGCGCCGTCGTCACGTTCGACCGCCACCCGGCGACGGTGGTGCGTCCCGAGTCGGCGCCCCGGCTGCTCTTCGACATCGACCAGAAGCTCGAGCTGCTGGCCGAGACGGGCATCGACATCACCGTGGTGGTGCCGTTCACCGCCGAGCGGGCCCGCGAGTCCCCCGAGGACTTCGTCCGGGAGGTCCTCGTGGACCTGCTGCACGCCCGGGCCGTCGTGATCGGCGAGGACTTCCACTTCGGCCACCAGAGGCGGGGCAACGTCGAGTTCCTGCGGTCGGTGGGCTCGCGGGAGGGCTTCGAGGTCCTGCCGATCGAGCTGGTGGAGCGCGACGACGGGGTGGTCGAGCCGATCTCGTCGACGGCGATCCGCCGAGCGCTGGCCGGTGGGGAGGTCGAGGTGGCGGCCAGGCTGCTCGGGCGCCCGTTCGCCGCCCGCGGGATCGTGGTCCACGGCGACGAGCGCGGCCGCTCCATCGGGTTCCCCACCGCCAACGTCGAGGTCCCGGGAGCGATGTGCCTGCCTGCTGACGGCGTCTACGCGGGGTGGTACGCCCGGCCCGACGGGCGGCTCCACCCGTGCGCGATCAACATCGGACGGCGCCCCACCTTCTACGAGCACGCCGATCACTCCCTGCTCGAGGCCCACCTGATCGACTTCTCCGCCGATCTCTACGGGGAGCGCGCCGAGGTGTCGTTCGAGGCCTTCCTGCGCAGCGAGCGCAAGTTCGACGGGCTCGACGCGCTCGTGGCCCAGCTGAAGCTCGACGTCGAGGCGGCCCGCCGGGCGACGATGGGCTGACCAGCGCTCAAGCGCGGCCCCTTCCTGCCGATCTTTGCGGGGATGGACGGGAGGGCTCGACGGGAGCCGGCTCCGGCCGCGCGCGCCAGCGCGCCGGTCGCGGGTCTGGCGCGCACCGGACCCACCCCCATCGACCCCCTCCTCGACCCCCTCCCCGATCACGTCGTGGCCGGCCAGGCGGCATCCGTCCCCGCAGACCGGCGCGCCCTCCCCTCCGACGATGTCACCGCTCCCGCCGTCCACGTGCGCGACGGCCCACCGGCGCGCATCGTCACACCCGGTCCCGGCGCCCGGCGCCGGGGCCCCTTGCGGCGCGCCCGGCCGGCCCGCGGCCCCGGCCGGCGGCGCGGACGCCTGCACCGCCGGCCCCTCAACCGTCGGCGCCTCCGGCGCGCCGGGACCCAGGTCACCGAGACCTTCGTGCTCGGGATCATCGTGCCGTTCGTGATGTACGTCATGCTCGACGAGCTCGGCTACGACATCACCAAGGTCGTCTACGTGGCCGTCGTGCTCAGCCTCGTCGTGACGGCCACGCTCATGTGGATCGAGGCCCGCGCCGCCCTCGAGCCCACCGCGGCCCCCGATCCGGTGTTCGGGCCGCCGCCACCGGCGTCGGCGATCATCGCCGCGTTCCTGCCCAACGAAAAGGACACGATCGTCGAGACGATCGGCAAGTTCCTCGGCCTCGACTACCGCGGACCGTTGCAGGTCATCCTGGCCTGCAACGGTGGCGACGACCTCCCGGTCGTGGACCAGCTGCGCCGCATCGAGGCGCTCGACGCCCGCTTCGTGCTGCTCGCGGTCCGGGCGTCGAAGTCGAAGGCCGAGAACGTCAACGCCGCGCTCAGCCTGGTCACCGGGCGCTTCGTCGGGGTCTTCGACGCCGACCACCACCCGGCCGCGGACGCCTTCGACCGGGCCGCGTGCTGGCTCGAGGGCGGCTACGACATCGTCCAGGGCCACAACGTCGTGCGCAACGGCGACGATTCGCCCTCCGCCCGGCTCGTCGCGGTCGAGTTCGAGCAGATCTACGCCGTGTTCCACCCCGGACGGGCGCGCGTGCACGGCTGGGGGATCTTCGGGGGCTCGAACGGGTTCTGGCGCACGCCCGTGCTGCGGTCGGTGAAGATGGACCCGGCCATGCTCACCGAGGACATCGACTCGTCGATGCGGGCCCTGCTCGATGGTCACCGGATCGCCTCGGACCCCGGGCTCGTGTCCCGGGAGCTGGCGACGGTCACCCTGCGCCAGCTCTGGCACCAGCGGATCCGGTGGGCCCAGGGCTGGTACCAGGTCTCCAAGAAGTACGCGTGGGCGTCCCTGCGCTCGGACGTGTTGACAATGCGTCAGAAGGTCGGCACGTTCCACCTGCTCGTGTGGCGCGAGGTCTACCCGTGGCTGTCGCTGCAGATCTGGCCGCTCGTGGCCTTCGGCGCCCTGCGCCGGCCCGGCTGGGCCCAGATCGACTGGATGCTGCCCATCTGGATCGCCACCAGCGCCTACGTCGTGGCGACGGGGCCCGCCCTCATCTTCCTCGTGTACCGCAAGGCCGACCCGGAGGTCCGGCGCACCCCGGCCTGGTTCCTGAAGGCGATGGTCTCGTCGATCTGGTACTCGGAGTTCAAGAACCTGATCAACCGGGTGGCCCAGCTCAAAGAGGCCCAGGGCGAGCACGACTGGCGCGTCACCCCCCGCCTGACGTCGAGCGCGCCGGCCCCGGCCGCCGCGAGCCCACCGGTCACGGGCCCACCGGTCACGGTCGCGGGCGCCGCGGCCGAGGTGCTCGACGCTCCGGCCGACCTCGAGGCCGCGCTCGCCCTCGTGCCGGCCCGGGCGAGCGCGCTTCACGGCGGGGGACCGGGGCGGCTATCCTGACGGGGTCCGTCGCGGCCCCGGCTGCGGCGCGATGCGTCCACCGGCGATCCGCCCGGTCCGGGCGCGCCGTCCGATGAGACGCCGAGGAGCATCCGTGGTCGACAAGACCGACACCATCGTCGGGCACCGCCTGCACGAGACCGACACCGGTTCGCCGGAGGTCCAGATCGCGCTGCTCACCGAGCGCATCAACCACCTCACCGGCCACCTCCAGCTCCACAAGAAGGACCACCACAGCCGGCGCGGCCTGCTCATGCTGGTCGGCCGGCGCCGTCGCATGCTCGACTACGTGAAGGGCATCGACGTCGAGCGCTACCGCGCCATCATCGCGAAGCACGGCCTGCGCCGCTAACCTCTCGTGTGGGAGCGCCAACGGGCGCGCCCGCCCAGTACGACCGTATGAGCGGTCCACGATCAGTTGTCAGTCGCCGGTCCCCGGCCCCGAGCGGGGGGCTGCCGACTGGGAACTGGCGTTGCCGCTCCAGATGACCCCGGTGTGACCGAGGTCCAAAGGAGTTCCCCCATGACCGACGCCATCCGCGTTTCGGCCCCCATCAGTTCCACCGACCTCACCCTTGCGTTCGAGACGGGCAAGCTGGCCCAGCAGTCCCAAGGTGCCGTCGTGGCCAGCATCGGCCGGACCACCGTCCTGGCCACCGCCAACGCCGCCAAAGGCGTGCGGGAAGGCATCGACTTCTTCCCCCTCACCGTCGACGTCGAGGAGCGGGCCTACGCCGCAGGCAAGATCCCCGGCTCGTTCTTCCGCCGGGAGGGCCGTCCGAGCGAGAACGCCATCTTGACGTGCCGGCTGATCGACCGGCCGATCCGCCCGGCCTTCCCCGATGGCTTCCGCAACGAGACCCAGGTCGTCATCACCGTCATCGGCGCCGACCAGGAGAACCGCCACGACGTGCTCTCCATCAACGCCGCGTCGGCCGCTCTCATGCTGTCGGGCATCCCCTTCGACGGCCCGATCGGCGCCGTGCGGGTCGCCTGGCACGGTGACGGGCGCTGGATCGCCCACCCCACCTACGACCAGGGTGACGACAGCAGCTTCGAGCTCGTCGTCGCCGGTCGCCAGCTCGCCGACGGCGACGTCGCGATCATGATGGTCGAGGCCGGAGGCACCGAAGGTGCCTGGCACCTCTACGAGTCGGGCACCCCGAAGGTCGACGAGGACGTGATCGCCGGCGGTCTCGAGGTGGCCAAGACCTGGATCCGCGAGTCGATCGCCCTCCAGCGCGAGCTGGTCGCCGCGGCCGGGGTGCGCGAACCGCTCGCCTACACCGCGGTGCTCGACTACGGCGAGGACGTGGCCGCCCGCGTGGCCGAGGTCGGCACCGACAAGCTCCAGCCCGCGATCCGCATCGCCTCCAAGGCTGATCGCAACGAGGCCACCGACCGCGCGTCGGCCGAGATCCTCGCCGCTCTGGCCGCCGAGTTCGAGGGCCGCGACCGCGAGGTACGCGAGGCCGTGCGCTCGCTCACGAAGAAGCTCGTGCGGCGGCGCATCGTCGAGGAGGGCACCCGCATCGACGGTCGCGGTCCCCGCGACATCCGACCGCTGTCGTCCGAGGTCGGGGTCATCCCCACCGCCCACGGTTCGGGGCTCTTCCAGCGGGGCGAGACCCAGGTGCTGAACGTCACCACGCTGGGCATGCCCCGCATGTCCCAGATGCTCGACACGATCGGCCCGGACACGTCGAAGCGCTACATGCACCACTACAACATGCCGCCGTCGGCCAACGGCGAGACCGGCCGGGTCGGCTCGCCGAAGCGGCGTGAGATCGGCCACGGCGCGCTCGCCGAGCGGGCGTTGCTGCCGGTCGTGCCGTCGCTGGCGGAGTTCCCGTACACGTTGCGGCTGGTGAGCGAGGTGCTGGCGTCGAACGGATCGACCTCGATGGGTTCGGTGTGCTCCTCCACCCTGTCGCTCATGGACGCCGGTGTGCCCCTGAGGGCCCCCGTCGCCGGCATCGCCATGGGGCTGGTGTTCGCCGAGGGCCGCTACACCACGTTGACCGACATCCTCGGAGCCGAGGATGCCTTCGGTGACATGGACTTCAAGGTCGCCGGGACCGCCGACTTCGTCACCGCCCTGCAGCTCGACACCAAGATCGCCGGCATCCCCGCCGACGTCCTCGCCGCCGCGCTCGACCAGGCCCGGGAGGCCCGGCTGGCCATCCTCGACGTGATGCGCGACGCCATCGCCGAGCCTCGCTCCGAGGTGCGCGACACCGCCCCGAAGATCGTGAGCTTCACCATCCCGCTGGACAAGATCGGCGAGGTGATCGGCCCGAAGGGCAAGGTCATCAACACGATCCAGCAGGAGACGGGTGCCGACATCACCGTCGACGACGACGGGACGGTGGGCACGGTCTCGATCGGCTCCACCAACAGCGCCGCCGTGGCCGAAGCCCGGCGCCAGATCGAGCTGATCGTCACGCCGCCGATCGCGAAGGTGGGCGAGGTCTACACCGGGCGGGTCGTGAACATCACCAAGTTCGGTGCGTTCGTGAACATCCTCCCCGGACGCGACGGCCTGGTCCACATCTCCAAGCTCGGCAAGGGCAAGCGCATCGAGCGGGTGGAGGACGTCGTGAGCCTCGGCGACGAGATCGCCGTGCGGGTGGACGACATCGACCCGAACGGCAAGGTCTCGTTGTCGCCGGTGCGTGACGGTGACGACGCCGACACGGTCGCGGTGGCCGACGGGATCCCGGTCGCCGTGGGCGACGCGGAGCCGGCGAGCTTCGAGGACGCCTTCGACGCCGAGATCCGCCGCGAGTTCGGCGAGCTGGGCCCGGAGGCGACGACCGACAGCGGCGATCGGGGCGCTGGCCCCGATCGCGCCCGGCGTGGCCCGCGCCGGCGCCGCTGATCTCTCGTTGACCGAGGTCGTCCTCACCGAGCTGTCGTCCGGGCTCCGGGTCGTGTCAGAGCACGTCCCCGGGGCCCGGTCCGTCTGCATCGGGGCGTGGGTGGGTGTCGGCGCCCGCGACGAGCCCGCCGAGCTGGCCGGCGTGTCGCACTTCCTCGAGCACCTGCTCTTCAAGGGGACGGCGACCCGCTCGGCCCGCGAGATCAACGAGGCGGTCGACCGCGTCGGCGGAGAGATGAACGCCTTCACGACCAAGGAGTACACGGCCTACTACACGCGCCTGCCGGTCGGCTCGGCCCCGCTGGCCGTCGAACTGCTCGGCGACGTGCTCACGTCGCCGGCGCTGCGCGACGACGACATCGCGAGCGAGCGCCAGGTGATCCTGGAGGAGCTCGCGATGGACGAGGACGCTCCCGAGGACCTCGTGCACTCGCTGTTGTTCGAGGGTCTGTTCCCCGGCCACCCGCTCGGACGGGAGACCGCCGGAGGGCGGGCCACGGTGGAGGCGACGGCCGGGGACGACGTCCGGGCCTTCTTCGAGCACTGGTACCGACCGGCCAACTACGTCCTGGCTGCCGCCGGGGCCGTCGACCACGACGAGGTGGTGGCCCTGGCCGCCGCGGCGTTCGCCCGTGACTCGGCGTCCCGGCGTCCCGACCGGGCCGCACCCGGACCGGACCGCAGGCCCTTGACCGTCAGGCGACGCTCGACCGAGCAGGTGCACCTGGCGTTGGCCTGGGCCGGCGTTGCCCGCGACGACCCCGACCGCGAGGCGCTCGAGGCGGTCAACCACGTGCTCGGCGGCGGCATGTCGAGCCGGCTGTTCGAGCAGATCCGCGAGCGCCGCGGGCTCGCCTACAGCGTGTACTCCTCGGTGGCGACCTACGCGGACGCCGGCGCCCTCATGGTGTACGTCGGCACCGCCCCGGCGCACCTCGACGAGGTCGTCGGGCTGGCCCGCACCGAGATCGGGGCGCTGCGCTCCGGCGGCATCACCTCCGCCGAGCTGGCCGTGGCCGTCGGGTACCTCACCGGCTCCTACCTGCTCGGCCTCGAGGATCCTTCCAGCCGCATGGCTCGCCTCGGTGGCCACGTCACCCACTACGGCGAGGTCCGCTCGGTGGAGGACCAACTGGACCGCTACCGGGCGGTCACGACCGACGACGTCGCCCGGGTGGTCGGGCGGATCCTGGCCGACGAGCCCGTCGTCGCCGCCGTGGGCCCGGTGACCCGCACGTCCGTGGCCCGCCGCTTCGCGTGACTCAGGCCCAGGCCAGCTCGCTCGACTCGTCGTCGCCCACGACCCGCTCGCAGGTCGGGCACCAGGGCCGGGACTCCAGTGCCGCGCCGCAGGCGTCGTGGTGGCGGCCGGTGTCGTCGACCCCGGTCCGGGCGCCCCAGCTGCGCAGCTGGGCGATCACCGCGGCCAGCTCGATCCCCGGCTCGGTGAGGGCGTACGACAGGCGGACCGGCCGGCGGCTGTAGGGCGTCGCGACCACGAGGCCGGCCCGTTCGAGGTGGGCGAGGCGGCGGGTCAAGATGTTCGGGGCGATCCCACCGACGGCGTCGGAGAGCTCACCGAAGCGCCGGGGGGCGTCGAGCAGGGCGTCGACGACGGCCAGGCTCCAGCGGTCGCCCACCACGGCCAGGGCCCGCCCGAGGGGGTCCGACGGTGCGGGGGAGGAGCGGTCCGGGTCCATGGGCCCCCATGCTCGCACCGGAGCCGCCGGCCGGGGTGGGATCGTTCTCACGGCGCTAGAGTACTCACTAGCACTCTGCAAGTGACACCCGTGGCGACCGCTGCGGGCCCACCTACGACGACAAGGAACCAACGTGACCATGATCGACGAACTGCGAGCCATCACCCGGGCCGCGCGCGAGCGCAGCGGCGGGGCCACGGTGGCCATCGGACGAGACGGCCGGGGCAGCGCCGTGGTGATCGCCCCCGGCCAGGTGCTGACGAACGCCCACCACCTGCGGGACCGGACCACCTCGGTCACTTTCGCCGACGGCCGCACGGTCCAGGCCACCGTGGCCGGGGTGGACCCCGACGGGGACCTGGCCGTGCTGACGGTCGACACCGGCGGCGTGGCCCCGATCGAGTGGGGCACCGGCGCCCTGGAGCCCGGCGACGTGGTCGTCGCCCTCGCTCGGGGTGGCCACGGTGAGCGGGTCACGTTGGGCCTGGTCAGTGGCATCGGGCGGACGTTTCGCGGCCCGCGGGGCCGGCGCATCGAGGGGGCCGTCGAGCACACCGCACCCCTCGCCCGGGGTTCGTCGGGCAGTCCCCTGCTCGATGCCTCCGGGCGTCTGGTGGGGATCAACACCCACCGGCTCGGCACCGGCTTCTACCTCGCCGTGCCGGCCGACGACGCGCTGCGGGCGCGGGTGGACGAGCTGGCCCGCGGCGCGGCGCCGGCGCGTCGGCGCCTCGGGATCGCCATCGTGCCCTCCCGGGTCGCCCAGCGGCTGCGGCGCGCCGTCGGTCTGGAGGAGCGCGACGGCCTGCTGGTCCGGGCCGTCGAGGACGACGGTGCCGGTGCCGGTGCCGGCCTGCGCCAGGGCGACCTGCTGGTACGGGCCGGCGAGCACGACCTGCGGACCCCCGACGACCTGTTCGCCGCGCTCGACGGCGCCGGCGACGAGCTGGCCCTCAACGTGGTCCGCGGCGTCGAGGAGCTGACCGTCACCGTCGGCTTCGCCACGGCCTAGGCGCCGGGGGCTCGACGGCTCCGCTCGCCTCGGCCACCATGGCCGGTGATGGACGACGAGCCCCCCGCGACGCCCGACCTTCCCCTTCGCCGCTACCGACCCCGGCCCCAGGTCCGGCTCCGGTCCACGGCCGTCGGCCCGGCCGCGGTCCGCTGCGTCGACGTCCACAACCACCTGGGTCGCTGGCTCTCTCGCGACTGGATGGTCCCCGACGTCGGGGCGCTCGTGGCCCTCATGGACGGGCTCGGCATCGAGACCGTCGTGAACCTCGACGGGCGCTGGGGCGACGAGCTGGAGGCGAACCTCGACCGCTACGACCGGGCCCACCCCGGCCGGTTCCTCACCTTCTGCCACCTCGACTGGTCCGTCGTGGCCGCCGGGCGGCCCGGGGCGCTCGTCGCCCAGCTCGAACAGTCGGCCGATCGCGGCGCCCGGGGGGTCAAGGTCTGGAAGGACCTCGGTTTGACGGTCCGCGACTCCCGGGGCGAGCTCGTCCTGCCCGACGACCCCCGCCTCGGCGATGCGTTCGCGGCAGCCGGCTCGCTCGGCCTCCCGGTGCTCATGCACACCGCCGACCCGATGGCCTTCTTCGAGCCGGTCGACCGGTTCAACGAACGCCTCGAGGAGCTCGCCGCCCACCCGGACTGGTGGTTCGGAGGTCCCGGCCTCCCGAGCTTCGCCCGCTTGCTCGACGCCTTCGAGGCGGTGGTGGCCTCCCACCCGGGCACGACGTTCATCGGTGCGCACGTCGGGAACGCCGCCGAGGACCTCGACCGGGTCGACGAGATGCTCACGAGCCACCCGAACCTCGTGGTCGACATCGCCGCCCGCCTCGCCGAGCTCGGTCGCCAGCCGCGCCGGGCCCGCCGGCTGATCGAGGACCACCCGACCCGGGTGCTGTTCGGGACGGACTGCTTCCCGCTCGACGCCGCCGAGTTCGCCGTGCACGTCCGCTTCCTGGAGACGGCCGACGAGCACTTCGAGTACGCACCGGGCGCCGAGGTGCCACCGCAGGGCCGCTGGCTCATCTCGGGGCTCGAGCTGGCACCGGAGCAGCTGCGCCGCGTGTACCGCGACAACGCGCGAGCCGTCCTTGCGCTCGGCCGGGACCGGGTCAGCGGGTCAGCGTGACCTGCAGCGCCTCGGGCAGGCGCGCCCGGTGGGCCTCGACGAGATCGTCGCACATGGCCCAGATCTGCTCGACGGTCAGCGTGGAGGACGCGTTCGGGTCGAGCATCACCGCCCGGCGCACCTGGGCCGGGTCGCCGTCGAGGGCGGCCCGCACGGTGAGCTCGACGACGTTGAGCGTCACGCGGTTGAGCGCCGCGCACTGCGGGGGCAGGGCACCGATGGCCTGGGGCACCAGCCCGGTGGCGTCGACGGTGCAGGGGACCTCGACGCAGGCGCCCTCGGGCAGGTTCGAGATCAGCCCGTCGTTGCGCACGTTGCCGTAGACGACCCGACGCCGGCCCGTCTCGAGGGAGTGGATGATCTGCACCGCGTACTCGAGGCTGGGGCGCACGTCGAAGCGTCCACCGGCGGCCAGGCGGGCCTTGATCCTGGCGTAGGCGGCCAGGTTCGACTCGCTGCGCCGGACGTACTCGTCGATCGGGATCCGCAGCCGTTCGATCTCGGCGTCGTGTCCGAGGAACCAGCCCACGTACTCCGCAGCGTGCTCGCTCGACTCGGTCGGGAAGAACCCGAACCGGCGGTGGAGCTCGACCCGGACGCGCCGGCCCAGCTCCGGGTCCGACGCGATCGCTGCGTCGAGGCGGGGGTACAGGTCCTCGTCGCCGCGCCGCAGCTCGAGGATCCAGCTCTGGTGGTTGATCCCTCCGCCGAGGAACTCGACCTCCTCGACCGGGACGCCGACCAGCGCGGCGAGGTCGCGGGTGGTGTGCTGGATCGAGTGGCACAGGCCGACGACGTTGCGCACCGGCGTGGCGGCGTAGGTGAACCAGATGTTCATGGCCATCGGGTTCGTGTAGTTGAGGAGCCAGGCCTCAGGTGACGCGACCTGCGCCATGTCGAGGGCGACGCCGGCCAGCACGGGGAAGGTGCGCAGGGCCCGGAACACGCCCCCGACCCCGTAGGAGTCGGCGATCGTCTGGCGCAGGCCGTAGCGGCGCGGGATGTCGAAGTCGGCCAGCGTGGCCTCGTGCATCCCCACCTGGACCATCGTCACGACGTGGTCGGCCCCCTCGAGCGCGGCCCGGCGTTCGAGGTGGGCGGTGATCGTGGGGTGGGCTCCAAGGGCCTCGGCCGTTCGGCGGGCCATGGCCTCGGCGGTGGCCAGGCGGTCGGCGTCGATGTCGTGCAGGGCGATGTGGGCCCCGGCCAGCTCGGGGAACCCGCACAGGTCGCCGAGGAGCTCGCGGGTGAACACGACGCTCCCCGCCCCGACGAACGCGATCTTCGTCATGGCCGCCGCCGCCCCTCGTCGTGCATGCGAGGATTCCTAGCGCAGGTCGACGAAAGGCCCACCACCGTCATGATCTCCTCCCGGATGCAGCGATGACCGTCGCCGTCGGCGTCTTCGGCGCCGGTGGACGCATGGGCGCGGCGGTGTGCGCCGCGGTCGAGGCCGATGCGGGGCTCGACCTGGTGGCCCGCGTCGACCCGTACGCCCCCGGCTGCCTCGCCTCGCCGGAAGGGTCCTCGGCCCAGGTGTGGGTCGACTTCACCGTCGTGGGTGCGGCCCGCGACAACCTGCGCTGGTGTGCCGCCCACGGCCGCCACGCCGTGGTGGGCACCACCGGGTTCACCCCGGCCGATCTCGACGAGGTGCGGGCCGCGTTCACGTCCTCCAACTGCATCATCGCGCCGAACTTCGCCATCGGCGCGGTGCTCATGATGCGCTTCGCCGAGCTGGCCGCGCCGTTCTTCGAGACCGCCGAGGTCATCGAGTTGCACCACGATGCCAAGGTCGACGCGCCGTCGGGCACGGCGATGATGACGGTGGAGCGGATGGCCGCTTCGGCCCCCCACTGGGCACCCGACCCGACCCGCCACGAGATCATTCCCGGCGCCCGCGGCGGGCTCGGGCCGGCGGGCATCCGGGTGCACTCCGTGCGCCTGCGCGGCCTCGTCGCCCACCAGGAGGTCATCCTCGGCACCACCGGACAGTCGCTCACCATCCGCCACGACAGCTACGACCGGACCTCGTTCATGCCGGGCGTGCTCCTCGCGATCAAGGCCGTCGGCGGCCGGCCCGGCCTCACCGTGGGCCTCGACGCGGTGCTCGGGATCTAGCCAGGCTCAGCGCACGGCCTGCGACGTCCGGAAGCGGTGGGCGAGCTCTTCCTTGATGCCCTTGACGCCCTTCTGGCTGACGACGAGGTGGGCCCAGAGCAGGTCCTTCTGGGCCTGGACGTTGCCCATGAACGCATCGGCGCACAGCTCGGGCTCGAGGTTGGCGGCCGCCAGGATGGCCCCGGTGCACCCGAGCAGGCCGGCGTAGGCGACGATCGCGGCACTGCCCGTGTAGACGGCCTTGTGGAAGTGGGCCAAGGTGGCCAGGAGGCGCTCGGGGTCACCGGAGGAGTCCTTGACCCCGGCCACCTTGAGGGCCTTCAGGTCCTCGATCGAGATCCCCGGCGAGGAGACCTTGGGGTAGTGGTAGGCGAGGACGGGCATGTGCCCGGCCGCCGCCACCACCTCGCCGTAGAACTCCCGGATGTCGCCGTGGTGGGGCGACAGGGTCAGTGCCGCCGCGGCGCCGTGCTCGGCCGCGCGGCGCGTCAGGTCGGGGACCCGGACCCCGGCCGCGAGCTGCCCGGTGCCCAGGATCACCGGCATCCAGTCCGGCACCGCCGCCTTCACCGCGTCCAGGAGCTGGAGGCGCTCCTTCATCGACAGGTGGGACGCCTCGCCCGTGCTCCCGGCGACCACGATGGCTTGGACGCCGCGTCCGGACAGGTGCGCGGCGTGCTTCGCGGTCGAGTCGACGTCGACGTGGCCGTGCTCGTCGAAGAACGTGACGAGCGCCACGGCGACCCCACTGAACACGGGCTTGTTGTTGGTCATGCGTTCACCTTCCTGTGGAACATCCGGGCGTTGGCTTGGCTGAGGGGTTTGACCACCAGCAGGTCGATGTTGACGTGGGGCGGGCGCGTCGCCGCCCACGCGATGCAGTCGGCGACGTCGTCGGCCGTGAGCGGCGTGAACCCCTCGTAGACCTTCGCGGCCCGGTCGGCGTCGCCCCGGAAGCGCACGAGCGAGAACTCCGTCTCGACGGCCCCGGGGGCCACGTTGGTCACCCGCACCGGTGCCCCGAGCAGCTCCATGCGCAGCACCTCGGCGAGGGCGTGGACGGGGTACTTGGCCGCGTGGTAGCCGGCGCCGCCCGGGTAGGTCTCGAACCCGGCGACCGACCCGAGCAGCACGATGTGGCCGTGCCCGCTCGCCTCGAGGCGGGGGAGCAGGGTGCGCACCATCCGCACCGTCCCCAGGACGTTGGCCTCGTACATCCACCGCCACGCGGCGTCGTCGGCCTCCCGCACGGGGTCGAGACCGAGGGCCCCGCCGGCGCAGTTCACGAGCAGGGCGCACTCGGGGACCAGCTCGCAGAACCGGGCGACCGAGTCGACGTCGGTCACGTCGAGCGGCCCGAAGCGGGCAGCCGAGCCGATCTCGGCGGCCAGCTCGGCGAGGCGGTCGGTGCGGCGGGCCCCGAGCACGACCTCGAAGCCCTCGGCGGCGAGGCGGCGGGCGGTGGCGGCGCCGATCCCGG
>Ga0209048_10003956_pt1 | contig 14256 bp, 16 predicted proteins | sample FrelakmetCRP12CR_FD_187146 | JGI IMG/M metagenome (GOLD analysis project Ga0209048, IMG submission 187146) | Freshwater lake sediment microbial communities from the University of Notre Dame, USA, for methane emissions studies - CRP12 CR (SPAdes)... | ecosystem: Environmental > Aquatic >... | reverse complement strand
CGCTGCAATCACCGCGGAGTCCGCGCGCCGGCTCGGCCTGGTGCCCGGGCGGCGCGTTCTCGTCGTCGTCAAGTCGACCGAAGTGATGCTCGCGGTTGATGACTGATCCGCTGGATCCGAGGACATACCGGCCGATCGGCGTCCGGCCGGCCGAGGGTAGCGAGTGATGGATCCCACGGCGGGGCAAGGAGCGGATGTGCTCGTTGCGGCCTGGGCTGCTCGAGTCCGCGCCAACCGTGAGCAAGCCGAGCGCGTCCGCGAGGCGCTCGACGGCGGAGATTTCTACGCTCCGGTCAGCGCGCTCTTCGTGGCCGACCCGCGCCGATCGGACGACCCGACGGTCGATGCGCTCGGCGAGATTGCCCGGCCTGAAGAGACGTGGCTCGACATTGGGGCGGGGGCAGGACGGTTTGCGCTCCCGCTGGCTCTCCGGGTCCGGGAGGTGATCGCCCTCGACCCGTCGGTGGGGATGCTGGATGCGCTCCGGGACGGGATGGAGCGCCATGGGATCCGCAATGTCCGGCCGATCCACGCGCGCTGGCCGATGGATCCGGGGGTCGGACCGGCGCCCCACGCCGATGTCGCGCTGATCGCCCATCTCGGCTACGACGTGGAGGCGATCGGGGTCTTTCTCGACGCAATGGAGGCCGTCGCCGCCCGGCTGTGCGTGGCCGTCATGGCGGATCGGGTGCCCTCGGCGCCGGCCAGTCTGTTCTGGCCGGTCGTCCACGGAGAGCAGCGCGCCGAGTTGCCGGCCCTCGGGGAATTCCTGGCAATCCTGCGAGCCCGCGGCCGCGACCCCTCGGTGACGCTCGAGCGTCGGCAGCCGCGCGTGTTCGCTTCCCGTGATGCGATCCTGGCATGGCTTCGCAACCAGCTCTTCGTGGTTACGGGATCGGCCGCGGACGGGCGCCTCGTGGCAGAGCTCGGGCGGCGGATGGTTTCGGCGAAAGACGGGAGTGTTCGCCTGGTCCCGGAGATCGAGTCCAGGATCGCTGTCGTCAGCTGGGCACCCCAACCCGACGGCCCACGGTCCGGCGTCCGCTGACCGGATGACCATCGTTCCTGCAGGCGTGTGCCACATCGCGGACCATGCGAGGCGGACATGCACGTTCTGCTTCGCGGGGGGCCGGGATTGCGTCGCGGAGCGACCGGCGCGCCACCGCGGACGTGATCATTTGTACCGAGGAGCTGCCGGATGAAGTTCGAGGGCCGCGTCGAGATCCACGCCCCGCGCCCGAGGGTCTGGGCGTTCGTCACCGATCCCGATCAGGTCGGACGCTGCGTGCAGGGCGTCGAGTCGATCGAGAAGCTCGACGGTGGCCGGTTCAGGGCGCACGCGAAGGTCGGCATCGGCTTCATCAGCGCGAAGCTCGTGGTTGACGCCGAGTTCACCGAGATCCACGAGCCGGACGACGCCACGGTGCTCGCCCGCGGGCACGCATCGGGGAGCGATGTGGGCATGACCGCGAAGATCGTGCTGACCGACGGCGGTGACGGCTCGACGGTGGTGGACTGGACGGCCGACGTCACGTTGTCGGGGATGATCGCGAGCGTGGGTACCGGGCTGATCGACGGGCCGGCCACCAGGATGGTCGGCGAGACCTTCGAGTGCATCAAGACCAAGCTCGAAAAGGCGAAGCTCGACGCGTGACCTGGCGATCGTGAACGTCCCGCCGCGCCTGCCCGAGCGACCGTCACGCATGGAGCTCGTGATCCGCGCCATCGGCCCGCTGCAGACGAACGTCTGCCTGGTCGGCGACTCGCGAACCCGCGAAGCGATCGTCATCGACGGCGCCATCCCCGGCCTGCCCTGGATCGTGGATGTGTTGACGCGCCGCGAGTGGCGCTTGATCCTCATCGTGTCAACCCACGGCCACTGGGACCACACCGGTGAGAACGCTGCGCTCCAGGCGTGGTCCCGGGAGCAGGCGGTGGACGCGGCCGGGGCCGAGATCGCGGCCCACCGCGCGGACTGGCACCACCTGACCGATCCCCAGCCGCTCTACGCGCCGTTCCCGATCCCTCCCTGCGTCCCGGCCGTCGACCTCGCCGAGGGCGGCGTGGTCCGTTTCGGCGACGTGCGCCTGGATCTCCTCCACACCCCGGGTCACACGGAGGGATCGGTCTGCCTGGTCTCCCGCGACGAGGGCGTCCTGTTCTCCGGGGACACGCTGTTCGCCGGCGGCTGGGGACGGGTGGACCTCCCCGGGGGCGATGCGGTCGCGATGGCGGACTCACTGGCGCGCCTCGCCCGCCTCCAGGGGTCCCTCCGCGTGGTGCCCGGCCACGGCCGCGAGACGACGATCGGTCGCGAGCTGCCGTGGCTGGAGCGCGTGGCCCAGGAGCGGCGGCTGCCGCTCTGAGCTACGCCTGGTCGGCGGGCTTGCGATGGACGATCGCCACGCGTTCCCGCCGAAAACCAACCGCCTCGTAGAGGCCACGGGCGCCAGTCGGGTTGTCGGCGTCGACCCCCAGCACTGCGCTCGTGAGCCCGCGCTCGCGGAGCGCGAGGAGCGCGCCGAAGATCAGCGCCCGTGCGACGCCGCGGCGGCGCCACGGCCGGCGCACGGAGACGCTATCCGGCCAGGCGCGGCCGCGCCGCCGGGACGAAGGTATCCCCGGTGGCTCAGGACCGCGGCTCCCGTCCCGTCCTCGACCCAGCGCCAGCGGCCGCTCCACCCGGCCATGATCCCGTCCAGCTCGACGATGACGAGGTCGTGTTCGAGGTCGATCCGTCCATCGCCACGGAGGTCGTTGGCGAACACGTCCGGCGCCACCCCTTCGTCAATGCCGTCGGCGGCGAGGGCCGCGTTCTGGACCTCGGACATGCGAGGGAGGTCGGCCGGCCCGGCGTAGCCCCGGAACCGGAGGCCCGGGAGCGTCGGCGCGCCCGCCACGCGCACGAGCCGCGCGGCTTGACCCCCGCTCAGCGTCCGAACCCACCGCGCTTCTCCTGGGCGCGGGCGGCGCCGGCCCGGCTGATGACCGTCCAGCGCTTCCGCTCCGCGCGGCGAGCGACGACATCCCGCTCCAGCGCCTGGTGGCGCTCCTCGCGGATCAGCTTGTGCCAGCTCGCCACCCGGTCGACGGCAAGCTCGCCGCGCTCCACGGCCAATTCGATCGCACAGCCGGGCTGGCGCTCGTGGGTGCAATCGGTGAACCGGCAGCGGGCGGCGGTCATCTCCACGTCAGAGAACGCGGCGGCCAGGCCCGCGCCGTCGTCCCACAGGGCAAGCTCGCGGATGCCGGGCGTGTCCAGCAGCAGGCCGCCACCTGGCAAGGGCACGAGGTGGCGACCGCTCGTCGTGTGGCGGCCCCGCGCGTCGTCCGCACGGACCTCCGACGTGGCGAGGCGATGCTCGCCGAGGATGGCATTGATGAGGGTGCTCTTGCCGACCCCGGACGAGCCGAGCAACGCGATCGTGATCCCCGGCAGCAGGAGCTCGCGGACCGCGTCCAGCCCATCCCCGGTCACGGCGCTGGTGGCCAGCACGCGCACGCCGACGGCCAGCTCCTCAAGATTGGCCTCGGCGACGGCGACCTCCACCGGGTCCGTCGCGAGGTCGACCTTCGTGAGGACCACCACCGGCCGCCCGCCCGACTCCCACGCCGTGGCCAGGAACCGCTCCAGGCGGCGCGCGTTGAGATCCCGGTTGAGGGAGGTCGCGATCATCACAACGTCCACGTTGGCCGCCAGGATCTGCATCGGCGCACCGTGATCGGCCGGCGCGCGGCGCTGGATGCGGGTCCGGCGCGAGATTACGGCGTTGATGCTCGCCGTCCCGTCACCCGCCCGAAGGTCCGCGGCCACCCAGTCACCCACGACCGGGAAGTCGCCCGGGCCCAGGGCCGCGTGGCGGAGGCGGCCCGTGACGCGCGCCGTGATGGGCGCCTCGCCGACCGCGACGAGCACGTCGTACGAGCCCCGGTGCTCGGCGATCACGCGCGCCGGGGAGAAGCCGTCGGCCGCGTGCGCGGCAAAGGCGGCCTGCCAGCCGGCATCCCAGCCGAGCAGCGCGGCATGCGCGAACGGCACCAGCGGGGTGCTCACGCTTCCGCGCCCAGCGCAGGCACGGCATCAAGGAAGAGAGGGCGTCGCCACTCCGTCTCGCGAGCCGCCTCCCGGAAGCCCATCGCCTCGTAGAGGCGGAAGGCCCCCGTCTCGTTCTGGGCGTCCACGCCAAGCGCCGCCTCGGTCATCCCGCGATCACGAAGCGCTCCAAGGGCCCGCACGATGAGCGCGGATGCCACGCCCCGCCCGCGCCACGGGGCACGGGTCGAGATGTTCTCGCACCAGCCCCGCCGGACGCCGAACCGGACATTCTCGTCGTCGTTGATGAACGGCCGAACCATGCCCACGATCTGATTGTCTTCCCAGGCGACCTGCCAGAGCGACAGGTCCAGGAAGGGATCCGCCAGGAACTCCTGCCAGCGCTCCTCGGAGCGGTCATCCGGGCCGGCGCCCCAGTGGCCCGCGAAGGCCTCCACCTCCGCCTCCCAGATGCGGCGCAGGTGCGACTGGTCCGCGGGGCGGACCTCGACCCCGGCCGGCAGCGGGATCTCCGGGATCTCTTCCAGGCTCGGCCGCAGCATCTCGCAACCGTAGCGGACCGGGACGAACCCACGCGATTCGAGGACCGACCTGGCGCCCGGCGGCTCGAACAGGATCGCGACGGTCGCCGAGCGGGGGCGATCGACCGGCCCCTGCGCCGCGGCGATCTCGAGGTGCCGGGCCAGGATCCAGTCGAGCAGGCACGCGAACGCGCCCGCTGGCGCGTCCGGCGTCACGTGGAGGGCGGCCCCATGAACGCGGTCGCCGCGATTCTCATCGCGCCATTCGACGCGGACGTAGCCGACGGGAAGCCCGCCGGCCTCGGCAAGTCGGAGGTCGCCCGCGAGGTCGCTGTTGACAAGGTGGTCGTAGAAGGCGCGCATCACCGCGACGGTCGTCGTGGAGAGGCTCCCGCCCGCCAGTCGGCTGGCATTGTTGACGTCGACGATGAGCTGGGCTTCCTCCGGCCAGCGGACCGGCCGGAGGAAGAGCCCGGGGACCGTTGTCGGCGTCCGCCCGTCGGACGCTCGCGCGCCGACCCGGGAGATCGTCGGTTCGATCGTCATCGGTCAGCCCACCCGCTTGAGCTTGCCGGTGCGCTTCGCGTAGTGCTCGGCGCGCCCGAAGAGCCACAGCCCCATCGGGATCAGGATGACGCCCATGAGCGCCAGCGGCCAGAGGTCGTGAACGACCGCGCCCACCGACGCCCCCTCCATGAGGCCCTTGCGGACGCCGTCGAGGATGTACGTTGCCGGCGAGAACGCGGCTGCGAGCTGCATCCAGCCCGGCAGCACGCTGACCGGGTAGTACACCCCGCTCACGACAAGGAGACAGGACTGGATGACAAACGTCATCTGGGCCCCGCGCTCCACGTACAGGAGGGGCAGGATCGCGGCCATGATCCCGATCCCGACGATCGAGAACGAGCCGGTGAACATCACCACCGACGCGGTGACGAAATTCGCGTGCGACAGGTCCAGCTCGAAGAAGAGGGTCAGGACCAGCAGGATCACGGACGTGTGGACCAGGCCGTACAGGATCGCGTAGGTCGTGGACCCCGCGAGCTGTGACGCGCGCCGGACCGGCGCCATCATCGTGTACTCAAGCGTCCCTTCCCAGCGCTCCCAGCTGATCGTCTCGGCGATGAAGCTGAACACCGTGGACAGGTAGTTCCAGAAGATCGCCCCGATGACAAGGCTGAAGATGAGCCGCTTGTCCGCCGCAGCAGCCCCGATGAACGAGATCGACAGGGCACCCGCGACCGCGTAGACGAGGAACGCGAGCTCCCAGCCCCAGTACCGGCGGCTGAGGTTGAAGTTGCGCTCGATGAAGGCGGCCGACGCGCTGAGCTCGCGCAGGGCCGTCGCCATCGGGCGGCTGGCAATGGTCACTGGAGGGTCTCCCGTAGAGTGGGGGAGGCCGGCCGGCCCCGCATCAGCGGGAACCGGCCGGCGTCAGGTGCTCGATCGGCCGCTCCGGAGCGGGCGCCTCGGCGGCGATCCGCTGGCCGGCCCGGACGAGCGAGCGACCGAGGGCGCGGCGGAGGCGCCGCTCGTCGGTCCGCGCCGATCGCGCCAGGCGAGCCTGGCGTGCCTCGGCGTGGAGCCGCCCGAGACGGTCGGCGTGGACCGCCTGCAGGAATCGAATCTGGGTGTTCATGGCGTGCACCTCCCGGTGGTCGAGGGGGGCGTGGACGGTGCGGCTCGGCCGCCGGCCGCGGCCGGCGCCGGGTGCGAGGGTGGTCACTCGTCGTCCTCCAGGCCCTCGGTCTCGACATCCTCGTCGAGTGAGCGGCCGGTATAGGTCATGAATACGTTGTCGAGGGTCGGTGCCAGGTCGGTCTCGCGGGCCACGCGGGCCTTGAGTCCCTCCGGCGTGTCCTCGGCGACCAGGCGGCCGCCGTCGAGGATCGCGATCCGGTCGCAGAGACGATCGGCCTCTGTCATGTCGTGCGTGGTGAGGAGGATCGTCGCGTCGTGCGTGGCCCGAAGGTCCTCCACGAACGCCTGGACCTCCAGCTTGGATCGGGGGTCCAGGCCCGTCGTGGGCTCGTCGAGCAGGAGGAGCGTCGGCGAGGTCAGCAGCGCCCGTGCGATGGCGACCTTCTGCTGCATACCCCGGCTCATCTGCTCGATCGGGCTTCCCATGCGCTTCTCCGATATGCCCAGGCGGGCGAGGATCCGGACTGCCTCCCGCCGCGCGTCGCCGGCATGCAGGCCGTAGAGTCGGGCGGCGAACGAGAGGTTCTCGTATGGCGACAGCTTCTTGAAGAAGGCGGCGTCCACGCTCACCCGGTTGATGAGCCGCTTGACCGCCATCTCGTCGCGCTCCACGTCATGGCCGAAGACCTCGGCGCGCCCCGTATCGAGCGTGAGGAGCGTGGACACGAGCCGGATGAGCGTCGACTTGCCGCTCCCGTTGGCGCCCAGGACGCCGTAGATCTCCGCTCGCTCGACGCGCATCGACACGTCGGCGATTGCCGTGACGGCCTTCTTCTTCCGACCCATGACGAACGTCTTCCCGACGTGCTCCAGGAGGAGCGCGGGCGGGCCGGCTGGTCGCACCGGGCGGGCTGCGCCATCGGGGGTCCGGGCCGGGGCCTCGACCTGCGCCGAGACGGGCGTGCGGACCGTGATCTTCTGTTCCGGCATGAGGGTGGTGCTCACGGTGGTGGCTCCCGTTTCTCGTCTCGGTGTGGCGAACCCGATGCTGCCGGGCCTCTCCGCGCGACGCTCCTCGAGAACGAGAAGAGCCGCGAGCCCGACGTCTGTCCCTGCGTCGATGGCCTGCGGCTCCGGGTCGCCGTCCCACACCAGTGCGGGGCAAAGAAAAAGCCGCTGGGCCCTGATCCGGCCCGCGGCTTCGGTCCTGTCCTGGCGGCGCTACCGCCGCGAGATCAGGTCGAGCTGGGCACGGATCGCCCGCAGAGCGCGCCAACAGGACCGGCGCAGGGCCGCTCCCGGGCGCTCATGAGGAAGATCCGATCGCTCATTCGGTGACATACCTCTCAACTGGTCGGGGCGCGGTCCTGCCGCGTCATGCCGGAGGCTACAGCCATCCCACCGGCCATGTCAAGGCGTTGTTCTTGCGTGTGTCCACGCGTCCGGGCAAGTCGTTGGCGTGGTCGGTTTGACGCGGTCGAGGGCGGGCGGGTAGGCTCGCGGTCCCCTGCGCCCTCATTCTCGGAGTCGCCGATGCCGCCCGTGTCGCCCGTGTCGCCCGCCGACGTCGCGCCCTCGCTGCCTGGGCTGGTCGCGGCCGGGGTGCTGGACGCGCAGCTCGCCGCGCTGACATGGCTCCTCCTCGAGGACGGCGTCCCGGTTCACGTCGGAGGCCCCGGGGGCGGCGAGGGAGGAGGGCGCGACGTGCTGCTCGACGCGCTCGTGGCGGCGCTGCCCGACGATCGACGCCCGGACCCCTCCGCCCCGGTCGCGGAGCGCCGGCTCGTCCGGGTCGCCGGGGCGCTTGGGATGTCGACCCCGCCGGGAGTGCTCCGGGCCGCGCTGTCGGCGACCACCGGCCGAAGCGGGCTCGCGGCTACGATCGAGGCGGTGGACCTCGCCGACGTCCTGGCTGTCCTTCGCGGCCAGGGCCTGGCTGAGGACGAGATCTCCTTCCTCGGCGTCATCCTGGTGCTGGGCACCGACGGCCAGGCGGGCAGCCCCGCTGGTGCACCAGCCCGCGTGGTCGCGGCGCACTACTTCCGGCCGGTGGCCCGTGACGCCGGCGGCCACGTTCAGCGGCCCGGCCCGGCCGTGCTGGCCACCTGGGACCCGGAGCGCTCCGAGTACGACCACTTCGCGTGGGGGATCTACCCGGAGCTGGCCGCCCGCACCGGCCGTCGGGCGGGTGACCTGGAACGTGAGCACCTGGACAGGGCGGAGCGGCTGCGGTTGGAGCCTGCGCCGGGTCCCGTCTGAGGCCGATTTCGACGAATCGGACTACACTCAACGATCACACCGCGATCCCGGGCGCCCAGGGGGGCGTTGCCCGCCGCGATCTCGATGCGTTCCACCGGGAGGCCGCATGACCAACCAGCGCCCGTCATCCACCAAGGTCGTCGACGAGCCGTTCAAGCACGTCATCGACGAGTACAAGCACAAGCTCCAGCGGGTGACGTGCACGTGCGGGTGGCAGGGCAGCAGCGCCTCCCCCGACGGCGTCAGCTCCGAGTGGAAGACCCATCATGTGAGCCACCGCCCGCCCGGGTCGTCGAAGCGCTGAACCGCGGCGCGCGGCTCCACGCCCCCCGGCGCGCGCGCGATCACACCCTCGGACCCGGAGCCTCGCAATGTCCGATCCGCCGGTCGTTTCCCTGGCGCTGGATGACGGGCCCTCGTTTCGCCCGCTGACGCTGGACGCGCTCGCCGCAGTGCAGGGCGCGTCGCTCCGGGTCCTCGCGGAGACGGGGGTCGGCGTGGGTTCGCCCGCCGTGCGAGCGCGGCTCGCCGCGGCCGGAGCGAGGGTGGACGGCGAGCGGGTCCGCTTCCCGGCGGCCTTCGTCGAAGCCGCGGTCGCGCTCGCGCCGCGCGGGTACCTGCTGGCCGCACGCGACCCCGCCTGTGACCTTCCGCTCGATGGGCGACACGGCTACCTGTCCGTGGACGGCAGTGCCGCCGAGATGCTCGACCCGGAGACGGACATCCGGCGGGCGTCGACGGCGGACGACCTCGCGCTCGTGACACGCCTGGCCGACGGGCTTCCGGAGATCGCGTTCCTGTGGCAGGGCGTGGAGGCCGGCGACGCACCTGCACCCGTGCGCCCGCTCCACGAGCTCCGGGTGCAGCTTGCGAACAGCCGGAAGCACGTCCAGCTCATGACCGCGGTCACGCCGCTCGCCGCCCGTGGAGCCGTGGCGATGGCCCGCGCGGTTGTCGGCGGCGCCGAGGCGCTCCGCGCGCGACCCATTCTCTCCTCGTTCCAGGTCTCCCTGAGCCCGTTGCGCTTCGAGGGCGACGCGCTCGAGGCGGCGCTCGTCTACGCGGAGGCGGGCGTGCCGGCGGGGTTCGTCGTGATGCCCATCGCCTGCGCGACGGCCCCCGCCACGCCGGCCGGTGTCCTGGTCCAGTCCAATGCGGAGGTCCTGGCCGGGATCGCGATCCTCGAGACGCTCGTGCCGGGGGCGCCCACGTTCTACGGAGCCTGTTCCACGACGCTGGACCTCCGGACGGCGCTCGTCGCGTGCGGCGGCCCGGAGGACCTCCTCTTCCAGGCGGCGCTCGCCCAGCTGGCGCGCTCGAACGGTCTCCCGTCGAGCATCGGCACGTTTGCCACCGGGGCGAAGCGGGCCGACTGGCAGGCGGGCCTGGAAAACGGCCTGTCGGGCCTCGTCAGCCTCCTCGCCGGGGCGGAGATGCTCTCGGGCGCCGGCCTGCTCCATGCCGCCCGCGTCTTCGCCCTCGACGAGATGGTCCTGGATGCCGAGATCTTCGGGCTGCTGCGACATCTGGCGGCCGGAATCCCGGTCTCCGACGACGACCTCGCGGTGGCGGCGATCGGCGAGGTCGGCCCGGGCGGCAACTTCCTGGCCGAGGACCACACCCTGGCCCACATGCGGCAGCTCTGGCGGCCGCGCCTGTTCGACCGCGGGACGTGGGAGGACTGGGAGGCGGCCGGCCGGCCCGAGCCGCGGGTCCGGGCCCAGGAGCGCGTGCGTGCCCTCCTGGCGTCACACGAGGTGCCGGCGCTCGCGGACGGCCTGCCCGCCGAGCTGGACCGGATCGTTGCCGCCTTCGCCGCCGAGGCAGGCGTCGGGTGACGATGGCCGACCCGCACCCGACGCGGCGGCGTGAGGTTGACCTCTATCCGGCCGTCAAGGCGTTTCTCGAGGGCGAGGGGTTCGAAGTCAAGGGCGAGGTCCGTGGCTGTGACGTCGTCGGCGTGCGCCGCGACGAGCCGCCGGTGATCGTGGAGCTCAAGCTGCGCTTCACCCTGGGGCTCGTCCTGCAGGCGCTCGATCGGCTCCGCGTGTCCGAGAGGGTCTACCTCGCCGTCCCGGCCGAGGCGGTCCGGCGCCGCGGGATTGGCCCTCTCTGCCGCCGGCTGGGGCTGGGCCTCCTCGCGATCCACGGCCCGCGGCAGCGCGTGGAGGTCGTGGTCGAGCCTGGCCCGTACCGTCCACCGCACGATCGCCGGCGAACGACGCGGCTCATGTCCGAGCATGCTCGCCGGCTTGGTGACCCGACGCCGGGCGGGGCCACCCGCGTTCCGATCATGACGGCATATCGCCAGGAAGCGCTCCGGATCGCCGCCGCTCTGCGCGGCGGGTCCGCCTCTGTCGCGGAGCTCCGGGCGGTTGCCGTGGCGCCGAACGCCGGTCGGATCCTCGCCCGCGATGCCTATGGATGGTTCGAGCGGGTGGAGCGCGGCTCCTACCGCCTGCGTGATGTCGATCGGCCCGCGGTCGCGGCTTCGGACGGCGCTGCCGCGCCGGATGGCGCTGCCGCGCCGGATGGCGCCGAGGCAGGAGCCAACCCGGTCACCGACGCCTGAAACGTGTCTGACCCGTACCGCCAACGACCTTCGGCCCCCGAAGGCGGTCCGGCCGGCCGGGGATGGACCGGGTCGCGCGGCGTACCATGAATCGGCCGGTTCGTCCGGCCTGACCCCATCATTCGTCCATCCATCGCGACGTCCCCGGACGCCGCCGCGCAGGAGGGCTTGTCCATGGCCACCGTCGCCGACACCATCCCGGGGCTCATCGCGCTCCTGGAGGCGACCGTCCGCATCGAGGGCGCCCGGCTCGTCGTCACGGATGAGGCCGCGTTCCGCGCCCGAACGATCCACGACCTGGCCTGGACCCAGACGTTCTCGACGGACCCGGCGACCGTCGAGGCAGCTCGCTGGCTGATCTGGGAGGCGAGCCAGGAGCTGGGCGCGCCGTCGGCGAGCATCCAGGAGCTCTACGTGGCGCGGAGCCGCGGCGAGGTCTCCGGGTTCACCGTTCCGGCCATCAACCTGCGGGCGCAGACCTTCGACATGGCCCGCACGATCTTCGCCACCGCCATGGCGAAGGAGGTCGGCCCGGTCATCCTCGAGCTCGCCCGCTCGGAGCAGACGTACACATACCAGCGCGTGTTCGAGTACGCGCCCAACCTCCTGGCCGGCGCGATCGCGGCCGGCTGGCGCGGGCCCGTCTTCATCCAGGGCGACCACTACCAGTTCAACGCCAAGAAGTACGCCGCGGACCCGGAGACGATGACCGAGGAGATCCGGAAGGCCTGCCGCGACGCGGTGGCCGCCGGCTACCTCAACATCGACATCGACAGCTCGACGCTCGTGGACCTCTCCAGGGCGACCGTCGATGAGCAGCAGCGGGCCAACTACACCCGTGCCGCCGAGATCACCGCGCTCATCCGTGAGCTTGAGCCCGCCGGCGTCACGATCAGCGTCGGCGGCGAGATCGGTGAGGTCGGCAAGCAGAACTCCAACGAGGACGAGCTGCGGGCCTACCTCGACGGCTACCGCCGCGAGCTCGACGCACGCCGCCCGGACTCGATCGGCGTCAGCAAGGTGAGCGTGCAGACCGGGACCAGCCACGGCGGCGTCCCGCTCCCCGGCGGCGGCGTCGCCGAGGTCAAGCTCGACTTCGAGGTGCTCCGCGTCCTTGGCGAGGTCGCCCGGACGTACGGTGCGGCCGGTGCGGTGCAGCACGGGGCCAGCACGCTTCCCGACGAGCTGTTCCACCGCTTCGCCGGTGTCGAGACGGCCGAGATCCACCTCGCGACCGGCTTCCAGAACGCGCTCTACGAGCACCCGGCGTTCCCGGCCGCGCTCCATCGCGAGATCGAGGCATGGTGCTTCGCCAATGCGGCCGACGAGCGCAAGCCCGGGATGACCGATACCCAGTTCGTCTACACGACCCGGAAGAAGGCGATCGGCCCGTTCAAGCGGCAGATCTGGGAGCTGGCCACGAAGGACGAGATTCTCGCCTCCCAGGCGGCGAAGATCGGGTTCCTGTTCGACCAGCTGAGAATGGACGGCACGACCGGTCTGCTCCGCTTCGTCACCGCGCCGGCCTGGCATCGGCCGATGCCCGAGGCGCTCGTGACGGCGCTCGCCGGCTGAGTTCGGCCTGCTGATGTCCGCGGCCCGGACCCACGTGCCGGCCCGGGCCGCACCGCGCGCGGGTCAGGCGAGCTCGCGGCGCACGACCACGCGGATCGCCCCGGGCGGGACGGGCACGCGCGCGACCTCCGCGAAGCCCGCCGCGCGGTAAAGCGGGAGCGGGCCGCGATAGAGCGACGATGGGTGCCTGGGCCCCGTTGCCTCGATCGGGTATGCCTCGATCGCGGGTGCGCCTGCCGCCCGGGCGGCGCTCACCGCTGCGTCGAGAAGCGCGCGGGCGACGCCTCGTCGACGGTCACCCGGCGCGACGAAGAAGCAGACGATCGACCAGACCGGCCGGGGATCCGTCCGCGGGTAGAACCGGGAGCCGCCGATCCGCGGATACCCGTCGATGGGCCCGGCGCTCACCCAGCCGACCGGGACGCCCGCCCGGTAGGCCAGGTAGCCGGCGGCCGGCTCGGCGGCCCCCAGCCCCTCGAGAGCCGCGCGGTTCTCCGTGGCCGACGCCGCGCGAAACTCGCGGGCCGACCGCCGGAAGTACATGCACCAGCACCAGCGTGTCTCCGTGCCGGTCCGGAAGAGGACCGCGAGGTCACCGAACCGCTCCGGCGTCAGGGGCAGGACGATCACGGTTCGATCAACGTGCGTGCCCGCATCCAGGTTCGCGCCTGGCTCGAGCATGCAATATTCTCCCACGGGGTTCTCGACCGGGAGCTCGCTGCGATCGAGCCGGACGGCCGGGACAGCCGGTCGAGGCCCGGCGGAGCTTCCCAGGAGGATCGATGACCGATCACGAAGAGCCAGGCCCCGGCTTCGGTGGTGCCTGGTCCGCCTCACGCCGGCGTGCCTCCGAGGCCGACCTGCGGGCCTGGCTCGCGTTCGGGATGTCGGTCTGCGATTCCGCAGATGAGATCGCCTTGCGCTGGTTCCGGCGTGACGTGCCCACCTCCACGAAGCCGGACCGCACCTTCGTGACGGAGGCGGACCAGGCGATCGAACGCCTTGTCCGAGAGCGCATCCGGGCGACGCATCCGGACCACGGGCTGGTGGGAGAGGAATACGGCGAAGAGGCCCGCGATGCCCGGATCCGCTGGTACATCGACCCGATCGACGGGACGCACAACTTCATTCGTGGCGTTCCGCTCTTCGGGACGCTCCTCGCGGTGGAGGTGGACGGCGAGCTCCAGGTCGGGATCCTCAGCGCGCCCGCGCTGGGCGAACGCTGGCACGCCGCCCGCGGCCTGGGCGCCTGGGCGATCGCGCGGGACGGTGCCCGCCGGCCCATCCTGACGTCCGCGGTTACCCGCATGGGTGACGCGCAGCTCCTCTACGGGAGCCGCCGGGAGAACGTCGCGTCCGGCCTCATGCCCGGCTTCGACGCAACGATCGCGGCCTCCTGGCGCGACCGCGGTTTCGGCGACTTCTGGGGCTACGCGCTGGTCGCCGAGGGCGCCGCCGAGGCGATGATCGAGACCGGCATGCACACCTGGGACGTCGCCGCGCCGCTGGTCTTGATCGAGGAGGCTGGAGGCCGGGTCACTGACGTCACGGGAGCGCGGCGGATCGACGCGCCGTCATTCGTGGGCTCCAACGGCCACCTCCACGACGAGCTGCTGCTGCGTCTGACCAGCGCG
>Ga0209048_10003955_pt1 | contig 14257 bp, 17 predicted proteins | sample FrelakmetCRP12CR_FD_187146 | JGI IMG/M metagenome (GOLD analysis project Ga0209048, IMG submission 187146) | Freshwater lake sediment microbial communities from the University of Notre Dame, USA, for methane emissions studies - CRP12 CR (SPAdes)... | ecosystem: Environmental > Aquatic >... | reverse complement strand
CACCTGCTCGCTCGGGCCGGTCAACGTCACCAGCTCGACCGCGAACCCGGGTGGATCGCCGTTGCAGGGCAACCCGCCCACGGGAACGCTGACGGCCACGTCGTTCGTGGTGCCGGCCGTCGTCGTGTCGGCCACCTGCGATCAGGCCGCGGCCGACGCGGTGAACAAGACGCTCGTGTTGCCGTCGAACGAGAACTCCATCTCGTTGACGGTCGTGCGGGTGTTTCCGTCACGGACCACGACGACGACCGCTCCTGCGGCGCGGGCGGTGCAGCCGACCTTCACCGGCTAATGGGTGGCGGCGGGTGTCCTACCTCCGACCTCATGCCGAGCGCATCGCTGAACGGGACCGACCTCGCCTTCTGGGACAGCGGCGGTGACGGCCGCGCCGTCGTCTTGAGCCACGGGTTCTTGATGAACCACACGATGTTCGACGCGTAGGTCGCCGCGCTCGCTCCCGACCTGCGGGTCGTCACCTGGGACCAGCGCGGCTTCGGCGACACCCGCGCCCAGGGCCCGTTCTCCTTGTGGGACTCGGCGGCCGATCTGGTGGCCCTCCTCGATCACCTCGCCATAGATCGCGCGGTCCTGTGGGGCATGTCGCAGGGTGGGTTCGTGTCGCTGCGGGCGGTGCTGCTCGCGCCCGAGCGGGTGCGAGGCCTGGTGCTGATCGACACCCAGTCCGGGCAGGAGGACCCCCGCACTGGTCGATTCCTACGACCAGATGCACGCCACCCGGCTCGAGCACGGTCCCGCACCGGTGCAGGAGATCATCTCGTCGATCATCCTCGGCCCCGGACTCTGGGACGACTGGTACCGGTCGTGGGCGCAGCTCGCGCCCGACCAGTTCACCGCCGCGTACCGCTGTCTCATGGACCGCGACGACATCACCGGCCGGGTCGGTGAGATCACGGGCCCAGCGCTCATCGTGCACGGCACCTCCGACACCGCCATCCCGATCGACAAGGCGGAGGCGCGGCGCGCCGACCTCGGCGGCGAGGCGACCCTGGTCGTGATCGAGGGGCCCCGCACGCGTCGAACCTGACCCACCCGACCGAGGACAACGCCGCCATACTCGCGTTCCTCGACGACCTCGGCTGACCCGGCTCAGTCGTCCCAGCCGAGGTTCGCGGCGGCGAACGCCTGGTCGCTGATCGTCCGGCTGAACGGGCGGGCGAGCTCACGTAGTCGGGCGCAACCGGCATCGCCGAGGCGCTCCCAGCAGGGGAGCATCAACTCGTCGGTGCGATCCTCGACCCACTGGCGCGACTCGCGACCCTCGGCCGTGAGCGAACCGTCGGCGGTGAGCCAGCCGCGGGCGCGGACCCACTCCATCGCCGCGGCCCACTCGTCGTCCGACCAGGCCCGACTGGGCTGCAGCAGCCCGGGCGCGAGGGCGCCGGTGGCCTCGTGGACCACCAGCGCCTCGGGTCCGGTCACCCCCTCGGTCACCAGGGTGGCGATGTGGCCGTCCCCGCGGAACTCACGCAGCAGGGTCTGGGCGTGCCACAACACCAGATGGGGCGGATCCGGCCAGTCGAGCGCCGCGTGCGCGGCGTAGAGAGGGCGACCCTCGGGACGGCACCCAGTGGTCGCTTTGCGGGCCAACGCGGCGGCTTCGGCCATGTCGGCGCTGTCCACGGCGTCGCCGAGCATGCGGCGAAGCGCGGTGTCGGCCGCCTCGAGGCGGGCGGTGAGCACGTCGGCCGGCTCGGCCCGTCGCCAGGCATCCGGTATCGACCGGCGCACGAGAGCCGGGCTGAAGTTGAAGAAGGTAGCGACGACGACCTCGGCGGACACGGCGCCGAGGGCCGCGGCCCGGGACGCGAAGTAGCCCATGCGGCGCCCAGTGAGCCCGATGCGCTCGTAGGTCTCGAGCGCCTCGGGGACGAAGTAGATCATCCCGTGGTACGGCTCGAGCGTGCGGTGCATCTTGCGGGCGACGGTCGGGTCCATCGGCTCAGTCTGGCCTCCCCGTTCCGACGGTGCCTGGGTCGCGCCACACGGGTCGGCGACGTCGAGCGTCGCCGACCCGCGGGCGATGGCGCCGGGTGGCTAGCGGGCTGAGACCGACTCGGGAGCGGTGGCCGACTTCAGACCCGCGAGGCGCTCGCGGCGCTCCGTGGCGGCTCGGGCCTTGTCGCCCCGGGAGGTGAGGCGTACGGCCACGAAACCGCTGATGATGGCGATGCCCCCGAGGATCCACCACTGCATGGCCCGTGTGGTCGCATCGGTGCCGGCGGACAGCGAGTGGATGCTGGCCATCACGAACAGGGCGAAGCTGGCGAAGTGGGTGCGGCGCCACCAGGTCGAGGGGATGCGGTTGCGCAGCAGCGAGGTGATCTCGACGGCGAGCAGCAGCCAGAGGGCAACGATGCCCCAGGCGACGGCGACCGGATGCCAGCTCGCGGTGAACGGGACGAAGGTCTGCACCCAGCCGAAGTCGACGTACTGGTCGGCCATGATGCCGACGATGTGCACACCTACGAACACGACGGCCAGGCCGCCGAGGTAGCGGTGCAGGTCGAGCACCCAGGCCGGCTTCGGGCGCTTACCGAACACCTTGGTCGACAGGATCAGGCCCCACACCACCGAGGCGGCGAGCAGCGTCCAGGCCACCAGTCCGGCCGAGCGGGCGATATACCAGGGGAGGTTCATGTCAGCTGGCCTTCGAACGGGTGACGGCAGTGGCCGAGGCGGTGCTGGCGGCCGGGACGGCGGATTTCACGGTGGCGCTGGTCGTGCTCGAGGTGCTCGGGGCAACAGTCGTCGCGGTGGACGCGGGCACCGTGGTCGCCACCGCGGCACTCGAGGCGGTCGCGGCGGCCGTGGTCGTGCCCGCACTCTGGGAGAGCTGGGCGGCCATCGTGGTGCCGAGTCCGGCGAATGCGGCGATGCTCAGAGCGAGTGACGCGACCCGAGCTCGTCTGGCGGGGTGGCGGCGCTTGCGCATGGTGACTCCTCAGTCGGTCGGCGAACCTGTCGTGCTTCGTGACCTCACTTTGGGGCCTCGACTTCTGATCGACCTTCAGAGCGGTTGAGAACCGGGTGAGAAGCCGCCTCTTACCCCTCTCTCACGCAGATGGGTCACGATGGGGCCATGGGAAGCCGAGTGTTGGTGGCCGATGACGACCGTGCGATCCGCGAGTCGCTCGAGCGGGTGCTGCAGCTGGAGGGCTACGAGGTCGTGGTGGCATCCGACGGCGCGGCGGCGCTCACGCTGGTCCACGAGACCGAGCCCGATGTACTCGTGCTCGACGTGATGATGCCCGGCGTCGACGGCCTCACCGCCTGTCGGGTGCTGCGGGCCGAGAAGAACCGCACGCCGATCCTCCTGCTCACCGCGCGCACCGAGACGTCCGACCGGGTGGCCGGACTTGACGCCGGGGCCGACGACTACCTCCCCAAGCCCTTCGAGCTCGACGAGTTGCTGGCGCGGTTGCGGGCGCTGCTGCGTCGGGCCCAGCCCGACGAGGAGGAGGAGAGCGAGGTGATGCGGGTCGCCGATCTGCGCATCGACCCGGCCGCGCGTCGCGCCTGGCGCGCCGAGCGCGAGCTCGAGCTGTCCAAGACCGAGTTCGACCTGCTCGAGCTGTTGGTGCGAAACAGCGGCATCGTGCTCGACCACGCCACGATCTACGACCGCATCTGGGGCTACGACTTCGGCCCCGACTCGAAGAACCTTGCCGTCTACATCAGCTACCTGCGACGCAAGGTGGAGGTCGACGACGAGCCGAAGCTCATCCACACCGTTCGCGGCGTGGGGTACACGGTCCGCGTCGCATGAGTCTTCGGGTCAAGCTCGTTGTGGCCCTCGTGCTGCTCTCGGCGCTGGCCACGATCGCCATCGGCGTGTCGACCTATGTCACCACCGCCGACCGGCTCCACAACGAGGTCGATTCGTCGCTCACGTCGGCCGTGAGCGGGATCGTCGATCGCACCCAGCGCGACGGTCACACCCCCGACCTCGTGGGTCGTCGACCGGGTGGCCCCGACGGCGACGAGCCGAGCAGCTTCGATCAGGTCTCGGTCCAGGTGCTCGGCCCGACGGGGGCCCTCGTGCTCATCCCCAATTCGGGCGCGTTGCCGGTCGACGAGCAGGACGTGGCCCTGGCCGGCGGCACCGACCACTCCTCCTGGCAGTGGCGGGACGTCACGATCGGTGGGGAGTCCTACCGGCTCGTCACCGCCCCCCTCGGCAGCCGGGCCGGCGCCGTGCAGGGTGCCCGCAGCCTGGCCGAGTCCGATCGGGTGCTCGAGTCGCTCCGCAACCGCACCCTGCTCGCCACGCTGGTCGTGACCCTCGTGGCCGCGGCTGCGGGCTGGCTGATCGCCCGCCAGATCACCCGCCGCCTGGTGCGGCTCACCGGCACCGCGGAGCACGTCGCCGAGACCGGGCAGCTCGACGTGGCCGTGCCGGTCGGCGGCGGCGACGAGGTCGGCCGACTCGCCATCGCCTTCAACGAGATGCTCGACGCCCTCGCCCAGTCGAAGCAGGACCAGCACCGACTCGTGCAGGATGCCGGTCACGAACTGCGTACCCCGCTCACGAGCCTGCGGACCAACATCTCGGTGCTCCAGCGCTACGCCGATCTCGAACCCGACACGCGGGCCAAGGTGTTCGACGACCTCGCCGGCGAGACCCGCGAGCTCACCGACCTCGTGAACGAACTGGTCGAGCTGGCCACCGACCGCCGCAGCGACGAGCCCGAACAGGCGGTGATCCTCGCCGATGCCGCCGAGCGGGTGGCCGGCCGGGCCCGTCGCCGCACCGACAACCCGATCGTCGTGTCGGCCGATGACTCGGTCGTGACCGGCCGGCCGCAGGCCATCGAGCGGGCGATGAGCAACCTGGTCGACAACGCCGCGAAGTTCACCGACGATCCGACCGCGCCGATCGAGTTGGTGGTGTCCGACGGGCGGGTCGAGGTGCGTGACCGCGGTCCGGGGATCGCCCCGGGAGATCTCGGGCACGTGTTCGACCGCTTCTACCGTGCGGTGGGGGCCCGGAGCCGCCCGGGCTCGGGACTCGGGCTGTCGATCGTGCGCGACGTGGCCGAGTCGCACGGGGGCACCGTGTTCGCCGAGGCCCGTGCGGGTGGCGGCGCGGTGGTCGGGTTCGTCCTCCCCACCTCTTGATCGGCGAAGGTCGTCGCGTTCTGTCCACGCGTTCGTACCGCTCAGGGGTGGCGGGAGACGCCGAAACGCACGGGGGGCTCACAGGGAACTGCCAGGAAGGTGCCAGGAGTCGCCCAGACGCTTCTGTCACGCTGGTCCCATGAGCGACTCTGGCAGCTGCATCCTCGTCGTCGACGACGAGGAGAACATCTCGTTCCTCGTGGCCTCGGCACTGCGGCTCGACGGGTTCTCGACGGTCACCGCGGCGACCGGCCGCGATGCCCTGGCCTGTCTCGAGGAGGCCCGGCCGGCGCTCGTCGTCCTCGATGTCATGCTGCCCGATCTCGACGGGTTCGAGGTGCTGAGGCGCATGCGGGAGGCGGGCCACCGCCAGCCGGTCATCTTCCTCACCGCCCGTGACGCCACCGAGGACCGCGTGCGGGGCCTCACCGTGGGCGGCGACGACTACGTGTTGAAGCCGTTCGCCATCGAAGAGCTGATGGCCCGGGTGCACGTGGTGCTGCGCCGGTCGGGCCAGGACGCACGCTCGTCGGTGCTGCGCTACGCCGACCTCGAGATGGACGACGACGCCCACCGGGTGACCCGCGCGGGCAAGCCCGTGTCGTTGTCGCCGACCGAGTACAAGCTGCTGCGCTACCTGCTCGCCAACGCCGGCCGGGTGCTGAGTCGGAGCCAGATCCTCGACCACGTGTGGGAGTACGACTTCGGTGGTGAGTCGAGCGTCGTCGAGACCTTCATCAGCTACCTGCGGCGCAAGGTCGACGCGGAGGGGCCCCGCCTTATCCAGACCGTGCGCGGCGTCGGCTACTGCCTGCGCCTCGACGACGAGGCCGGCGCGTGACCCTGCGCACCCGCCTGATCGTGGCAGTGGCCCTCATCGTGCTGGTGGTGGGCGTGACCGGAGCCGTCGTCCTCGCCACCCAGCGGGAGTTCCTGATCGAACAGGTCGACACCCAACTGCGCGCCGCCGCCCAGCCCGCCACCCGCGTGCCCCTCGGTCCCGGCAACCCGGCTCAGGCCCCGGCGGGCCAGGGCACCGAGCCCGGGATCCTCTCCGACCTGTGGGTCGGCACCGTGAGCGCCGACGGCACGATCTCGCGCCGCGTGGCCCCCGGGCTGGGCTCGGGCGCAGAGCCGAACATCAACCCCGCCGAGGCCCTGGCCGCCGCCACGGGCGACCGGGCCTTCACCGTGGCTGCGGTCGACGGCAGCGTCGACTTCCGGGTCCTCGCCACCACCGCTCCGAACGGGTCGGTGGTGGTCATCGGCTCACCGCTCAGTCGGGTGCAGGAGGCGTCGAACCGCCTTCTGACGGCGATGGCGGTCGGTGGCGGGGTGATCGTGGCCGGCGTCGCCCTCCTGGGCTGGTGGGTCTGGCGCCTCGGCCTGCGCCCCATCAAGCAGATGACGGTGGCTGCCGATGCCATCACCGCCGGTGACCTCGACCGGCGGATCGACACCTATCCGCCGACCACCGAAGCCGGCCATCTGGCCCTTGCCCTCAACACGATGCTCGACGCTCGCCAGGCGGCCGAGAACAAGCTGCGTCGGTTCGTCGGCGACGCCTCCCACGAGCTGCGCACCCCCCTCACCTCGATCCGGGGCTACGCGGACCTCTACCGGCGCGGCGGCCTCGACGACCCGGCCGCGCTCGACGATGCCATGCGCCGCATCAACCAAGAGTCGGTTCGCATGGCCGAACTGGTCGACGACCTGCTTCTCCTGGCCCGCCTCGACCAGGGCCGACCCCTGCATCTCGCGCCAGTCGACGTCGCGGCCGTGCTGCGCGACGCAGCCGCCGACGCGGCGGTCGTCGATCCCGACCGCAACGTGGAGCTGGACGTGACCGAGCCCCTGGTCGCAACCGCCGACGAACCGAGCCTCCGCCAAGTCGTGGGCGCGCTCGTCACCAACGCTCTCGTGCACACCCCGTCCACCGCCGCGGTCACGGTCCGCGGCGCGGCCGTTCCCGGTGCCGGCGTGGTGATCGAGGTGGCCGATCGCGGTCCGGGCATGGCACCCGACGCCGCCGCCCACGCCTTCGAACGGTTCTATCGGGGCGACCCGTCACGGTCGCGCCATCACGGTGGCTCCGGTCTGGGCCTGAGCATCGTCGAGTCGATCGTCGCCGCCCACGGCGGCCGGGTCGAGCTCGAGACCGCGCCCGGTGCCGGAGCGACGCTGCGGGTCTTGCTCCCCGCCGGGGGAGAGTCGGCTCACTAACCTGCCGGCATGACGCCCGCCGAGCCGGCCCCGCCCGAGGTCAGCCACGGTGTGGCCTCGCGTCTGCACGGCCTGCATCGGCGGCCGTCGGGTGAGCCGCCGCCCTTGCCCCGCCAGTGGGACCGACGCACCCTCGGCTGGCTGGCCTTCGTCACGGTGTTCCTGGTGCTGTGGGCCGTCGTCGTCTCGGTGCCGTCCCTCAGCCGGGCAGTCACCATCGCCGATACCGAGATCACCCGCTGGTTCTCGCAACATCGCGGCGGGATGGTGGACGGCCTGGCCCGTGTGCAGAGCGTGCTGTTCACCTGGCTCGTGCCCGTCGTCGGGTGGGCCGCCTTGGCGGTGCTGATCGTGTTCCGGCGGTGGCGCCACGCACTGGTCCTGCTCACCGCTCTGGTCCTGTCGGTGATCGTGGCCGTGTTGGTGCGGACGGCGCTCACCCGTCCTCGGCCGCTGGGCCTGGTCATCGCCGGGCGGTGGGAGAACTTCGCCCAGCCGTCGCTGCCGGTCGCGGTGGGAACCGCGGTGCTCGTGTCGGCGGGACTGGCCCTGGTGCCCGAGGCCCGTCGGCGCCTCGCCCTCGCCGTCGTCGCGGTGGCGGTCGCGCTGTACGCGATGCTCGAGATCTACCTCGGTGTCTCGCTCCCCACCGACGAGGTGGTGGCGGTGATCATCGGCGTGACGGTGCCGGTGCTCGTCTTCCGCTTTGCCGCGCCCGAGAACGTCTTCCCGGTCGGCTACCGACGCGGCAACACGGCCCACGTCGATCTGTCGGGGGTCCGGGGCGATGCCGTCCGCACGGCGGTGGAGGCCCAACTCGGCCTCCGGGTCGTCGACCTGCGGCCCATCGGCTCGCCCGGCTCGGCCGGGTCGACGCCCATGCGCCTCACCACGGCCGACCCGGTCACCGGCGAGCCCGGCCCCGAGCTGATGGCGAAGCTGCTCACCGACCACCACCTCCGGGCCGACCGCTGGTACAAGCTCGGGCGCACCATCCTCTACGGGCGGCTCGAGGACGAGCAGCGCTACGCCACCGTCAAGCGGCTCGTCCAAGCCGAGGACTACCTCGACCTGCGCATGGCGGCGGCCGGGGTGCGGGTACCGGCCACGTACGGGATCGTCGAGATCACCCCCGAGGCCGAGTACCTCCTCGTCAACGAGTTCATCGCGGGCTCGAGCGAGATCGGCGACGTCGAGGTCGACGAGGCGATCGTCGACCGATCGTTGTCGATCGTGCGCCGGCTGTGGGACGCCGGTCTGGCTCATCGGGACGTGAAGCCGGCCAACCTCATGGTGCGGGGCGAGGAGGTCGTGCTCATCGACATGGGCTTCTCGGAGGTGCGCCCCTCGCCGTGGCGCCAAGCGGTCGACCTCGCCAACATGATGATGGTGCTCGCACTGCGGTCGTCGGCCGAGCTGGTCTACGAGCGGACGATGCTGCAGTTCTCACCCGACGACGTCGCCGAGGCCTTTGCCGCCACCAAGGGCATGACCGTGCCCACCGAGCTTCGGAACAAGATGAAGGCCGCCGGTGTCGATCTGGCCACGCGGTTCCGTGAGCTCGCCCCGCCGCGGGCTCCGATCCGCATCCAGAGGTGGAGTTGGCGACGCGTGTTGCTCACCATCGGTGTGGTCCTCGGCGCGCTCGCCCTGACCATCTTCGGCATCGCCTACCTGCAGATCGCGGGGATGCTGCCATGAGGCGGGCCGCGCTCGCCGGGCTGGTCGTCCTACTGGCGATCGTGCTCGTGCTCATGGTCGGCGCCGCCCGTCGCGACCAGTCGGTGCTCGGCTCGACCATCGAAGGCACCCGGTGTCCGACGTCGACGCACAACCTCCTGGTCGCGCAGTCGGTTCAGTCGGCCTCGTACATCCCCTGCCTCACCGAGCTGTCGACCGAGTGGTCGTCGTCGGCCCAGGATGTGTCGTCGAGCGGCACCACCGAATCGTGGTCGCTCACCGAGGCGAGCGGAGTCACGTGGACCGTCGTGCTCGGCCCGTCGTGCGACCCCGGTTCGGCGGCGCCACCGACCGAGCCCGTCCAGGCCGTGGGTTCCGACGCGACCCCGACGATACGCGTCCTCGAGGCGATCTCGGACGACGGCGCGGTGTTCGAGCGGGTGCAGTACTTCGTCTTCGACGGCGGTTGCGTGACCTCCACCATCCGGGTGCCGACGAAGTACGACCGCCAACTGGTCGTCGCCACCGCGGACGACAGCCTGGCCCTCGTGCCCCGCGCCACGCTCAACCGTGAGGTGTATGACGCGTCGGGCGGTCGCTTCGGGCTCGACCCGACGCCGTGAGCCGGGCCGGTTGGGTGCCGTCTCGCCGACGTCGGATCGACGCGGCCCGCGTCGGGTCGGGCACCGCCGTGCTCGTGGGCGCCGCCGTCGTCGCCCGTACTGGTGAGGTCGGGCCGACCGAGCGGCGGGCGTTCCGGGTGCTCAACGAGGCCGCCGAGCTGTACCCGGGGGTGCTGTGGCCTCAGCAGCAGTTCGGCAACCTCGCGGTGGGTCCGATCGTCGCGGCCGTGTCGCTGCGGCGGGGCAATCGCCGGTTGGCCGCGGCCTCGGCGACGGCCACCGTGTTGAAGCTCGTGCTCGAGCGGGCCGTGAAGGCGGTGGTCGTCCGCCATCGCCCGGGAACCACCGTCGAGGGCGCGGTGCTGCGCGGCAACGTGCCCTCGACGGGACAGAGCTTCGTGTCGGGCCACGCCACGATGGTCACCGCGCTGGCGACTGTCGTGTCCCCGTACACCCCGGGCCGGTGGAAGGTCCTGCCCTGGAGTGCGGCGGCGCTGGTGTGCGTCGCCCGCGTGTACTCGGGTGCGCACAATCCCCTCGACGTGATCGGTGGCGCGGGGCTCGGATCGGCCATCGGTGGGGCCACCAACCTGATGTACGGCGTGCCGCGGCGCTGACCCGCCCACCGGGTGGTGCGATCACGGGCCGGCTCGCGTCGAGGGAGCGGGCCGGTCGGTGAGTGCGGTCGCGACGATGGCGCTGAACGACACCAGGAAGACGGGCTCGATGAGGACGCCCCCTCGGCCGAGCAGGTAGGCGGCACCGAGGAGCGGGAAGGCCAGCACCAGCACGGGCACGAGCGGTCGGGCGACCCGACGGGTGCGCGGGCTGCGAGCTCGGGTGCCGAGTACGACCGCCAGAGAGGCCGACGCGAACTCGACCACTCCCGCCAGCATGTGGAGGTAGTGGTGCAGCGGGAGGGTGGCCGCCCGCTCGGCCGCGTGGCACGCGGCGTCGAGGCTCGGAGGGCACGCGAACGGGAAGGCACCCCCGAGCGCGACGGCGATGGCGAACGCGGCGAGGGTCGCCTGCAGCCCCCGCCCGCCGTTGCGTGCGATCGAGGGCCAGGCCAGACCGAGTGCAGCGAGCAGCAGGAGGCCGGCCATGACGTCGAGGCGCTGGAGCGTCGCGGCCCCGGGCCGGCCGTCGGCGGCGAGGTCGCTGTACAGGGCCTGCGGGGAGGGGACACCGTGGGGCACGAGCCACAGGACGGCCCACCAGTTGTAGGCGGCGACCCCGACGACCGTCGCCGCGACCGTGCCCCGGCGGCGCCACCGCGGCGCGACCCGCGTTGGAGTCCGCTCTCTCTCGACAGCCTCACCCATGGTTGTCGCCCCCACGCTCGCGCGGTCGCGATCCGACCCCGCCACTTCGATTCGACGGGTGTCGACTCCATGGTGCCACGATCGGGCCGCGAATCCATGAGTCGACTAACATCGACGGCGATGGCCTGGTGGCGCCGGCCCGGGCAGGGCCCGAGGTGGGACGGCACCACCGGCCGCCCCCGGTCGGCGAACGGAGCGTCGTCGTTCCATCTGTCCTGGGACGTACCGCCCGGTTCGTGGGTCGGCGTCGAGGCGACGCTCGAGGTCGTCCGACCGCCGTCGGTGCCGAAGCTCGTCTTCTGGGCTCTGCAGGTCTCGTTCGTGGACCGCGGCCGCTCCGGTGGTGGGGCCCATCTCGGGCTGCAGTGGTATCCGCCCCACCCTGGCAGCACTGCGGTGAACTGGGGTGGCTACGGCCCCGACGGGGCGGAACTCGACGGGGGGCCGTCGGCGCTGCCGAGCGCCACGGACAACCCCAACACCCGGGACCTGGCTTGGGCGGCGCACCGGCCCTACCGGCTGAGAGTTCGGCGATCCGAGGGGCCCGCCCCGTCCGGCCTCGACGCGTGGCGGGGCGAGGTCGTCGACACGGTGACCGGCGTCGTCACGGTCGTGCGCGACCTCTGGGCGGCCGGCGATCACCTGGCGTCACCGCTGGTCTGGTCGGAGGTGTTCGCCGACTGCGACGACCCCTCGTGCGTGGTGCGGTGGTCGGACCTGTGCCTCCTCGACGCGGAGGGCGCCTCGACCCGGGTCACCGCCGCTCGGGTCAGCTACCAGGCGGTTGCCGACGGGGGTTGTGCCGCGACCGACACGAGCGTCGACGGCGGCGGGTTCGTGCAGACCACGGCGACCCCACGGCACACTCCGGCAGGTGCCCGCGTGGAGGTGAGCGGGCAGGGGTGAGAGGTCCGTCACAGCTCGGGACCAAAGGCCCTGTCGCGGCGCCGGGACCCGGCGCGAGCATCGATCTTGTTCAGGAAGGGTCGCAACAAGGAGGCGGTCCACCCACCAGGGTCAACGGGTAATCGGGTAGTCAGGAGCCGTCCAGGCGGGCGGCTCCTGGCGCGTTCGGGCTGGGTCGGAGGACGAGCCGCGAGGCGGCGTTGAACGGTCCGGCGCCGGCTCAGGGGTGGCGCTCGTAGCGCCACCCGTCGGCGCTCATCCACAGCCGGTGGCGCCCACCCGGGCGATCGGGGTCGCTGTCGTCGTAGCCCGCGTCGCCGTGGTACAGCGCGACGACCTCTGTGCCCACCACGGCGATGCGAGTGGCGAAGTACTCGGGCTCCTGCGCGCCGAGCCCGGCCAGGGCGGCCTTCGTCGTGTCGTAGCGGGAGAGGTACTCGAGAGTGATCCAGGTGGGCGGCAGCAGCTCGATCTCGAGGGCGTTGCGGCGCCGCATCGCCTCATCCGGGGTGATCCAGACGTGGTCGTGGATCTCGCCACCGTCGACGGTGACCGCACCCTCGGGAGCGGGCGCGACGAAGAACCAGGTGGCGAACCGCTTGGGAGACACCGGAGGGGGCGTCCAGTGCGAGAACCACACGAGCCGGTCCTCGTCGACGACCAGGCCTGACTCCTCGGCGGCTTCTCGGACCGCGGCCCTCCGGGCGGCCTTGAGGTGGTCGTCGGGGGCGTCGCCGGGGTAGTCGTCGGGATCGACCCGACCGCCGGGCCAGACCCAACGACCGCCGGCGAACGCGAGCTTGGTGTTGCGCCGGAGCATCAACGTCTCGATGCCGTCCCTGCTGTCGCGCACGAGCACCACTGTCGCGGCCGGGACGGCGGGGTACTCGTCGGGCTCGGCGGCGCCTGGTACGTCGGGTGGAGCAGCGTGGTCGGCCATGGCTCGCGGAGCGTACCGGCTGCGGTCAGGCCAGGCCGATGAGGCGCAGCATCGACGGGGGCACCCGGTGGTCGCCCGCGGCCAGCAGGGCGGCGCGCTCGACGTTCACCGCGTCGAGATGGCGGTCGGACCACGCGTCCCAGGGGCCATCGGGAATGGCGCCGGGGTCACCCGCGGCGTCGCTGCACGCGTACAGGTACGCCTGCAGCGCGAGCACGTCGTCGGGCCCGCCGACCGGTCCGATGCCGGGCACGACCGTGCCGGCCAGTTCTCCGAGGTCGCCCAGAGCGTCGGCCCACCTGAGCGGGTCGCCGTCGAACGCGTTGGGGGTCGTGGCGAAGCTGCACATGGCTCCCGCGAAGAGCACGTCGGCCTCGGGCACGAGGGCCACCAGGTTCTCCTGCATCTGGCCGGCCGTCGGTACCACGCACACCGAGGTCGTGAGCCAGGCCGCCTGATCGACGGTGTGCGAGACGGGGCGGGTCGCGAACTCGTCGTCGAAGGCCTCCGCCACGTCGGGGTAGAGGCGCCGGTAGCCCTCGATGTTGGGCGGCTGATCGAGCAGGGCGCTGGTCTGGGGTCGGCCGTAGCGGGCCGCCATCCAGAACGAGGCCGAACCACCGACGTACTCCACATGGCTGCTGGTATAGACCGCTCGGCGCACCGGCCTCTCGAACCCGGCCATCGCATCGACGAAGGGCGCGGCCTGGGCCGGCAGCAGCAGGGTGTCGATGACGGTGAGCCCATCGTCGTCGACGACCAGGCCGGCGTTGGGTCGACCATGGCCCGGCGGCCGCTGCAACCAGGCGAACGTGCCCGGAGCGAGCGCTTCGAGCGACCCCTCTGGCGCCTCCATCGTCGCAGCCTACGATGCGCCGGTGCCCTGCGACGCCGTGCTCACCGTCGACGACCTCAACCGGTTCTTCGACGCCGCGTTCGACGAGCCCCGCGCGTACACGGTCGATCGACTCGAGTCACCGCGGCTGTGGATGGTGATGGCCGGCGACGCGGTGCACCTCCGGCCTGGGGAGACCGTGTCGGGCCCCACACTGATGACGCTGGCCGACGCCGCCGCCTATGCCGTGGTGCTCGCACACCTCGGACCGGTCGAGCTGGCCGTTACGTCCAACCTCACCATCAACTTCTTCCGCAAGCCGGCGCCCGCAGGCCTGATCGCCGAGGCCGAACTGCTCAAGCTCGGCCGCAAGTTGGCCACGGCCGACGTGCGGATGCGCTCGGAGACCGGTCCCGAGCTCGTGGCTCAGGCGACAGTGACCTACGCGATCCCCTCGGGCCTCGCCTCGGGGTAGCACGACCGTCGCCCGCGGATGCTCCTATGGATGTCAAGCGTCGAGTTGGGGTTTGAGGTCGGCTTGGATCGCGGTGAAGACCTCGCGGGCGATGTAGCGCTTGAGGCAGCG
>Ga0209048_10003954_pt1 | contig 14257 bp, 16 predicted proteins | sample FrelakmetCRP12CR_FD_187146 | JGI IMG/M metagenome (GOLD analysis project Ga0209048, IMG submission 187146) | Freshwater lake sediment microbial communities from the University of Notre Dame, USA, for methane emissions studies - CRP12 CR (SPAdes)... | ecosystem: Environmental > Aquatic >... | reverse complement strand
CTACAACGAGCGGTCATTCGACTGCATCGTCGCGCATCTCCCGAAGAGCTAGCCGCGTCCCCGGCGGCCTCCGGAGTTGCGATCCGGAGCGGACATGCACACGCAATCGATCGATATCCGGAATGATTCGCGTTGCGCCGACCAGGGGGTTGGCGACACCCGCGCGAATCTCCCCAAGCTTGCGATTTGCTTACAAATCGCTTGCATTCAGCTTGCGATCTGCGCAGATTGCGGCTTTGGCAAGTTCGCGTTGACCCCCATCAGCAGATGGTTGTTCGTATGGGTTAGGTTTGCCTTACGCGCCGGTAGATCCCCACCCGATGCAGCAGCGACGGTGAGGATGTGGGGGTCGGTGTGTCCTCAACTCGTGGAGCGGTGGAATGGCAGAGAACAAGGCAGTACAGGTGGTGCGCGCGGGGGCCATTGTGGCGTTGCTGCTGCTGGGCGGGGTCAACGACGCGCTGGCCGTGCCATCGTTCGCGCGGCAGACCGGGCAGGAGTGCATTGCCTGCCACGTCAGCTTCCCGGAGCTCACGCCCTATGGCCGGTACTTCAAGCTGACCGGCTATACGATCGGCAAGACCTTCGTCTCGTCGACGGGCTTCAACTACGCACCCGTCGCCGTCATGGCACAGGCGTCGGTCACCAATACCAGGAACAATAATACGACCGACCCCGACACCGGCGACACGGTCTCGGTGAACCAGCGGAACAACAGCTTCGTGTTCTCCGGCGGCAGCCTGTTCCTGGCCACGAAGGTCAACGATTACGTGGGCGGCTTCATCCAGTGGACCTACGACAATCTGGCCACCACCGCGGACGGCACGCTGGGGGGGCATAGCGGCGTCGACAATGTCGACCTGCGCGCCGCCGGCAAGTACAGCGGGGCCGGGGCCGCCGAGCCGGACCTGATCTACGGGTTGACGCTGAACAACAACCCGACCGTGCAGGATGTCTGGAACAGCACCCCGGCGTTCGGCTTTCCGTACACCTCGTCGCCGCTGGCGTCCACGCCGGGGGCGGCAACCCAGATCGACGGCGGGCTGGGGCAGCAGGTGGCCGGCATGGGCGGCTACGCGTTCTGGAGGAAGACGCTCTATGGCGAACTGTCGTTCTACCGCACCGCCGACGGCGCCTTCTCCGTTCTGCGCGCCGGGCAGGATACGCACACCGATGGCGGCGTCGCCGCCGTGCAGAGATGGAACAACCCGTACTGGCGCTTCGCCCTGAACCACGAATGGGGCGCCAATTCCGTGATGATCGGCACCTACGGCATGATCGTGAACCGCTACCCGAGCAACCTCGACACGTCGACCCCGACCGACCGCTATCGCGACGTTGCCGTCGACGCGCAGTATCAGTACATCACCGACCCCCACACGTTCACCACGCAGGCCACCTACATCAACGAGCGGCAGTCGTACAACGCGAGCTACCCCGCGATGCAGGAGACCGGGGCCGGCATCGGCGCCGGACCGACGCCGGACAACGCGACCGACACGCTGAAGACCTTCAAGCTCAAGGGCACGTACTACTACGAGCGGAAGTACGGCGGAACGCTGGCCTATTTCTCGACCACGGGCAGTGCCGACGCCGGATTGTACGGCGAGGACGCCGCGGGCAACGCGCGCAACCCGAACAGCAACGGCTACGTCGTCGAGCTCGACTACCTGCCCATCCAGTATGTGCGGCTGATGCTGCAGTACACCGCCTACAACAAGTTCAACGGCGCCAAGACCAACTACGACGGCAACGGGCGCAACGCGGGTGACAACAACACGCTCTTCTTCAACGTGTGGGTGGCGTATTGAGCGCCCGGATGATGGGCGGCCGGGGACCCGGCAGGGGCGGCCCGCGCGCGGCCCGCACATTCCACGAACCGAGGGGTGGGGCGATGAAGCAGATGCATAGGGCAATCGTCGGGGCGGTGCTGGCGGGGGCGATGACCGTGGCGACCGCCCAGGTCGGCACAACGCCGGCGGACGCCGAGCACATGAAAGCCGGCGAGGAGAAAGCGGTCAACCTCTGCTCGACCTGCCACGGGCCGCGGGGGATCAGTACGTCGCCGGAGTTTCCGATCCTGGCCGCGCAGCGCCGCGGCTATCTCGAGTCGCAGCTCGAGGCGTTCCGGGCCAAGACGCGCGAGGAGAAGGTCGCCCACGACTTCATGTGGGGAATCGCCTACAACCTCGACGACCACATGATCGACAGCATCGCGCGCTACTACGCCGCGCAACCGCCGGCTCCGGGCCGGGCGGGCGATCCGGCGCTGATCACGAAGGGCAAGGAACTGTTCGACAAGGGTGTTCCCGGCCGGGGCATTCCGAGCTGCACCACGTGCCACGGCGCCGACGCCGAGGGCGTGGCGGACTTTCCGCGTCTGGCCGGGCAACATGCGAAATACGTGGTGAAGCAGATCGAGTACATCCAGGGGCTGGTCCGCAAGGCACCGGTGATGCACGGGATCGTCAAGGATCTCACGCCCGAGGAAATGCAGGCGCTCGCGGTCTACGTGCAGTCGAAGTAGCGCGGCGATTCGACGCCGGTCGGGCCGGGTTTGCCCGCCGTAGCGCCCCTTTTCGAGATCCCGCTGTCCCGTCAGTGGGCACTATTGCCGGAGCGGCGCCGGCCCGGGACAATGCCGCCATGCCGCGGGAACTTTTCGGCTTCGCGTCAGCCGTGTCGATCGCCGAGTGGTGCGCCATCGACGACCGCGTGATGGGCGGCGTTTCCCACAGCCGACTGCGCCACGATCCCGCGGGGCACGCCGCCTTCGAAGGAATCGTCTCGCTGGAGCACGACGGTGGCTTCGCTTCCGTCCGCGCGCGTCGTCCGGATCTGGGTGCGCCGGGAGCCATCGCCTACCTGCTCGAGGTGCGCGGCGACGGCAGGCGCTACAAGCTCAACCTCCGCACCGACGACGCCTTCGACGGCGTGAACTATCAGGCGGCGTTCGAGGCACCGGCCGGCACCTGGACGCCGATACGGCTGCCGATCGCCGGGTTCCGTCCGACCTTTCGCGGCCGAAGCGTGCCCGGAGCGCCGCCGCTGGACCCTGCCCGCGTGCGCCAGATCGGCCTCGTGATCGCCGACCGCCAGGCCGGACCCTTTTCCCTGGCGGTGCGTTCGATCCGCGCGGAATGACCGTTCGCCGGTAGCCGCGCGCACCTGGGCATCAGTCGGTGACGACGATCGTCCCATCCATCTGCTCGTGGCCGGTGCCGCAGAATATGTCGCAGACGAAGGTGAAGGTGCCGGTCTTGTCGGGAACGAGGCGCACCCGGGCGACCTGGCCCGGAATGATGTCGGCGCGGGCTGCGAAGTCCGGCGCGCTGAAGCCCATCGTCACGTCCTTCGTCGTGAGCTCGAGCACGACCGGGACCCCCTTCTTCAGCTTGATGACGTTGGGCGTGTAGTCGAACCTCTTTGCCACGACCTTGATCACAGTCTCCGACGGGGTGGCGGCCACGTACACGGCGGTGCCGGCCAGGCCGAGAGCTGCCGCGAGGAGCGCTGCCTTCAAACTGCGCGTGCCGATGACCATCGTTTCTATCCTTTCTGTACCGGGAATTCGGTAATCGCGTAATCCGCCTTTGCGATCAACGCCTCGACGCTGCGGAAGCCGAGCCCCTTGTACGGCTGAGTGGCGTCCCAGGGCAGCGGATCACGTTTGGGCTGCGAGGCCGGGGCCGGCAGCGGAAAGATCAGCGACCGCGCCGAGTGATGCGCGATGTGGCCGGTAATGTGGTGGTTCTCCTGGTGGATATGCCCGTAGAAAACGGTCACGTTGGCGTGAGGCAGCAGCAGGTCGATCGCCTTCGCGCCATCGCGCGTCGCCCAGTCCCACTGCGGATACAGGTCGAACAGCGGCCGGTGCGTGAAGACGACGATGCTGGCGTCCTTCGGCAGCTGCGCCAGATCGGCCGCGAGCCATTGCAGCTGCTCGTCGCCGATCAGCGCCCGCGGGTCGGAAACGTTGTCGACCACGATGAAGTGCACGCCCTTGTGGTCGAAGGTGTAATGCGTCGCCCCGAAGAATTCCTGGAACGCCTTGCCCTGATCCAGCGACGCATCGTGCTCGCCCGGCATGAAGTGGACGTTTCTGACCCTGAGGTCGGCGACAATGTCGCGGAACTCGGCCAGCCGCTTCCTGCGTTCCCTCGGGTCTTCCGTGATATGGGTCAGGTCGCCCGTGAACATGATGAAATCGGGCGGCTCCGCCAGTGCGTTCACGGCGGCGACGGCCTTCCTCAGGGTAACCTTCGCGTCCGGGTTCGGCGGCCCTTCGAAACCCCAATGCGTATCGGACAGTTGGACGAAATGGAAGTCGTCGCTGCCGCCCGCCTTGCCCGCCGCCCGCGCGGAGCTGCCGAGCCCGGACGCGAACACGATGCCGCCCATGCCGGCCAGCTGCAGGAACTGCCTCCGATCGATCGGTCCTTTCATGCCCTTCTCCTTGAAGAAGACGACAACCGTCTGTACCGTGCAAGACTGCCGCGGGGGCCGGAATATTCCCGAAAGGACCGGGAAGCGGGCTCGAAAGACGGGAATAAAACCGCGCGGTCCGCGGTAGTAGGGGAATGGAGCACGGGAGAAGCATTGACCGACCCGACGAAAAGCCGGCAATTCAGGGAAATTGCGCTGCCGCATCTCGACGCTGCCTACAATCTGGCGCGGTGGCTGACGCGCAACGATCACGATGCCGAAGATGTCGTCCAGGAGGCCTTCCTGCGCGCCTTCAGGTCGCTCGACGGGTTCCGCGGCGCGAGCGGGCGGCCGTGGCTGCTGGCCATCGTGAGGAACGCCTGCTATGACTGGCTGCGGCAGAATCGCCGCGGCGAGCTCGACGTCGCCTACGACGACGACCTCCACGGCGACGTACGGACCGGCACGACGACGTTGGGAGCCGGGCCGATCGGCGACCCGGAGAGCCTCCTCGCGCGGACCGATGACCGGCGGCTTATCAACGAGGCGTTGGAGAAGCTGCCGGTCGAATTCCGGGAGGTAGTGGTGCTGCGCGACGTCGAGGACCTGTCCTACAAGGAGATTGCCGCGGTTGCGGCCATTCCCATCGGCACCGTCATGTCGCGCCTCTCCCGGGGGCGAAAGATGATGCTGACGCACCTCGCGCGGAGGATGCCGGGAGGCCCCGATGGAATGTAGAGAGGCCCTGGAACTGCTGCCCGCCCACGCCGACCGCGAGTTGGGCGGACGCGAGGCAATCGAAATCGTCCGTCACCTCGAGGGTTGCGCCGGTTGCCGGGCGCAGCACGAAGTCTACGCAGCGCTCCGTCTCGCAGTCAGGGAGCATGCCACCTATTTCCGGGCGTCGGACCGGCTCGCAAACCGCATCGGGGCGGTGCTGCCGTCGCCCCGGGACGTCCGGGTGCCACGGACGAGGCGCGGATGGAACTGGTTGAGCGTGGGGGGAACCCTCGCATCCGTCGTCGCGGTTGCCTGGAGCGTCGCTCTGATACTGGCGCTGCCCTCTGCGGAGGATCGCGTCGCGGACGAGGTCGTATCCGGCCACATCCGCTCGCTGCTGCCCAATCACACTGTCGACGTCGCTTCGTCCGACCAGCACACGGTCAAGCCGTGGTTCAACGGCAAGGTGGATTTCTCGCCGCCGGTGGTCGACCTGACCATGGAGGGATTCCCCCTCCTGGGCGGAAGGCTCGATTACCTCGACCATCGGCCAGTTGCCGCGCTCGTGTACCGCCACCGCCAGCACATGATCAATCTGTTCGTGTCACCCACGGCAGGCAGCGCGCAGGACGCGCCGCCGAAGAGCCTGTCACGGCAGGGCTACCACGTCCTGCATTGGGCTCGTGGTGGAATGGCCTTCTGGGCGGTCTCCGACGTCGATCCGGCGGAACTCGCCAAATTGCGCGAGACGCTTCTGTCCAAAGGCTGAGCGGGTGGCGCAGTCATGCTTCGCGGGCCTGCAGGGCACACGCGCGGCACCTGCAGCCGGCGGTGCTAGACTTTGGGCAGCGGCCCGCGCCAGAAACCCGCAGAGACCGGAAACGGGCCCCCTGGAGGAAACAAATGATTTCATGGAGTCCGCTCGCGCGCGCCGCCACGACGGCGGTTCTGCTGGCCTCGGCCGCCGGCTCGGCGGCGCTGGATCTCACCGTCACCCATTTCGGCACGGGCATGTACGGCGCGCCGTTCGCGGTCGCCAAGGAGAAGGGATTCTTCAAGGAGGCCGGCATCGACGTCACCGGCTTCATCACCTCCGAGGGGGGCGGCACCACCATTCGCAATGCGCTCGCGTCCGAGATCCCGTATGGTGAAGTCGCATTGCCGGCCGCGATCGCGGCCATTCAGCAGGGCCTCGAGATTACGATTGTCCACGCCGGCGTGGTGAGTGTCGCCGACCAGATCTGGGTGACGCGCAAGGACGACGCACGCATCGCCAGGATCCCCGACCTCAAAGGCCGGAAGCTGGGCTACAGCAGCCCCAAGTCGGTCACCGACATGGTGACCACGATGATGCTGAACGCCAACGGCCTGAGCGGGCAGGTCGAGCGCAAGTCGGTCGGCGGCATTGGCGCGGGGCTCACCGCGCTGCGCGAAGGCGGCGTGGACATGACCTACGTGACCGAGCCGGTGTGGAGCAAGGAGCGCAACAACTACCGTGCGGTGTTCAACTCGGTCGACTGGACGCCGCACGTGACGCAGACCGTCGGCATCGTGAAGACCGACTACCTGAAGAAGAACCCCGACAAGATCCGCGCGATCATCAGCGCGCGCCGCAAGGGCGTCGACTACCTCCTCAGGAATCCGGGCGAAAGCGCGCAGATCATGGCGCGCGAGTACAAGATCGACGAGGCCACGGCCAGGGCGGCGATCGAAAACATCCTCGCGGTCAAGGGCACCTACTGGAGCGCGGGGCGCTTCGACATGGAGGGCATGAACGAAATGCTGAAGGGTCTCGTGCTGGTGAAGGCGATCGACGCGGGCCCCTTCGACTGGTCGAAGGTGATGGACGACCAGTACCTGCCCGCCGACCAGCGGGGCAAGTGACGCGCGGAGCCGTTGCGCCGACATCCGCGCCTGTATGAGCGTCGCCGGGCCGTCCCAAGGCGCGAAATTGCTCCCTCTTGGAGGGAAGGCGCGCAGCGCCAAGGGTACATCAATGACCGTCGCCGGGCAGCGCCAGGACGCGAATCGCACCCCCGCGGGGGGCAGCGCAGCCGCGAGCGTGGAGGGCGTCCAAGGCGCCCCGCAGGCCCGCCTCCGCGGCGTCACGCGCGTCTATCCGGGGTCCGGCCGCCACGCTCCGGTGGAGGCGCTCGGGCCGATCGACCTCGAGCTCGAGCAGGGCGAATTTTTCGCGGTCGTGGGCCCGTCGGGATGCGGCAAGTCGACGCTGCTCGACGTGCTCGCCGGCCTTTCCGCGCCCACCTCCGGCACCGTCGAGTTCGAGGGCAGGCCGGTGCATGCGCGCGTCCCCGAAGGCGTCGGGATCGTGTTCCAGGAAGACGCGAGCTTCCACTGGTTGACGGTGCGGGACAACGCCGCGTTCGGCCTGCGGCGGCAGGGCCTTCCCGAGCGCGAGATCGCCGAGCGCGTCGATCACGCGATCGGATTCATGGGCCTCAATCCATTTGCCGGAGCCTACCCTGCCCAGTTGTCCGGCGGCATGCGCCAGCGCCTGTGCATCGCGCGCACGCTGGTGCTCCGACCACGGCTGCTGCTGCTCGACGAGCCCTTCGGCGCGCTCGACCAGCAGACGAGGCTGCTGATGGGCGACGAGGTGCTGCGCCTGTGGCGGGACACGGGCGCGACGGTGCTGTTGATCACGCACGCGCTCGACGAGGCCGCGATGCTGGCCGATCGCGTCGGCGTGATGTCGGCGCGCCCGGGACGCTTCATCGACGTCGTGACCACGGGCTGGCCGCGCACCCGCGACAGCACGATCGTCGCGCGGCCCGAATTCGGCGAGGTCACCGCGCGGCTGTGGGCCCGGCTGCGGACCGAGTCGATGAAGGCGATGGGCGCCGAGGCATGAGCGGCGCCGGGCCGTCCCAAGGCGCGAATTGCGCGGCCTGGGCGAGATCGTGCATGAGGCGTTGTGCCGGGGAGTCGGCCGCCACCCGCGCTCGCAGACGCGCCCTTCGGGCCTTGGCTTCACCCTGCTCGCGCGGGCGTCCCTCCGGGGGCAGCGCCGCGGCGACAGCCGCAAGCGTGGGGGCACACCCATGACCCGCGCCGGCTGGATCCGCCTGGCGCTCGTCACCGCGTGCGTTGCGGTGCTGGAGGTCGCCTGCCGCCTGCGCTGGATCGACCCGGTCGCCGTGATCCCGCCGAGCCGGATGGCGCAGGGCGCCTGGATGCTGCTCGCGTCCGGCGAGTACACGCACGACATCCTGCTGACGCTGTCGAACGTCGCGATGGCGTTCGCGATCGCACTCGTCCTGGGCTTTGCCGGCGGCGTCGCCCTGCACCGCCTGCCGCGGCTGCGGCGCGCGGCGGATCCGCTGCTCGCCAGCTACTACGCAGTGCCGACGTTCATCTTCTATCCGCTGTTCATCGTTCTGTTCGGCCTGAACCAGTGGCCACTCGTTGCGATCGGCGTGCTGTTCGCCATGGTGGCGATGGCGCTCTCCACGCTCAACGGCTTCGACCGCGTGCCGCCCGTGCTGCGGAGGACGGCGCGGGCGATGGGCCTGTCGCGGTTGCAGGAGACGTTCCTCGTCACGCTGCCGGCATGCGCGCCCGAAATCTTCACCGGCGCGAAGCTCGCCGTCGTCTATGCGTTCATCGCGGTGATCGCCGGCGAGTTCGTTCTTTCGGGGGCGGGCTTCGGCTTCAAGATCGCGTTCGCCTACAACAACTTCGACAATCCCACGATGTACGGCCTGATGCTGCTCCTCCTGCTGCTCGTCGGCGTGCTCAACTGGGCACTGTATGCGTGGGAGCGGCGGCTGTACGAGCGGCAGGGGCGAGCCTGAACCATGACCGACGCTGCTGTGTCCCGCCCTCCCCGCCTCGCCTGGCGCCCTCCGCTGGAAACGCTCGCGCTGATCGCGGCGCTCGTGGCGGGCTGGCAGGCGCTGCACGCTTTCGTCGGCGGCGACGCGCTGCCTTCGCCGCTCGCCGCCACGCGGCGCCTCGGGGAACTCCTGGCGGCGCCCGACTTCGGAGCGAATGCGGCGGAAACGGGCCGAGCCTTCGCGTATGCGCTTGTGATCTCGTGGGCCGGCGGCCTCGGCGTCGGTATCCTGCTCGGCGCCCATCGCCTCGCTGGCGACGTGGCCGAGCCGATCCTGGTCGCACTGTACTCGATTCCGAAGATCACGCTCTATCCGCTGATCCTCCTGCTGTTCGGGCTCGGAGTCTCCGCGAAGGTAGCCTTCGGCGCGTTGCACGGCATCATTCCGGTGGTGCTCTTCACGATGACGGCGGTGCGCACGATCCCGGCTGTCTACCTGAAGAGCGCAAGGGCCATGCGGCTCACCCCGGGGGACACCGCGCTGCACGTCGTGCTTCCCGCCTCGCTGCCCGAGATCTTCACGGGATTTCGCATCGGGTTTGCGCTCACACTGCTCGGCACGCTGATCGGCGAGATGTTCGCGTCTCAGCGCGGCATCGGTTACATGCTGATCCACGCGATGCAGAACAACGCGCCGGACGTCATCCTCGCGCTGGCGCTGCTGCTGGTCACGTTCGCCACCGCCGCGAGCTGGCTGCTGCTCGCTATCGACCGGTGGCTGCGCCACGCCGTCTGAACCATTCCCAAGGAACCCCCCGCCATGACCAAACGACTGAAAGAGCTGCTCGCCGTCGGCGAGTTCCTCGTTGCGCCCGGCGTGTTCGACATGTTCTCGGCACGCATCGCCGATCGCATGGGTTTCAAGGCCCTGTACATGACGGGCTACGGCGTCTCGGCGTCGCATCTTGGGCTCCCGGATGCAGGGCTCGTCACCTACACCGACATGGTGGGTCGCGCGCGCACGATCGCCGAGGGCACGACGACGCCGCTCATCGCCGATGCCGATACCGGCTTCGGCGGCCTGATCAACGTGCGCCACACTGTGCGCGGCTACGAGGCCGCCGGCGTGCAGGCGATCCAGATCGAAGACCAGGAGATGCCGAAGAAGTGCGGGCACACGCCGAACCGGCGCGTCGTTCCGCTCGAGGAGATGGTGCGCAAGATCGAGGTCGCGCTCGAGGCGCGCCGCCACGACGATACGCTGATCATAGCCCGAACCGACTCCCGTACCTCGCTCGGTCTCGACGAAGCCATCCGCCGCGGCAAGGCCTATGCCAAGGCGGGTGCCGACGTGATCTTCGTCGAGGCGCCGGAGACGGAGGAGGAGTTCCGCCGCGTGGGCGGCGAAGTCGACGCGTGGCTGCTCGCCAACATGGTGCCGAGCGGCAACTCGCCGGTCGTCGCTGGCGACCGGCTGCGGGAATTCGGATTCGACATCGTCATCTATCCCTCGGTCGGCATGAACGCCGCCTGCGCCGCGCTGCGCGAGGCCTACGGCTTCCTGCGCGAGCACGGGAGCACGCAGGGCTCGCCGGTCCCCGGCATCACGATGCGGGAGATGCACGAGCTGGTCGGCTTTCCCGACGTCTGGGAATTCGAACGCAGGCACGCCTCGCCGCCATGACGGGCTCCGGGTCCGTTTCCTCCCCGCGCACGCTTTTTGACAAGCTCTGGGACGCCCACGTCGTCGCCGAGGTGACGTCCGACGTGTCGCTGCTGTATGTGGATCGCCACCTGATCCACGACCTCGGCGGCCACACCGCGTTCAACGAGATCGAGCGGCGCGGCCTTTCGGTGCGCAGACCGGACAGGATCTTCGCGGTCCCGGATCATGTCGTGTCCTCCGCGCCCGGGCGCACGGGCGGCGTTGCCGGATGGAGCAACCGGCACATCGACGGCCTGCGGGATGGCTGCCGCAAGCGTGGCATCCGCTTCTTCGACGTGAACGACCCCGAGCAGGGAATCGTGCACGTGATCGGCCCCGAGCTCGGCCTGACGGTGCCGGGGCTGCTGCTGGTGTGCGGCGACAGCCACACCTCGACGCACGGCGCGCTGGGCGCGCTGGCGTGGGGCATCGGCGCCTCGGAGATCGTGCACGTGCTCGCCACGCAGACGATCGTGCAAAGGCGGCCGCAACGGATGCGCGTCCGCTTCGACGGCACGCTCGCGGCCGGAACGGAGCCCAAGGACCTGATCCTGCGCCTCATCGGCGAGCTCGGCGCGGCGGGCGGCAACGGCTACGCAGTCGAATATGCCGGGTCCGCCATTCGCGATATGGAGATCGACGGCCGGCTGACGCTGTGCAACCTTTCCATCGAGATGGGCGCCAAGGTCGGCCTCGTCGCGCCGGACGAGCGCACGTTCGCCTACGTCGTCGGCCGGCCGTTCGCCCCGCGCGATGGCGACCTCGAGCTCGCCATGGCGCATTGGCGCACGCTCGCCACCGACGATGATGCCGTGTTCGACCGCGAGGTCGTGCTCGATGCGTCGACCGTCGCCCCGCAGGTCACATGGGGGACGAGTCCGCAGGACGTGATCCCGATCGACGCCGTCGTGCCTGACCCGGCGCGCGCGCCGGATGCCTCACGCCGTGATGCGATGGCGGCTGCGCTCGCCTACATGGGGCTGACGCCCGGGCAGCCGATCGCCGGCACGCGCATCGACCGCGTGTTCATCGGCTCGTGCACCAACGGCCGGCTTCCCGACCTCCGGCGCGCTGCAGAGGTTGTCCGCGGTCGCCGCGTGGCGTCGCACGTGCAGGCGTGGGTCGTGCCGGGATCGCAGGCGGTGAAGCGCGCCGCGGAGTCCGAAGGCCTGGACCGGGTGTTCAAGGAGGCGGGGTTCGAATGGCGTGAGCCGGGCTGCTCGCTGTGCGTGGGCGCGAACGGCGAAATGGTGGCGCCCGGCGAGCGCTGCGTCTCCACGTCGAACCGCAACTTCGTCGGGCGCCAGGGTCCGGGTGCGCGCACCCATCTCGCGAGCCCGGCGATGGCCGCCGCGGCCGCCGTGACCGGGACCCTCGCCGACGTGCGCACGTTTCTCCGCTGACCATGGAACAATTCGCCGTGCTGCAGGGTGTCGCCGCGCCGCTGCTCTTTCCGAACATCGACACGGACGTCATCATCCGCATCGAGCGCATGTCGCAGTACGGTCGCGGCGAGCTCGGCCCGTGGGCGTTCGAGGTGCTGCGCTTCGCTCCGGACGGGACCGAGCGCCCCGAGTTCATCCTGAACCGGCCGCCGTTCCGCGATGCGCGCATCCTGCTCGCCGGCCCCAACTTCGGATGCGGCAGCTCCCGCGAGATGGCAGTGTGGGCGCTTCAGGAACGCGGCATCGGCTGCGTCATCGCGCCCTCGTTCGGCGATATCTTCTTCGGCAACTGCCTGCAGAACGGCGTGCTCGCGATCCGCCTTCCGGTCGGGACCATCGACAAACTCGCGGCGCGGATCCTCGGCGACCCGGCGAACGCCACGCTCACCGTGGATCTGGAGAATCAGGAAATCCGCGGCGATGGGAGGGTGGTGACGTTCGACATCGAGCCGCTTGCCCGTGCCTCGCTGCTCCAGGGCCTCGATCCCGTCGAGGTGACGCTGCAACGCGAGGCGGAGATCGCGGCATTCGAGCGCCGCGACCGACAGAACCGGCCCTGGCTCCACACCTGATGCGCAAGCCGGACGCCGACCGTTTCATGCTCGCTTGGATCGAGGCCGGATGACCTCCGCCGATCGCAACTGGGCGATCATTTCGGGCCCGGCAGCGCGGTCCGCGCAGCGGCACCCGAAACCACGCCGTTCGTGAAGGAGATGTCGATGACCATTCCATCCTACAAATCGGCGCTGATCGTCGGGGCCGGACAGGGCCTCGGTGCGTCACTCGCGCGGCTCCTGGCGCGAAGGGGACTGACCGTGGCCCTCGCCGCCCGGGATGCCTCCAAGTTGAAGGCCCTGTGCGAAGAGACCGGGGCGACGGCATTCGGCTGCGACGCGCACGATCAGGAGCAGGTGGCTCGCCTGTTCGATGCCGTCGACGAGCGCCAGGGCCCGCCGGACGTGGTGATCTACAACGCGAGCGCCCGCGCCCGCGGCCCGCTCACGACACTCGACCCGGAGGACGTCCGCCGCACGCTGATGGTGACCGCCTTCGGTGCTTTCCTCGTCGCACAGTGCGCTGCCGCCAGGATGCTGGCCAAGGGTTCCGGAGCCATCCTTTTCACCGGCGCGTCGGCCAGCGTGAAGGGCTATGCCGAGTCGGCGCCGTTTGCGATGGGGAAGTTCGCGTTGCGCGGCCTGGCACAAAGCATGGCGCGCGAGTTGGCGCCGAAGGGCATCCACGTCGCGCACTTCGTGATCGACGGCGCGATACGCCGCCCGGGGCAGAGCGATCCCCCGGAGCGACCGGATTCCTCTCTCGATCCGGACGCGATCGCCGACACTTACCTGCACGTCCTCATGCAGCCACGCAGCGCCTGGACCTGGGAAGTCGAGCTGCGGCCGTGGGTCGAGCGTTTCTAGGAACGCCGGGCACGATCGGCGATGAACCGGCGATTGACGATGCAAGTCGGAATGGCCGCGCGATGACGCTTTGGCAGGCCATCGCATTCGTGGCGCAGGAACGCGATGCCCGAGTTGCCCGTCACCACCGTCAACGTCCTCTTCACCGACATCGAGGGCAGCACCACGCTGCGGGAGCACAATCCGGCGGAGATGAGGCCGGACCCCCCGCTCAACCACCAGCGAGGGCGGGCCCGAACGCTCCGTCGGACGCCGCACCGTGAAAATGCAGGAAAATATGGGTGTATGCTGACGGTCGCTGCCGTTCGGCGCGGAAGGCCCGCCGCCCCGGTCGACGACACCGTGAACGACGGGCGGATCGGACGGCGGCGCGACGGGGAGGCGAGCGGTGCGCGCACCAATCTGCGAGGCGCGCTGGAGGCCGCGCCCGCGCCGATCGGGTAGAGGTCATGCAGCGTTTTCCGTGTGCGTGTGGCGCGATGCGGAAACGTTCGCCGAAGAAATCACTGGGGAGGAGCACTCATGGCACGTTTGACTCATTGCGCTGCGGCGCTGGCAGCGGTTCTCGTCGCGACGACCATCGCACTGCCGGCGCACGCGGCGAAGACTGTCCTCAATGTGGGGATGGCTGCGATCGATGCGGGCCGGCTCGATCCGCATCTCTCGGCGACGACGCCGGACAAGGCGCTGTTCAACTGGATGTTCAACGGCCTCGTGCGGATGAAGCAGGGCACGATGAACCCCG
>Ga0209048_10003953_pt1 | contig 14258 bp, 13 predicted proteins | sample FrelakmetCRP12CR_FD_187146 | JGI IMG/M metagenome (GOLD analysis project Ga0209048, IMG submission 187146) | Freshwater lake sediment microbial communities from the University of Notre Dame, USA, for methane emissions studies - CRP12 CR (SPAdes)... | ecosystem: Environmental > Aquatic >... | reverse complement strand
TGATCGACCTCAAAGGGGCACAAGGCAGGACCGGCTTCCTTCGTCCTGCGGCCGCCAATCCGCTGCTGATCTACATGATCCCCAATATTGTCTGTGCCCTGATGAAGTGCTTGGACTTTGCCTTGCCCGAGCCCCTGACCCACGGCCTGACGGGGCTGCTTTGGGCCGTGACCTTCGCCTTTGTTGTGCTTGCGCTGGGGGCTGGGCTGCAACGGATGCACATCAGGTTGCAACTGTAATATCTCCCCCTGCTTCCGCGGGCTCCCCCGGCGACATCGACGTTCGGAATAAACGGTGGCAGCGAAGCCGCTGTTGCGGTGAGCCAGGCATAGCCGCTGTCTAAAGCACACGCTCCGGGATATCAGGACCGAGCGCTATCTCCGGGCATTTATGCTGCGACCTGCGATTTCGACCGGGTGGCGGTCTTAATCACGAACGCCCCGTCACCGAGTTTCCGCTTGATATAGCGATAGCTGCCGATAGCTTGGCAGAGGATTTTGCTTTCAACGCCAGCTTCCTGCCTTGCCTCCCTGGACGCCGCTTGCAATCCTTGATGCGCTTTGATGGCCAGCCCGGATGATCCACCGGTGCGCGCGCCTACTTAGGAAGACGCAGCAGGAGGGGCATCGACCGCAGAATACGGTGGCTTGGTGTAGCCGGCAGGCGACAAGGTGAAGATTTCGCAGCCGTCTTTGGTGACGCCGACCGTATGCTCGAACTGAGCCGACAGGCTCTTGTCGCGCGTAACCGCTGTCCAACCATCGGAAAGAACCTTCACGCCGTGATGGCCCGCGTTGAGCATCGGCTCGACAGTGAAAATCATCCCCTCCTTGATCGTGGCGCCCTCGCCAGGGCGGCCATAGTGGCGAACCTTCGGCGGTTCGTGGAAGGCGCGGCCAACCCCATGCCCTGTGAAGTCGCGCACGACCGAAAAACGTTGGCCTTCAGCGAAACTCTGGATGGCGTGACCGATATCGCCAAAGGTTGCGCCAGGTTTGATGCGGGCGATGCCGAGCATCATGGCCTCGTAAGTGACATCGACAAGCCTGCGCGCTTTCACGCCAACCTCGCCGCAAAAATACATGCGGCTGGAATCGCCATACCATCCGTTGAGTATCGGCGTAACGTCGACGTTCACGATGTCGCCGTCCTGCAGGCGCTTGTCGCCTGGGATGCCGTGGCAGACCACGTGGTTGATGGAAATACAGGTTGCTTTGGGATATCCGCGGTAGCCAAGCGGCGCAGGCATGGCGCCATGATCTTCGATGAACCGCTGCATGAGTTCATCCAGCTCGGCTGTGCTCACTCCCCGCGTTACATAGGGCGTAATGAAATCGAGCGTGGTGGCGGCGAGTTGTCCAGCCCGCCGCATGCCTGCGAAATCATCCGGATTATACAGGTGGATGGGAGAGGACGCGGCTTGCATTTCGTCCATGAAGACACCTTTCGTCTGTGATCTCGCGCGAAGTGTTCAAGCGCCTTAAGGCGAGCAAAAATCGCTTTTTTTCTCACTAACATCAATGAGCGGTGACGTCATAACAATCCACCGCTTTGAATATGGCCGTTGATGCATCGAGCGTTTTCCCTGCCATAGGCTCGATTGCAAGCTTCGGCACAAACCTGCTTTTTCGGATTTTGCGGACGACGCGCTAAACAAAACCCCGCCGAACGTTGGCGGGGTTTTGATAAAGCCGCAGGAGTGTGCGGCGTGTGCCTGGATCAACCCGCCTTTAATCGGGATCGATTAAAGGCGGAAAACTCCGAATGGACGCGGGCTGCTCTAGGACACGGCGGAAAGCTCCGGCAGTCCATCGTCGATCGAGCCGAAGAGGAGCCGCACATCCATATAGCGGATGCGACCCGCAACTTTTGCCTTTTGAACGCCGAGATCGCTGAAGCGGCGCGTAAAGATCGGCAAGCCAAGAGGCTGTTTGCCTTTCGCTTCGCACCACTGGCAATAATCGTCGTAAAGCGCCAGCGCCGTTACGCTTGAGCCGTTCTCCCGGCCTACGCGCTCGTCGAAATAGAGTTCCACATCGGTTTTCGGCTGTGCGACCCTCAACTCCGGATCGGAAGAGCCGGGCAAGACCTGGAGCATGGGAGCCGGCGCGAACGCAGGCACCGGAGCAGTCACCCGGACCGCCTCAGGCGCGGGCAGTCCCTTGACGTCGAAGATACGCCAATAGGAGAACGCGGTGTAGAAGCCGAGGCTCGCGCCGAGTTCGACGAGAAGCGCGATAAGCACCGTGAGGCTCATCTGGACTTCCTCGGTCGTCCGCCCGGTCAAGTTGGCGAGCATCTGACTTTGAGGATCGGTAGCCTTCGTACCTGCTTCGGAGTCGAGTGCCCCGAGGCGCGTGCTGAGTTGGGAGACCTTCCCTTCAAGCTTGTCGGCCTGCTCCGCGATGGCGAGCTCGGCCTTGAGCTTGAAGAAGCCTTCGCAGTAGGTCATGCTTTTTGCAGCCGTGGCGTCGGCGCAACCCGCGCTTGAGAGCCACCGGCCGTTCTGTTTGAACGCGTCGATTTCGCCGTTCACCGTTCCCGCAGGCCTGTGGGCCGGCAAGGCTTTCAACGCTTCACGCGAGCGCTCAAGGTCCGCACGAAGATCGGAGTGCGTCTCGACCTTCAGCAAACGCACGCCTGTAATATCGGCCCTGTTCAGCGCGGCGAAGCCGAGCGAAGATGTGAGCGAGTAGGAAAAACAGACTGCGAACAACAGGGCCCCCCCGAGCGCCTGACTGTAGCTTCTGTTCCTAAGCGCTGCAAAGATAAAGAACGGCAGAAGAGCTTTGAAGCAATCCGCCGCCGCACTTGCGCCGCCATAAAGCTGCGATTCGAACTCGGACTTGCCGAGCGTGTATCCGAACCTCCAGTTCATCGCGGCGGATACCAGAAGAAGAACCGCCGCCGCGGTAACGCCTGCAATACCTAATACGTGTCTCATTCATTGCCCCCAATTTGGGGCGCCGCTTCGCTGGCGGCGCCAGTCTGCGGGGGCCAGCCGATTCGCTAACGCGGACCCGGGTTCATGCCTTTTTAGAGGCATGCCGACTACACCCGGCAAAAACGCGGATCACATATGCTTGTCTTGCGCGATCAGGAATCTCTTCCCAGGCCACGATCCGCCGCCGGTTCGCAACCCTTTTCCCACTCAAATTCAAGCTCTTACACACGCCCCCACGTCAAATTATTGATTCGAGGTGAGATAAGCGAGCTTTAATTTCTCTCCACAAAATCTAGTAGCTGAGTTATCATGCGCAAGCTTGATCTTGATGAGATGCCCGAGACACGTAAATAAGGTTTAAGAAAATCCAATAAGGACTGTAGTGCGTTGCGTCGTCCAATTTTGGTTAACAGTTTATTAATAGCACGCGACGCGGTGCGTTTTGTAATTCTTGTCATCTGTACCGTTGCTCTACTGGTCGGACTTCCACGGCTGGCGGCCTTTTTTCGGGAGCCCCAAGATTTCGGGAATATCAATGTGATCTTGGATGCGCCCGGCAAGCGCGTGCCGGAAGTTAGACATGCCGGCTCCCCTACATTCGCAGCGTTGAAGGAGCCTGTTGTTCAAACAAGCCCCACAAAGCCTGCGTTTCCTGCGAATGAAGCGGACTTGATCGTGGCTATTCAGCAGGAATTGGCCAGGATCGGCTATTATGGTGGTCCAATCACATCTGCGTGGACCGAGGGTGTTCGCGACGCCATTCGTAAGTTCTCCGGCTCGGGGCGAACAAAGCCTTCGCAACAGCTCCTAACGGCCTTGCGGGCAACGAAGCCGGAAATCAAAGTCGTTCCTGCGAGCCAAGGTGCAACCTTCAATTTGCAAGCTGCCCAGGACCTGATCAACGGCAGGGTTCCCGCGACGCTCGTTGACACACCTGACGATGGCCTTCTAAGCGAAGGGTATTTGCCGCCGTGGAAAGCGTTGCGCGAAAGGTATAGTCGGTTCGCTCAGAGCGTGCCGCCGGGGGCGGGTAATAATAGCGCATTGACTGTGCGCGTAACCGCCCGGTCCAGCCGCATGGAGAACCGCAGACACGAGCGCATAAGCAGAAGGCATTACGTAAGCGTCCGCCGGAGAGCCCGATTTTCCCCTTATGGCGGCTATTTTGCGTATTAGATCAACCCGCGTTTAAAGTGCCAGCAGACCGCGTCCAAGTGGATGCGGGCTGATCTAAACTTTGATGTGCTTGAGAAGCACGTCTTTCGCCTCGTTCACCTGGGATGCGAGGTAGGTTGTGCCGCCTTGATCGGGGTGAAAGCGCTTCATGAGATTACGATGCGCGGTTTGTATGTCTTCGCGTGTCGCTCCTCGGCTGAGGCCTAAAACAAGATAAGCTTCATCCACGGTCATGCCGCGCGATGGGGCGCTGCCGCGAGGCCCGCCGTCCGCTGCGCTGGTGTCCCAACCCGGAAACGCGCGGTTGAGATAGGCTTCAAACAACTGCGCTCCCTGTGCATCGTTCGAGCGCAGTTCCGCCAACAAATCCACGCGTTCGGCATCCGTGAAAGCCGACAAGGCCCGCCCCGCAAAGCGCCCCTGCAGCACGCGGCCGGATATCGCGCCTGTCGCATGGTCGAGCGACATTTCAAGGTAGGGCGTGCGCACCGCGGAGTTTGCGTCCGACGAGCCGCCCCGCCCCTTGCCGGGATACCAGCCAGTGCGGGCCATGACCGAGTAGGCGATCATCCCCGCCATGAGCGCGAGCCCCGGGTTCCTCGTGAAGATCAAAGTGACGCCGCCGACAAGCAGGATTGCGCTGCTCTTGCGGATCCAGGCCGCAAGCTTCCCCACCTCAGCCTTCGTCACCCATCCCAGGAGATAAAGGATGATGCCTAAGAGTAGCAGCGCTACGAAAAGCGGTAAAATTGCCGGACTCCCCGCGAAGAAGCCATCACGGCTTTGACATTTGTTCGAGCAGCAAAGTAGGCCCGGCACGGCCTTTTGCATAGTCCGCAAGCGCCTTTCGTCCACCGGCTGCGTAAACCGCCACGGCTTCGAGAAGCTCCCGCAATTGCGCCGCCGACCCTGGCCCGAAGCGGCACGTTGCGCCTCGCGTCAGCCGCGCGAGTTCGGCGAATGCGGATTGCGCTTTGCTGTCGTAGCCTTCCTGGAAAAGGAAAACGGGAATGGAGAGAAGCCCAAGCTGCCCGGCCAGATTGGCAAGCTCGTCTACGCTTTCCTCCATGGCGTCGCCGACATAGACGAGCGCATTCACCTTGCCATTGGCGGCCTCGCCAAGCGCGTGCTTCAAAACCTTTCGGATTTGGGTGAAGCCACCCCGGCATTCCACCGCCGTCATGAGCCTGGCAAGCGCCGTTGCGTCGCTGACCCAGCGGCTCGACTTGCATTCGTCGAAGCCGCGGAAGAAGACGAGCTTCACGTCGAGGCCGCCCACAGCCTTCACCGCGTTGAACATCTCGGCTTGCACGTGCAGCGCCATATCCCAGGTCGGCTGCCGGCTCATGGTAGCGTCCATGGCGAAGATCAGGCGGCCATTCCCGCTCGTTGCAACCGATGGCGCGGAGCGAACTTGCGCGAGGAAGGCGTCGATCTCGGCGCGGTTCGATTCCTGCGACGCGATCTCGTGCGCGGCGGCTTTCGGCAAAGGAGGTTTGGGCGGCTGTGGCATGGCGATACCGGAACTGATCCGCCCTTTATATGGTTGGCTTGAGCCGCTTGAAAATGCCAGATCGACCCGCCTTAATCGGAATCGATTGAAGGCGGAAAAGTTGATTCTCCCCCGCCATCGGTCGCCATTCGACGGCCAGAATCTTGCGCGCCTGCGCCCCAAACCCGGGCCCCGCGCGGGACGTCAGGTCTTTCGGGCCGGCCAGCTACCAACCCGTCGCAAAGCGGCGGGGTTTTTACGCCTCCGGCGCTACTGCAAATCAAGCGGCTCGTATTTTCCATCCTGGGTCATCTGCGTGCCCCAGACCTTGTGCGATCCCTGATGGTCGGTCACGCTAAAGGTGATCGGTGTTCCAAGCCCCAGTTCAAGGTCACGCACGCTTTCCAATGCATCCACCAGCTTTTCCGTGTCGATTTGCGGCCCGGCCCGCTTCATCGCCTCGATAAGCACCCGTGTGGCTACATAATATTCGAAGGAAACATAGTCCGGAGCCTGACCGGCGGAATATTTCGCAAGCGCCGCCTTGTACTGAAGAACCAAGGAAGAGTAGCCATCGACAGCAGGAACCACTTGAGTGACGATGACCCCTGACATATATTTTGGCCCGAGCAGCATAAGTTCGTGCAGCAAAGAGATGCTGCAGACAGCCGAAGTGTTGGTGTACGTCAAGCCAGGGTAAGCATCTGCGGTCTTCTCGATGAATTTTGCTGCCGCGCGATAGGTTGCCACCATCACAACAGCCTTGATGGGCAACTTGGCGGCCTTCAACTGCGCGACTGCTGAATCGACATCTACACTATTGCGTTGATAACCCAGGCGCAGAATGGAACCGCTATCGCCTCCGCGGAGTGCCCGCATCGCCTTCGCGACACCTGCGAAGCCGGCATCGCCGTAAGCATCTTGTTGAGCGAAGACTGCGATTTGCTCAGGTTTGAGCCGCCGCACCTTGACGAGATAACGAACAACGGCCTCTGTCTCCTCTGCGTAGCTTGCGCGAAAGTTAAAGACGTAGCGATCGGGCGGATCGCGGCGCAGCACGTTTGAGCCTGTGAAACCGGCGTAAAACAACGTCTGCCGGTTAAGCGCGAATGGCGCGGACACCGTGGCCGTGGCGGTTCCGTAGTTCCCGATAAAGCCGAACACCTGCTCTTTGTCGTAGAGCTGCTTCATCGTCTCAGCGGTCCGCGGGGGCTCATAGCCGTCGTCGGCAGCTATAAGGCGCAGCATGCGTCCATGAACACCGCCCGCCTCATTGGCTATTCGAAAGGCAGTCTCGATACCGATCCTGATCTGTTGGCCGGACTCCTTATTAGGCCCCGAGAGCGGCAGGGATACCCCAAACCGGATCTCGTTTGCGGTCACGCCACGGACCAATCCAGCGGGGGCCGAAGAGGTGAAGGCTGCAGATTGAGTCCCCGCGGCAGCAATGAGAGCGGCTTGCCCGGGCTCGTATGCACTTTCAAGATCGGCCAGTTCGCGGTCAGTCGCTGCGCAATCCGTCTTCGCCGCCGCGATCGCACGCGCGCCTTCCAACGAACCTGAATTGAAGGTCTCGAAGATGGATGTGCTTTCTTCCTGGGAGGAAGCTCCCGCCTTGATCGCGTCTGCGAGCCTGTCGGCCACCTTCTTAATTCGCTCCCGTGAAACACTCGGGCAAGCGGATGAAGCCCCAAGCACCTGGCCGACACGCCCAGCGAGCCCCGAAGAACATTCGCTTTGTCGTCACGAGGCGCCGAAACAGTAGAAACCGGCAAGAGCAGCAAAAGCGTGCACGCCGGAATAGCCACAAATCGAAAATTCACCCACACCCTCCTGAATCACGAGAATGTCTCGCGGCGGGAGCAGCGAGGGGTCGCCTCAACAGTGTCGGTTTGACAACCTGAGAGACAGAATCACTCGCGCTCACCCGTCCCCTTTACTCCTCGCGATCCATTACAGGACCCGCGTCTCTGGGACGCAGCATTTGGACTTCCCTCATAACTTGTGCATGACAAGGCCGCAGTGTAGGCATTTCCGGCTCGCAGCTTGAGCGTTGGCGCTCTCATTCTGGACCGTCGGCGAGGGAATTAGGCCTGCAAATAGGCCTTGCGCAATTGTACCGCTTACGGACGACGTGCAAGCTTGCAGCCAAGGCCGGCTGGGAGTTGGGGTGGTTTGCTAATGTTGCCCACTGTCAAGACTGTGATCATGGTAACCTCCCTTCTGTCCAAGCACACACGGAAGGTCATTCCAACTCCGCATTGGAGCGCTGTTACCGCCGCTCCAGGAAACTCTATTTCCAAAAGCCCTGAAGTGATTCGTGTGCAAGAACCCTTTTGCGAGTATGGCGTTGGGCCATGCGGGGGGACCTGCGGCGAGGAGGGCGGCAAGCACTGGGTTTGTGCGAGCAACGAAATGCCATGCTACCAGCTCGGTCATTGCAAGTGCGAAGCTGCGACTATTTGCAAACCGCCGCCTGCGCCAAAAAAGAAAAAGAATAACCCGACCGAATAATCAACGTAGGGATGCTGACGTGTTGCCACGTTGGTCGTGCCGAGATGATTATCTGTCGGCTTCGTAACCGCAAACGATTGACGGCTTCGGACTCCAGAAACGAAATGGGGCAAAGTGCTTACGTCACGCTGCTCCGCGTCGGAAGGCCGACGACAATAGAGAAGACGCTCGTGATCTTTTCGATCGCCATAACGCTGCTAATGGTAGACGACCGGCCCCTGGCAGCCGCCGCGGTGACAGTGACGCCTAGCGAGTTTCGTCAGATCGCGCAGGATTGAATTGCCAAGGGGCCGTCAGGTTTTCGTCTGACTCGCATGCTACGAGGTTAGCGCACGTTCCTTGACATCGCTGCTGCTTGGCAGTTTCGATGTATCCTTATTCATAACTAACGCGCTTATGTAGTCGACTTTCACTTTAGTTTCGACGATGTCTTTATGGATCGCAATAAGCTGCTTCTCGATTGCTGCAAGTAAAGCCAAGACAGCAACAAAACCCAGAAATGTCCAAAGGTCCATCTTTTTCTCCTTTGATTAGCTGCCTATTAGTCTGGCGAGTGGAACGGTTTTACATTAGGCTATGAAACCTAGCTGCATTGCACCAGCGCTCAAGTTTCATAGGCCACGAGAAAACGATCCATCTCAGTAGCTTCCGCGCCCATTGCAGCGCGCCGTCATGTTAGAGCTTTATCGACGTCAAGGCCAGTTCTCGGTCGATGGAACAGCACGAATTTTCGACGCTAAATGACGCAGAAAAGGGTAGCGGCATCACAGCGTTGATTGACGCACGTTCCCTCTCGCGATTCCAGCCGGGCCATTCCTTGACAGCGATGGCAGGCGTATGAGGCGCAGCGAACCATCTCCCAGCCCGCCACCTTTTCATGCTGCTACCCAAGCCAGGAAGCGCGAAAAACCATCTCTCAAGGCAGGTCCAAATTCCAGTTCCGAATGGCTGTCCGATCCCCCTACCCCGTAGACATATAAAACCATGATCGCAAGGAAGATTGGAATAAAAACAACATGCAAAACAGCAAGCGCGCGCTTCAAATGGAGTGTACTTGCCACAAACTTGTTTACGCGCAAAATCGAAATGACGATCATAAGGCTGAAAAGCATATAGTTGAACACGAATATCCTGTCTAAAATTGTGGCTGTGTCCGAATCCACTTTAGGTGTTGTAATATAGAGCGCAACGGCAGAGAGAAATGCAGTAACTTGAATCGTGACAATGGATTCAAAGTGAGCGCTGGAAATGAAAATGGCCAGATAAGCGACGATTGCGATAAAAAATAGCGGTATCACGACCCTAAGATAGAAGTCGGTCGCGCTACGTTTTAAAACCCAGACGAAACTACTGCTGTAGAACGGCACGACACTCGGCTCGAGTTTCTTGGTGTCGAAAACCGATATGGAATCCTGATCATAGCTTACGTACGAGTCCCTGTTCTCCCAGCCGTCTGCATCAAACGGCTTTTGTCGCAACTCCTGCTGAAGGGGCTGAACGATGAACGGGGAGTCTCCGCGTTTGGGGCGCAAATCGATGGTGAAGCGCTGTGCGTCGAAAGGGTAACTCTTGTAATTGGGGTCAAGCGTGAACTTGCCAGACACGGCATAGATTTTCATGTGACTTGGATAGGTATCGCTTTCCCCGCCCTCGTGCAGGGGCCGAATCGTGATCTGCCTGGCATTGGTTTTGTAATCGAGGAAAGCATTCGTAAATTCAAGCAAGTCAATCGTGGGCTTATTCTCATCGCTCATCGATAAATAGAAATCTGCAACAAAGCTCTTCTCAGTATCGTCGATCCTGGAAATGCGAAATAAATCGATATCCAGGTAGAGGGTGGGAATCTTTCTCAGCTTGTTGTCTTTCAGCGGAGCGTATTGAACAGCTGAAAGCTGCTGCCTGTGCAGGTCTTTCGGGCGCGCAATGATGAAAGGCGTCCTGACCGATGTCCGGGACACAGGCCGGAACGACCAGTCTTCGAGAGATCCCTTGAAAACACCCTTGCCGGACGCAAAGAATGACGGGATTGCTTTGACGATCGACTTGCGCATCCCAGCAACATTATCGGGATCGACCGCCGGTTTCGCCAATTTCAAAATATCGGCGATCATCGCGATCATATCCCTGAATTCAAACCCAATTCCTGTGGCCCTCAGGTTGGAGCGTGAAAGAACATCGGGCGAGGCTTTCGTGGTCCGCTCCTCGCACCCGTTTTCGGCCCTTTCGAACGCAGCCGGATTCTGGCTGCCATTGAACACCCAATCCTCGGCGCGCTCGCGGAAGAGGCGTTGGCGAACGCGGTCGTTATAGAGGTTTGGCAGTTCGTCCCTTGCGATCTGGTAGAGGTCGCCTGAATAGGATACGTCGGATGAGCGAAAGATGTCGTCCAGGCGGCCGGTAACAAAGAGCGGTGTGCCGATCCCGGCTTTTTCCAGCTCTTTTAAAAATGCAGGAACCCGCCAACCACCCACACTTAGAAAGATGACATCTGGATTTTTCGACTTCAGATCTTCGATCGTCTTCGCGATCTCGCCGGGATCGAGATTAGCATTCTGCCGGGACTTACTGTCTGCGCCGGCCAGCGCCAATAGGTGCTTATCCACAAAGGAGGGGAAGCCCTTGTTCTCCTCCAAGCCCTTGAGCAGTGCCTCGATGAAGGTTTGCCCTTTCAAGCCAATAAAGGCAGGACGGCTGAACTTCTTCTCCTTCACGAATTCAGCAATGACGGGAATGCTTTCTTCCTCCTGAGATCCGTTCATAGAGAAAACATTCGGGTAATCGGAAATCAGGTTTGTTGCAGAGATGCTGGAAAGCCAGGGAATCCCGCTTTCGCTAAGTCTCGGCCCCAGCTCCTTGAATACTTCTTTCGCACGCTCGGAGTTTTGCAGGCCGATAAGAGCAATGGTCTGCGGATCAGCAAGAGCTGCGCTTACATTTGCAACCGTCCGCTTCGGATCCCCGTCATCATTGCGGAACTGTATTTCGATCTGCCGGCCGTGAATGCCCCCGGCTTTGTTGATGCGATCTCGTTCGCTGCGGCCGAGTTTCTCTATGGCCGCGACGTGGTCCGAGTAGCAGAAATCGTTCCGAGGCCCGACGAGGACCGTGATCTTCAGTGGCGGCTTACCGATAGTAAAAGCCTCGGCCGGGGCCGCGAATGCTGATGAAGCCGAAAGAAGCGCGAGCCCGAGAAACTGAATGACAAGGGCAGCAAGAAACGCAAAAACGCTGAATTCCGGGCTGGAGCTCGTCCAAGCCCGGCGGTTTCTCAAGCATCGACTCACGTTGATCTCGCTTCGCTTTTTCCTCAGGCCCTGAAGGAACGCTCTAGCTTGGCGCAAATTATGGCAATTGCATTCTTCTGACCACATTTCCCTCAGTCACATGAACGGCCTAAGCTTGCACCACGAGCCAGTGGGAGCGCGCGCAGCCGCGCTTGCGGCGCAAGAAAGGTGTGCCCTCCCCTTCTCTGTGCGTGGCGTCTTTGTGTGACGAAGGCTTGGCGTGGCGATACCGATACCGAAAGGGACCGCTGCGCGCTTGCGGAACGCGGTGCCTGCCGCAACGACCGGAGAATTTGGCTCTTAAGCGGAGCTGTCAGCCGCTGCAAACGGCCCGGCTGGCTTGAGATCGGACTGTTCCTGGCGGGCCAGCCATTGATCGACGACAACGGTCAGGAGTTGCTGCAGCGAAATGTTTTCAGCGATTGCAATCTGTTTCAACCGCGCGGCAGTCCCTCGTGACATGGAGAATGTCATGTTGGTGTCCGTGTTCTCCAACCTGCCTTGGGGCTTCGTCAGGAAAAGTCTGATGTTTCGCTTTCTCACTATCGGTCCTTTGTCTCCATGCAACCACGATCATCGCAAGGTTTAGCCGCAACATCAATCGGCGAGCATGGTCAGTGCGGCCTTGCGCTCTCCGGGCTTCAATTTCAGAAACCGGGCGCGGGCATTCTTGATGTCTCGCTCGGAACCGCTCTCCGCGGCGGCCTTAAGGGCAATCGTCGCCGGATGATCCGCGCCGCAGATGAAAACCAAAGCATTCGCCAACCGCCCCATGGCTGCGCCGTCGATCATTGTCTCGTTCATTCAGAGTCTCCCTAAAAAGGATCCTAGCACTATTTGGCCGTTGCGCGCGGATGGTTTCTACCGTCCAGCCGGTTTGCGTGCCGCGCCGCGCCCGCCTTCGGCCAACCCTCGCGCCGCGCGCAGTGACGCAGCCTCCCTCGCGGTGCCGGAAAGTTGTACGCCCTTCCCCTCTTCTCGCGATATTTTCAAACACCGCAAAGGCGAAGGGCCGCCGAGCCTTCCGCGATGCCGCGTAACGCCAAGGAGGGAATGATGACCAGCAAAGTCGGGCCGGGACACTTTTTCGAAGATCTGTCCATCGGCATGGAGGCAAGCATCGCTCACACCGTGACGGCCCAAGACATCGCTGACTTCGCGCGGGTCTCCGGCGACGTCAATCCCGTTCACCTCGATGAAGCCTACGCAGCAACAACCCCGTTCAAGCAGTGCATCGCGCACGGCATCCTCACAGCCTCTTACGTCTCCGCCGTCTTTGGCACCAAATTGCCTGGGCCGGGGTGCATCTACATCTCGCAGACGCTCAACTTCAAGGCGCCGGTGCATGTTGGCGCTGAAGTGATTACCACCGCCAAAATAACGGACTTGATCCCGGAGAAGAGACGCGCAATTTTCCATTGCGTCTGCAAGGTCGGCGACAAGGCCGTGCTCGAAGGTGAGGCTGTACTCATGGTTCCTTCGCGCGCGCCAAAGAAATGAGCGAGGTGGAATGGACGTTGTCCATGGGTGGCATGAGGTACCCCAGCATGTGAAGGGCGGGTCGCTCGCGATCGGCACCTTCGACGGCGTCCATCGCGGGCATCACGCAGTGCTGGACGCTGCCAAGGCGAATGCCGCCAGGGGCGGACTGCCGATGGGGGCGATGATGTTCGAGCCCTACCCCCGAAAATACTTCCAGCCGCAAAAGCCGTTCTTCCGGCTGACGCCGCTGCCGCGAAAGTTGCAGCTGCTTTCGGACTACGGATGCGATTTCACGGCGGTCATCCCGTTCGAAAAGACGCTTGCCGAGTTGCCCGCGGCAGAGTTTGTCCGGCAAGTCCTGGTGGACGGCTTCGCAATCAAGCACGCCAGCGTTGGCTACAATTTCTTCTTCGGAAAAGGCCGCGACGGGAACCCCAGCGTTCTCGCGGAGCAGGGCCGCATACATGGATTCGGGGTCACCGTGGTGGAAGCGCAAGGAAATGCCGGCGACGTGTTCTCATCGACGCGCGTTCGCGAACTGCTCGCCGAGGGCGATGTCAGCGCAGCCGCCGAGATGCTCGGGTCCTGGTGGCGCATTTCTGGCCTTATCGTGGGGGGCGCTGGCCGTGGTACGGTGATGGGTTTTCCCACCGCCAACATTCGCCTCGAGGATGGCGTCATCCTGAGGCACGGCATCTATGCGGTGAACGCCTATCTTGAAGGGCGCAAGCTGCAAGGTGCGGCCTATCTCGGCACGCGGCCCACCTTCGACGCGGGCCTTCCCGTGCTTGAGATCTTCGTCTTCGACTTCGATGGCGATCTTTACGGAAAAACCCTGGAGATCGAATTCATTGGCTTCATCCGCGAGGACATCAAGTTCCGCTCCATGGAGGCGCTCGCAGTCCAGATAGCCGATGATTGCGCCAAGGCGAAAGACATCCTCAATCGTCTGAACGACTCTCCTCCGCCATGGAACGCTTAGGAAGGGCCTTTGTGGTCGGCTTCCTCCAGGCGCTGCCGTAATACGGGAGGGCTGTCGGGCGGGACTGTAACGGAGTTGGCCGTTGGGTGACCGGGTTGTCCCGATCACCTGTTCGGCCGAGAAATACCTGGCAAAGCCTGCATTTCGATGGAGTCAAGCGGCCTTGGCGGCGAGTTCCGGGCCGGCTGTTTCCATCGCCCTCATATACATATCAAGCAGACTCTCGTGCTCGTCGCGCTCATCCTTATCCTGCTTCCTCAGCTTGATGATTTCCTTGAGGATCTTTACGTCAAAACCCTCACCCTTCGCCTCTGCAAAGACTTCCTTTTTCGACTCGTTCAACTCCTGCAATTCAGTGTCCAGGTGCTCGATCCGCTCCACGAA
>Ga0209048_10003952_pt1 | contig 14258 bp, 11 predicted proteins | sample FrelakmetCRP12CR_FD_187146 | JGI IMG/M metagenome (GOLD analysis project Ga0209048, IMG submission 187146) | Freshwater lake sediment microbial communities from the University of Notre Dame, USA, for methane emissions studies - CRP12 CR (SPAdes)... | ecosystem: Environmental > Aquatic >... | reverse complement strand
CTTCGAGAGCTGGATGTCCCACCCCGAGTTCGCCACCAGCCGGTTCGTGTTGTTGAACCCGAGATACTTGCCGTTCTGCTGCAGCTCGACATAGTGGCTGGGCGTCGTGCTGAACTCCCGGATCAGCGCGTATTTGGCCGCTTCCCTGACGACGATCGCGAGGTCGTTCGCGGTCGACACGTTGTCGGGAGACAGCCCGGTCGGGTCCGCGTAGTGCGTCTGCGTCATGCCGAGCGCGCCGGCCTTGGCGTTCATCGCGGCGACGAAGGCCTCCGATCCGCCGGGATAGTTCCGCGCGAGGCTCGACGCGGCGCGGTTCTCGGAGGCCATCAGCGCGAGACGCAGCATCTCGCGGCGCGACAGCTCCGAGCCCATCCGCAGCCTCGAATGCGTTCCCTTGAGGTAATCGAGATCCTCGATGTCGATCACGATCGGCTCGTCGAGCGACTGCGAGCCGTCGATGGTGACGATCGCCGTCATCAGCTTGGTCAGCGAAGCGATGGGCGTGACCACGTTGGCCGATTTCGCGTAGAGCGCGTGGTTGTCCGATGCGTCGAGAACGACGGCGCTCGCCGACGCGAGCTTCAGCTTCGCCGGGTCGCGCACGGCCGCGGTCGACGCGCCGTCGGCCGCATGGGCAAGCCCGACGGTTAGCGCAAGAAAAACAAAAAGAAAGCGAGAGATCATGAAGTCGCGTCTCAGGTTCGGCCGTTTTATAGCACACGCCGATCGTGGATTGCAATATCCCTGTAATATCAACGAGTTAAAAATAAAGCCCCGGCGATTTTGGGCGACAGGGCGCAGACGGCAAACGCGGGGCCCCCGGCAACCTCCCGGCACCGGAGTCCGCAAGCAACGTGCGTGCCCGCTACTTCGCCGACACGAGCGAAGCGGAATCGTCCGCCGCGCCCTCGCGCTGCTCGGTCTGCTGCAGGCGCCACATGCGCGCGTAGACGCCCTCGCGCGCGAGCAGCGCCGCGTGCGTCCCGCGCTCGACGATGCGACCGCGGTCGAGCACGAGGATCTCGTCGGCGTCGATGATCGTGGACAGTCGGTGCGCGATGGTGAGCGTCGTGCGGTTCTGCGCGATCCGGGAGAGCTCGGCCTGGATCGCCTTCTCCGACTTCGAATCGAGCGCGGAGGTCGCCTCGTCGAAGATCAGGATCCGCGGATCCTTGAGCACCGCGCGCGCGATCGCGACCCGCTGCTTCTCGCCGCCCGAGAGCTTGAGGCCGCGCTCGCCCACCGGCGTCTCGTAGCGCTCCGGCGTGCTCATGATGAACTCGTGGATCTGCGCGAGCTGCGTCGCCGCGACGATCTCCTCGCGCGCCGCGTCCGGCCGCCCGTACTGCACGTTGTATTCGATCGTGTCGTTGAACAGAACCGTGTCCTGCGGGACGATGCCGATCGCGGCGCGCAGGCTCGCCTGCCGCACCGCGCGGACGTCCTGGCCGTTCACGGTGATCCGCCCGCCGGTCACGTCGTAGAACCGGAACAGCAGGCGCGACAGCGTGCTCTTCCCCGCGCCCGAGGCGCCGACCACGGCGACGGTCTTGCCCGCCGGGATCGTGAAGCTCACGTCGAACAGGATCTGGCGGTTCGCCTCGTAGCCGAAATCGACGTGCTCGAAGCGCACCTCGCCGCGTCCCACCGCGAGCGCCGGCGCGCCCGGCGCGTCGGCGATCTCCGTGTTCTCGCGGGTCAGCGCGAACATGCGCTCCATGTCGGCCAGCGCCTGCTTGATCTCCCGGTACAGGACGCCGAGGAAATTGAGCGGCACGTAGAGCTGGATCATGAACGCGTTGACGAGCACGAGGTCGCCGATCGTCATCGTCCCGGCGACGACGCCGACCGTCGCGCGCCACATGATGAGCGTGACCGCGACGGCGATGATCGCGCTCTGAACGATGTTGAGCAGCGACAGCGACGTCTGGCTCTTCACCGCCGCGGCCTCCCAGCGCTGCATGCTCTCGTCGTAGCGGCGAGCCTCCCACTCCTCGTTGCCGAAATACTTGACGGTTTCGTAGTTGAGCAGGCTGTCGATCGCGCGCGTGTTCGCCTTCGAGTCGAGCTCGTTCATCTGCCGGCGGAAGCCGGTGCGCCAGTCGGTGATGAGGACGGTCGCCGTGATGTAGAGCGCGAGCGCGGCCAGCGCGATCGCGATGAAGGTCCAGTCGTAGCGCGCGATGAGGATCGCCGACACCAGCCCGATCTCGACCAGCGTCGGCAGGATGGAAAACAGCGTGAAGCTGATCAGCGTCGAGATGCCGCGCTGGCCGCGCTCGACGTCGCGGGTGAGTCCGCCGGTCTGGCGGGCGAGATGAAAGCGCAGCGACAGCGCGTGCAGGTGGCGGAACGTCTCCAGCGCGATCGTGCGGACCGAGCGCTGCGTGACCTTGGCGAACAGGTACTCGCGCAGCTCGGTGAACGCCGTCGTGGACAGGCGCAGCAGCCCGTACGCGACGAGCAGCGCGAGCGGCACGGCGAGCATCGCGGTGCGCTGGTCCAGCGCATCGACGATCGACTTCATCACGACCGGAACACCGACGTTGGCGACCTTGGCGAGCACCAGCGCGGCCATCGCCGCGAGCACGCGGCCCTTGTATGCCCAAAGGTACGGGAGGAGCGTGCGTATCGTGTGCCAGTCGCCGCCTCGCGCGGGGCCTGGCAGCGGCGAAGGGGATCCGGCGCGGCGCATGATCAAATTCTAGCAGGCGAGGGGGAGTCGCCCCTGCCGGGCAGCGTCATTGATGCGAGGGATCCTCGTCGCGCGCCCGCGCCTCGCGGCCGCCGCGGAAGAATTCGTTGCCGCCGTATCCCAGCAGCCCCATCGCGACCCGGACCACCGCGTAGGCGATCCACACCATCGCCTTTTCCAGACGCGGGCGCGACGCCCAGTCCTGCGGCCCCAGCGGGCGGGCGCCATCGACGATCATCCGCTCGATCTCGGCGCGCAGTTCGCTGGCGAATTCGGCATCGCGCACGAACACGTTGGCCTCGCGCGCCATGAGCAGGCTGTACGGGTCGATGTTCGACGAGCCGACCGTCGCCCAGCGACCGTCGATCACGGCGACCTTCGCGTGCATGAACGACCGGTGATACTCCTGGATCGCCACGCCGCCATCGAGGAGCTGCCCGTACAGCGCCCGCGTCGCGAAGTGCAGCAGCAGGTATTCGACGCGCGCCTGCAGCACCAGCGTGACCCTGACGCCGCGCTGCGCCGCCGCGATCAGCGCGCGGCGGAACCGTATTCCCGGGAAGAAATAGGCGTTGGCGATCAGGACCTCGCGCTTCGCGGTGCGGATCGCAGCGAGGTACGCGTGCTCGATGGCGCGCCGGTGGCGCAGGTTGTCGCGGGTCACGAACTTCGCCGTCTGCGTGCCGACGCGGCTTCCCGGCTCGGGCGGCGTCAGCGGCGGCACGTCGGTTCCCTTGAACTGCACGAGCTCGTTGAGCGCCCATACGCGCCGCATCGTGTGCACGATCTCGCCGAGCAGCTGCCCTTCGACGGAAACCGCGAAGTCGACGCGCGGAGGCGTGTGCTCCGGCGCGTTCATGTCGTCGATGATGTTGATGCCGCCGACGAATGCGATGCGTCCGTCGACGTGACACAGCTTGCGGTGCAGGCGGCGCAGACGGTGGGACCGGAACTGCCATGCGGCGACCTCGGGCCGGTACTTGAGCAGCGCGACGCCGCCGCCGGTGAGCATCGCCTCGAGCGGGGGAGTCAGGAACTGCTTCGCACCCCAGGCATCGACCAGCACGCGCACGTTGACGCCGCGCCCGGCGGCGCGCACCAGCGCCGCGGTGACCGCGCGACCCGATGCGTCGTCGGCGTAGAGATATGTCTCGAGCGAGACTTCGCGCTCGGCGGCGTCGATCGCCGCGATCAGCGCCGGGAAGAATTCGGCGCCGCTGCGCAGGAGCCCGATCCGGTTTCCCGGGAGGAAGCGATTCATCGCGACCGCCGGCGCGTTTCGAACGACGCCGCCAGCGCCGCGTGATCGGACATTCGCGCCGAGGGAAACGTGTAGTGGACGCGCGCGTCGGCGATGCGCAGCCCCCGCGCGTAGATCCGGTCGAGCCGGAACACCGGGAGCACCGACGGGAACGTGCGTGCCGGACGCCCGCGCACGGCCTCGAACACTTCGCGCACGCCGAGGATCTCGACCAGCTCGCGGTCGGCCTTGCGGCGCCAGTCGTTGAAATCGCCGGCGATCACCAGCGGCTCGTCCTTCGGAACCGTCACCCGGATCCGTTCGCAGAGCTCGCGTATCTGCCGCTGCCTGCCCCGCTCGAACAGTCCGAGATGGACGTTGATGCAATGCAGGGTCGGCCCGCGCGGCGACAGTTTGATCATGCAGTGCAGGAGCCCGCGGTTCTCGAACGGATGCGCCGAGATGTCGAGGTTCTCCTGCGCGACGATCGGAAACCGCGACAGCACCGCGTTGCCGTGATGCCCGTGGCGGTAGATCGCGTTCTTGCCGTAGGCGACTTCCTGCCAGACGGTGTCGGCGATGAATTCGTGCTGGGGGCGCGCCGGCCAGTCGTGGTGCCGCGCCGCGTGCCGCGCGTGCACGCCGACGACTTCCTGCAGGAACAGGATGTCGACGGCGAGCCCGTGCAGGCGTTCGCGCAGCTCGTGGATGACCATCCGCCGATTGAGCTGCGAGAAACCCTTGTGGATGTTGTACGTTGCGACGGTGAAGTGCATGGCGGGACTGGTCCGGCGGACAAATCTTAACTGGTCCGTGCGGCGGCCGCTTCGCGCCGGGCCCGCGCGGCTGCGGCGGGCCCCGGAGCGGAGGCTGCAGACGGGATGCCCGCGCTAGGGGTAGAGCCCGCGCAGGTGACGCGCCTCGAGCACGCGCTTGCACGCGACGATGAACGTCGCGGTGCGCAGCGTGACCTTTTCGCGCTCCGCGGTATCCCAGATCGAGGCGAACGCCTCTTCCATGATCCGGTCGAGGCGGCGGTTGATCTCCTCCTCGGTCCAGAAGTAGCTGGAGAAGTCCTGCACCCACTCGAAATAGCTGACGGTGACGCCGCCGGCGTTGGCGAGAACGTCGGGCACGACCAGCACGCCGTTGGCATTGAGGATGTCGTCCGCCTCGGTCGTGGTCGGGCCGTTGGCGCCCTCGAGGATGATCTTCGTCCTGATCCGGCCCGCGTTGCGGTCGGTGATCTGCTGCTCGAGCGCCGCCGGAATCAGGAAGTCGGTTTCGATCGACCAGAAATCGTCGTCGGCCACGACGTCGGCGCCCTTGCACGCGGTCAGCGGGCTGTGCGCCTTCTGCAGGTCGAGGAGCTGCTGCACGTCGAGCCCGCGCGCGTTGTAGACGGTTCCCGACACGTCCTGCACCGCGATCACCTTCGCGCCCGCCTCGACGAAGCATTCGGCGGCCGAGCCGCCGACGTTGCCGAATCCCTGTATCGCGACCCGCGCGCCCTCGATCGGGACGTTGCGCTTCTTCGCGGCAGCGCGGCCGATGATGAACACGCCGCGGCCCGTCGCGTCGCGCCGGCCCAGGCTGCCGCCGAGCGAAATCGGCTTGCCGGTCACGACGCCGGTCGACGTGCGACCCTGGTTGACGGAGAACGTGTCCATCATCCAGCCCATGATCCGCTCGTCCGTGTTGACGTCCGGCGCCGGAATGTCCTTGTCCGGCCCGATGATGAATCCGATCTCGCTCGTGTAGCGGCGCGTGACGCGCTCGAGTTCCCCGACGGAGAGCTTTCGCGGGTCGACGCGCACGCCGCCCTTCGCCCCGCCGAACGGGACGCCGATCGCCGCGTTCTTGACCGTCATCCACCCGGCGAGCGCCATCACCTCGGCGAGCGTCACGTCCTGATGGAAGCGCACGCCGCCCTTGCCCGGGCCGCGCGACGTGTTGTGCTGGACGCGATACCCCTCGAAGTGGGTGACCGAGCCGTTGTCGAGCTTGATCGGCACGTCGACGATCAGAATCCGTTTCGGGCGCTTCAGCGACTCGACCCAGTACGCGAGCTCGCCGAGGTACGGTGTGACTCGGTCGATCTGCTCCAGGAAGACGCCCCAGGGTCCGAGGTTGTCGGGCGAGAGGTACGACGGAATCGTGTGCTTGGGCATGGGTGTCCTGTGTCGGATTCGGACCGATGTGCGGAGCCGGAAAGGCATCATTTTACGCGCCGCTTCCGGCTTGTCGCGGAGCGCTCCGCGGCACCCCGCGTTCGCCGTTCCGGCCATGGGCGCCAGTGTGAGGCCGCGCGCGCCGAAGGGAAAGCTGCGCCGCGTCAATTTCCGCCTGCATGGCGTCTTTACGCAGTCTTTACGCCGACGCGCGCGATCTGCACGCCTTCTTTATCCGTGCCGGCGTAGCCTTCGATCACGTGCCTCCGGCGTTTCGTGGACTTTGCGCGAAATTCCCGGGCGCGGTGCGCCGCGTTTCGCGGCCGGCGCGGGAATCCCTGCCGCGGACCTGAAATTGCAAGGGGAACGCGATGGCGGACCTGATCTTCATCGGCATGCTCGTCGGCTTCTTTGCCCTGTCGGCGGCGTTCATCCGGTTCTGCGCGGCCCTCATGGGCGGCGAGGCGAAATCATGAAGTCCTGGCTCGCGCAGGCGCTGCTGCTCTCGGCGATCGCGCATCAGGCGGTCGCGGCGGCCCTCGCACTCCGTTCGCCGAGAGCCGTTCCGAACCGGATCGGGAGGACGTCATGAACTGGGTCTACTGGCTGAGCGGCGTGGTCGCCGCCGGAATATTCATCTATCTCGTCATCGCGCTGTTCAAGCCGGAGTATTTCGAATGAACGCCTCGGGCTGGTCGCAACTGGCTTTGTATGTCGTCGCGCTGCTGCTGCTCGCGAAACCGCTGGGCGCGTACATGGCGGCCGTCTACGAAGGGCGCGCGCTGCGCGCGCAGCGTGCAGGTGGCCCGCTGGAGCGGCTCATCTACCGCGGCGCGGGCGTCGACCCGGCGCGCGACATGGGTTGGGCCGAATACGCGATGGCGATGCTGTGGTTCAACCTCGCGGGCGGGTTGTTCTGCTACGCGGTGCAACGGCTGCAGATATGGCTGCCGCTCAATCCGCAGGCGATGGCCGCGGTGACGCCGGATTCGGCCTTCAACACAGCGACGAGCTTCATCACCAACACGAACTGGCAGGGGTACGGCGGCGAGTCGACGATGAGCTATCTCACGCAGATGCTCGTCCTCGCTGTGCAGAACTTCGTCTCCGCGGCGACGGGAATGGCGGTGCTTGTCGCGCTGATACGCGGCTTCGCGCGCAAGGAAGCGACGGGGATCGGCAACTTCTGGGTCGATCTCGTGCGCTCGATCGTCTACATCCTGCTGCCGCTGTCGGTGATCTTGACCGTTGCCCTCGTAAGTCAGGGCGTCCCGCAGACGTTCGACAAGTACGCGGCGGCGACGCTCGTCCAGCCGGTGACCTACGACAATCCGAAGAACGGGCCCGACGGCCAGCCGCTGAAGGACGACAAGGGCAATCCGGCCACCGAGAAGGCGACCGCGACCCAGCAGACGATCCCGCTCGGCCCGGCCGCGTCGCAGATCGCGATCAAGCAGCTCGGCACGAACGGCGGTGGCTTCTTCAACGTCAACTCCGCGCACCCGTTCGAGAATCCGACGCCGCTATCCAATTTCCTGGAAGTGCTGGCGATCCTGCTGATTCCCGCAGCGCTTTGCTATACGTTCGGCAAGATGATCCGCGACACGCGCCAGGGCTGGGCGCTGCTCGCGGCGATGACGCTCGTGTTCGTTCCGCTGCTGGCCGCCGACTACGCGCTGGAGGCGCCGGGCAACCCGGTGCTCGCGACGCTCGGCGTCGATCAGGCGGCGAGCGCATCCAATCCGGGTGGCAACATGGAAGGCAAGGAGATGCGGCTCGGCGTCGCCAACTCGACGCTGTGGGCGGTCGCGACGACGTCGGCGTCGAACGGCTCGGTCAACGCGATGCACGATTCGTTCATGCCGCTCGCCGGGATGGTCCCGATGTGGCTGATCCAGCTGGGCGAGGTCGTGTTCGGCGGCGTCGGCTCCGGGCTCTACGGAATGATCATGTTCGCGCTGATCGCGGTGTTCGTTGCCGGCCTGATGATCGGCCGCACGCCGGAGTACCTCGGCAAGAAGATCGGCGCATTCGAGGTCAAGATGGCGTCGATCGCGATCCTGCTGCCGCCGCTGCTCGTCCTTTGCGGAACGGCGATCGCCGTCATGGTGGACGCCGGCAAGGCGGGCGTGGCGAACCCCGCCGAACACGGGTTCTCGGAGATCCTCTACGCGTTCTCGTCGGCGTCCAACAACAACGGCAGCGCATTCGCCGGACTCTCGGCCAACACGCCGTTCTACAACACCTCTCTCGGCATTGTGATGCTTTTCGCGCGCTACTGGCTCGCCATCCCCGTGCTGGCGATCGCCGGCGCGTTCGCAGGCGCAAAGCTGGTCCCGCCGTCCGCAGGTACGCTGCCGACGCACACGCCACTTTTCGTGTTCGTCCTCATCGGCACGGTGATCACCGTCGGGGCGCTGACATTCATCCCGGCGCTGGCGCTCGGCCCGGTCGTCGAGCACCTGCTCATCTACGCCGGCCACTGACCGGCTGCGAACCCTCGAGGAACCGACATGACAACTCTGGCCGCCAACAGGACCGCGCTGTCGTGGTTCGTCAGCCGCGATGCGATGACGACAGCGTTCATCGACAGCTTCCGCCGGCTGACGCCGCGATACCAGTGGCGCAATCCCGTCATGTTCGTCGTCTACATCGGCAGCATCCTGACCACGGGCCTCTGGGTCCAGGCGCTCGCCGGCAAGGGCGACGCGCCGGCCGGATTCATCCTCGCCGTCACGCTGTGGCTCTGGATCACGCTGCTGTTCGCGAACTTCGCCGAGGCAATCGCCGAGGGACGCAGCAAGGCGCAGGCGGCCTCGCTCAAGAGCGCGCGCAAGGACACGATCGCCAAGCGGCTCGCGAAGCCTCGCAGCGACGCCGCGCGGACGCCGACCCCCTCGGCGAACCTGCGCAAGGGCGACATCGTCCTCGTGGAGAAGGGCGACCTCGTCCCCGGCGACGGCGAGGTGATCGAGGGCGTCGCCTCGATCAACGAAAGCGCGATCACGGGCGAAAGCGCCCCCGTGATCCGCGCCGCCGGCAGCGACTTCGACACGGTGACGGGCGGAACGCTGGTGCTTTCGGACTGGATCGTCGTGCGCATCAGCGTCAACCCCGGCGAGGCATTCCTCGACCGCATGATCGGCATGGTCGAGGGCGCGAAGCGGCAGAAGACGCCAAACGAAATCGCGCTCACGATCCTGCTGGTCGCGATGACGCTCGTGTTCCTGCTGGCGACGGTGACGCTGCTGCCATTCTCGATCTACAGCGTCGACGTCGCGAAGGCGGGAACGCCGGTATCGATTACCGTGCTCGTCGCGCTGCTCGTCTGCCTCATTCCGACAACCATCGGTGGCCTGCTTTCCGCGATCGGCGTCGCCGGCATGGGCCGGATGATGCGCGCGAACGTCGTCGCGACGTCGGGGCGCGCCGTCGAGGCGGCGGGCGACTGCGACGTCCTGCTGCTCGACAAGACCGGCACCATCACGCACGGCAACCGCCAGGCATCGGCGCTGCATCCGGTGTCCGGCGTCACGCCGCAGCAGATGGCCGAGGCGACGCTGCTCGCCTCGCTCGGCGACGAGACCCCGGAAGGCAAGAGCGTCGTCGCGCTAGTCAGGCGCTCGTTCGGGATCGTCGCGCCGGACCTCGAGCCGGGGCAGTTCACGATCATCCCGTTCTCGGCGCAGACGCGAATGAGCGGCGTGACCTTTCGCAGGCGCGAGATCCGCAAGGGCGCGCTCGATGCCGTGCGTGCGTGGATCGGGCCGCAGGGAGGCGCGGTGGATGTCGAAGTGATCGCCCGCGTGGAGGACGTCGCTCGGCGGGGCGCCACCCCCCTGGTCGTCGCCGAAGGCAGGCACATCCTCGGCGTCGTCGAGCTGAAGGACATCGTCAAGTCGCACATCAAGGAGCGCTTCGCCGAGCTGCGGCGAATGGGGATCAAGACAATCCTGATCACCGGAGACAACCGGCTCACGGCCGCCTCGATCGCCGCCGAAGCGGGCGTCGACGATTTCCTCGCCGAAGTGACGCCCGAGGCCAAGCTGAGGCTGATCCGCGAGATCCAGGCGGACGGCAAGCTCGTCGCGATGACCGGCGACGGGACCAACGACGCGCCGGCGCTGGCGCAGGCCGACGTCGCCGTGGTGATGAACAGCGGCACACAGGCGGCGAAGGAAGCCGGCAACATGATCGATCTCGACTCGAATCCGACAAAGCTGATCGAGATCGTCGAAATCGGCAAACAGCTGCTGATGACGCGCGGGGCGCTGACGACGTTTTCCATCGCAAACGACGTCGCCAAGTATTTCGCGATCATCCCGGCGGCGTTCGCCAGCACGTACCCGGTGCTCGCATCCCTCAACATCATGGGTCTCGCGACGCCGGCGAGTGCGATCCTGTCGGCAGTGATCTTCAACGCCCTGATCATTCCCGCGCTCATTCCGCTGGCGCTGAAGGGCGTGCGCTTCCGCGCCGTCGGCGCCGCGGCGATCCTGCGCCGAAACATGCTGGTCTACGGCATCGGCGGTGTGCTGCTGCCGTTCGTCGGCATCAAGGCGATCGACCTCGCCCTCGTCGCGCTCAATCTCGCCTGATCCGGAGAAGAAAATGTTCAGTCCATTCGCTCCTGCGGTGCGCTTGCTTGCGCTGCTGACGGTCCTGACCGGGCTCGTCTATCCCGCTCTGATGACAGGTGTCGCGCAGGTCGCGTTCCCGCGCGCCGCCAATGGCAGCCTGATCGTCGCAGGCGACAGAATCGTGGGCTCGGACCTCATCGGTCAGTCTTTCGACAACCCGAAATATTTCCGGGGCCGTCCGTCGGCGACGTCGCCGCAGCCGTACAACGGCGCGTCGTCATCGGGGTCGAATCTCGGCCCGCGCAATCCGGCGCTCGCCGACGCGGTCAGGGATCGCGTCAAGGCGCTGCGCGACGCAGACCCGGACAACACACTTCCGGTGCCAGTGGACCTCGTCACCGCGTCGGGCAGCGGGCTCGACCCCGACATCAGCATCGCCGCCGCGGACTACCAGACGGCACGCGTCGCCAAGGCGCGCGGCCTTACCGTCGAGAACGTCCACGCGCTCGTCGCCGCGAACACGAGCGGGCGCACCTTCGGGTTGCTTGGCGAGCCGCGGGTCAACGTGCTCGCGCTGAATCTCGACCTCGATCGGGCGGCACCATAGCGGCCTCGCCGCGATCGTCCGACATCGACGCCATGCGCCGCGGCCCCCGGCTCGGCATTGCGGCCCGACAACGGGTAAGCTGTGCGCGTCGCCTGCCGGCACGGATGCGCGCTGCGGCGACCGGCAACACCTTCGCCGGCGGCGGGCAGCGGCGACCATCGAAGGACCTCCCGTGATTGATACGCGCCCCGATCCCGACGTGCTGCTCGAAAAGGTGCAGCGCGACGAAGCCGCCGCGGGCCGCGGCCGGTTGCGAATCTATTTCGGCGCGTCGGCCGGCGTCGGCAAGACGTACGCGATGCTGGCCGCGGCACGCGCGCTGCGCGACGAGGGCCGGGATGTCGTCGTCGGCATCGTCGAGACGCACGGGCGCAAGGAGACCGAGGCGCTGATGGCGGGACTGGAGGTCCTGCCGCTCGTCGGGATCGAATTCAAGGGCAGGAGACTCGCCGAATTCGACCTCGACGCCGCGCTCGCCCGGCACCCCGCGTTGATCCTCGTCGACGAGCTCGCGCACACCAACGTCGCAGGGTCGCGGCATCCGAAGCGCTGGCAGGACGTCGACGAGCTCCTCGCCGGCGGCGTCGACGTGTTCACGACGCTCAACGTCCAGCACCTCGAAAGCCTCAACGACGTCGTCGGCGGCATAACCGGCATCCAGGTCTGGGAGACGGTGCCCGACACGTTCTTCGACGACGCCGACGAGGTGATGCTGGTCGACATCCCCGCCGACGACCTCCTCGCCCGGCTCAAGGCCGGCAAGGTGTACGTGCCGGAGCAGATCGAGCGCGCGGCCCGCAATTTCTTCCGCAAGGGCAACCTTATGGCGCTGCGCGAGCTGGCGCTGCGCCGCACCGCGGACCGCATCGAGACCGACGTCCAGGCCTATCGCACGGACAAGGCGATCGCGCCCGTATGGAAGACCGAGGCGTCGCTGCTCTGCTGCGTCGGTCCCCGTGCGGGCGCCGATCACGTGGTTCGCAGCGCCGCGCGACTTGCGACGCAGCTTGGGGTCGAGTGGACCGCCGTGTATGTCGAAACGCCGAGGCTTACGCGGCTGCCGGTCGCCGAGCGGGAGCGCATCCTGCGCACCGTCAAGTTCGCGCAGGAACTCGGCGGCCAGACGGCGATCCTTTCGGGCGCCGATGTCGCGGTCGCGATCGTCGACTACGCCCGCTCGCACAATTGCTCGAAGCTGATCCTCGGCCGCGATACGGTCGAGCGCCGGTGGCGGTTCGGCCGCGGCCTCGCGAGACAGACGGCGACCCTTGCGCCGGAGATCGACCTCATCGAGATCGGACGCGGCGAAGCGCGGGCGCCCGGGCGTGCGGCCACTGCGGCACCGGAGCTGCCGGTCGACGACGCGCACCGCGTGGCGCGGCGGCTCCGCTACGTCTGGGCGCTGGCCGCATGTGCGGTCACCACGGCGATAGCCCTGATGCTCGTGCCGTACTTCGATCTCGCGAATCTCGTGATGCTGTTCCTCCTCAGCGTCGTTCTGGTCGGCATGCGCTGGGGACGCGGGCCGGGAGTGCTGGCGGCGTTCGTCAACGTCGCTGCCTTCGACTACTTCTGTGTATCGCCACGCTTCTCCTTTGCCGTGGGCGACGCGCAGTACCTGCTCACGTTTGCGATCATGCTCGCCGTCGCGCTGATCATCGGGCAGATGACGGCCGGACTGCGCTATCAGGCACGCGTCGCGAGCCACCGCGAGGAGCGGTCGCGTGCGCTCTACGAATTCGCGCGCGACCTGTCGAGCCTGCTCCTGACCGACGACGTGGTCGCAACGGCGGCGAAGTCGATCAGCCGGACGTTCAGGGGCGAGGTCGCGATCCTTGCGCTCGATGGAAATGACAGGCTGCAATTCCATCCGGCCGGCGGACTGCGGGCGGGTGTCGATGCCGGGACGGCCCAATGGGCTTTCGACAACGCACAGGCGGCGGGCCTCGGGACCGATACGCTCGCCGGGAGCGAATACCTCTACCTCCCTCTGCGTGCGCCGATGCGAACGCGCGGCGTCCTCGCGATCAAGCCGGAATCGCCGCGGATGCTGCTCGTGCCGGAACAGATGCGCCAGCTCGATACGTTCGCGGCGCTGGCGGCGATCGCGCTGGAACGCGTCCACTACGTCGAGGTGGCACAGAAGGCGCTGCTGCGCATGGAGTCCGAGCGTCTGCGCAATTCACTGCTCTCCGCGCTCTCGCACGACCTGCGCACGCCTCTGGCCTCGGTGATCGGCCTCGCCGAATCGCTGGCCCTGACGAAACCGGCGCTGTCGGACGCGCAACTCGAATCGGCGCGGGCGATCGCCGACGAGGCGCGGCGGATGAAGGCGCTCGTCAACAACCTGCTCGAGATGGCGCGAATCGAAAGCGGCGACGTGAAATTGAGGAAGCAGTGGCTGCCGTTCGAGGAAGTCGTCGGCAGCGCGCTCAAGTCCGCGCAGTCGGCGCTGGCGCGGCATCCGGTCGCCGCGAGCCTTCCTCCTGATCTCCCGCTGGTCGAGCTCGACGCGACGCTGATCGAGCGCGTTCTCTACAACCTGCTCGAGAATGCCGCGAAATACACGCCCGACGGAACCCCGGTAACGATCGCCGCGGAAGTCGCCGCCGGCAAGCTGCTCGTCACCGTTGCCGACGACGGGCCCGGCATTCCTCCCGGGCAGGAGGATCTCATCTTCGAGAAGTTCACGCGCGGCTCGCGGGATTCGACGACGCCGGGCGTCGGGCTGGGCCTCGCCATCAGCCGGGCCATCGTCGATGCGCATGGCGGCGTCATACGCGCCGCGAACGGCCCCGCGGGCGGGGCGCGGTTCTCGTTCACGCTGCCGCTGGGAGCGCCCCCGCAAGCTCCTGTGGAAACCCTGGCGCCCGCAGCGGCATGAGCGGCCGGCAAGCCAGGCGCACAACACCACGCGATTTCCGGCGATAATACGGGTCTCGCCCATGGCGACCGGGCGCGG
>Ga0209048_10003951_pt1 | contig 14259 bp, 7 predicted proteins | sample FrelakmetCRP12CR_FD_187146 | JGI IMG/M metagenome (GOLD analysis project Ga0209048, IMG submission 187146) | Freshwater lake sediment microbial communities from the University of Notre Dame, USA, for methane emissions studies - CRP12 CR (SPAdes)... | ecosystem: Environmental > Aquatic >... | reverse complement strand
CGCGGGCGGCCGCCAGTGGCCGCGCGTCGTCGATCGGCAGCTGGCTCGCCCACCACAAGGCCATTCTCCTCATCGCCTTCGCGTTCACCGTGATGGCCGACCCCGTCTCCTCGGTCGCCTACGCGGTGGAGGCGGCGCTGCGCGCCCTCGGCGGGAACCTCTCGTTGCTGCTGCCCACCATGGCGGTCGTGATCGGCATCATCGCCGTCGTCATCGCCAACTACCACGACCTGGTCGGCCGTTTCCCGCAAGGGGGCGGAGCCGCCGCGGCTTCGGGGACAGCATTCGGCGAGGGCTTCGCTTTCCTTCCGCTCGGCGCCCTCGTCGTCGACTTCGTGCTGACCATCGCCGTGAGCGTCGCAGCCGGGACCTCGGCGATCGTGGCTTACTTCCCGGCGGCGCACACGATCCGCGTGCCGCTCGCCCTCGGCCTTCTCCTGCTGGTCGCCGCGCTCACGTGGTTCGGTCACTGGGGCCGGATCCTCTTCGCCCTCATGACCCTGTCGTTCGTCGGCATCGGCACTGCCCTGCTGCTCTCCGGTTTCGCCAAACCGCACGTGGCGCAGGCCGCGGCCGCCGGCCACTCCTCGGGCTTCGCCGCCTTCTCGGTGATGCTGGCGTTCCCGGTCGGCATGGCCCTCGCCACCGGCGTCGAGGCGCCGTCGTCGGCGATCGCACAGCTCGGGCAGCTCGACGACGCCGGCCGCCGCTTCTTCGGCAGGGTCACGCTGTGGCTGACCCTGCTCATCGTCGGCGGCCTCACGATGGGCATCACCGCGCTCGCCGTGCGGCTCGGCATCGGTATCCCGCCGGCCGACAGCACGCAGATCGGCGACGTGGCGAGGGCGGCCGGAGGCCCCGCCCTCTTCGCGATGTTCCAGGCGGCCAGCGCCGTCCTCCTGCTGGCCGCCGCGAGCTCGTCCTTCCAGGCGGGTCCCGGCCTGCTCAAGGCGCTGGCCCGCGCCGATCGCCTCGACGGCTCGAGGATCGGGATCCTCCCTGCGTGGATGGGCCGCACGAACCGGCATCACACGCCGTACTGGGCGGGCCTCGTCTACCTGATCGTCTCGGCCGGCGTCATCGTCGCCGCCGGGGCGCGCGACCAGGAGCTCGTCCTCTTCTACGCGGTGGCCGTCTTCCTGAGCTTCCTCGCCGGTCTGCTGGCGATGTTCAAGTTCTCGCTCGCCGAGCGCCGGCGTGGCTGGATACTGCTGAACGGCGCCGGCACGCTGCTCGTCGGGTTCACGCTCGTGATCAACCTGCTGCGCGGGTACCCGCTGGTCTCGCTCGCGGCCGCGCTGCTCATCGCCGGCACGTTCTACTGGTTGTGGGTGCGCGCGGGCAGGCCGCGAGGCGTCTCGCAGATCGAGCGCATCGTGGAGGCCGAGGTCGGCGAAGAGGAGATGTAGGCCGCGGCGCGGCGCCGACAAGGCCGGGTGCTAGTCGAGGAAGTCCTGCAGGCGCTGGGCCTCGCGGTACGCCTTGAGCTTGGCCAGCGTCTTGGCCTCGATCTGGCGGATGCGCTCGCGCGTGACGCCGAACCGCTGACCGACCTCTTCCAGTGTCAGCGGATGCCCGTCGTCCAGACCGAAGCGCAGCATGAGCACGCTCCGCTCGCGGTGGGTGAGCAAACCGAGCACGGCGACGATCTCCTCGCGCCGCACGATCCCGGCGACCTCATCGACGGGGGAGGCCGAGTCCTTGTCTTCGATGAAGTCGCCGAGCTGCGAGTCGCCCTCGTCGCCGACCTGCTGGTGCAGGCTCGCCGGCTCCTGGCCGATCTTCTGGATCTCGCGCACCTTCGCCGGCGTGATCCCCATCTCGGCGGCCATCTGCTCGGGCGTGGGCTCGCAGCCGATCTCCTGCACGAGCTGGCGCTGCACGCGCACCAGCTTGTTGATGTTCTCGACCATGTGCACGGGGACGCGGATGGTGCGCGCCTGGTCGGCCAGCGCCCGCGTGATCGCCTGGCGGATCCACCATGTGGCATAGGTGCTGAATTTGAAGCCGCGCCGGTAGTCGAACTTCTCGACGGCGCGGATGAGGCCGAGGTTGCCCTCCTGGATGAGGTCGAGCAGCGGCATGCCTCTGCCGACGTGACGCTTGGCGATGCTCACGACCAGACGCAGGTTGGACTCGATGAGCTTCCGCTTGGCGGCGAGATCGTGGCGCTCGATGCGCTTGGCGAGCGCGACTTCCTCGACCGCCGTGAGGAGGGGCACCTTGCCCATCTCGTGGAAGTAGAGACGCACGGGGTCGCTGCTCGCCGTCTTGATCGAGAGGTCGAGCTTGGCCGGGGCCTCGTCGTCGGCGCTCTCGTCGGCCGTGACCGGAGCGTCGACCTCGACCTCCACGATCTCGATGCCGAGGTCGACGAGCGCAAGCAGCAGTTCGTCGAGCTGCTCGACCGTGCACTCCACGTCGTGCAGCGCGGCCGCGACCTGAGCGTTGCTCAGGTAACCCTGCTCGTGGCCCTCCTCGATGAGACCGAGGACCTCGTCGCAGTGCAGCAGCGGCGCGCCTGCCGGACCGGTGTCGTCTGCAGAGGAGGGTCCGCCCACGCGGGTCGTCCTGCCCTTCTTCCTGAGCTTCGGCCACGGGGATGGCCAGTGCGATGGAAGCGCCGGCATGCCGGCGCCGCGTCTCGCCGCGGGTAGCACGGGCGCCGAGTCGCACTAGAGAAACGACAGAGGACGTCGGGCAACGGGCGGAGTGAGGATCTCATTGTAACAGGCTCCTGAGGCCGATGCGGCGCGGCGCCGGTGCGGGCGCGCTACCGGTCAGACGTTCCAACCCCCGAGATAGGCGCCGGCGCCGTGGGAGATCGTGTAGCAGAGGATGGTGGCGGCGCTCAGCAGCGCCAGCAGCGTGACGAGCAGCGGCAGGCACCCCTGCGGCGCCCCCGGTGATCCCCCAGCCGGCCGCCGCCCTCAGGTCAGCGGCAACCTCTCACGCGCGAGCGCGATACGTCATCGCTGCGCAGGGGGGTCGTGGCGCGACTCCGTGCCCCGCCCGTCGCCGTTGCTCGATTCGGCGGTCCGGCCGTCCGCCGCCGTGCTCACGCTCGGCAGGTGCGGCTTGCCGGCGATGAGGTCGAAGAAGGCGGTGCTCCAGGCACGCCACGTCGCGTTCACGTGGTCCTCGCGACGCTGCGCCCTGGCGAGCTTCTGCGGTTTGTCCCGATAGCGCTTGTGCGCCCACGGCGAGCCGGGGCGTGCGAGGCGGATGGCCCCCACGGTCCCGACGATGGGGATGAAGAGGCCGAAGAAGCCGGTCCACAGCTTGCCCTTGAGGAGGCAGAGGACGGCGAAGAACAGGTCGATCAGGATCGTGATGGCGACCGCAGCGCCGGCCGCAGCGCCGCTCCTGCCGCTGGAGAAGGCGTTCCCCAGGGGCCGCACGCCGAGGACGAGCAGCGTGCCGGCGCAGACGGCGACGACGACGGCGTCCACCGACAGGCGTCCCTCGGTCGTCCAGTAGACATCCTGCAGGCGCAGGATCAGGGCGAACTCGTCGAGCGTGAGTGCCACCCCCGCGCCGAAGACCAGCGCGGTGAGCTGCAGGAGGAGTCCCTGCGGCAGGGCGGCGATCAGCGTGAGGCCGGCCACGACCATGAGGACGACGCCGATCACCATGTGATGCACGTGAAGGCCGCCCTCGGACTCGATGTCGTGGAACCACCACTTCACCTTGGCCCTGATGAGCCGCGTGTTGATGCGCACGCCGAGGAACGTCACGAGCAGCCCGACGGTGAAGCCCGCCACCGCGGCGCGGCCCGCGCCCAGGAGCCCCTGTCCGAGAGCTTCCGTCGCCAGGATGACCGGTCCCCTTTCGCGCGACGTCGTGAGGCGCAGTCCACGCCCCTGCGGCCCTTAGCTACCCACGGTGGGTGCGTCCCACGCAAAAGAGGTGATTATGGTGGGGCGTGACAAAACGACTCAAGAAGGGGATCCGCTGGCTTCGGACACGAGCGCCACGCGAGGCCGTCTCGGCGACTTGAGCCGCTTCGCCGCCGTTGTGCCGGCGCTGGCGACGGAGGCCGTCCTCGCCCGGACCCGCAGCCTCGGCAAGGCTGGAACGAGCGAACAGGCGGCGGCGCCGGGGATCGCGATCGCGGTGCCGGCGGCGCCGGGCCCGGCCGCCGAGCGGCCGGGCGACGAGCCGATGCCGGAGTCCGCGGCGCCGCCGACCGAGGCGCCCGGCGCCGCCGACGCCGCGGCTGCGTTCCACGCGTTCAACGACGCCTTCTACGCCGAGGCGGCGGGCTTCGGTCTTCACAAGCTCGACCGCACCTCGAGGCGCCTCACGTCCTTCTGGACCTCCGCCGAACTCATCGAGATGGTCGAGGACCGCGCCGAGGGCGCGGGAGACGCGGCCGCCAGGCGCATGGTGAACGCGCTCCTCCGCGGCTTCATCCTGCGATACGGCCGCGTCTGGACGAGGCACAACAGGTTCAACGACGACCTCATGTGGGCGGTCATCGCAGCCCTCAGGGCGCACCGCCTCACGGGGGACCCCCGGTACCGCGACATCGCCCAGGAGAACTTCGATCTCACGTTCGCCCGCGCCTGGAGCGGCGAGATCGGCGGGGGCCTGTGGTGGACGACCGCCTGCCGCGAGAAGAACGCCTGCGTGAACGCGCCCGCCGCCATCGCCGCGAGCCTCCTGTACGAGGCCCTCCACGACCGTGCCTACCTGGCGACCTCGCAGCGGCTCTACGAATGGGTTCGCGAGTACCTGTACGAAGCCGCTATCGGCCGCGTGAACGACCACGTCCTGCGGGCCGCGGGCGGACGCGACGCAGGACCCGCGGGCGGCCTCGGCGCAGGCGCGGTGGACCGCCGCGCCTTCACGTACAACCAGGGCACGTTCATCGGCGCGGCCGACCTGCTCCACCGGATCACCGGCGAGCCGGCATACCGCGAGGAAGCGCTGCGGGCGCTCGCCTTCGCGAAGCGCGAGATGGCGCCCGGCGGAGTCCTGAGAAGCGAGGGCGAGCGCGGCGACGGCGGCGGCTTCAAGGGGATCTTCGCGCGCTACGCCGTGCCCTTTGCGAGACGGTGCGGGATCGCGGGCTACGAGGCCTGGTTCCGGCAGAACGCGCATGCCGCGTGGGACCGCCGGGACGAGCGTGGCCTCATGGGCCAGGACTGGGCGGCCGCCGGCGGCGGCGGGCGCAAGGGCGGCGGACCGACGGCCTGCCGCCCGGCACCGGGACGCGGTCAGGCGTCAAGTCGCGGCCCGGCCGCATGGGACGCCTCCTCGGCCGTCGTCCTGCTGCTGGCGCTGGACGCCGGCCGCCGCTGACCGAGGCATTCCACCGGACCGCCGGCTGCGCGGCCGCGCCCTTTGCCCGCACCCTCCAGGTACGCGTCCCCGAGGGGAGGCCATCCCTGCGCGTGCGCCGAGGCGCGTCTACTTCACGACGAGCTTGCCGGCAGTCGCCTTCTTCTGCTTGTTGCCGGCGAGATCGACCGTATAGACCCGGAAGCGGTAGGAGCCGTGCTTCAGCTTGCGGATCACGCGGCATTGGACGGTCGCGTTCGTCCTCACGACGCGGCCGGCCCCGGCGATCGTCGCGACCTTCCTGCCACGGCTGCTGGTCACGACGATCTTGGTCACCGTCGCGCCGCCGCAGCCCGGCCTGGGGTCGGTCACGCGGAAGCGCAGCGTGAGCTTGCCGTTCTTCTTGCCGTGCGACGGGAGGCCGCGCGTCACCTTGGGACGCCCGGTGTCGATGCCGACCACGCAGCTGCCCGTGGTGACGTTGCCGCAGGCGTCGGTGGCCCGGTAGCTCACGACGTGCTTGCCGAGGCCGCTGAGGACGAGGCTGCCGCCGCTCTGCCAGGCGCCCTGGCCGTTGCGGCAGGCGACGTCGTGCACGCCCGAGCCCGCGTCGCCGGCCACGAGGGTCGCCTTGACGGTCCTGGTCTTGAACCAGCGGCCCGCCTGCGCGCAGGTGACCTGCGGCGCCGTGCCGTCGATGCGCACCACGGCCGTCTCCGCGGACTCACGGTTGCCGGCGTTGTCCAGCGAGAAGTACCTGACCGTGTGGACGCCGTCGCCGCTCACCGAGACGCTGGTGCCGTACTGCTCGGCGCCGCCGTCGATCGAGTAGGTCGTCGTCGCGACGCCGGACGACTGGTCGGAGGCGGCCAGCGTGAACGTCACAGGCCCGTGCTGCCAGCCCGCCGGCCCGTTGTCCCTGGTCTGCGGTGCGGTGGTATCGATGCGCACGATGGCCGTCCGCGTGGGCTCCCAGACGTCCCCGATGGTCGAAGAGCGGTAGGTGATCGTGTGTGCGCCGTCGTCGGCGTGGGTCGCCGGCGCATCGACGTGCACGCTCGTGCCGGTCTGCGAGAGACCGCCGTCGAGCTCCCACGTCGTCCGCACGGCGCGCGCGCCGGGGGTGATCGTGACCGTCACCGGGTGCCCGACCCAGGCGCCGGGCGCGTCGTCGCTGCTCGCGCCGGGCGGGGTGGTACCGATCGTGAGCGTCTGCGAGGTCCTGACGGCCTCGTCGTTGCCGGCGTTGTCGGTCGAGTAGTAGCTCACCGTGTGCTGACCGTCGCCCGTCACGTCGACGGACGTCCCCGTCTGCCACGGGCCTTCGTCGACGCGATAGTGGGTCGCGGCGACGCCCGAGAAGTCGAGCGTGCCGTTGTCGTCCACGGCCGACAGCGTGACCCTGAAGGGATCAGTGTGGGCCGGCGGGCCGGCGACGATGTCGTCACGCGTGACCGGCGGCAGGGTGTCGACGAGCACGGTGGCGGTCTTGTCGGCCTCGCGGTTGCCGACCGCGTCCGTGGAACGATAGGTGATCACGTGCGCGCCGTCGCCGGAGTGGTCGGTGGGCGCCGCGATGTGGACGCTCGTGCCGGCTTGCGGCGCGCCGCCGTCGATCTCGAACGTGGTGCCGGCGAGGCCGCCCTCCATGCCGGAGAGCAGGTCCTTGGGCGTGAGCGTCACCGTCGTGCCGGTGTTCCGCCAGCCGGCGGGGGCATCGTCAGAGGTCGCCGGCGCGGCCGCGTCGATGCGCACCGTCACCGTCCTTGCGCTCTCCTGATTGCCCGCGTTGTCCGTGGAGAAGTAGGTGACCGTGTGTTCGCCATTGCCGGTGACCATGACTTCCTTGCCGCTCTGGGCCGGCTCATCGTCGATTCGGTAGGTCGTGGAGGCGCTGCCGCCCGTCATGCCGGAGCCCGAGTCCAACGGCGTGAGCGTGAAGCTGACGGGTCCCGTCTGCCAGGCGTCGCCGCCCCCATACGTGTCGCCCGTCACCGGCGCCGTCGTATCGATGTCAACGCCGGCCGTGTGCTGGGCTTCCGTGTTGCCGAGGGCGTCGCTCGCCCAGTAGAGGATGTGGTGACTGCCCTCGCCGCCGACGCTGATGTCCGCGCTCGTGCCGGCGACGTTCTGCTGGTCGCCGTCGTCAAGCTGATAGTGGATCGTCGTCGCGCCGTGCCCGCCGCTCGCCGTGAGGGTGACCGTCTGGGGGTCGTTCTTCAGCCAGCCGCCGCCGATGCCGGCGGCGCTCGTCGCCGGCGCCGTCGCCCAGATGTTGACCCATCCGGTATGTGAGGCTTCGGCGTTGCCGGCGGCGTCGACGGCCCAGTACTCGACGCTGTGCGAGCCGTCGCCGTTGACGGTGAAGCTCACCGTGTCGCCGGCGACAGTCTGCTCGGCGCCGTCGGGGCCGACGACGTAGTGGACGGAGGCGACGCCGCTGCCGCCGTCGGCGGCGTCGATCGTCACCTGCTGAGAAGTCCTCCGCCAGGCGCTGTCGCCGTCGCCGGCGAGGGTCGGCGTGGAGGCGTCGCTCGTCGTCGGTGCGGTCGTATCAAAGTCGACGGTGCAGCTGCCGGCGGTCTCATTGCCGGCCTTGTCGCGTGCCCTGTACTGGTAGGTGACGGCGCCGTTCTCGCCGGCGGCCGGGATCGTGAAGCCGTCGTCGCTCGCGTCGCTCCAGGCGCCGCTCGTGCCGCCGCGGTACTGCACCTTGTCGAGGCCGGAGCCGCCGGCGTCGCCGGCCGTGAGGGTCACGGGCACGTCGGCATTGTGCCAGGCCGTGTCGGCGTCGGCGCTGCTCGTGATCGTCGGCGCGGTGGCGTCGATGTTCACGAACGCGGTGTGAGCCGTCTCGACGTTGCCGGCCCTGTCGAAGGCCCTGTAGAGCAGCGTGTGCGAGCCTTGCCCGGCGACGACGAAGGGCGCCGCGTACGGCACGTAGCCGCAGTCGTCGAGGTCGTACTCGATCCCGCCCAGGCCGCTGACCGGAGCAGAGCCGACATCGGTCGCCGAGAGCGTGACGAGTTGAGAGGAGCTCTGCCAGCCGCCGGCGGTGTCGAGCGGCAGGGCCGGGCTCGACGCGTCGCTGCTGAGTGGCGCGTCGCCGTCGATGTTGACCCAGCCGCTGTGCGCCGGCTCCGTGTTGCCGGCAGAGTCGGCAGACCAGTAGGTGAGCGCATGGCTGCCGTTGCCGCTCACCTCGAACGGGCCGACATACTCGTGCCGGACGCCGTCGAGCGTGTAGGAGGTGTGAGCGAGGCCGCTGCCGCCGCTGTCGGCGGCCTCGAGGCTCACCGTCTGCGGCGTCGCGCGCCAGGCGCTGTCGCCGTCCTTGGCGAGCGCCGGCGCGGACTTGTCGCCCGTCGTGGGAGCGGTGATGTCGATGCGCACCTCGCGCGTGGCCGTCGGCCCGCCGCTGCCGTGGGCGTCGACGGCGCGCACGTGGAAGTACCACACGCCGTCGTCCTTGCCGCTGAACGAGGCTCCCGTGAAGGCGGTGCCGAGGAAGACGCTCACCTTACCGTCGCTCATGTCCGTCGTGGCCAGGTCACCGTAGCCGTCGCCGTTGAGGTCGCCCAGCACGACGAAGCACGGACCGTTACCGGTCGCCAAGTCGGTCTTCGGCGCGAACGTGCCGTCCCCGTTGCCGTACAGGATGCTGACGCTGTTCCCGCTGTGGTCGGCCGTGACCAGGTCCGGCGCGCCGTCCTGGTTGAGATCGGCCACGCTGAAGGCATAGGGACCGTTGCCGATCGGATAGTCGACCTTGGCGGCGTACGTGCCGTCTCCGTGATTGAGCAGGATGCTGGCGGTGTTCGTGGTCCAGTTGACCGTGACGAGGTCGGGGTGGCCGTCGCGATTCAGGTCGGCGGCCAGAACCATCTGAGGGTTGCCGCTGACCGCGTAGTTGACGGCGGCCTGGAAGGTCCCGTCGCCTGTGCCGAACAGCACGCTGACGCTGCCGGCCGAGTAGTTCGCGGTCGCCAGGTCCTGCTTGCCGTCGCCGTTCAGATCGCGGAGGTCGATCGAGGTCGGATGGGTGGGGGTGCTGAACGTGGCCGGAGCGCCGAACGTGCCGTCTCCCTGGTTGAGCAGCACGCTGATGTTGTTCGTGCTGGCGTTGGCCGTGAAGATGTCGAGCCTGCCGTCGCCGTTGACGTCGCCCATGCGCAGGCACTCCGGATTGGTGCCGATCCCGCTCGTGTAGTCGGCTCTGGGCTTGAGTGTGCCGTCGCCGTTGCCGAGCAGCACGCTCGCGTTGCTCGCCGAGTAGTTGCCGGTGATCACGTCGATCTTGCCGTCGTCGTTCACGTCGCCGATGGCCATGGACCAGGGCCCGGCCGCCGTCGCGTAGTCGACCTTGGCCGCGAAGGAGCCGTCGCCGTCGCCGATCAGCACGCTCACGGTGTTGGAGGCGTAGTTCTCCACCACGAGGTCGAGCTTGCCGTCGCCGTTCAGGTCGGCGAGGCGGGCCTCGGCCGGGTTCGAGCCGACGGCGTAGGCCACCCTCGGCAGGTAGGTGAGCGAGTTACGGTCGCTCACGGTGTCCGGGACGGTGGCCGGATCGCGGTCCAGCGTGAAGGAGTAGCCGGCGATCGCCCAGCCATCGGCCGTCGCCGGGTCCCAGGCGAACGACGGGCTGTTGGACGAGTACCAGGTCGACTCCACGGGGTGAGTCGCCGAAACCAGGCCCGTGACGTCGCCCGGGCCGCCGGCCGCCAGGGCCGCGCCGGCACAGATCGCCGTCACGATGAGGACGGCGGCGACCGCGAGAGGGATCGTGACGACCTGATGGATGTGATGGGCGCGAGCCATGGGACCCTCCGCTGATCTTCAGGGCGGCCGCGACGGCTGCGCCTGGTTGCCTTCCTCCTTCCTAGTCTCGACCGGCGGGGGGTCGTTGCTTCATAGAACATGCGTCCAAATACCTAGTCGCCTTGGGAAGCGCCTGGGTATTCGTCCGCGGCGCTGAGACCCCTCGGCGCTGCCGCTCCTGCGATGCATGGCAGCGCATTCCCGGCCGAAGTGCTTGAGCGCCTGCGGCCGGACGACTACGGTAGACGCCGGCAAGTCGGCGGATGCGGCGGCGCCGCGCGTCCGCCCATTCCACGCCGACAGGGGAGATCGCACCAATGAGTACGAGCATGCTCAACCAGCCTTACGCCATCCCGGTCGCCACCGCCCCGGAGATCCACGGGTACCAGACCGCCAGGTACGTCGGGCCGGCCTTCGGCGTCATCGCCCGCTCGATGGGGTTCGCACGCGGGTTCACCGGCTCGATCCGCTCGCTCAAGAAGGGTGAGGTGCCGGAGTTCACGGTCACAGTCGAGGAAGCGCGGCACGCCGCGGTCGAACGCATGGTGCAGCACGCGCAGGCCATGGGGGCGAACGCGGTGATCAGCATGCGCTTCGACTCCACCGAGATGGGCGAGGGCGGCCTCGCCGAGATCGTCGCCTACGGCACGGCCGTCGTCGTAGAAGTCTGACGCGGCGGGGCACGGCGCGGCTTCCGCCCGTGCCCCGGCGCAACGTTTGCGTTGCGCCACGGCACGGGCACATTCCCTTCGCATCCCCGGCGCTGCGCAGCCGCGCCGGGGACTCCTCGCACCACGGCGCGCAGCGCCCGCGTTCAGCCGGCCGCACAAGGAGGCGACAGGTGGATCAGTCGAACCGCTACGCCGATCTGAGCCTCAGGGAGGCCGACCTCATCGCAGGTGGCCGGCACGTCCTGTGCGCCTACATCATGAAGCCCAAGGCCGGCCACGGCTTCGTGGCCACGGCGGCGCACTTCGCCGCGGAGTCCTCCACCGGCACCAACGTCGAAGTCTCCACCACCGACGACTTCACGCGCTCGGTGGACGCCATCGTCTACGAGGCCGAGGAGGCCGCCGAGCTGGTCAAGATCGCCTACCCGCTCGAGCTGTTCGACCGCAACATCACCGACGGCAAGGCGATGATCGTCTCGTTCCTGACGCTGGCGATCGGCAACAACCAGGGCATGGGCGACGTGGAGTACGCCAAGATGTACGACTTCTACGTCCCGCCGGCGTACCTGGAGCAGTTCGACGGGCCGCGCCGCAACATCGCCGACTTCTGGCGCGTCCTCGGGCGCCCGGCCGAGAACGGCGGGATGATCGTCGGCACGATCATCAAGCCCAAGCTCGGCCTGCGGCCGGAGCTCTTCGCCGAGGCCTGCCACCAGTTCTGGCTGGGCGGCGACTTCGTCAAGAACGACGAGCCCCAGGGCAACCAGGTCTTCGCGCCCTACGTCGAGACGATGCGCCTCGTGGCCGGCGCCATGCGCCGCGCCCAGGAAGAGACCGGCGAGGCCAAGCTCTTCTCGGCCAACATCACCGCGGACGACCCGCTGGAGATGATCGCCCGCGGCGAAGCCGTGCTCGAGGCTTTCGCCGGCGACGAGGACCACGTCGCCTTCCTCGTCGACGGCTACGTCGCCGGGCCGGCGGCCGTCACGACCTGCCGGCGCCGCTTCCCGGACCAGTTCCTGCACTACCACCGCGCCGGCCACGGCGCCGTGACCTCGCCACAGTCGAAGCGCGGCTACACCGCCTTCGTGCTCGCCAAGATGGCGCGCCTGCAGGGAGCCTCCGGCATCCACACCGGCACCATGGGCTTCGGCAAGATGGAAGGCGACCAGGGCGACCGCGCCATCTCCTACATGATCGAGCGCGACTCGGCCGACGGCCCCTACTACCACCAGGCATGGCTGGGGATGAAGGCCACGAGCTCGATGATCTCGGGAGGCATGAACGCCCTGCGCCTGCCCGGGTTCTTCGAGAACCTCGGCCACGCCAACGTCGTGCAGACCTCGGGAGGGGGCGCGTTCGGCCACCTCGACGGGCCGGTCGCCGGAGCGCTGTCCCTGCACCAGGCGGTCGACGCCTGGACGGCGGGCATCGATCTGCTCGAGTACGCCAAAGCACACCGCGAGCTGGGCCGCGCCTTCGAGTCGTTCCCCGCCGACGCCGACGCCCTGTACCCGGGCTGGCGCCCGGCCCTGGGCGTCGGCTGAGTCGCGGACGAGGAGGGGAAGGCCCATGTCGACCAAACACCCGGTGATCGCGGTGACCGGCTCCAGCGGCGCCGGCACGACCACGGTCAAGCGCTCCTTCGAGCACATCTTCCACCGCGAGCGCGTCAGTGCCGCGGTCATCGAGGGCGACAGCTTCCACAAGTACGACCGCGAGGGCATGCAGCGGGCGATCGCCGAGGCCGAGACCCGGGGCGATCGCCCCCCGAGCCACTTCGGCCCCGAGGGCAACCTCTTCGAGGATCTGGAGCGCCTCTTCCGCACGTACGGGGACTCCGGGACCGGGCAGCGGCGCTTCTACGTGCACAACGAGGAGGAGGCGGCGGCGCTCGGCCACGGGTCCGGCACCTTCACCCCGTGGGAGGCGCTCCCCGACGACACCGACGTGCTCTTCTACGAGGGCCTGCACGGCGGCGTCCAGTCCGAGAGCATCAACGTCGCCCGCTACGTGGACCTGCTCATCGGCGTCGTCCCCACCGTGAACCTGGAGTGGATCCAGAAGATCCACCGCGACACGATCGCGCGCAGCTACTCGATCGAAGCCGTGACCGACACCATCCTGCGGCGCATGCACGACTACGTGCACTACATCGTCCCGCAGTTCTCGGCAACGCACGTCAACTTCCAGCGCGTCCCGGTGGTCGACACCTCCAACCCCTTCGTGGCGCGCGACATCCCCACGCTGGACGAGTCACTCTTCATCGTCCGCTTCCGCGACCCCGCCGGGATCGACTTCCCTTACCTGCTGACGATGATCCACGACTCGTTCATGTCGCGCCCCAACTGCATCGTCGTCCCGGGCGGCAAGATGGAGATGGCGATCCGTTTGGTCGTGACGCCGCTCCTCCACGAGATCATGGAGCGGCGCAAGACCCGCCTGCAGGCGGACGGGCAGTACTGAGGCCGGCGCTCCCCGCCGGCGACCGCAGGGCACACCGGAGGCAGCCTCATGAAGATGCGCAGACTCGGCAGCCAGGGACTCGAGGTGTCGGCCGAAGGTCTCGGCTGCATGGGCATGTCCGAGTTCTACGGCGCCGCGGACGAGGACGAGTCGCTGGCGACCATCCGTCGCGCCCTCGAGCTGGGCGTGACCCTGCTCGACACCGCGGACATCTACGGTCCCTTCGCCAACGAGCGCCTCGTGGGCCGCGCCATTGCCGGACGTCGCGACGAGGTCGTGCTGGCGACGAAGTTCGGCAACGTCCGCCGTGAAGACGGCGGCTGGGTGGGCATCGACGGCCGGCCCGAGTACGTGCACGCCGCCTGCGACGCCTCGCTGGCACGCCTCGGCGTGGAGTACATCGACCTGTACTACCAGCACCGCGTCGACAAGAAGGTTCCCATCGAGGAGACCGTGGGCGCGATGGCCGAGCTCGTGCACGCCGGCAAGGTCCGCTACATCGGCTTGTCGGAGGCCTCGCCGCAGACCATCCGCCGTGCGCACGCGGTGCACCCCATCACGGCGCTGCAGACCGAGTACTCGCTCTGGGCGCGCGATCCGGAGGAGGACCTGCTGTCCACCGTGCGCGAGCTGGGGATCGGCTTCGTGCCCTACTCGCCGCTTGGCCGAGGCTTCCTCGCCGGCCGCTTCCACTCGCCCGCGGACGTTGCCGACGAGGGCGATTTCCGCTCCCGGCATCCGCGCTTCCAGGGTGAGAATTTCCGGCGCAACCGCGAGCTGGCCGAGCGCCTCGAAGCGCTCGCCGCCGAGAAGGGCGTGACGCCCGCCCAGCTGGCCCTGGCCTGGGTGCTGCACCAGGGCGACGACATCGTGCCGATCCCCGGCACCAGACATCGCTCGTACCTGGAGGAGAACGCGGCAGCCGTGGAGATCGCCCTCAGCGAAGACGACTTGGCGCGCATCGACGAGGCTGCGCCTCGCGGCGCGACCGCGGGCGCCCGGTACGCGGACATGTCGA
>Ga0209048_10003950_pt1 | contig 14259 bp, 12 predicted proteins | sample FrelakmetCRP12CR_FD_187146 | JGI IMG/M metagenome (GOLD analysis project Ga0209048, IMG submission 187146) | Freshwater lake sediment microbial communities from the University of Notre Dame, USA, for methane emissions studies - CRP12 CR (SPAdes)... | ecosystem: Environmental > Aquatic >... | reverse complement strand
GTGCGCAGATCCTTGATCCGCGACTGGTCGAGCACGTACGAGCGGATCTGGTGGCCCCAGCCGATGTCGGTCTTCGAGTCCTCGAGCTTCTGCTGCTCCTCCTGACGCTTGCGTATCTCGAGCTCGTACAGCTTCGATTTCAGCATCGCCATCGCCTCGGCGCGGTTCCGGTGCTGCGAGCGGTCGTTCTGGCACTGGACGACGATGTTCGTCGGCAGGTGCGTGATGCGCACCGCGGAGTCGGTCTTGTTGATGTGCTGGCCGCCGGCGCCGGAAGCGCGGAACGTGTCGACGCGCAGGTCGGCCGGGTTGATCTCGATCTCGATCGAATCGTCCACCTCGGGGTACACGAAGACGCTCGCGAACGACGTGTGCCGGCGCGCGTTCGAATCGAACGGGCTCTTGCGGACGAGCCGGTGGACGCCGACCTCGGTGCGCAGATAGCCGTACGCATAGTCGCCCGCGACCTTGATCGATGCGCTCTTGATCCCGGCGACTTCGCCCGGAGACTCCTCGAGCACCTCGGTGCGGTAACCCTTGCGCTCGCAGTAGCGCAGGTACATGCGCTCGAGCATCGCCGCCCAGTCCTGCGCTTCGGTGCCGCCGGACCCGGCCTGGATGTCGATGAAGCACGACGCGGGATCCATCGGATTGCTGAACATCCGGCGAAATTCCATGTCGCCGACGCCCTTCTCGATCGCGGCGACATCGGTCGCGACCGCTTCAAGGGTCGCGTCGTCGGCGTCGGTGCGCGCGAGCTCGAACAGCTCCGCGCCGTCCCGGAGGTTGGCGTCGAGCCGGGTCAGCGCGTGGACGACGCCCTCGAGCGCCTTCCTTTCCTTGCCGAGCTCCTGTGCGCGCTTCGGGTCGTCCCAGATCTTCGGGTCTTCGAGCTCGCGCTCGACCTCGGCGAGCCGCACCGACTTCACATCGAAGTCAAAGATACCTCCGAAGGTCGGCGGTCCGGTTCCGCAGGTCCGCGAGCTTCCCCGCAAGCTGATTGAGCTTTTCGGCTTCCATGGCGTTGCATTCCTTCGGAGCAAACGTGGATTATAGCCGATTCGCCCTGCTAAGCCCTTGCCGGGCCATGGGTTTTTCGACGTCGCGCCTTGGGCGGACACGACGCTTTGACCTATGATTGCAGCGCGTCGACCCGGGGCAGGCGCCGAGGGTCGGGAACGCGCGGATCGCGTCTCATGCATACGCCGGAAGGTTTTTCGCCAAGCCACGTGCGGCCGGCCGAGCTGCCGGCGGGCACGCTCGCGTTCGCGTTCCGCGGCACGAAACTGCTGGTGGGCGGCCCCGACGACGCGCCGGTCGTTCCGGAGCTCGCCACCCTCGCGGCGCACAACATGGGCGAGCCCCTCCACTATTTGGGCGAGCAGGACGGCGCGGCGTGCGTCGCCGTCCCTCTCGCCGATGACGCCGCCGAGCCCCCGGGCTGGCGTTTCGCGGGCCTGCGCTCGCTGTTCTTCCGGCTTCCCGAGCCGCGGCTCGCGATCGCCGGACGCGCCTTCCAGATCGTCGAGTGGGACCGCACGCACCGCTACTGCGGCCGCTGCGGAACGCCGACGCGCGACAAGCCGGGGGAGCGGGCGAAGGAATGCCCGGCGTGCGGGCACGTGGCGTTCCCGCGCGTGTCGCCGGCGATGATGGTGCTCGTCACGCGCGGCAGCGAGGTCCTGCTCGCGCGCGCGCCGCGCTTTCCCCCGGGCATGTACAGCGCGCTCGCGGGCTTCGTCGAGCCCGGCGAGACGATCGAGGACTGCATACGGCGCGAAGTGCGCGAGGAAGTGGGGATCGAGGTCGACAACATCGCCTACTTCGCGAGCCAGTCGTGGGCATTCCCGCACTCGCTGATGATCGCGTACACGGCCGAATACGCGGGGGGCGAGCTCACGCCCGACGAGACCGAGATCGCCGAGGCGCGATGGTTCGCGTGGGATGCCGTGCCGGATCTGCCGCCCAGCATTTCGATCTCGCGCCGCCTGATCGAGGCGACGGTCGCGCGGCTCGCCCGGGAATGGGGGCGATCCTGATAGAATGATGCGCGCCCTTCCACCGATCTCGCGCCCTGTCCGGCCAGCCTTCCCGCGCCGCAGCGCGCCGCCCGCCACCGTCCCGCCGATGCTCCGTCTCCCAGGCATTCTCTGCATTGCGTTGCTCGCCTTCGGCGTGTCGGTCTGCGCGCAGGACGGCCGCGAGCTGACCGAGGAGGCGCGCAAGCAATACGCGGCGGACCTCAAGGAAGCGTCGGCGCTCGTCAAGGCCCGCAAGTTCGCGGAGGCGCAGACGAAGCTCGACGCGCTGCTCGTGCAGCGGCCGCGTGAACCGCAGGCGCGCTTCCTGCTGGGGGTCGCGGCCACCGAGGAGGGAAAGACCGACGCGGCGATCGCAATCTTCCGCGGGCTGATCGAGGACTATCCGGAGTTGCCGGAACCCTACAACAACCTCGCGGTGCTGTATGCGCAGCGAGGCGAGTACGAGAGCGCGCGGGTCGCGCTCGAGACCGCGACCCGCACCGCGCCCGACTGGGCCGTCGCGCGCGAGAACCTGGGCGATGTCTACGTGCGGCTCGCCGCCGCCCAGTACGACCGCGCCGCGAAGCTCGACCGCGACAACAAGACCGCGCCGGCGAAGCTCGCGCTCGCCCGGGAGCTGCTGCTGCCGGGCACCGCCGCGAAGCCGAAGCCCTGACCCGTTTCGTTCAACCCCGTCCCATCACCGAGGAGCCTTCCGATGTTGCGTCGCACGTTCCTGATCCTGTTCGCCACCGTCGCCGGCGCGTTCGCGCTGCCGGCCTTCGCCGCCAATCCGCAGGTCGAGTTCGACACGACCGCCGGCAAGATCCGCGTCGAGCTGTATCCCGACGCCGCGCCGAAGACCGTCGCCAACTTCCTCGAATACGTGAAGGCGAAGCAATACGACGGCACGCAGTTCCACCGCGTGATCGCCGGCTTCATGATCCAGGGCGGCGGCTTCACGGCGGACTTCAAGGAGAAACAGACCCGGCCCCCCGTCGTCAACGAAGCCGAGCAGTCGAGCAAGGCGGGCCTGCTGAACACGCCGGGCACGATCGCGATGGCGCGGACGAGCGATCCGCATTCGGCAACGGCGCAGTTCTTCATCAACGTCGCCGACAACAAGTCGCTCAACTTCCGCTCGCCGGACCGGCAGGGGATCGGCTACACGGTGTTCGGCAAGGTCGTCGAAGGGATGGACGTCGTCAACAAGATCGCCAAGGCCCCCACGGGCGCGGGCGGTCCGTTCCCGCAGGACGTTCCGGCCGAGAAGGTCGTCATCAACAAGGCCGTCGTCGTCGACGCGAAATAGGGGCGCAGCCATGGTCATCCTCCACACCAGTCACGGCGACATCACGCTCGAGCTCGACGCCGCGAATGCGCCTGCGACGGTCGCGAACTTCCTCCAGTACGTGCGCGACGGTCACTACGACAACACGATCTTCCATCGCGTGATCGACGGCTTCATGATCCAGGGCGGCGGCATGGAGCCGGGTATGAAGCAGAAGCCCGTGCGCGCGCCGATCGCCAACGAAGCCGGCAACGGTCTCAAGAACAAGCGCTACACGGTCGCGATGGCGCGCACGTCGGAGCCGCATTCGGCCACCGCGCAGTTCTTCGTCAACGTCGCCGACAACGACTTCCTCGACCACAAGGGGCCGAGCCCCCAGGGCTGGGGCTACTGCGTCTTCGGCAAGGTCGTCACGGGGCAGGACGTGGTCGACCGGATCGAGGGCGTCGCGACAGCCAACAGCGGCTTCCACCAGAACGTCCCGAAAGAGGACGTCCTTATCCGGCGCGCCGAGGAAGTCGCATAAAGCCTGCGCTCTTCATCTCGGATCTACACCTGTCGCCGGAGCGGCCGGCGCTGGTCGCGGCGTTCGACACGTTCTGCAAGGGGCCGGCGCGCGCCGCCGCCGCCGTGTACATCCTCGGCGACCTCTTCGACGCCTGGATCGGCGACGACCAGCTGCGCGAACCGCTGGCGGCGCACGTCGCCGCGGCAATGCGCGCGATCGCCGACGCCGGCGTGCCCGTCGCCATCATGTCCGGCAACCGCGATGTCCTCCTCGGCCGGCGCTTTGCCGATGCCGCCGGAGCGGCGCTGCTCCCCGAACGCGCCATCGTCGACGTCGCGGGCACGCCGACGCTGCTGCTCCACGGCGACGAGCTCTGCACCGGCGACGTCGCCTACCAGCGGTTCCGCGCGATCGCGCGCAATCCCCGCTGGCGACGCGGCTTCCTCGCGCTGCCGTACGCGCTTCGCCGCGGCGTCGCCGCGTGGCTGCGGCGCAAGAGCGGCGAAGCGACCGCCGCCAAGCCGGAAGCGATCCTCGACGTCGAGCCACGCGCCGTCGAGGCCGCGTTCCGCGCGGCGCGCGTCGTGCGGATGATCCACGGCCACACGCACCGTCCAGCGCACCACCGGCTGGCGGTCGACGGCCGCGACTGCGATCGCTGGGTGCTCGCCGACTGGTACGACCGCGGCAGCTATCTCGAATGCGACGCCGGCGGCGTACGCACCCTTGACGTGCCTGCGCCTGCGTGACCGGGTCGGCCATCGCATCCGGCTGAAGCCGGACCCTCGGCAGCGGCGCCAGAAGGACCCGTGGGGCCGCCTTCAGGCGGCTCGCGATCCGGCGGATGCCGGACCCACTACGTCCGGGCAGGCTCACGCCTCCAGCGCGCGCGCGAAGTCGCCGGTCAGGTCGTCGAGGTCCTCGATGCCCACCGACACGCGGATCAGCGAGTCCGCGATCCCCATTTCGGCGCGGCGTGCGGCGCCCATCTCCCAGAAGATCGTGTGCGCCACGGGTATCGCGAGCGTCCGGTTGTCGCCGAGATTCGACGACGAGACGACGACGTCCAGCCGGTTGAGGAGATCGAAGCAGTCGATGCCGTCGGCGAGCTCGAACGAGAACAGCCCGCCGAAGCCGCAGAACAGCGACTTCGCCAGCGCGTGCTGCGGATGCCCGGCAAGCCCGGGGTAGTGGACTGCGCTCACCTTCGGGTGCGCGGCCAGCAGCGCCGCGAGCGCGCCCGCGTTCGCGCACGTGCGCTCCATCCGCAGGGCGAGCGTCTCGGCGCCGACGGCGATGTGGTGCGCGTCCGTCGCCGAGAGCGTCGCGCCCCAGTCGCGCAGTCCCTTCTTGCGCAGCTGCTGGACGCCCCAGAGGGCCGGCGGCTGCGACTTGTAGTTGTCGGCGATGTTCGGGTAGCGCGTCCAGTCGAAGAGCCCGGTGTCGGTGACGCTGCCGGCGAGCGCGTTGCCGTGCCCGCCGATGTACTTGGTCAGCGCGTTCACGACGAGACCCGCGCCCACCGCCTTGGGCCGGAACAGCGCGGGCGAGGTCATCGTGTTGTCGACGACGTAGAGGACCCCGCGTGCGGCGGCGAGCGCCCCGATTCGCGCGAGGTCGGCGACCTGGGTGCGCGGGTTCGCGATGGTCTCGACCAGGACCATCCGTGTCGCGGGCGTGAGCGCGCGCTCGACGTTGGCGACGTCGGTCGCGTCGACGTACGTGACCTCGGTGCCGTGCGCCGCCAGCGTGCCGAGCTGGCTCACCGTGTTGCCGAACAGGAAGCGGCTCGCGACGACGTGGTCGCCCTCGCGCAGCAGCGCGAGCATCGCGGCGCCGATCGCCGCCATGCCGGTCGCGAAGCAGACGGTGGCGACGCCGCCCTCCATCTTCGTTACCTTCGACTCGAGCGCAGCGGTCGTGGGATTGCCCTGCCGCCCGTACGCATAGCCCTGCGCGCGGCCCTGGAACACGGCGGCGAGCTCGCGCGCATCGCGGTAGCCGTACGCGACCGACACGTGCAGCGGCTTGTGCAGCGCGCCGTGCTCGATCGGTGCGTCGCGGTCGGAATGGAGGATCGCGGTCGTGAATCCCCGCGGCGGCTTGTTCGTGCTCATCGGCGCCTCGCAAACAAAAAGCCCGTTCGACGTCCGCCGAACGGGCTTGGCGCGTGCGCCGCGAACGGATCCGTGGCGCAGCCTGACCTCGCTTTAGCGGAATTTCTTACGCGCCCGCAAGCTGAAGCTCAAATCGGCGCAGTGGAAAGCTTAGCCGTCGCGGCCGCGGGCTGTCAATCTCGTTGCGCAACAGTGCCGTGCGACGCTGACCGAACGCACGGGAGGGAGCCGGGCTTAGGATGAGGCATGCGCCCGCCCCCCTCCCGCGCGCTCAGCTCCTACGCCAAGGGAAGCCGAGTTGCAAAGGTCGCCACACAACCCCGTTGACTCTGGCTTCCGGTGGACGGCGGAGCGGAGGCGTCCGCGGCGGGCGCATGCCTCACCCTAAGCCCGTGGCGGACGCCTCCGCTCCGCTACGCGAGGTCAGTCAACATCCATCGGCACCATTCACCGCGCGAGCATCGCCTTGAGCTGCTTCAGCCGCTCGCTGCCGGCGGTCTTTTCCCGGGCGGCCTCGTCGGCGGAAACCGGGGATCCCGCCCAGCGCAGGTCCTCCTGCGCGAGCTCGGCGAGGAAGCGCGACGGCTGGCAGACCGCCGCCTCGCCGGCACGCCTGCGGCGACGGCAGAACGACAGGTGCAGGCTGCGCTGTGCGCGCGTGATGCCGACGTAGAGCAGGCGCCGCTCCTCTTCGACGTTCCCGTTCGCGATCGACTCGCGGTGCGGCAGCAGCCCCTCCTCGAGCCCCACCAGGAACACGTGCGGGAACTCGAGGCCCTTGGCCGCGTGCAGCGTGGACAGGCGCACGGCGTCCGCGTCGCGCTCTTCCTGTCCTTCGAGCATCGTGATGAGGGCGATCGTCTGCGTGAGCTCGAGCAGGTTCTTGCGGTCCGCCTCGCCCTTGGCCGACAGCCAGCCGACGAAGTCGCGCACGCTCTTCCAGCGCGCCTCGGCCTGCTTCCGGTCGCAGCTCGCGACGAGGAAATCCTCGTAGCCGATGGCCGCGACCAGCTCGTCCAGGAGCCGTGCCGCGGGCTCGCGTTCCGCGCGGTAGCGCAGGCCGTTGACCATCGCGCAGAAGGCGTCGAGGATCTCGCGCTGGCGCGCCGGAATCGCGCCGCGGGTCTCGTCGGCGTACACGGCGGCGAAGAGGCTCTCGTGGCGCGCGCCGCCGATCGCACCCAGCTTCTCGAGCGTCGTCGCGCCGACGCCGCGCTTCGGCGTCGTCACTGCGCGGATGAAGGCCGGATCGTCGTCGTCGTTGGCGATCAGACGCAGGTAGGCGACGATGTCCTTGATCTCCGCGCGCTCGAAGTAGGACTGGCCGCCGGAGATCTCGTACGGCACGTTCTGCGCGCGCAGCTGCTGCTCGAAAAGCTTCGCCTGGTGGTTGCCGCGATAGAGGATCGCGTAGTCGCCATAGCGGCCGCGGTGCTCGAAGCGGTGCGCGAGCAGGCGGCGGACCACGCCCTCCGCCTCGGCTTCGTCGTCCTCCGCCGGCGTCACGCGGATCGGGTCGCCCTGCCCGTGCTCGCTCCAGAGCTTCTTGTCGAAGAGCTTCGGGTTGTTCGTGATCAGCGCATTCGCCGAGCGGAGGATCCGCACGGTCGACCGGTAGTTCTGCTCGAGCTTCACCACCTTCAGCGCCGGATAGTCGGCGGGCAGCTCCCCGAGGTTGTCGAGCGACGCGCCGCGCCAGCCGTAGATCGCCTGATCGTCGTCGCCGACGACCGTGAACGCGGCGCGCTCGCCCGCGAGCAGCCTGAACAATCGGTACTGTGCCGGGTTCGTGTCCTGGTACTCGTCGACGAGCAGATACGAGCAGCGCTCGCGCCACTTCGCCGCCGCGGCCGCGTCCGCCGCGAGGAGCCCGATCGGCAGCGCGATCAGGTCGTCGAAATCCACCGCCTGGTATGCGCGCAGCGTGTCGTCGTAGCGCAGGTACGCGCGGGCCGCGATGGCCTCGTCGTCGTTGCGCGCGGCCTTCGCCGCGGCGGCCGGCGGCACCAGCGCGTTCTTCCAGCCGCTGATCCGCCATTGCGCCGCGCGCGCACGCGCCCGGTCGGTCGTCTGCGCGAGCTCGGCGACGATCGGCTCGATGTCGTCGGGATCGAGGATCGAGAAGCCGGGCTTGAGGCCCAGCGCGGCCGCGTCGCCGCGAACGATCTTGAGGCCCAGCGCGTGGAACGTGCAGATCGTGACGTCGTCGGCGAGGCCGCGCCGTCCCTCGTCGTCGAGCAGCTGGGCCACGCGCGCGCGCATCTCGCGCGCGGCGCGGTTCGTGAAGGTGATCGCGGCGATCCGCTTCGGGTCGTGGCCGCGCTCGATCAGGTGCCGGATCTTGGCGGCGATCACGCGCGTCTTGCCGCTGCCCGCGCCCGCGAGCACGAGCAGCGGGCCGTCGACGTGGCGCACCGCCTCGCGCTGCGCGGAGTTGAGAGGAAACGCCATCGGGAACGAGGAGGAAGGGCGCAGCCGGATGCTAGAATCGGCACGGATTCTAGCAGCCCGAAGCCGAGCCCCTGATGAGAACCTACGCGATCGGCGACATCCAGGGCTGCCACGCCGAGTTCTGCCAGCTGCTCGAGCTCGTCGGCTTCTCGCCGCGCGCCGACCGTCTCTGGCTCGTCGGCGACCTCGTCAACCGCGGCCCCGGGTCGCTCGCCGTCCTGCGCGAGGTGATGGCGCTGGGCGACGCCGCGACGACGGTCCTCGGCAACCACGATTTCCATCTGCTGAACGTCGCCGCCGGCCACGCGAAGGCGCACCGCAACGACACGCTCGCGCCGATTCTCGAAGCGCCCGATCGCGACAAGCTGCTCGACTGGCTGCAGCGGCGCCCGCTGGTGGTCGTCGACGGCGACCTGCTGCTCGTCCACGCGGGGCTCCTGCCCGCGTGGAATCCCGCGGCGGCGCTCGCGCTGTCGGGTGAAGTGCAGGCGATGCTCGCGAGCGAGCGCGCCGACGATTTCCTGCGCGAGCTCTACGGTGACGAGCCCCGGGCGTGGCGCGACGACCTCGAGGGCTTCGGCCGGCTGCGTGTCGTCGTCAACGCGTGCACGCGGCTGCGCTTCTGCACCGCCGAGGGCGTCATGGATTTCAAGGAGAAAAGGGGGCCGCCCGCGGCACCCCCGGGCTTCCGGCCGTGGTTCGAGCACGAGCACCGCGCATCGGCCGCGGTCACGGTCGTCTGCGGCCACTGGTCGACGCTCGAATTGAAGCTCGCGCCGAACCTGCTGATGCTGGATTCGGGCTGCCTGTGGGGCGGCGCGCTGACGGCGATCAGGCTCGAGGATCGCTGCGTGTATCAGGTGCCGGGGCGGCGGCCGGTGACTCCAAGGCCGTTCGGATAGCCTCCGCGGCCGCCGCCGAGAGCTCGCGGCGATGCCGCGCCTGCGCGGCGAGCGGCGGCATCAGGTGCAGCTCGGCGACGAGCCGGCGCTCCGCCGTCACGCGCCAGAACGATTCCAGCAGCGTGAGCTCGCCGACGTACGCCGGCGCGTCGCAGTGCTCGCCGCCCGGCGTGCGATACCGGATCGCGATCGGCTGCACGTGACCCTCGGCGTCGACGATCGGCTGCAAGAGCGAGCTGTGGAAGTGCAGCAGGCCCCGCCCGTCGCTCGTCGTGCCTTCGGGGAACACGGCCACCACGTCCCCTCGCGCCAGCGCCTCGACGGTGTGGCGATTGACCTTGTGCGTGTCGCGCCGTCGCTCGCGGTCGATGAAGAGCGTTCCCGCGTTGGCAATCAGGCGGCCGACGATCGGCAGGCGCCGGAGATCCGCCTTGGCGATGAAGCGCGAAGGCTGCAGCGCGTTCAGCACGAAGATGTCGAGCCACGAGATGTGGTTGGCGACGATCAGCAGGTTCCCCGGGAGCCCGTCGTCGTGCTGCCAGTGGACGCGCGTCTCGATCGAGAGCATGTGCAGCAGCTGCCGCGACCATTTGCGGATCAGCACCTGCTTGCGCGGCGGGCCGATCCAAGGGAACACGAACACGGTCGTCGCGAGCCCGCCGACCACGTGCGCGGTGACGCGCGCCGATCGCGCGAGGCGCACCGGGACGGGCGTGCGGCGGCGCCGGCCGGCGGGCGCGCGGGCCATCAGCAGCGAGCGGGCATCGGATGACGACATGGCGCACCTACCACGGATAGGCTGCGAACTGCTCGTAGTACAGCGCCGCGACCGCGTCGCGATCGGCGCTGTGGTTCTGCCCACCGCGGCTCGCGATCTTGAGCGCGCCCATCGTCGCCGCGAGGCGCCCGGTGCGCTCCCATTCCCAGCCCTGGGCGATGCCGTAGAGCAGGCCCGCGCGGTAGGCGTCGCCGCAGCCGGTCGGGTCAAGGAGCGCCGCCGGCTTGACCGCCGGGAGCTGCAGCGTGCGCCCATCCGCATGGATCCGCGAGCCGTCGCCGCCGCGCGTGACGATCATCGCGTCGACGCGCGCGGCCACCGCGTCCAGCGTGAGCCCGGTGCGCTCGGCCAGGAGCGAGCCCTCGTAGTCGTTGACGGCCACGAACGTCGCCGCGTCGATCATCTCGATGAGCTCGGGCCCCGAAAACAGCGGAAGTCCCTGGCCCGGGTCGAACACGAAGGGGATTCCCGCGTTCGCGAACTGCTCGACGTGCGCGCGCATCCCGTCCCGGCCGTCGGGAGCGACGATGCCGAGCGCGATGCCTTCGACGTCGCCGACGCTGTTCTCGTGCGACGCATTCATCGCCCCCGGATGAAAGGCGGTGATCTGGTTGTCGTCGAGGTCGGTGATGATGAAAGCCTGCGCGGTGTACGTGCCCGCCATCGTGCGCACGCCGTCGCTCGCGATCCCGAGCGCGGCGAGCCGCTCCCGGTACGGCGCGCCGTCGTCGCCGAGGGTCGCCATCACGACGGGCGCGCCGCCCAGCGCCTTCAGGTTGTACGCGATGTTGCCGGCGCACCCGCCCCATTCGCGGCGCATCTCGCCGATCTGGAACGACACCGACAGCATGTGCGTCTGCTCGGGCAGGATGTGCCGCGAGAAACGGTCGGGAAACACCATGATGGTGTCGTAGGCGAGCGAACCGCAGATCAGCGTGCGTTTGGACATGGCTACTGGCTTTCCCGCCCGATCTCGCGGACGATGAACTGCTGCCGGCGCGACACCGGCAGCGTCTCCGGGACGTCCCGCAGCAGGACCTCCCAGTGCGCGTCGCCGCCGTCGCCGACGCGGCGCTCGAAGCCGCGGACGAAATCGCGCGCAACGAGGCAGTTGCGGTGGACGCGGACGAAACGCGGCGCGAACTCCTCCTCGAGCCGGGTCAGCGATTCCTCGAGCAGGTATTCGCGCTGCGTCGTGCGGATCGTGATGTACTTGAGCTCCGCCTTGAGGTAGACGATCTCCTCGACCGGGACCAGGACCACGCGCGAGCGCTCCGTCACCGACAGGAAACGGCGCGTCGGGCCCGGCAGCTGGTCGAGCCGCGCCGCCGGGACCGGCTTCAGGTGCGGGACCTTCTCCAGCGCGGCCAGCAGCCGCTGCACGCGCACCGGCTTCATCAGGTAGTCGACGGCGTTCACCTCGAAGGCCTGCACCGCGTACTCGTCGTGCGCGGTGGTGAAGATCACCACCGGCGGCTGCGGCAGCTTCAGCACGTGGCGCGCGAGCTCGAGCCCGCTCATTTCCGGCATGTGGATGTCGGTGAGGAGGAGATCGGCGCTTACCGTGTGGAGCAGGTCGAGCGCCTCGCGCCCGCTCGCCGCCTCGCCCACGACCACGAGCGGCAGCGCCCCCGCGCAGTCGTCGAGCAGCTCGCGCAGCCGGCGCCGGGCCGGCGCCTCGTCGTCGACGACCATCACGCGAAGAGGTGCGTCAGCCATGCGGTGCTCCCGTGTTCCCGCGCGCGAGCTCCGGCCCTTCCGGGCGCACCGGCGGCCGCGGCGGCGTGGCGTCGCGGCCGGGCTTCGCCCGCTCGTCCGCGGCGTCGCGCGCGGGCGCCGTCTTCACCGTCCGGTACGGCATGCGGATGTGGACTTCGTAGACCGAGTCGCGCACCCGCGATTCCAGCGAGCCCTCGGCGTCGAAATGCAGCTGCAGCCGCTCGCGGATGTTGGCGAGCGCCATCTTGTTCCCGGCGTGGTGCCGGCCGCCTTCCACCTGGTACGGATTGCGCAGGATCGCATGGACCTCGCCGCCCTTGTAGAAGATGTTGATCGAGACGACGCCGGGCGCGGAAGACGGCTCGATGCCGTGGTAGACCGCGTTTTCCAGCAGCGGCTGCAGCACCAGCGGCGGCACGAGCGCACCGGCCGGCATGCTGTTCAGGTGCCACTCGACGTTCAGCCGGTCGGTGAGCCGCAGCTTCTCGAGCGCGAGGTACTGGCGACAGAGCTCGATCTCGTCCTCGAGCGGGACCAGCTCCCGGTTGTCCCGCATCAGCACGCGAAAGAGGTCGGCCATGTCGACGAGCGCGGTCTCGGCCTGCTTCGGGTCGGAGCGGATGAGCGAAAGCACCGCGTTGATGCTGTTGAACAGGAAGTGCGGGCGGATGCGCGCCTGCAGCGCCTGGAGCCGCGACTCGGCGATCGCCGGCGACAGCGCGCGCGCGCGCAGGCCGAAATAGCCGATCAGCACGGCGCAGGCGGCGAGCGCGAACAGCTCGTGCCGCAGCAGCGCCAGCGGTGGCTGCGGAATCTGGCTGGCGAAGAGCGCGTGGACGGCGAGCCCGACGGCGAGCGTGATCGCCACGACCGTCAGCGCTCCGGCCGGCTGCGGCTGCCGCGCGAGCCACGGCGCAATCGCGTACAGGACGACGAGCTGGACCATCAGGTGCGGCTCGACGACCGCCGAGATTTCGAACCATTGTGCCGCCCAGAGGTCGAGCTGCGACTCGCGCACGAGCGCGGCGACCGCGGTCAGCGCGTTCACGGCGAGCACGATGCGCAGGATCGTGCCGAGGTTGCGGAAATCCGGCAGTTCGAGAGCGATGGTGTCTTGCCTTATAATCAACCGAACATCGACATTGGCATGCAAGCGCCGTGCCCGCGATACGCGCCGGGTCGCGCCCCGGCATGGGCGGCGTCAGCAGCTATTGTCGGCAACCCCCGCGGGCGAGGCAAGCCGCACCGGCAGCGGCGCCTGGCTTCACGGGACGTTCCACGCGCTTGCGGGCTTGCGGACGTCGCCCGCTCCCCTGATGCCGAGAATCCCGACTGTACCCCATGACCGATTCGACGCCCCCGCATGACGCCCCGCCTCCGGGTGCCTGGTCGGGCCGCTTCGCCGAGCCGGTTTCCGCCATCGTCAGGCGTTACACGGCGTCGGTGGACTTCGATCGTCGACTCGCGGACGCCGACATCGCGGGCTCGCTCGCCCACGCGCGCATGCTCGCGGGCGCAGGCGTGCTGGCGGCCGACGATCTCGCGGCCATCGAGCGCGGGATGGCGACGATCCGCGATGAGGTCGCGCGCGGCGTCTTCCCGTGGTCGCGCGACCTCGAGGACGTCCACTTCAACATCGAAAAGCGGCTCACCGCGCTGGTCGGCGATGCCGGCAAGCGGCTGCACACCGGCCGCTCGCGCAACGACCAGGTCGCCACCGACCTCAGGCTCTGGCTGCGCGGCGCGATCGATGCGCTGGTCGAGGGGCTCGCCGGATTGCGGCAGGCGTTCATCGACCAGGCCGAGCGGCATGCCGACGCGATCATGCCGGGCTACACGCACCTGCAGGTCGCGCAGCCCGTCACCTTCGGCCACCACCTGCTCGCGTACGAGGCGATGTTCGCGCGCGATGCCGAGCGGCTCCGCGACTGCCGGCGGCGCGTCAACCGGCTTCCGCTGGGCAGCGCCGCGCTCGCCGGGACCGGGTTTCCGATCGACCGGGCGCGCGTCGCGCGCGAGCTCGACTTCGACGCGCTCTGCGCGAACTCGCTCGACGCGGTGTCCGACCGTGACTTCGCCATCGAATTCACGGCTGCCGCGGCGCTGGCGATGATGCACGTCTCGCGGTTCGCCGAGGAGCTCGTCTGGTGGACGAACCCCCGCTTCGCGTTCGTGTCGCTCGCCGACCGCTTCTGCACGGGGTCGTCGATCATGCCGCAGAAGAAGAATCCCGACGTGGCCGAGCTCGCGCGCGGCAAGACCGGGCGCGTCAACGGCCATCTGGTGGCGCTCCTCACGCTGATGAAGGGCCAGCCGCTCGCGTACAACCGCGACAACCAGGAGGACAAGGAGCCGCTGTTCGACACGGTCGACACGCTCGCGGACACGATCGCGATCATGACCGACCTCGTCGCCACCGGACTCACGGCCGATACCGCGCAGATGCGCGAGGCCGCGGCCGCGGGCCATGCG
>Ga0209048_10003949_pt1 | contig 14264 bp, 9 predicted proteins | sample FrelakmetCRP12CR_FD_187146 | JGI IMG/M metagenome (GOLD analysis project Ga0209048, IMG submission 187146) | Freshwater lake sediment microbial communities from the University of Notre Dame, USA, for methane emissions studies - CRP12 CR (SPAdes)... | ecosystem: Environmental > Aquatic >... | reverse complement strand
AATCTTTATGGGACAAAAATTCTGTACTATCTGCGGGGCTGTCCTCCCCGAAGGTGTCAAATTCTGCGAGAGCTGTGGTGCGGTAGATGAACAGATCGCCCCGGCATCATATCCGCCCGTGAGCTCACCGGAACCTGCTCCACCGGAGGCTGCTGAGGAGTTGGCTCGGGAACCTGGTCCTGCGTGACGGCCGCGCCGGTAAGCAAAAGGGTTGAGACTGCGAGAATCAGGTAACGGAACCGCACTCCCATATTGTATTGGAACCCGGTATGGTTGTTCGAGACTCGGCGCGTTTGAGCAGCCGATCGTTGAAACTGTTAGCGGCCTTGGCTCGTATCAGGCGTTGAACAACGAATTGCTATGAACGACGAAACTCGCGAGGTCCGCTCCTGGCGTCACAGCAAACTGCTCGCGCTCGCCGAGTTTGCCATCGTCGCCGGCATCTTTGTCGCCGACGTGCGGGGCCACATCTTCGTCAGCAAGACGCTGTATTTGTTCGTGCTGGCCTGGATCTCATTGCGCGTGCGCGGCGTAGGGTGGAGAGGTGTAGGGCTGACGCCGCCCCGCAATTGGCGTCGGGCCGTGTTGGCAGGTGTTGCCGCCGGAGCGGGAATTGAGCTGCTGGAGTTGTTCGTCACACAGCCGGTATTGGTCCATCTAACGGGCAAGATGCCGGACCTGTCGCTGTTTCTTCAGCTACATGGCAACTTCAAGCTCCTGATGCTTGGTCTCGCGTTCACTTGGACGCTGGCCGCCTTCGGCGAAGAAATGGTGTATCGCGGATACTTGATGAATCGCGTTGCCGAGGTCGCCAACGGCTCCCGCGCGGCGTGGATCGTCAGCCTGGCCGTGGTCAGCGCCACCTTCGGGTTGGCGCACATTGATCAGGGACTGACCGGCCAGATTGAGAATGCGATCGACGGGTTGTTGCTGGGAGTGTTGTACCTGGCCTGCGGCCGCAATCTCTGGGCACCCATCATTGCGCACGGCATCACGGACACCGTGGACATGCTGTTGCTGTTCCTGGGCAAGTATCCCGGAACCTAGCCGCTCAGTGGATCAGAAACCCGCTGGCGGCGCTCACAATTCCCACTACCGCCAGGACCATTCCCAGGTACCAGTACGCGCGCTTGTCGGTTAACAAGGTAATCGAGGTCACGACCAGCGCAATCTGCAGAAATACTTCGCCCAGGTCGAAACGGTCGGCGCGGCGGCTGGCGCGCTGCACCTCGGCCTCCAGGCCGCGAGCTTCACTCTGGATTTCCGTCTGCTGCTCGCGATACTTCTCGATCTCCTCGTGGAAGTGCTTGCGCACTTCCCCGGCGCGCTCCTCCTTGGTGTTTTCCAAAGCGGTCAGCACCTCGTCGAGCGCCTCAAGATTGTTGCGGCGCATGTTTTTGGCCTGGTAGTAACCCCACTGGTCGGTCGCCCGCGTCTGCATCAGGATTTCTTCGGTATGGGCGCGGTGACCCAGTAAGGAGACTGTCGCGACCAGCACAGCGAGAATCGCCATAGTCAGGCTGACCGGAGCGAGGTCCTTGTTTTCCTTGGCCCGTTCCACCGCTTCTTTCAGTTCATCCAGCTCTTCGCTCATGGGTTTCCCGCTATCGTGAGATTCTTGGATTTGTGAGGAAAAAGCAGAATACTACGGCTTGCGGACGAATGCTGGCGCCGTCAACTTACCGGGGCAGTTTGTGACGTTTCAGCGTTCGGGTCTTTGCCAAAATGACGCAAAATGGCCGCTGCCTGCGGACGGCTTACTACCGACGCCAGCGCCGCCGCGTTGGCCTCCTTCACCGCCTGCAAGCTGCCGAAGTGCTGCAACAGACGCCTGGTCGTGCGCTCACCGACGCCCGGAATCTCCAGCAGTTCGGTCTTGCGATCGCGAATCTCGCGCCGCTTGCGGTGAAACGTCACGGCGAAGCGGTGCGCTTCGTCACGCACCTGCTGCACCAGGTGCAACACCGGCGAGTGCCGGTCGAGCACGACAGGTTCGTCCTCCTGGCCGTGCACGTAGATAATTTCCTCGCGTTTGGCGATGGAGGCCAGCGGCTGATTGATGATGCCCAGCTCCTCCAGCGCTTGCGCCGCCGAGTGCAGTTGCCCGATGCCGCCGTCGATCAGGATGAGGCTGGGCATCGCCTGCTCTCCTTCCTGAATGCGCTTGTAGCGCCGGGTCACCACCTCGCGCATGGAGGCGAAATCGTCCACCCCGGTAATGCCCCGGATGATGAACTTGCGGTAGTCCGATTTCTTCATCTTGCCGTCTTCCCACACCACCATGGACGCGACGGTCTCCGCCCCCTGGATGTGGGAGATGTCGAAGCACTCGATGCGCTTCGGCAACTGCGGCAGGGACAACGAATCCTGCAGCGCTTCCTGAATGGCTTTCGCCGCGGGCTTCATCACCCGGAAGCGCTGGTCGTAGGCCTGCTTGGCGTTCTGCCCGACCAGGTCAACCAGCGAGCGCTTGTCGCCGCGCTGCGGAACGTGAATTTGCACCCGGCAGCGCTGGCCCTCGGATAGCACCTCTTCCAGAGTTTCGCGATCTTCGAAATCCACGGGCACATAGATCGTGTGCGGTACATAGTGCTGATCCAGGTAAACCTGCTTGAGCAGCGCGGAGAAAAACACACCCGGCTCGAAGCCCTCCGCGCCGACCTTCTCGCCCAGGTCTTCCCAGAAGAATTCGCGTTTGTCCACGATCTTGCCGCCGCGCATGTGAAACAGGTTCACCGCCAGCATGTCATTCTCGTAGTGATAGCCGAAAACGTCGGCGTCATCGCCGTCGACCGCCGCGATGCGCTGTTTTTGCTCGAGCAAATCGATGGTCGCGATCAGGTCGCGATACTTCGCGGCCAGCTCGTACTGTTCGCGCTCCGCAGCGGCTGTCATCCGCTGTTGAAGCGAACGCGTCAGGTCCGCGCCCCGGCCTTCCAGGAACATCCTCACGTCATGCACTGCTTCGGCGTAGCGCTCGGGCGTCGTAAGGCCTTCCACGCACGGACCCAGGCAGCGCCCGATATAGAACTGCAGGCACGGCCGCGGATAGGACTTGTTCAGGTCGAGCTTGCAGGACGGAATGAGGAAGTTACGCTGAATCAGGTCGACGAGGCGATACGCCAGGCTCGTCGGAAAGAACGGGCCGTAGTAAAGTGAGCCGTCCTTGCGCAGGCGGCGCGTGGGATAAACCCGCGGATAGCGCTCTCCAATGGTCAGTTTGATGTAAGGGTAGGTCTTGTCGTCGCGGAGCAGGATGTTGTAGCGCGGCTTCTTCTGCTTGATGAGATTGTTCTCAAGCGCCAGCGCTTCCTTCTCGTTGTCCACCACAATGTAGTCGAGGTCGACGGCTTCGCGCAGCAGCGTACCGGTTTTCGCATTTTCCGCCGCACCTTCCAGAAAGTAGGAGCGTACCCGCGCGCGCAGGCTATTTGCTTTGCCGACATAGATGATTTCGCCGTCTGCGTTCTTGTACAGGTACACGCCGGGTGAGGCGGGCAGGCTACGGATTTTAGCTTGAAGATCCATCTATCGCGTTGATCTAGTTGCCGGTTTAGGGCGGGCGGCTGCTCTTTACTTCGTGGTAAAAATTCTACTCCTCACGTCAGGATTATCCGGTAGCCGGTGCCTCGGCTGGTGCCACCCTACAGAATCGCACCTAAGTGATTGAAAACAAATGTACTATTTTGGGATTCTTGTTCGAAGGTTGGCAGTCCGCTTGCACTCTATGACTGTAGGCCAGCCGCCGACTTGGCGCCGCAGCCGGCAGTTCGAAGGAGTTCCGTACATGAACCGATTTTACGCACTGGCAATACTGGTTGCCGGCACTCTGCCGCTCAGCGTGGGATGCGCCAGCAAGAATTACGTGCGCAACGAAGTGACGCCCACCATCAACAAGGTCAATGAATTAGATGATCTGACGGCCAAAAATACTCGTGACATTCGCGACGTCGACTCGCGTTCGCAGCAGGGCATCCAGCAGGTGAATTCGAAGGCTGCTGCCGCAGATCAGAAGGCGTTGGCCGCAGGGCAGTCCGCCGCTCAGGCCAACCAGAATGCCACTCAGGCTGCCAACCGCGTGACCAGCCTCGCCGGGACCGTGGAGAACCTCGACAACTACAAGCCAGTCACCGACACGACAGTGTTGTTTGGCTTCGACAAAGCGGAGCTGACGCGCAAGGACAAGCAGACGCTGGACGACTTCGCGCATCAGATCCAGAGCCAGAAGCACTACATCGTCCAAGTGGAAGGCTATACGGATTCGACCGGCCCGGCTGACTACAACTACCAGCTCAGCCAGCGGCGCGCCGATGCCGTCATTCAGTACCTGGCGCAGAAGCACAACGTGCCTGCCTTCAAGATCTTCCTGATCGGGCTTGGCAAAGACAATCCGGTCGCGCAAAACACGAGCTCTGCCGGACGCGCCAAAAATCGCCGCGTGGATGTGCGACTGATGACCAACAACGCGACCGAGTCGGCAACTTCGGCACAACTGGGGACCTCAATCCACCATTAGTCAATCTTTCCTCCAGAGCCAGTGGGCGAAGCGCCCATTGGAGAAAAAAGGCCGCTGCGAGAGCGGCCTTTCTCACTTCGCCGGCACTTCGGACTATCATCTTTTCAGGCTCGCTCGCAACTGATCTTCAACTCAGCCGCCCGAGCTTAGATTTCCTGATGAGCACGAAGCTGCAACGCCTGATGTTGCGTTCCATCAATATCTGGCCTCCGTTTCTGGCTGCCGGCATTCGTGTCGCCCGGCGCTCTCCCGACATGAAAGCCATCGATGTCGAGATGCGGCTGCGTTTCTACAACCGCAACTATGTCGGGACCCATTACGGCGGCTCGCTCTACTCCATGACCGACCCTTTCTACATGTTGATGCTCATGGAGAACCTGGGCCGCGAGTACATTGTCTGGGACAAAGCTGCGAACATCCGCTTCCGCAAACCGGGCAAAGGGCTAGTCAAAGCCGAGTTCCGGTTGAGCGATGCGCAATTGGAAGAGATCCGCGAAAAGCTGCGAACGCAGGAGAAGTATGAGCCCACATTCCTGATTCAAGTGAAGGAAGAGGCCGGCGATGTAGTAGCCGAGGTGGAGAAGGTCTTGCACATCCGGCTCAACCCCGCCCAAGAACGGAAATCTTAGTTCAACTTTCCCAGCCTTCCGCCCCTACCAGTGGCACAAAGCGGCAAAGCTCGTGCGTAGTAACGATGATTTCCCTGCCCTGCTTGCGCACAACATGCACCTGTTGTTCGGAGCGGCTACCCACCGGCGCCACCAGGCGGCCACCATCGGCTAATTGTGCAACCAGGCTCTCAGGAATCCGCGGCGCTGCCGCTGCGACCAATATCTTGTCGAAGGGCGCCTGCTCAGCCAGGCCCAGGCTGCCATCTCCGTGTACCACGTGGACCTTCGAGCACCCCAGCCCCGCCAGAATCTCCCGTGCCTTTTCTGCTAAGCCAGCGTGACGCTCAATCGTCCAGACCTCCGCCGCCAGTCCCGCCAGGATAGCAGCTTCATACCCTGTACCCGTCCCCACCTCCAGAACACGGTCTTGCGGACGCAATTCCAATGCTTCGACCATGGCCGCGACGATGTACGGTTGGGAAACCGTCTGCCCCGCCCCGATGGGCACCGGATGGTCGCCATACGCGTCCCGTACGTGCTCGCTTTCGATGAACGCCTCGCGGGGAACCCTGCTCATGACCGCCAGCACACCCGGATCGCGGATGCCCCGCGCGCGCAACTGTTCCTCGACCATGCGCGCACGCTGCTGCGCCAGGGCTTCAGGGCCACCAGCGTTGCTGAAGAGTTCAGAAACCATCTTGTTTCTGGCAGTTGCTAATTTCTCAGTTGGCGGCGTGTGATTGCCGTCTGGAGGAGCTCGCCATTTGCCAACTGCCAATTACTGCCTTCATCTCCTCCTCCTGCGCACCAGAAGGTCGAGACTGACAACGCCGTTCTCATCGCGTATGCCTTGGATCGTGAACTGCGAGTTGATGTTGTATTCAAACTGGATGACCTGTTGCGCGGACTGAGCAAGGTTCGTGATGTAGGTGAACGTCACGTTGTTAGAAACTTGCTGCTCAATGGTGATTCGCGCATTCGGGTTGTTGTCGGGGCCTCCAACTGATGGATTGATGCGGATGGAGCTTACCCCGAACAGCTTCGACACCCGGTTGCCGACGGTCTGGTTGATGGCCTGGCTCAACATGGCACCGGAAGCCGTCTCGGCAAACCCGGACGATGGCGTTCCGCCCATGGCGCTCTCCTGCTGGGTGCGTCCGAAGGCCAGCAGCGCGACGATGTCCTCGCTGGACAGCGGCGGGTCGGAGCGGTAGGTGGTGTTCAGCTTTTCGACCGTACCGTGCAGACCGATGGTGATGTCGTAATCGCGCACCCGGGTCGTCGCCTGGATGTCGAGCACGGGATCGATCCGAATGGGGTCGGTGAAGGTAATGTCACCGCGATCAAGGTGGTACTTGGTGCCGCTGATCTTGATGTCGCCTTCGGCCACGTTAATGCGTCCCAGCAGCACCGGACGTGCCGCTGTGCCACGCAGTCGCAAGTCCACGTCGCCCGATAGTTTCGCCAGAGAGGTCTGTACCGTCAGCTCCGGCGAAGAAACGATGCGAACATCGAGATGTAAATTGCTCAGCGGCGAAGTCGGATCGGGTATTCGCGACGGTTGACCAGCCTGCGCAACGGCAAACTTCAGATCGGTGGAAGGAATCTGGGCGAAGCGGGTAACGGTGATGTCGCCGCTCAGGTTGGCGTTCTGCAGGGTGCCCGTCAGGTGGAGCTTCTGGTCTGAGGTGACGCTGATGCCGGCGTAGCGAAAACGGATCTCGCTACCGCTCATCGTCAGGTTGAATCCGACCGTGCGGCCATAGGTGACAAACCCGCCCAGGGTTACCAGGCCACCGCCGCTGCGCGCGGTGAGGTTTTCCACTTCAAGACGGTCCTGATTGAAGGCCAGGGTGCCGTTGATGTCCCCCAGTCCGCTGGGAACATCAATCATGGAAAAGCCGCCATGCTCTATCGTGACCCGGCCCACGATGCTGGGTTTCGCCATGGAGCCATTGACCGCCAGGTTGAGGTTGGTAATGCCGTAGGACGTGATATCAGGGTCGATGACTTGCACCAGCTTGAGGTTGACGTGCGCCTCGGCATGGAGGTCCAACGGGCGCTCGCCACTCAAACTCGCGCTGCCCGTCAGTGTAAGCCGGGAATCCTCGCTTACCAGCGAGCACCTCTGCACCGAGATTGTCTGGTTGGCCAGGGTCAGTTCGATGGGGCCGTCGCTCGCGATGGGAACTCTCTCCACCTCGACACTGAATGCATCGATCTTGAAAATGCCGTTCAGAAGCCTCGGTTGCTTGAGTGGCCCGCTCAGCGTGGCGTGGCCCGCCATGGACGAATGACCGGTAATTCTCCCCTTCACTTCCGTTCGCAGGAATGGATCGATGTCCAGCTTGGTGAATTGCATGGTGACGTTCGTCGGCATGTCGCCGCGTAGCTCGACGGTCCCATCCAGCCTAAAATCTGCCTTGGGGAAGTTGGAGCGCGCGGTGAGTTGCAGCCGCGGTCCACGAGTTACAGCGTCGGCGGTAATGCCACCAATAGCATCGCCGTTCAGGACCAATCTGCTCACCTGCACATGGGCGTTGATGACGGGCTCATCGCTGGTTCCCGAGCCCCTGGCCGTGAATTCCACGATGCCTGCGGTCTGCAATCGCTCCGCCTGCAGTTCAGGAAGCTCCGCTAGATTAATACTCTCGCCCTTGAGGTCGAAGGCGACGGCCTTGTTGAGGAGGTTGTAACTGGCTGACCCGTCAACCACTCCGCGTGCAGCCTGCAACTGAATGTCGTGCAGTTGCGCCTCGTGGTTGGCAAACACGATGTTCGACGTCAGAGACTTGATAGGACGACCGTAGGCTTCGCCCGCTAGCAGCGAAACGTGCCCTTGGCCGTTCGGGTTCGCCACGCTGCCGGCAGCCTGCACGTTGAGCGTCAGCGTTCCTTTGACGGGATAGTTCAAGCCGAGCGCGCGTTGCAATTCGGCCACGTCGGCGTGCTGCACGGCCGCCCGTAACTGGAAAGGCGAGTTGTCGCTGAAGGTCCCGTTATCAAGTGTCGCGGTTCCGTCCAGCGTAATATGCGCACCGCCCCCCTGGAGAAAGGCGTTGTGCAAAGCCACGGCCGAAGGACCGTATTGCACGTCGCCGGAGAACTGGTCCACGTGAATGCGACGCGGCGGCTCAGCAGAAGCAGTTTGCTTCGGCGCTTCCGGCGTTGCGGCAGTATGGAACCAGGATTTCCGCTTCTCGTGAACAATCGACGGCGGAGTTTTGGCCGCATGCGTGTAGATGTAGGTTAAGTTCGTTGCTTGCAGGTGTCCCGCGATTTGCGGCGTCTTGAGGCGCCCCGCAAGGGTGCCGTTGAAGTCCGCTTCGCCGCCTAGTTCGACCGGCAGCGGGCTACCGCCCATCGCATCCAGGACCGGCTGGAACTCCGTCAGGCTCGTGGTCTTCACGTTCAGCTTGAGTGCGGCGGAAGTCGAGCCCAGCGTGCCGTTTGCATCCAAATGAGTCTGCCGGGTCGAGACGCTGAGGGCGGAAAAGTCCATGACTCCGCTGCGCACGTTATACCGGCCGCGGATGGTCGCACTCACCGGCAACTCGCTCTCTGCGGGCTGCATCGGCGGCACCACGTCCAACGCCAGGCTGGCTTCTGCCTCGCCCAAAGATCGCTTCCACGTCAGGTCCGCCGTTCCAGCGACACTGCCGACCGCGTCGAGCTTGTCCAGCGGCAGCGACCGGGTGGAAATCATACGCGCCAACTCTGAAAGCGACAATCGGCTGACCCGCAGGCGAGCAGTCCCCAGCTGCGGTCCCGGACCGCTGATCTTCAGGCCTTCTGAAGCGCGGACTTCACCTCTGCCGGCGTTCTGCTTGCCGTTTTTCTTCGCAGATTCGTTGACTACCGGCGCGCTGGTGCCTGCAGTCGCCCGCAGAAGGTTCGTCACTTCGGCATCGCCGGTCACCTCGCCTCCCAGCAGGCGTGCAGCAATTCGCTCTAGCAGCAGACGATCATTCTCCAGCACAAAATCGGAGTCCAGGTTGGCGTTGCGCAGGGCAACTCCATCGGCGAGGTAGTCCAGCTTGCGAACCGCTAATGTTCCACGCGATTTCGGGCTGCCTTCGGAATACGTTCCCGAGCCGTTCACGGCGACCGTTCCGCCGCGCAAGGCCGGGACTCGCGTGACCGCGCCGGACTGAGTGGCATCCAGCGAGCTCGCAAAGATGAACTCGATCTTGGGACGGCCGAAATCCGTCAGCTTCCCCTGCGCCTCCAGCGACGACTGCTCCGACCTGATCTTCAGCGACTTCACCTGCAGCGCGTTGTGCCACAGGCTGAACTCGGTCTCCGCCTGCGCCGCAACATCGCGGTAGTCCTGGTATTTCACGTCCAGCTTGCCGGCGCGCACGGTTCCGTCGTAGCGGCGAGCGCCGCGATCGTAGGTCACTTCCGCCTCAAGATCGTTTGCGCTGAAATCGAGCGGCACGGCACGATCATTCACCAGAAGCATGCCGTCATGCAGATCGGCGCGCGCAATCGCCAGGTCGAGCAGTTGCTGCACCGTCGAAGTGTTCCTCGACTTTACTTTCGGCTCGGGCGCGTTGGTGCTGCCGTCCGGATTCACGATGAGATGGACGACCGGCCGCTCAAGCCCAAGGTATTCGAGATCGATACGCCTCTCCACGAAAGAGACGATCCGTAGGCGCAAATGGACCCTGTCCACATGCACATACGGCAGCTCGCCGGGACCTTCGAGGCCGTGCACCGTCAGGTTCTCGCCTTCAAATTGCAGCTTCGCCAGGTTCCAGCGGAAGGCCCCCAGTTCGACCTTGCCGCCACTGGCAGCTTCCACCGCCGTGACGACTTTGCCACGCACGAAGTCGGCAAACTGCGGGCTGCGCAGATACCACACGAGCCCCGCAACCAAGGCCAGCAACCCGACACCGAGTGCGGCCCCTATCCACAATCGGGTGTACGTGCGACGGGTTTTGGAACTCTCAGCCATGCTTACTCGGAGCCGGACACCCTGACCTGGTCCGCTGCTGTGTCACGCGCCGGAATCGGAACGCTGGTTTGAATCTGGGCTTGTTGCCGCAAGTTATGCAGCCACGCATCGAGCATCTGGTCCATGCGCTGCTGCGTCAAAAGCTCACGGATTCGCGGCTCTACCTCGGTGAGCGAAACAACCTCACCGCCGGCCCTCTGCAGGTCGGGCAGGACCTGGTCCCGGTAGTAGGCCCGGACCTCTTCCGGCTGGATGTGGACATTGGGGCGCAGGCGCACTTCCACAAAGTTCATCACTTGCAGCTCTGTGCGCAGGTGGTCTCGCAACATTGCATCCGTCAGTCCGTAGCCGCCCAGCAGCTTCTGCCAGCTGTGGTCGTCGGTGCCACCCGGTACTTGCGCCCTCAGCTTGGTAACGTCCTGCTGCAAGTCCTCATCGGAAGGTTGCATGTAACGCGCGTCGCCCATCTCCGCCGCAATCAGCTGGCGATCGATGAGGCGCTGCAAGGCACTCGCCTTGTCGGGCTCGCTCACTTGGTTGAGAGGTTTCTGCTGCATGAAAGCTTCGAAGCGCACGGCATCGTCCCAGTCACTGCGAAAAATCGGCTTATGGTTGACAGTTGCCACGATGCCATCGATGACCTCGCCCGCGAGGGCGAACGGCATCGTCAGCAGCAGCGGCAACATCCCGTAAATCGCGTAAGTAAGAGCTCGTTTCATCAGAATGTCTGTCCAATGCTGAAAAAGAAATTGATGTGCCGCAGCGTTTCCACCTTGTCCTGTTGCTGGATGGGATAACGCGTCGGGTTGAAGTTGTAGCCGAGATCGAAACGGACCGGACCTACCGGCGTCTTGTACCGTATGCCCATCCCGAGCGCTTGCGGGTTATAGCTGAAGTTACACGGCACGGTGCTTTTGGGCGGAGAGCAGGCCGCGATCGAGGGCTGGTGGATCCGCAACATCCCGCTGATGATGTGGTTCGACGTGTCGAACACATTGCCCATGTCGTGGAAAAGCACAAATCCCAGATTGTCGCCCACGTAGGGCAGCGCCACCGGAGGGGTCCGCAATTCCAGATTGTTCACAAACAACCCCTGGCCTCCAATGGGATAGCCCGTCTGCAGGTCGCGAGGTCCGGCCTGGTTGATGGAAAAGCTGCGCAGAGAATTACCGCCGCCGGAGAAGAACAATTCCGGCAATGGAACCGACGTCGCCTCGCTGGGCAACGGTGTACCCGCCGGGGGAAGTGACAGGAAATTGTTGGTGCCGTAAGGATGCACGATGCCGATCTGGGTATTGCGGGCCAACACCCACTTCTTCTTAAAGGTGTAGTACGTAGCGTTCTGCAGGATCACTTTTCCGAAGTTGGCTTGGGAGCCCAGCGCACTCGTTGCCAGTCCCAGGTCCACGATGTTGTAGCTCCCTTTGTGCGAGTCGATAGGGTTATCACGCGTATCGCGGAGATAGGTGAAACTCGGCATCGCAATCAGCACTGGTTTGGAATACAGCGGGATCAGGGTGGGATCGATCACCAGGCTGTTGGGATCAACCTTCACCCGCTGGTAACTGAGCCGGTACAACAAGGTTGTGGTCCGTTTGTAGCGTTGCTCCGCCTGCACGGAACCCTCCAGCCTCTCGGAACTGAAGGTGTTGACATCGGCGGTGTTGTCATAGAACGCTGTGACGTTGAAGCGCCAGTTCTCGCGGTGGAACAGCCGCGGCGCCTCATAGCCGATGAGTCCCCGTCGTGTCAGCAGCCCGACCCTGGCCCGCATGGTCAGCGTCTGGTCGCGCCCGAACATGTTCAAGCGGGTGATTTCCAGCACTCCGTTGGGACTGACTCCCGTACTACCCTGGGGGTTATTGTTGGTGGGAACGTTGCCGGTCGCAAACTCGATTCCTCCGCCGTAACGGAAGGTCCAGCGCTTGGCCTCTTGCAGGTTATAGAGCACGTCCTTGGAAGGTTCCTGCCCGTCCGGGTTCTGCATCGCCATGGAAACTTCGTTGAACAAGCCGAGATCGTATAACCGGCGCTGGGAATCCAACATCCGGATCTGGCTTAACGGGTCCCCGTCGCCGATCCGCATCTGACGATTCACGATGTAAGGCTTGGTGTGTTCCAACCCGCCGATAAGCACGCGATCTACGAAGACTTGCTGCCCTTCGGTGATCTTGTAGGTGACGTCCATCCGGTGAGGATCGTTGGGGGCCGGCTTTGCCGCCGCTTCGAACTGCACGTTGGGAAATCCGTGATTGTAGTAGTAGTAAGTAACGGCGTCGCGGTCGGCTGCGACGTTGGCTTCGCTGTAAGGCTGACCTTCGACCTCGGTCAGGCGGGACATCAGTCTATCCACCGGAACAAGCTTCACTCCCTCCAATTGCAGCGTCTGCACCCTGGTCTGAGGCCCTTCGCTGATCTTGACGATGACCGCAAGGTCATCCTTTCGTCCTTCGTATTCCTCCTCGACCTCCGCGGTCACCTTGACATCCAGAAACCCGTTCGCCTGGTAGAGGGCTTTTATGGAATCCAGGTCGCCAGCCAGCAATCTCTGGCTGAAGCGGCCATTTTGCAACAGCAGACTCGATGGCTGGACCGCCATGCGTTCGCGGATTGTCTCCGTGTCAAAGTACTTGTTGCCCTCAACCTTGACAGCTTTCAGTTTGTGCTTTTGGCCAGGGTCGATCGTGTAAACGATGTTCAGGTGGTCGGGCCCCTGGGGCCGGCGTGCGACCTCAACATTCACGTCGAAGTACCCCTTGGTCTGGAGGTAATCGCGCAGGTTGCGGCGTCCTTCATTCAGCAAATCGTCGTCCACCGCGTTCTCCTGGTAGACGGGGACCAGCTTCTTCATCTGGCCCTTGCTGATCTTCTCGCCCTCGGTGACGATGGCGACGGTTGGTCCCTGCTCCACCTGGAAGGTGTAATCGAGCCGGTTGCTCTCGGGATGATATTGACGATTGATGAGGGCTACTTGCGCTTCGAGGTGGTTATTCTTCTGGTAGTTCGCACGCAGACGTTCCAGTGCGCGGGTGACATGTTCCTGCTTCACTTTGTCGCCAGGCTTCAGCCTGGTGAGGCCCCGGATCTTGTCCGGCGCCAGGCCGGTATCGCCCTTGATCATGATTTCACCCACCCGCGCCACATCTCCGGGAACCACTTGGAAATCAATGTCCATCTGGCGGGTGTCATCATGCGGCCGAAGCTGGTACGTAATCTCGGCCCGGTAATAGCCGTTGTCAGCCAGGACCTTCTTCATGCGTTCGACCGCACGATCGACGTCCTCCCGCACGAACACATCTCCTAGGTCCAGCTTGCTGGCGTCAATCAGTTGATGGGGCTTGGGATTGGTTTTGCTGGGCGTGCCGTCTACATTGATGTCGCCATAGAAGTAGTTCTGAGTCGCAACAAAGACCAGCGATATTCCATCCGGCTGGGAGGGTTCAGCCTCCACCTGCAAGTCGGAGAACCGTCCCGTGGCAAAAAGCGCCTGTAAACTTTCGCGAAGCTTTTTTCGGTCCAGCGGCTCCCCAGTCTGCTGTGTGATAAGGCTGCTCAACATCTCCCGCTTGCTTCCGGCGATTCCGCGAAGCTCGATGCGGCGTACGATCTGGCCTTCGTATTTGGCCAGCCTGCTCACCTCAGGCGTGAGATTGGTCTGTGGCGTCTGTGTGGCATCCGGCGCCGGTCCCAAATGGCCGGTTTGTGACCATGCCAGGCAGACACCCAGCGTCAGCAGAGCGAAGAGCGACGCAAACTTGTACCGCGATGGCGTGATGGGCTCCCTCAAGCTCTTAATCTTCAATCATCTGCCGGATTGGACCATCGACGACGGTCGCTGCCCGGCTTTGGTTGCTGACGCACTCTGAGACCTGCCATCCAACTGCGGCGGCTTTCCCTGCCCAGCATAACGGCGACCTGATGTGGAATCCCTATAATAAACAAGGAACAGGTTCACGGAGCAGGTACTCCCATTGGAATTCACGGAGCGGTATTCCCGCCAAGTCCTTTTCCCGCCCATTGGAACGGAGGGGCAAAAACAACTGTCTGCCGCAAGAGTTGCCCTGGTGGGCTGCGGAGCCACCGGCTCAGCGCTGGCTTCCCTGTTGTCGCGCGCCGGGGTCGGCTACCTTCGCATCATTGACCGCGACTACGTGGAGCCCAGCAATCTGCAACGGCA